>Ga0209345_10000127_pt1 | contig 107426 bp, 100 predicted proteins | sample Cruoilmetagenom7_FD_187294 | JGI IMG/M metagenome (GOLD analysis project Ga0209345, IMG submission 187294) | Oil polluted marine microbial communities from Coal Oil Point, Santa Barbara, California, USA - Sample 7 (SPAdes) (version 2) | ecosystem: Environmental > Aquatic > Marine > Oil seeps ... | reverse complement strand
TGCTCAAGGCGAGCCTTCTGCCGCGTGAGCAGGCTGTGGATTTGATCCGCATACGCAAGGTCGCCCTTTGTTCCCAAAATCACGCGTGGGGCAGACGCATCCGGACAGGGGCTGGGCATTTGGCCCGCACCTGCGATCTGGTCATGCGCACCACGATGATAAGCGCGCGGGCAGGGCCTGCAGCGCGGAAAAAGAGATATAGATGAGCGATTTCGACATGATGGACCTGCCAAAGACGCTGACAAAGCGGCTTGCGGCAATGGGTCTTAACGAGCCTACACCGATCCAGAAACAGGCGATCCCACACGGGCTGAATGGCCGTGACGTGATGGGCTTGGCCCAGACAGGTACCGGCAAAACCGCCGCCTTCGGCATTCCGTTGATTGCACAGATGCTGCAAATGGAAGGTCGTCCCAACCCCAAATCCGTGCGCGGCCTTGTGCTTGCCCCCACACGTGAACTGGCAACCCAGATCAGCGTCAACTTGCGCAGCTTTGCCGAAGGCACGGCGATCAAGGTGGCAATGGTTGTTGGTGGACAGAACATCAACACACAGATCAAACGTCTGCACCCCGGTGTGGACATTCTGGTGGCAACGCCAGGCCGTTTGCTTGACCTGATGGACCGCCGCGCTGTGCGTCTGGACGAGGCACGCTTTCTGGTGCTGGATGAAGCAGACCAGATGTTGGACATGGGCTTTATCCATGACCTGCGCAAGATCAGCCAAGTCATCCCCAAGACGCGCCAGACGTTCCTTTTCTCGGCAACGATGCCGAAGCTGATGAACGAGATTGCCAACAGCTATCTGCAAAGCCCGATCCGCATCGAAGTCTCGCCTCCGGGCAAGGCAGCGGACAAGGTGACCCAAGAGGTCCACTTCATTGCCAAAGCAGAGAAGAAAAACCTTCTGGTAGAGCTTTTGGCCAAACATATGGACGAACGCGCACTAGTGTTTGGCCGGACCAAGCATGGCTGTGAAAAGCTGATGAAGGATCTGGTCAAGGCGGGCTTTAACGCAGCCTCGATCCACGGCAACAAATCCCAAGGTCAGCGTGACCGCGCCATTGAGGCGTTCAAAAAGGGTGAAATCACCGTGCTTGTGGCCACCGATGTGGCGGCGCGCGGCCTTGATATTCCTGATGTGAAACACGTCTATAACTATGAGCTGCCAAATGTGCCGGACAACTATGTCCACCGCATTGGCCGGACGGCACGTGCTGGCAAAGATGGCGCCGCGATTGCCTTCTGCGCACCCGACGAGATGGGCGAGCTGATTGATATTCAAAAAACGATGGGCATCCGTATTCCGGTGGCGTCCGGCCGTGTGTGGGAAAGCCATGAAATCCCCGCCAAGCCAAAGCAGCAAGGGCGTGGTGGTCGCGGCCGTGGCGGCGGTGGTGGCGGGCGTCCGCAAGGGGGCGGTCGGCCACAAGGTGCTGCCGGGGCCAAGTCTGGTGCAGATGGTGCCAAGCCCGGCGGTCCACGTCGTCGTCGGCGTAGTGGTGGCGGTGGCGGCAGTTCAGCAGCCTAAGCCCTCTTCAGAATATGTTAAAAGGCGCCCCGGGAGGCGCCTTTTTTATCAGTGTCAGCACGCCAAGCGGTTTGGCCTAGGTATAGAGCGAAGCCACACCCAGCTGCGCGTGGATATCGTTGACCTGTGCAGGCTGAAGGCCATACGCGCTGGCCAGCTTGTGCAGGTATTGCGCTTCGTCCTGTGTGTCCAGATCAATGGCGACGACGCTCATGGCATAGACCTGCTGACCCATGCCGTCAGGCGTGTTTGCCACCAGACCGTCGATGTCGACGGGGGCATTCAATTGCGCTTGCACAAATGCGGCTTCTTCTGCATCCACATCGCCCAACTGGCCCAACAGCTTTTCCTTTTCTGCATCGTCGAACGTGCCATCTGATTTGGCGGCTTGAATCATTGCAGACAGCATCAGCGCGGCAGCGGCTTCCTGATCTTGAGACGGCTCGATTGGCGCCTCTGGTGTTTGGTCAAACTGTGAATTCAGCACAGCGCCAAAGCTCTGGTCGTTTTGCGCAGGGGCCTTTGCCATAGCACCACCTAGACCGCCAAGCAGGCCGCCGGCACCGGCCGCTCCGGCCAGACCCCCCAAGAGACCACCCAAACCGCCCTGAGAACCGGCACCGCCTTGTGCGCCGCCAAGGCTTTCGAGCAGACCGCCCAAACCACCGCTAGCCGTGCTGCCGCCTGCCGCACCGCCGCCCAGAAGGCCGCCGAGCATATCCTGTAGACCGCCTGCGCCACCAGCGCTGCCGCCTGTCAGGCCGCCAAGAAGACCGCCCAAACCGCCAGCACCTCCGGCGCTACCACCCGTAAGGCCGCCCAAAAGACCGCCCAAACCGCCGGCTTGGCTCGTGCCGCCGCTCTGGCCGTTCTTCATCATGGCGCTTGCGCCTTTTGCTACAGCAACGCCTACGGCCACTTTGGCCAATGTTTTCATAAGGCTCATCTGTGAGGCCCCCCCTTGAGTGAATCAGTTGTACCCTATCCTTGCATATATTGGTGAACGGGTGTGCGGGGAAAACACCGCAGCGGTGCGCATTGACAATTCCATGCCGGTCGGCGCTTTTGGCGGGATGGTACGCAAGACTCATATGGATGCCTTTGGCGCGGTGGCCTTGACGGCCTTTGCTTTCCATCTGGCTTTCAATCAGGTTGTGATCAAAGTGACGGGCGGCGGGTTCAGCCCGGTGTTTGCCGCAGGCTTGCGATCTGTGGGTGCGGTGGTTGTACTGCTGCTGTGGATGTATCTGCGCGGCGCGTCCTTTCGTATGCCGCGCGCGGTTCTGCCTTGGGCCATTTTGTCCGGCATTCTGTTCGCGGTAGAATTCATTTGTCTCTACAATGCGTTGGACCTCACCACGGTAAGCCGGTCTTCGGTGATTTTCTATTCCATGCCGCTGTGGCTGGCACTGGCCAGTACGGTGCTGCTACCGGAAGAGCAGCTGACGCGCCGAAAGGCGCTGGGGCTTGCGTTGGCCTTTAGCGGTGTCATTCTGGCATTGTCGGACCGTTCCGGCGGCGAGGTGAGCTGGACTGGCGATCTGTTGGCGCTGTTTTCTGCTCTGTGTTGGGGCGGGATTGCGCTGTTGGTGCGGGTGACGCCATTGTCAGAGGTGCCACCGGCGCAACAACTGATTTCGCAGGTGCTTGTCTCTGCGCCAATCCTGCTGCTGTTGGCACCGCTGTTCGGCCCGCTGTTGCGAGATGTGCAGGCGATCCATCTGTGGGGCATGGCGTTCCAGATTATCGGCGTGGCCAGCCTTGGGTTTCTGGCGTGGTTCTGGCTGATGAAGCAATATCCGGCCAATTCGGTGGCCTCGTTCAGCTTCATCTCACCCGTGGCGTCTGTCCTGATGGGCTGGTTGCTGCTGGGAGAGCAGATCGAGCCCTCGATCTGGGGCGCGCTGGTGCTGGTCGCGGTCGGTATTACGCTGATCAACCGCCGCCCGCGTGGGGCTTAGGTCCCGCAGAAGGTCGCGGGTACAATTTCGGTCGGGGCAGGTGGTTTGGCCAAATCAATGTCGGTCAGCGCGTAGGGCGTGGCGAGCGCTTTCATCAGCCGCTCAAACGGGGCCATATCACCTGCGACGGCTGACTTTATCATCTGCTCCATCCGGTGATTGCGCGGGATCACGGCGGGGTTGGCGGCGTTCATGACGGCTTGCGGGGCAGCTTCGGTGCTGATGCGGGCGCGGTGTTGCTGCGACCAGGCCTGAAAGGCATCGCGGTCGGTGAACTGGTCCTGCGCGCTGTCGCCTGACAAGGCACGGAACGTATTGGTGAAATCGGCTCCGTCATTTTGCATGAGATCCAGAAGCGACTGCACCAGTTCAGCATCTTCTGCCTGCGGATTTGCGATCCCGATCTTGGCGGCGAACCGGTCCAGCCAAGCGGCCTCGATCTGTTCGGGCATGGCGTGGATAATGGCTGTCGCTTCTTCAAGAGCGGCATCCTTGTCCTCGAACAACTGGATCAGGGCGGTGGCAAGCTGGGCCATGTTGAACATCAACATATTGGGCTGGTTGCCATAGGCATAGCGCGCCTGCCGGTCGATGGAGGAAAACACGCGGCCCATGTGAAAGTTATCCATGAATGCGCAGGGGCCATAATCAATCGTTTCACCTGAAATGGTGCAATTATCGGTGTTCATCACCCCGTGGATGAAGCCAACGGACATCCAGGCTGCGACCAACTTCGCCTGTTTTGCACAGACAGCGCGTAGCAGGTCCATCGGACCTGCGGCCTGCGGATAGTGGCGCGCAATGGCATAGTCGGTGAGGGTTTGCAGGTCGGCCGTCTGACCGCGATGGGCAAATACCTCGAAAGTGCCAACCCGCAGGTGGCTGGAGGCGACACGGGTCAGCACAGCACCCGGCAGCATGCCTTCTTCGCGCAGGATATCCTCACCTGTGGCAACGGCGGCAAGCGCACGAGTGGTGGGAATGCCAAGCGCGTGCATCGCCTCTGAGATTACGTATTCACGCAGCACGGGCCCCAGCCACGCGCGCCCGTCACCACCGCGCGAATAGGGGGTGCGGCCTGAACCTTTTAGTTGAATGTCACGGCGCAAGCCGTTGCTATTTATTACTTCTCCGAGAAGTATTGCGCGCCCGTCACCGAGTTGCTGATTGTAATTTCCAAACTGGTGCCCTGCATATAGTTGCGCCAGTGGCTCAGCGCCTTGGGGTACTTCATTACCGCTAAATACCCGCGTTACTTCGGCAATGTCATCACCTTCAATTCCCAAAACCCTGGCAAGATCCTTGTTGAATGCCAACAGCTTGGGCGCCTTAACCGATGTTGGCGACAGCTTTGTGTAAAACGCATCGGATAGGGCAGCATAGCTGTTATCGAAGGGAATTTGCATGGCGGGGCTTTCTTAAAGGCGTTTGGACATGAACATATAGTTCTCGCGCGGTGTAAATCCCGCACGGCGGTAGAGTTTGAGGGCCGCAGCGTTGTCTTTGTCCACCTCAAGGTGAATGGCGCGCAGGCCTGCGCCAGCCAGTGCACGCGGCAGGGCAATCAGCGCCTCTGACGCAATGCCGCGCCCACGTACACCGGACCGGATGTAGAGCTCATCTACGATACCATCCAAGCCGCCGAACTCGACCGACCAACCGAAAGTGATGACGATATAGCCAATCGGCGCACGGGGCGGACCGATAAGATAGGCGCAGCCATGAGGGACGCCCGACAGCAGCGGAGATACACCTGCCTCACGGGATTCTGCCGTTGATTTTATGCCTGCTTCTTCGTGGAAGGCAGCCACCAACGGCAGAATCTTGTCCAGATGATCCGGACCGGCAAGGGTAAGTGCCGCGCTCACAGGCGGGCCAACCTTTCGGTGAGCAGGGTAAAGAAGCCGTCAGCATCAAGATCCCCCATGAACGTGGCGTTCGGCTCACGGCCCGATACGCCCCACCAGTCAGCGACGGTCATGCCCATGGTCAATTCGGAGGAGGTTTCGATCTCGACATTGATGTGGCGGCCTTTGAAAAGGTCAGGCTGGATCATGTAAGCGGTCACGCAGGGATCATGCAGTGGGGCACCGGCGGAGCCGTATTTTTCTTTGTCGAACCGCTCAAAAAAGTCGGTCATCTCGGCTACGGCGATACCAACAGGCGTGCCAAGCGCGCGGAAGGCATCGTTGCGGGCCTGCGTGACCAGTGCTTTATGCGTCACATCAAGTGGCATCACGACGATCGGTGCGCCCGATCTGAACACAATATCAGCAGCTTGCGGGTCGACATAGATGTTGAATTCAGCCGCGGGCGTTATGTTGCCCCCTTCAAAATAGCCGCCGCCCATCAACACGATCTTAGCGATACGCGAGGCAATATCAGGTGCTTTTTGCAGCGCGGTCGCGATGTTGGTCAGCGGGCCGAGCGGGCACAAGGTAACAGTGCCGGGGGCATAGGTGCGCAACTGGTCGATGATGAAGTCTACCGCATGACCTTCGGCCATCGGCATGGTGGGATCGGGCAGCGTGGGGCCATCAAGGCCGGTTTTGCCGTGCACGTGCTCTGCTGTGACCAAATCGCGGCCCAGCGGACGGTCGCAGCCTTCATAGATGGCGACGTCAGTGCGGCCAGCCAGTTCGCATACAATGCGGGCGTTTTTAGTGGTCAGCGCAAGCGGCACGTTGCCGGCGACGCAGGTAATGCCCAGAACGTCGATTTCTTCAGGGCTGGCAAGGGCCAGCAAGATAGCCACTGCATCATCCTGTCCGGGGTCTGTATCAATAATAATTTTACGCGGTGGCATAGGGATATTCCTTGGAACGGTGTTTGGCGCACACTCGCAAGGCGCAAGCGGCTTGTCCAGCCGTGAGCGGGTGCTTGCGCAAGGGGGCGCTGATTAGATAGGTTTGTAAATATGAAGCAAAGCAAGCCCCTATACGTGCATCTTGGTGCGCACCGAACCGGTACCTCATCCTTCCAGATGATGTTGGCCGAGAATCGTGATCTGTTGTCTCAGGCCGGGTACGACATTGCGTATCCGGGCCGAGATGACATTCCGCAGGGTGATTTGCGGCTAAAGTTGCCTGATCCGCGCAATCTGGAGCTGTGGGAGACGAAGTTTCTGCCGAAAGCCACGCAAGAGCTGCAGCGATTTGCGACGCCCGACAGCCACGCTTTGATCCTGTCCGAAGAAAACATCCCCGGCCGGATGATTCATTTTGCTGCAGGTAAGTTTTATCCCGCTGCCGAAGTGCGCTTGCAGACATTGGCCGCTGCGGCACAGGCACCTGTCCTGCGCGCAGTGCTGGTGGTGCGTGAATATACGGGCCTGTATATTTCAGCTTACCGGAAACGGGCAGAGGACAACATCTCGCCGCCTTTTTCCGACGGGCGTCACAACATGCTACATATGGATCGCGGCTGGCCCGATTTGGTGCGGCTGATCTTCAAACATTTGAAGGTGCAGGAACTGGTGGTTATCGATTACGCCAAGCGGGGGCGCAGTGTGGATATTCTGGGGGTGTTGGTGCCGGAACTGGCGGATGTGCCGCTGCGTGAACCTGCACGGCGGATGAACCACTCTGCCACCGACGCAGCCCTTGTCGCGCTGCAAGAGCGGTATCAAAAGGGCGAAAAGCTGGAGCGTACCGCGTGGCAGCAGATCATAGCAGAGAACCGCGATGACAAAGAATCGCGCGGTGTTTCTGAATTCACCAAGCGCCAGACGCGGATCTTGGAGGGGCGCTATGCCGAGCATCTCGAAGAGATCGCAGCAATGCCCGCGGTGCATATGCTGCGTTAGGTCTTGGCTGCCTTTTCGTCGACTTTGACGGCGTCCCAAAGCGCGTCCATCTCGGCAAGATCGCTGTCTTTGGGGGCTTTGCCCATTGCGCGCAGTTTTTCCTCGACGCCTTCAAAGCGGCGGGTGAATTTGGCGTTGGCGGCTCGCAGGGCGGCCTCCGGCTCAATCCCCAGATGTCGACCAAGGTTGGCCATCACGAACATCAGATCGCCAAACTCTTCGAACTGCTCTTCAGGTGAGAGCTCATCGCGCGCCTCGACAAGCTCGGCCGCTTCTTCGCTGATTTTGGCGATGACATCGCCAGTATCGGGCCAGTCAAAGCCCACGCGGGCTGCGCGTTTTTGCAGTTTATACGCACGCAAAAGGGCGGGCAGGCCGACTGCCACGCCGTCCAGCGCGCCTTTTTGTGCCTTGCCGGCACGCTCCGCGGCTTTGATGGCTTCCCAATCAGCTGTTTGCTGTTCGGCAGATTTCTCACGGCTTTCGTCGCCAAAGACATGGGGATGCCGTGCGACCATCTTGTTCGAGATATTGCGCACAACGGACTGAAAGGAAAACAGTCCGCGCTCTTCGCCCATGGCGGTATGGTAAACCGATTGTAGCAGCAGGTCGCCCAGCTCTCCCTCCAGCTCTGCCCAGTCACGCCGCTCGATCGCGTCCGCAACCTCATAGGCCTCCTCAATGGTATAAGGGGCGATGGTGTCAAAATCCTGCTCGATGTCCCACGGACAACCGGTTTGCGGATCACGCAGGCGGCGCATGATTTCCAGCAGGCGTTCAATGCCGGCATTTTCGTCATTTATGATGTCATTATTCGGCTCTGGGGGCATTGCGGGTCCTCTCTGCGTGGTGTCAGATAAGGACAACCACAGACAGGAGTCCACCCATGCCCATCATCAACCGGATTGCGGATTTTGCAGAAGACATGACTGCATGGCGCCAGCATCTGCATACCATCCCAGAGCTGGGCTTTGACTGTCCCAAAACGGCTGCGTTCATCAAAGAACGCCTGCAGGAATTCGGTGTGGACGGGATTCACGAAGGGATCGCGCAATCGGGTATTGTTGCGATTATCAATGGTAAGGGGGCGGGGCGCACAGTTGGTTTGCGCGCTGACTTCGATGCGCTGCCAATCGAGGAAGAAACCGGCGTGGCCTATGCCTCGACCCATCCGGGCAAGATGCACGCCTGCGGGCATGACGGGCATACAACCATGCTGCTGGGGGCTGCGCGTTATCTGGTGGAAACCCGTAACTTTTCGGGCCGCGTGGCGCTGATCTTCCAGCCAGCCGAAGAAGACGGTGGCGGCGCGCAGGTGATGTGTCAGGAAGGCATGATGGACCGCTTTGACATCGCCGAAGTCTATGGCATCCACAACTTTCCTGGATCGGAATTCGGCGCGTTCTACACCACACCGGGTCCGATAATGGCCGCGGTGGACAGCTTTACCATCACGATCAAGGGCCGTGGCGGCCATGGTGCGATGCCGCACGAGACTGCCGATCCGGTGGTTGCAGCCTGTGGCATGGTGCAAGCAATCCAGACAATCGTGAGCCGCAACACCCACTCTGCGCAGGAAAAAGTGATCTCTGTTACGCAAATCCATACCGGTAGCGCCAGCAACATCATCCCCGATACAGCGATGATCAATGGCACGGTGCGCACCTTCGACAAAGACACGCAGGAAACCATCCACCGCCGCATGAAAGAGATCGTGGCAGGCCAGGCGGCAAGCTATGGTGTGGAGGCCGATCTTGACTATGAGGTGGGGTATCCCGCAACGCTGAATGCGCCTGAGCAGACAGAGTTTGCAGCCTCCGTTGCGCGCGCTGTGGTGGGCGATGCGAAGGTTGATGCCAACTTTGCCAAGGTCGCGGGATCAGAGGATTTTGCCTATATGCTTGAAGAGCGTCCGGGGGCGTATCTGTTCCTTGGCGCGGGTGAGGGCGCAGGGCTGCACCATCCCAAATACAACTTCAACGATGAGGTCGCCCCTATTGGTGCGTCCTTCTTTGTGCAGCTGGTTGAACAGATGCAGCCGGGAGTGAAGTAAATGGGGCTGGAGGACGCAAAGACACAAGTAGATCAGGCCTTCACGCGCGATGATCTGAAAGGACAAAGCTTTGAGAACGCCTTTGGCGGGGCGACGTCGTTCTTGCGGCGGCGCTACACCAAGGATCTGACAGGTGTGGACATCGCAATCACGGGCGTGCCGTTCGATCAGGCAGTGACCAACCGGACAGGCACGCGGCTGGGTCCGCGGGCGATCCGCGAGGCGAGCAGCCTGCAGCCCTATGATCCGCCCCACGGGTGGGACTTTGACGTGATGAGCGAGCGGGCTATCATCGACTATGGCGATCTGGCCTTTGACTATGCGCGGGTGTCGGAGTTTCCGGCGACCCTGACGCGTCATATCAAGGGGATACTGGATGCCGACGTGGCCAGCGTTGCCTTGGGCGGGGACCACTACATCAGCTTTCCGATCCTCAAGGCCTATGCCGAGAAATTCGGTCCCATGAGCCTGCTGCATTTTGATGCGCACAGCGACACCTGGGCCGATGATGATATGGAGCGGATCGACCACGGCACCATGTTCTACAAGGCGATCAAGCTGGGCTATGTTGATCCTGCGACCTCTGTTCAGGTGGGTATCAGGACATATAACGAAGACACGATGGGCGTTACCACGATTGATGCCCGCGAAGTGCATGAACGCGGCACAGCGGCAGCGGTCGAGAAGATCAAGGGCGTGTTGGGCGATAATCCGGTCTACCTCACCTTTGACATCGACGCGCTTGACCCGGCTTTTGCGCCGGGCACCGGCACGCCTGTTTGGGGTGGGCTGACCAGTTGGCAGGCAGCGGCCATGCTGCGCGATCTGGCTGGCATCAATATTCGCGGTGGGGATATCGTTGAGGTATCGCCACCTTTCGACACAACCGGCGCCACCGCCATTGCAGGTGCACATGTGGCCACAGAGATATGCTGCCTTCTGGGCGCAAGGATGCGCAAAACATGAGTGAAAAGAACCAACCCATCGGCGGCAACGAGCTCGCGCGGTTTTCCGGCCCCAATACGTTTATGCGGCTACCCGCCGTCAACGATCTGAAAGGTTTGGACGTGGCGGTGCTGGGCATCCCTATGGACATCGGCACGTCATGGCGTTCCGGCACGCGTTTCGGCCCCAAGCAGATCCGCGCCGAAAGCGCGATGCTGCGGCCTTACAACCTTGCAACCGGGGCAGCGCCCTTTGACAGTTTGCAGGTGGCTGATATCGGTGATTTGGGGATCAACACTTTCTCTCTGAGTAAAAGTCTGAAAATTATTCAAGACAGTTACGACCAAATCCTCATGTCGGACGCAATGCCTGTGGCGATGGGCGGGGATCACTCGATCACCCTGCCAATCCTGCGCGCCATCGCCAAGCGGCACGGTCCGGTTGCGCTGATCCATATCGACGCCCACGCAGATGTGAATGACGAGATGTTCGGTGAGAAAGAGACCCACGGCACCGTTTTCCGCCGCGCCTATGAAGAGGGGCTGATCCGTCCCGAGAAGACCTATCAAATTGGCATTCGCGGCACCGGCTATGCCAGTACCGATTTCTCGGAAGCCGTGGATTGGGGCTTTCAGCAATGGCCGGCCGAAGAGCTTTGGAACCGCAGTCTTGCGCAGTTGTCGGGCGAAATTCGCCGCGATATCGGTGACACGCCGACCTACGTGACATACGACATCGACAGCCTTGATCCGGCCTATGCGCCGGGTACTGGAACGCCAGAGATAGGCGGGCTGACCACGCCTCAAGCGCTGGAACTGATCCGCGGTCTCAAAGGCCTCAATATTGTGGGCTGTGATCTGGTAGAGGTGTCTCCGCCCTACGATACGTCAGGTAACACGGCGTTGACGGCAGCGAATTTGCTGTATGAGATGTTGTGTGTGCTGCCCGGAGTTGCATACAGGTAAAGATGTCCGCTGGTAGGATAGTCATTGGAATTTTTAAAAAGGTGCGCAGGATGATTTGGGTGATTTTGCTATTGGCGATTGTGGCCGGGCTGGTGTTTATCAGGTTGGCGCCTTCGGATGCGTCACGCTGGCACCGCCCCATTGGCGAAGCCGAGAACACGGATGGCGAAGGTTGGTCCGCGCGGGTGGTGCCATCCACGCCCGGTCTGTTGTCAGATCTGCATCAGGGTATGCTGGCGCTGCCACGGACCGAACTGCTTGCAGGTGGTGTGGGCGAGGGGCGCCTGACCTATATCACCCGCTCCAAATGGATGGGGTTTCCCGATTACACGACGATCGAACAGGAAGATGGCCAGATCAAACTTTATGGCCGCTTACGGTTCGGGAAATCAGACCTCGGGGTGAATGGCAAACGTCTGGACGGGCTGTTGAAGCGTATTCGCGCCAAGCGGGGTGAGGGGGAGACCTAGCCCAGAGCTAAGGCAGCCTTCCTGCGTCTCGCGCCACATCGGCACGTTCAGCGACATCTGGCATTGCGCCATGAACATGCGCCCGTCGACCTGTAAGCAGATCGTCTCTCCCAGCTCGATCCGGTCGCCGCCGCTGTCGGTACAGTAGCAATCAATCGTGCGGCCCTGTGGCGTGATGATATCGCCCTGAGCGGCAAACGGGAAGAGCGCAAAGATTAGAGCAAAGCGGATCATGGGGTCATTATAGCATAGCGCGGGCCTTGACCAAAGCAGTTTGATCGGTCACTTCCAACTCCATGATACCAATGGACCGCCTTGCCCAGATCACCGCCCGTTTCGAATACCTCGAAGCGGCCATGTCCACTGCGGGCGGGGATATCTCCAAACTTGCCAAAGAATACAGCGATCTGCGGCCCGTCGTGGAGGAGATCGCTTCCTACCGCGTGATGCTTGAAAACCTTGAAGCTGCGCGTGAAATGTTGGGTGATCCCGACATGAAGGAATTGGCCCAGGACGAGATTTCCGAGATCGAGCATGCCTTGCCGGAAGCCGAGGCAAAGCTGCAACTGGCACTGTTGCCCAAAGATGCGGCCGACGCGCGGCCCGCCATGCTTGAAATCCGTCCGGGTACGGGTGGGGATGAGGCCGCGTTGTTCGCGGGTGATCTGCTGCGCATGTACCAACGCTATAGCGAAGCGCGCGGCTGGAAATTCGACACGATCGAATTGCAGATGACCGAACTTGGCGGGATCAAGGAAGTGGTGGCGCACATCACCGGCGAAAACGTCTTTGCCCGTCTGAAGTACGAGAGCGGCGTGCACCGTGTGCAGCGGGTGCCCAGCACCGAAAGCCAGGGCCGCGTGCATACTTCTGCTGCGACGGTTGCCGTATTGCCCGAAGCCGAAGATGTTGACATCCAGATTGGGCCCAATGACATCCGTATTGATACCTATCGCAGCTCTGGCGCGGGTGGTCAGCACGTGAACACCACCGATTCTGCCGTCCGCATCACCCATATTCCTAGCGGGATCGTTGTCACGAGCTCTGAAAAATCCCAGCACCGAAACCGCGAGATCGCGATGCAGGTGCTAAAGGCGCGCCTGTATGATGCCGAACGCCAGCGGATTGATGGTGAGCGGTCCGAGAGCCGCGCAAGCCAGGTGGGCAGCGGTGACCGCTCGGAGCGTATCCGGACCTATAACTTCCCGCAGGGGCGGATGACGGACCACCGCATCAACCTCACGCTTTATAAACTCGATGCCGTCATGCAGGGCGACATTGATGAGATTGTGGATGCGTTGACCGCTGACGCACAGGCCAAAATGCTGGCGGAGATGGGGCAGTGACCACGGCTGCGGTTGCGATGGCTACGGCCACCGCACGGTTGCGGGCTGCTGGTGTGCCGGACCCTGCACGCGACGCGCGGCTGCTTTTGGCCCATGCCGCATCAGTTGATGCCGCGCGGGTGACCCTGATTGCCCCCGAAGAGATCGCACCGGAAATATCTGAACGCTACGAGAATCTCATTTCGCTGCGCGTCGTGCGCGTGCCGGTGTCGCATCTGATCGGAGAGCGCGCCTTTTACGGGCGCGGCTTTAAAATCAGCAGTGACGTGCTGGATCCGCGCCCTGAAACCGAAAGCTTGATCGAAGCTGCTCTGGCCACCCCGTTCGAACGGGTGCTGGACCTTGGAACAGGATCGGGCTGTATTCTGGTAACTCTATTGGCCGAACGGCAAAGCGCCACGGGCGTCGGTATTGATCTGTCCGAAAACGCCTGCCTGCAAGCCAGCGCTAATGCCGTATTGCACGGGGTGGCGGGGCGCGCAGAGATTCTGCAATCCGACTGGTTTGCCGCAGTCGATGGGCGCTTTGACCTGATTGTCAGTAATCCTCCGTACCTCGCGCAGGAAGAGATGCACGACATTGCGCCCGAACTTGCGCTCTATGAGCCTGCGATGGCACTGACCGATGGGGCGGACGGGCTGAGCGTTTACCGCCTGATCGCCGAGCGTGCCCAAGGCTATTTGACGGCGCAGGGACGTGTCATGGTGGAAATCGGCTGGCAGCAAGGGGCTGACGTACGTGCGATCTTTGGCGCTGCTGGTTGGGCCGATGTGGTGATTCTTCCTGATCTGGATGGCCGTGACCGTGTCGTTTGTGCCCAAAACCCTGCATAGCTGCTCATTTGGTGCTTTTTCACTCTTGCTCCTAGGGGGCAGAGAAGGGTAAGGATTAAGAGTTGCAGCGGTGAATGCTCCTTGCAGTCCCGCGCGGCGTTAAGCCCAACATCTCTCCGTGCCGACAGGGTGCGCATTGCGCGCCAACGGTCTGACCGAATAACAGCACCAAAGGCTGACTTCCCCTATGAAACCTCAAAGATCGCGCTCGCGTAATAACAAGAACCGCAACCGGAATTCCGGGAATCAGGGTGGCAACGTCGTCAACCGTGTGTTCGACAGCTCTGGTCCCGAAGGGAAAGTGCGCGGCACCCCCAGTCAGGTGATCGAGAAATACAACCAGCTTGCCCGTGACGCGCAGCTCAGCAATGACCGCGTCGCAATGGAAAACTTCCAGCAGCACGCAGAACACTACCTACGGCTTTTGAGCGAGGCGCAAAAAGAAGCCGACGCCAAGCGCGAAGAGCAAGAACGCCAGAACCGCGAACGCCAAGCAGAGCGTGACCGCGAGCGTCAGGAACGCGAAGCCCAGCAGCAGCAACATCAACAACAGCAGCAGCAACCTCACGAAGCAGATACTTCGGAGCAGCCGCAGCCGCAGTTGGATGTATCCCAGCCTGAGGCCGAAGAGGTCAGCAATCTGGTGGAGACACCCGAAAGCAAGCCCGAGCCAAAGCCGAAGACCCGCCGCGCCCCACGGCGCAAGCCCAAGCCGAAAGAGGATGCCTCGGACGCCCCCAAGGCTGAGGGCGGCGACCAACCGGAAGCGGCAGAATAAATAAAAAAGGCCTCGCGAAAGCGGGGCCTTTTTTGCATGAGAGTGATCTGATCTTTACTGTCTGACCGTGCCGATCAAAGATGTCAGGGTTTGGCGATCTCACGGGCGAGGGCACAGAAACTTTCTAGCGAAACCTGCTCTGCGCGGTCGGTGGGTTTGATCCCAGCTGCGATCAGGCGGTCCTCGATATCAGGTGCGGTGCCTTTGAGTGCTGAGCGCAGCATCTTGCGCCGCTGGTTAAAGGCAGCAGCCACCGTGCGCGACAGGATCGCGGCATCAGCGGGAAAGCGCGGTTCAGGCAGGGCTGTCAGGTGGACCACTGCACTTGAGACTTTTGGCGGCGGGGTAAAGGCCTCTGGCGGCAGGTGCAGCACGATCTTCGCTTCTGCGCGCCACTGCGCCAACAACGCCAAACGCCCGTAGGCCTTGGAGCCGGGAGTGGCGACGATCCGCTCTGCCACTTCACGTTGGAACATCAGCGTGAGGCTTTGCCAAAACGGCGGCCATTCCGGCGGTGTAAGCCAGCGCACCAGAAGCTCGGTGCCGATGTTATAGGGCAGGTTGGCGGCCACGCGAATAGGCGGCGTTAGGTAACTCAGCGGATTGACCTCTAGCGCGTCACCTTCGATGATCTGCAAACGACCGTCATAAGCGGCGGCAATTTCGTTCAGGGCAGGGATACAGCGGCTGTCCTTTTCGATAGCAAGCACACGGCGCGCGCCCTCGGATAATAACCCTCGGGTCAGTCCACCCGGACCCGGGCCAATCTCCAGCACGTCGCATTGCGTCAGATCGCCTGCCTGACGGGCAATCTTTGCGGTGAGATTCAGATCCAGCAGGAAATTCTGGCCCAGCGATTTGCGGGCCTGAAGGCCGTGGTCAGTGATGACCTGCCGCAGGGGCGGAAGTTGATCAATCCCGCTCATGTTGTCGCCATACGGTGCGCCATGCGGATCGCCTCTACCATGCTTGAAGGATTGGCGATGCCTTTGCCTGCGATGTCAAAGGCGGTGCCGTGGTCGGGGGAGGTGCGGATAAAGGGCAGGCCCAGCGTCACATTCACACCGCGGTCAAAATCGAGCGTCTTGATCGGGATCAACGCCTGATCGTGGTACATGGCAATCGCCGCGTCATAACGTTCGCGGGCGGCGGCATGGAACATCGTATCCGCAGGCAGCGGCCCTTGCAGCGTATAGCCTTCGGTGTTCATCTGGGCGATCAGCGGTGCGATCCAGTCAAGTTCTTCGCGGCCCATGGCACCGCCTTCACCGGCGTGCGGATTTAGACCGCTCAGCGCAATGCGTGGCTGTGCGATCCCGAACTGCCGGATAAGACCGGTATGCGTAATCTCGATGGTGCGGCGCAGCAAGGCAGGTGTCAGCGCCTTTGGTACTTCCGCAAGCGCGATATGGATGGTGGCAGGCACCACGCGCAACTGTTCAGAGGCAAGCATCATCACCACATCACACCCGCCCGCCAAAGCAGCGAGGTATTCTGTGTGGCCCGGATAGGCAAAATCCGCCCCGTCTTTTAGCGCCTTTTTGTGGATTGGCGCGGTGCACACCGCACTTGCCTCACCTGATTGTACAAGATCGGCGGCACGGGCGATGACGTCAATCACCCCAATTGCATTGGACGGATCGGGAATGCCAGCCGTGCTTGGCGCCGCAAAGGAATGCGGCAGAACAGGCAGGGCACGTCCGCTGACATCGACCGCCTCGGACGGCTTTTTGATAACCTCGAATGGGGTGCCATCGGGCAGATGGCGGGGGTCACCCAGCCAAAGCATCGGAATGCGCGCGGCAAGGGTTGCCCAAGCACGCGCTGCGATTTCCGGTCCGATGCCTGCAGGCTCTCCGCAGGTCAGTACAACTGGTTTCATTTTACGGCGATGCGCGCTTCGGAGCGCAGCTCTGCCAGGAGGCTGTCTGCAAAGCTGGACAAGCGACGTTGACGGATTGAGCCGGCCACATCTTCGCGGCTGACTTCGGCATTCTGCTCGGCAGTGCGTCCGCACAGCATCAAGAACACCAGTGCCTGACCGTCAGACCGTGTCAGCGTGGTGGACACTTCACCCGGGTCAAGCTTGCTCAGCTCGATGGCGAAGTCTTTTGGCACCTCGGCGGGAATGCGGGTTTCACGGTCCAACACGCTTTCTGGCTGGCCCTTGGCAAACGCGTAAAGATCATCACAAACGTCTACCTGTGCCTTGAGATTTGCGGCCTGCTGCAATGTCTGCTCCGAGCGACCACCGGCCATATAATAGGCCGCGTATTCGATTGCGGAATAGCTTTTGACCGGCGCGCTGGTCTCTTCGATATCACGCAGCTGGAACAAAGCCACAGCGTTCGGGATATTCAGCGGCTGGGTCACTTCACCCGGGGCCAGCGCCAGAATAAGGGGCTGCAAAACGGGCGGCAGGTTGCTGAGATCTTGCCACGGCAAGCGGCCACCAGCCCCACGGCTGGCTGTGGCGGAATACTTGCGGGCATAGGTCGAAAACTCGTTGGCGGAGTCGGTTTGCGCGATTTCTTCTGCGATGGCCGCGACGCGGGCAGCCTGTGGAGGCGGCGCAGGAATGATGATCTCTGATACGAGCACCCGGATGTTGGACCCGCCCGAGCGCTGAGACGACAGCGCGCGGTCGATCTCGGCTTCGGAGACGCTGACCCGAGAGCCATACCGCGCGCGGATCAGATCACGCCATGCGACACCGCTCAGGACAAAGTCGCGGTAGGTCTCAGGCTCTACGCCCGCGCGACCAAGGGCTGTGGTGAACTCGGCGCGGCTTAGATTGGCGCGGCCGGCAAATTCCTCAAGGGCTTCGTTCATGCCTTCGTCGCTCAACGTCATGCCTGCTTCGCGAATGGCTTCGCCGCGCAGACGCTCGTCGATAAGGCTTTGGATGGCAGCCTTGCGGGTTGCGCCACGCGCATTGAGGATTTGCAAGAAACGCACGCGCTGCTGCACTTCGAATTCCGTCACCACGCTGTCATTGACGGTGGCGACCGGCGCAAACATGTTTTGCGCAGCAACAGGGGCGGCAAGGGTTGCAATCACGCCAAAGGCGGCAAGGGCGGGCTTTAGTTTGAACATGAGCGGACGTATCTTTCTGTTCCGGTATTGGCGGCAAAACCCCGCAGACCGATGTTAAATCCAAAATCGGTTGAGGGTTCAACGCTTGTTGAGGAGGTATAGCTGCGTTCGACCTGAAGTTCGAGGGTCACACACTCGTTTTCGTAGCGCAAGCCAAGTCCCGCTGTGGCGGCTCGGTCATCGGCGACATCATAACGCCAGTTGGCCGAAGCGGTCCAGAACGAGTTGATCTTGTAGCTGCCATCGACAGTAAACTCGGAGACTTCGCGATCGCGGTTTTCGTCGGCGTCTTCCTGAAGCCAGACGTATGAGCCGCCGACGGTGCCGCGCTTGAACGCGTAGTCGCCGCGCAGCTCCGCCTTGGACAGGGCTAGATTGCTCTCGAACAGGCTGCGGCCGGTCAGGTAGATGCCTGAACCAGAGCTGATCTGGCCGGCAATCAGGATATCAGAAGACAAGCCGTTGAGACCGGAAGTCGTGGAGAAAGACGTGTCATTGTCCTGCCGGAACACCTGTCCCACGCTCAACTGTGCGTCCCAGCCTTCGGGATTGAAGCGCGACCAACCAAGGCCGATGGCCGCCATGGTGCCGCGTTCGCGGCGGTCGGCGCGCGGAAAGCGGGACATGCTCAACAGGTTGCCCTGATCGAACTCAACCCGCGTGCTTTCTTCATTCGGGACATCCAGACGGCTGCCTCCTGTCCAGCTGAGCTGTACGACGGGCTCCAGAATATGGCTGATGCCGGCCGCATTGGTTTTCGCCAGCGGATAGCGCAACGTGATTGCGGCATCGGGCGTTAGCTCGCTCGGGTCGGTGAGGGTGGTGTCGTCCTGCATGATGTTGAAGGCGTTGATCGCAGCGCCCAGGCGGGTATCTGCGCGCAAACCACCGGGCAGCGTGAAGCTGCGCAGCCAGTCGACTTTGACGTTAAGACGGGCCACATCACGGCCATCGACGATGTCATCGTCATCGCTGCTGTCCACAGACAGATCGGAAATCCGGTAGTGGCTATGTGCAACTACTTTCGTGCGGATTTCGCCACCCAGAGCGTTGGGAAAGAAGCGGCGTTCATATTCGCCATCCAGCACAAGGGTCGGCACGGTGTCGTTATCTTCATCATCGCGCAGGGATTTGAAGTTGTAAAAACTTCCGCGGATGTATTCATCGCGGCGCGCACGGCTAACCGTCAGCTCGGATTTGAGGCGGTCCGCGTCAGAGTAGCCATATGCGTCCAGATAACCGTCATCGCTGACTGTTTCGATCGCGAAGTTGAGAACAAAATCTTTGGGCAGCGCAAACAGGCCATGCCCGAAAAGGTAGCCTCGGACATCATCGGGTTGCTGGTCATCGCGGGTCACTGCGGCGTCGAACTGAATGCGTCCATTGCGGTAGGCCTGCCGATAGCGCAATTCCAGCGTTCTGGTGGAACTTGACAGATACGGCGTCAGCGTAAGGTCGCGCTTTTCACTCAGCTTGATGAAATAGGGAATCTTCAACCCGACGCCCAAGGCTGACGTAGAGCGGATGGAAGGCAGTAGAAAACCGGTGGCGCGCTTTACCGTCGGGCCGGGTAGGCGCAGGCGGGGCAGCCAGAACACGGGCATGTTGCCGATGCGGAACTGCGCTTCGTCAAAGTAGAGCTGTTGTTCAACTTCGTCATGGATGACGCGCTTGGCCCGAATTTGCCAAAGCGGCGGGCGCCCGTCATCGCAGACACGGCAGGAGGTCACAGCGGTTTTGTACAGCTGGTTATAACGTCCATCGACACGGTCGATTTGCACGGCGGCCAACTGTAACTGCTGGTTCAACACCAGCCGGGCGCCCTTCAGGATGCCATTGCGCAGACCTGCGTCCAGTTCTGCGGCGTTGGCCAGAATGATCGTGCCGTCTTCTTCGGTCAGCGTGATTGGCCCCTCAATGCTCAACGCGCCAGTGCCCTGATTGTAGCGGATCTGGCTTGCACGCAGCCGAATACCGTTCTGGAAGGCCTCCACATTGCCTTGGGCAACCAGCTCGCGTTCGCGGGTGATATAGAGCTGGTCAGCAACCAGCAGGGCTGCGTCCTGGGCGCTGGCACGCAGCGGCAGCAGTACCGCCGTGAGGAGGATCAGCAGACGCAGCACTTAACCATCCTCGCGGTGGAGCAGCAGGCCCATGGCCAACATGATCGCGGCAACGGGCGGTGCCCAAGCCGCCAAAAGAACGGGTATCTGGCCATTTTCGCCCAGGATTTGCGCAAAACTGCGGATGAAATACAAACCGAACCCCAACAAAACTGCAGAGAGAACAGCAATGCCGGTCCCTCCCGATCTGGTATGGCGCATGGTGAACGCGCTCGCAACCAGAACCATCGCGATCAGGAACAGCGGGCGTGCCAGTTCAGACTGGAGCCAGACCTTGTGGCGGCGAGGTGAAAAGCCTGAATATTCCAACTGGCGGATAAAGGCGGGCAGGTCGTAGATCGAGATTGCTCCGGCCTTGCCAAAGCTGTCGCGGATGCTGTCGAGGGTCAGTGTCGAAGGCAGCTCGAGTGTCTCGAAGGTCTCGGCGTTGCCTTCGGCATTTACGCCAATCTCCAAAGGCCATGATTTGGCATTGCGCAACTCCCAGCCATCAGGCCCCAGCGCGGCACTTTGCGCCTCGATCCGCCGGATCGGGCCGCCCTCGGGCGCGTAGGAAACAAATGTCACATCGTACAGAACTGAGCCGTCATTGTTGGAACGCCATGCTCTGATCACGGTCTGTCCCTGATCGGTTCCCTGACGCAGCCACAACCCTTCGTCCGAGATCGACAGCGCCGAACCGCTTCCGTTGCGATACCTGTCCGAAAGCAGCTCGTACTGCTTTGAGGTGGCTGCCACGATCGGGTTGAACAAGCCGACCACCATCATCCCGATCAAAAGGGCCACCACCAGAGGAGACTTCAGGGTTCCCAGCGCAGAGCGACCGGACGCGCGGGTGACCACCATCTCGGATGAGCGCGCCATGCTCAAAAACAAGACAACCGTGGCAAGCACCATGTTAAGCGGCAGGATCAGGTTGATCTTTTGCGGCGTGTCCAGAAGCGTCAGTGTGACCAGATCACCAAAGCTGACGTTTTCCGCGAAGCTGCGGCGCGATTCCTCTAGCAAGCCGATCAGCGCCACCAGGATAAACAGGATCAAGGTGATGAACAGAAAGCTCATGGCAAAGCGGCGTGCAAAGTAAAGGTGCAGGATCATGCGGCCGCCTTTCGCCGGATCAACCGGCTGCGCCATGCAGGGTTTGAGGCATGCCATAGCATTGCACCAATGATCAGCGCGCCGACAAATGTGGGCAGGTAAACCAGCGGCCAAAGCGCCGCGTTGCCGCTGACTTGAGATGACAGGGTGCCGCGTGCGCCGTCCAGCAAGATGAGCAAGCCGAAAGACAGAACAATCTCGCGCCAGACACCAAAGCGCGAAAAGCCACCGATCAGCAGCGTGCTGAAGCCGACAAGTGCTGCAATGATACAAAACAACGGACCCGCAATGCGGGAGTGAAGCTCTTCTGTCAGCTCTCCGGCACTTCGGTCCGGCTGGGCAAGGATGCTGTCCCAGTTTGCCAGCAAGGCAGGCGTGGTGGTGTTTCGTATGTTTGCAGTCGCGGCTTTTTCAGACTGAACAAGCGAGGATATGTCAAAGGAGAAGTCTGCGAACTTTGCGGTCGCCAGCCGTTGCCCTTCCTGCTCCAGCCGTTGGGCCAGGCCGTCTACCATGATCAGCGTGGTCGCGTCACCGTTGCGCAGCAAATAGGCCTCGGCGGCGGTGTAAATGATGCCTTGGTCGGGATTACGACGATCAGAGACAAACACGTCGCGCAGAACGCCATCTGCATCGATGATACGGGTATAGAAGGTCACATGGCGTGTGGGGTGCAGAAATGTCCCCTCTGTCAGCAGGCGGGCGGTGACGTTCTGGGCGATTTCCTGCTCGCGTTCCTTAAGCTGCGCTTGCGCCATCGGGACCAGAAAGTTGCTGAGCACCGTCAGGGACAAGGCAATGCACATCCCAAAGACCAACACCGGACGCGCCAGTCGCCACGGGCCGCTGCCTGTCGCCTGCAGCACGGTTAGTTCGCTGTCGGTGGTCATGCGGTTGGTCACATAAACAGCAGCGGCAAAGGTAGCGATGGGCAATACGGTGGCGATCAGCCCGGGCAGGCCGAGGGCTGTAAACTCAAGAAAAACAAGTGAATTCTGGCCGTCTCCTATGAGGCGGTCAAACAGCACCACAGCGCGGTTGATCCAGAAAATCGCGACCAGAACCAGCGCGAAAAATCCAAACAGAACCAGCAGCTGCGACAGCATATAGCGGTCGAACTTGGCCACCCGATTCCCTCCTGTGTCGTGCTCTGACGGCGATTTCGCTGATCTTAGCCCAAACCGGTGGGGCATAAAACTCATATCTGGCCTTGCGCTGTCCGGCGCGCTAGGTCTGGGCAAAGCAGAAATTCAAAGGGACTTCCTATGACCAACCTCACCGCGATCACCTATGCCGAAACCGACCTTGATGCCATCGCAACACATGCGGGGCGCGTTGCCATTTTTGTAGACGCTGAAGGCAAGATGGATTTGGCTGCACGGCGCGTGAATCGCCTGACCAAGGGCGCGGTTGCGCGGCTGATCGAAGGCGTGCGTTGGGAAAAGATGAAGGATGGAGAGGCCGTGAGCCTTGGATATCCTGCCGGCATGCAGGCAGACGCCGTGGACGTGGTCCGGCTTGAGCGTAATGCCAAAGGCGACGTTGCACGCAAAGCGGGGGCGACACTTGCGAAAACCCGCGGCGGCACGGCGGATACGTTGATGCTGTGTGCCTCACTGCGCCGCGCCGAAGAGGTCATTTTCGGGTTTGCCATGCGTGACTATGTGTTCGAGGATCACAAATCGGCTGAAAGCACCCGCACTGGCGCGCTCAAGGTCATGCACAGCAAGCCGACCGAGCTGAAAGTGGCTGCCGCGCCGTTGATGGCCGTGGCAGAGGGCGCGCATCTGACACGCGACTTGACGAACGAGCCTGCGAATGTGCTGACCACAACCAGTTATGCCGAGCGGCTCAAAGAAATGGAGAGCCTTGGGCTCAAGGTTGAGGTTTTGGGTGAAAAGGCGCTGGTAAAGCTCGGAATGCGAACGCTTTTGTCTGTTGGGCAAGGCTCTGAGAGCCCGTCTTACGTCGTGGCGATGCATTGGGACGGCGGCAAGAAAGATGATGCACCTTTGGCATTGGTTGGGAAGGGCGTTGTGTTCGATACGGGCGGTATCTCCCTCAAACCGGGGGCGGGTATGGAAGACATGACCATGGACATGGGCGGCTCTGCCGTCGTGGCCGGTGTGATGCGCACGCTGGCACTGCGGGGGGCAAAGGCGAATGTCGTGGGCCTTGTGGGCATCGTTGAGAACATGCCGTCGGGCAAGGCCACGCGGCCCGGTGACGTGATCAAAACCATGAAAGGAGACACGGTCGAGAACATCAACACGGACGCCGAGGGCCGTTTGGTGCTGTGTGACGTCATGTGGTACGCGCAGGAAAAGTATAAGCCCGCCGCGATGATCGATCTGGCAACACTGACAGGTGCAATCATCATCGGTCTTGGCCATGAGAACGCGGGCGTGTTTTCGAACAACACGTCTTTCTGCAATGACTTCCTCAAGGCGGCAGAAGCCGAGGGCGAGGGCGCATGGCGGATGCCGCTGGGCCAGGCCTATGACGATCTGCTGAAAAGCCGGATTGCGGATATGAAGAACGTTGGCGGACGGGCCGCAGGCAGCATCACAGCAGCGCAATTCTTGCAGCGCTTTGTGAAAGAAGACTGCCCGTGGATCCACCTTGATATCGCGGGGGTTGCTTCGGTCAAGTCAGAGACAGCACTTGCGCCCGTTGGCGCGACTGGCTGGGGCGTGGCGTCTCTTAATCGTTTGATTGCAGATAATTACGAGGCGGAGTGAACCCAATGAGCGTGGCGATGTTCTATCAGCTTCGGGAAAAGACACTGGTGGACACGCTGCGCATGCTGGTAGACAAATCTCTGTCTGCGGGCTGGCGTGTTGCGGTCCGTGGCACCCATCAGGGCGGGCTGGAGGCGTTGGATGCGGCGCTCTGGCTCGGGCCCGAGGACAGCTTTTTACCTCACGGTCTGGAGGGCGGCGCGCATGATGCGTTGCAGCCGGTGCTTTTGGGCACTGGCGCCGCTTCGGCGAATGCTCCGCAATGTTTGATGGCGGTGCATGCCGCCGATGTCAGCGCGGAAGATGTCGCCGGGATGGAGCGGGTTTGCATCTTGTTTGATGGCTACGATGACGATCAATTGGCTCACGCACGGGTGCAGTGGAAGGCGCTGACCGGCGCGGGCGTCAAGGCGCAGTATTGGGCCGAAGAAGACGGTCGCTGGCTTAAGAAGGCAGAATCCTAGGACGTTCCCGCCTTAACGGTTTGGTAGCTTTCCTCTGCAAAACATGGCTCATAAGTATTTCGGGGGCGTGTATGAATCTCTACCACTGTTCAATTGATCTTCGCGACGATTCAAAGGCGCTGGCTTTTGCCGCGGCGGTTGAGGTCTGGATGAACCATCTCAAATCAGGCGGGGTAATCCTGTCGTGGCGACTGTGCCGCCGCAAGCTGGGATTTGGCGCGCCGCGCGCACGAGATTTTTTGCTTGAGGTCGAGGTTGAAAACCTGACGCAACTGGATCAGGCTTTCCGTTTCACCGCGAATGGCGGCGAACAGGTTGAACGGCTTTATACCACTGTGCACCAGATGGTGGGGGAAGTGGATGTCGCGCTTTACCGACCGTTTCCCGATGCAGAGCGGGCAGAGCGGATGGCGTTGGTTTAGCTATTTTCCGGTATCAATTATCAAACCAAGCATCGCACTGCTGCGACGTTCGTCTGATTTGCGAAACCGGACAAGCGATCCCTTCGTCAACTCTATGCATTGAGGAATCGTTTGTGCGGACTTCTCAACCGTTGACGTTGACACGATGAGTCGCTTCGAAAAGATATGGCTCTGAGCGGTGGATGCTGTCTCGACATCCAAGGCCAGCTGCCCCTCGTGGATGTCTTTGCAGCTTGAGGTTCGGCAGGCGTCGTAGGGGCCGCGCAAGCACAGCGTTGCGTCTGCGGCAAAGGACAGATTGGTCGCGCTGATATCGCTATCGCCCTGAAAGATGATAGCCATCGCAAAGGGGCGGTCCAAACAACCAGCCTAGCATTTTAACGGCTCCGTTTTAGTCAAACGCGGACCTTACCGCGTCAGCCGAAGCTCACCACCGGAAATTTCGATCCGGCCCCATTTCTCAAGGTACCCCATCCCGAGAAGCGACCCGTCCATCTCGCCGCCGTTCACGGAGGCAAAGACGTCGGTGTCGGTGATGTCGCCCAAACGCACCGTGTTCAGACGCACGGGTGCCGTGCGTACGGTTCCGTTGGCCGTGTTGGCTGTGCCGATGAAACTGAGCGTGTCCACATCCAGCCCGGCGCGGCGGGCATCCTCGCGCGTCAGGACCATATCAGTAGCACCGGTATCCACGACAAAGCGAATGTTTTCACCGTTGATCGCGAGGGTGAGGTAGTAGTGCCCGTCCATCTGACGCGGAACAGCGATCTGGCCATTACCCAACTGGAGCATCTGGTTGTTCATCGTCTGGCGCTGGACGTCATTCCACAGTCCGTAGGCCGCGATCACACCCAGAAACAGAAAGCCCCATATCATCGCCTGTTGCAGCATCTTGGCCATGCCATCGCGGTTTTGCACGATAAACCAGCCGCCCACAGCGCAGGCAAGCAGAACAAGATAGATCAGGCTTGCAGTATCATCAGAGGTCATGAAGGGCTCCCATCGCGTCAGCTTAATATAGGGGCAGGGCGCGGTTATCCAAGCGCTGTGACAAAACCGTATTCTGCCAGTCCATCAAGGACGAACTGCACCGACAGTGCGGCCAGAAGCATGCCAAGGACGCGGGTGATGACGTTGATCACCACTTTGCCCATGGCTTTCTCAAGCCTGCTCGAGAGGCGTAACATGACATACATGTTCAGCAGGATCACTGCCGTGATGCCAAAGATCGTCAGCAGTCCTTCGCCGCCCGGCTTTTCACCGACCAGCAGGATCACAGAGGCGATGGCACCCGGGCCTGCCACCAGCGGGATGGCGATGGGAAAGACGGATGGATCGTGATGCTCGGTCTCTTCTGCTTCTGAACTGTCTTCGCGGCGCTTTGTCCGGCGCTCGAACAACATATCCATGGCTGTGAGAAACAGCAAAATGCCACCGGCCACGCGGAAGGCGGCCATAGAAATTCCGATGAAATCCAACACCGCACTGCCGAAGAAAGCGAAAAGCGCCAGCACCAAGCCAGCCACCAGCACCGCCCGCAGTGCGATGTTGGAGCGCTGTTTGGGCGTCATGTTCGGGGTCAGAGCAAGAAAGATAGGCGCAATAGCAATGGGGTCGATTACCACCAACAACGTCACAAAAGCGGTGATCATATAGGCGGTATCGATCATCATGCTTCGGCTTTCTCCAACTTCTCAAGGGCGGCCATCCAGATGCCTTCAGCGCGTTCCAGCGCTTGCATCACTTCGGCGTACTTCTTGTTCCACACTTCAAGTTCGCCGACTTTGTCCTTTTCGTAAAGGGCTGGATCGGCAAGTTTCTTGGCAAGCTTGTCGCGCATCTCGTTGATTTTGGCGACGCGCGCCTCCGAGGTGCGGACTTCGCCGCGCAGGGCCAATACGTCTTCGCGGCTGGCGCGTTTGGGCTTTGGCGCTTCTTTTGGTTTGGCATTTCTGCTGACCGGCTTCTCAACCGTCAGCAGCATCTTGCGGTAGGCCTCAAGATCGTCCTCATACGGCTTTACGGTCCCGTCTGACACAAGCCAAAGGCGATCTGCCACCATCGACAGCAAGTGCATGTCGTGGCTGACCAGAATGACCGCGCCAGAATAGCGCGTCAGCGCCTCCACCAGCGCTTCGCGGCTTTCGATATCAAGGTGGTTCGTCGGTTCATCGAGGATCAGCAGATGCGGGGCATCCAGCGTGGCCAGCAACAGTGACAAGCGCGCCTTTTGCCCACCTGACAGACGGCCAACAGCCGTGTCCGCTTGATCCGGCCCAAGGCCAAAGCCAGCCAGCTGCGCGCGCAGCTTGGATTGCATCACGCCGGGGCGCGCTGTGATCATGTGTTGCAGCGGCGTTTCGTCGATGATCAGCTCATCCACCTGGTGCTGCGCGAAAAATCCGATGCGCAGCTTGTTGGAGTTGACCTGTTTGCCTTCAAACAAGACCAGCCGGTTCGACAGCAGTTTCGACAGTGTCGATTTACCCTGACCGTTCTTGCCCAGCAGGGCGATGCGGTCGTCTTGGTCGATGCGCAGGTTCAGCCGCGACAGGACGGGCTGGCCTTCGGTATAACCGGTCGAGCCGCCTTCGATCGAGATGATCGGCGGGGAAAGCTCATCTGGCTGCGGGAAGGTGAAAACCTTGCGTGCGGCTTCTTCGGGTGGCGTGATTGTGACCATCTTTTCGATGGCTTTCATCCGCGACTGCGCTTGTTTCGCCTTCGAGGCTTTGGCTTTAAAACGGTCCACAAAGGCCTGCATGTGCGCTTTGTGGGCCTGCTGTTTCTTGGCCTGCGCGGTCAGCTGCGCACGTTTCTCAGCACGCATCTTAGCGAACTGGTCGTAGTTGCCCTGATAGTAGGTGAGCTTTTTATCCTCAAGGTGCAGGATGCCGCCCACGGCACGGTTCAACAGGCCACGGTCGTGGCTGATGATGATGACCGTGTGGGGATATTTGGCGAGGTAGTTCTCAAGCCAAAGCGCGCCTTCAAGGTCAAGATAGTTGGTCGGTTCGTCGAGCAGCAGCAGGTCAGGCTGGGCGAACAGGACACCGGCAAGGGCCACGCGCATGCGCCAGCCGCCCGAATAGGCAGAACAGGGCTGCTGCTGGTCTTCGTCGTCAAAACCCAGACCTTTAAGGATGCTCGCGGCACGGCCTTCGGCAGACCAAGCGTCAATATCAGCCAGACGGGCCTGAATATCGGCGATCCGGCCGGGATCTTTGGCGCTTTCTGCCTCAATCATCAGGCTTGCGCGCTCGACATCGGCGGCCAGCACCGTGTCGATAAGCGATACATCAGAGGAGGGCACCTCTTGGGCCACGCCGCCAATCTTGGCCCGGCTGGGCAGGCTGATTTCGCCTGCGTCTAGGCCCAGCTCTCCGCGGATGATGCGGAACAGCGTGGTCTTGCCCGCACCATTGCGGCCCACGAGGCCCACTTTGTGGCCCTCCGGGATGACGGCGCTGGCCTCTTCAAAGAGGGGGCGACCTTCGACGGAATAATTGATCTCTGATATACGTAACATGCGCGCGGTGTGACCGATGTGGGGCGCGGCGTCAATCGCCGCTTTTCATGCGGCAGGGGCCATGTTAGGGAGCGGCCAAATTAACACCCAATTGGAGACGACCCATGGCTCTTGAGCGCACATTCTCGATCATCAAACCAGACGCAACACGCCGCAACCTGACAGGCGCGATTGCAAAGAAATTCGAAGACGCAGGCCTGCGCATTGTCGCATCCAAGCGTATTCACCTGACAAAAGCCCAAGCGGGCGAGTTCTACAAAGTGCACGCAGAGCGCCCTTTCTATGACGAACTGTGCGAATTCATGGCCTCCGCGCCAATCGTTTGCCAGGTTCTGGAAGGTGAAAACGCCATCGCGAAAAACCGCGAAGTCATGGGCGCCACAAACCCGGCAGACGCAGAAGCCGGCACAATCCGCGCGGAATTTGCAGAATCTGTTGGCGAAAACTCCGTTCACGGTTCCGACGCGCCAGAAACCGCCGAGATCGAAATCGCGTATTTCTTCTCCGGTCTGGAGCTGGTGGGCTAAGCCCCACCACTTTTTGACAGTTATTTGGGGTCGCCTTCGGGCGGCCCCTTTTTTGTTTTGCTCTGGTTTTTAGCGGATCAGGCCGGGGTTGCTGCCCAGATCGAGGCCCGGGAAAATATCCGTCTCCAACGTAGATGTCGGCAAGCCGAACTGGCTGTGCAGGAGCCAGCCCAGATAAGCGCGCACATCGCGTGTGGGCATCAGATCACGGCGCGCATACAGCTGTGCTTCATCCAGCCCGGGCCAATCACCCATCACTTTGCCACCGCGCAGCGCGCCGCCAGCCATCACCATCAGCCCGCCTGTGCCGTGATCGGACCCGCCGGAGCCATTGATCCGCGCAGTCCGGCCAAACTCGGTCACTGCGACCACAGTGGTTTTGTTCCAGACCGGACCTGCCACTGTGCTTTGCAGTGTGAGGATCGCATCTGACAAGCGGCCCAAAGCATTTGGCAGGGTCCGCGTTTGGTTAAAGTGGGTGTCCCATCCGTTGATTGAAAAGGCCGCGATGCGGGTGTCTTTGCGCAGCCGCTTGCCAATGAATTCTGCGATGTGATTCTCGGTAGAGGATTTTTTGCCCTTTTTGTTGGTGTTGTCGGCCATTGCCATCATGTCATCTGGTGTGCCCATCGTAGCGACGCGATCGCCGTCACTGTCGGAAATATCTAGCGCTTGTGCCAGCGCCGCGCTGAAGGGCGGGTCGTCGGCCATAATCAGGCGGGCAAGTTCGATGGCTTGCGGACTGAGAGCCAGATCCGCTTCGGGGGACCAGCGCTGGGTTTTAGCAGGGCCGCCCAGCACCAACAGGGGGTCTTGCCCCACGGCGTAGGCGGTTTCAGCGGTGCTATCGGGCAGGTACTGCAGCACACGGTTCAGCCAACCGTCGCGTGACATCCCTTGTTCAAGATTGCTCAGGCCTGCTTCAAGCAGATCCTGCCCGTCGAAATGGCTGCGCTTGTCGCGGTAGGGCGTCGAGACGGCATGGGCAAATCCTAGTTGGCCGCCTTGCCAGAGTGGCAGCAAAGGGCGCAAGGCGGGGTGCAGGGCAAAATATCCGTCCAGATCGACAGCCCCGTCTGGATCGCTGATCCCGGCATTGCCGCGCAGCGCCGCATAGGCGGGATCGCCGTAGGGGCGTACCACGTCCAGCCCGTCCATACCGCCGCGCAGCAAGATAACAACCAGCCGGTTATCGCCCGGCGCGGCCGCAAGGCTGACGGGCGTCAGCAACGGGCTTGCCGCCAACGAGCACCCGATCAGCGCCGAGCGTGTCAGGAAGGTGCGGCGGTCAATGCTTTGTGTCATCAGATCACGTCCTTTGAAACGCAGGTGAGGCCAGCACAAGGCCGATACCGTCCCACCGGCTTTCGGCAGCATTGGCCGCGAAATCGACTGCCGGTGTTGAAAAATCGCCCAGTGCGGTTTGCACAAAGGTGCGGGGGTCTGGCAGCTCGGGCATCAGTGTTTGCGGGACCGAAATGGCCCATTGCAACCGCGCCGCGATCCCTTGGGGGGCGATCCATGCGGCGTCTTCTTCCGGTAATCCGTCTGGGCCAACAGGCTTTTCCCAGACGTGACCCATACGGGCCATCGGTCCGATCAAAAGCTTGCGCACCATCCGCTCGTCCAGCGATGATATCGCTTCGGGCGGCACCGCTAGCGCACGCATCGCCGAACCTACAAAATGGAAGGGCGGTTTGACGTTGGTGCGCGGGGCATCCCACGCGGCGGTATGCTCCAGCAGCGCAGCCGTAACGGCACCAAGATCGCCGCCAGTGTCCATATAACGCGCTGCCAACGCATCAACGAGCGCGGGATCAGGTGCATCAGCGACAAAATGCACCGCCATCTTCCATGCCAGATGCCGGGCGGTGGCAGGGTGGCGCGCCAAATCGCGCAGGACGGCCTGCACATCGCGGATATGCGCCTGACCGCCGCCATAGGTCTTGTCCAGCACCGTCTCGCTGCCTGGCTCTGCAAAATCCTTGCGGAATTTAAGCCGCAGGGGCGCGCCATTGGTCACGCCTGTCAAAAGCTCTGCCAGTTCGCGCACGTCGGTTTGGGTATAGGGGCCGTTTACGCCCAACGTATGCAGTTCCAACACCTCGCGCGCGAGGTTTTCGTTCAGACCGCTAAGCTTGCCGCCCTTTAGCGCGCGTGGTGAATTCGGCCCAATCGACTTTTGTTGATCCAGATAGTGGATCATCAGCGGGTGCAAGACCGTGGCCAGCAGCATGTCTTCGAACAGACCGGTGATCCGTGGCCGTATCGCGCTTTCCAGATAGGGGGAGGCGGCCCGCCGGATAAGGCCCGCTTTGCCAGTTGCGGTGAAATGGTCGGCCCAGAAATGGCTTAGGCGTTCACGCAGGGGGGCATCGGTCCAGACCCAGCGGTTGAGGTGCTGGCCCAGCCACCCGGCCTGCGCTATGCGGGCTTGTTTGTTAAGTACGCGGCGCTCTTTGATCGAGGCAAGCGCCTCTGGCGATCCACGGTCCTTGCGGCGCAGTTTGATCAGCCGTTGGCTTTCGGCGATACGCATTTGGAAGGTCTCAAACGTCTCTATCGGAAACCGCTGTGCGATCGTGTCCGGCTTTTGCAGGCTGTCCAGCATCTCCGCCACAGAGGAGGGCGTTGCATGCACCGGAGACAGCCCACAGCCAAATCGAATGTCGGCCAGCTGCGGGGCAAAGAGCATTGATTGATCCTCATGAGTTCACAGACAAATATAGCACTGCCTGCGTGCAATATCATCGGGTAGATTTGCCGCCTTTTGCAAAAGAGGCGAATAACTGCCGCTTGAGTTCAAGCACTCAGGTGGCGGGCTCTTCGGGAATGGTAAGTTTCGCGGTGAAGCCGCGCGTCGACCCCTCGTTCGGAGAAAGGATATCAATGCGACATCCGGATTGGGTGCAAAGCTCCTGAACAATCGACAGGCCCAGCCCAAAGCCTTCGGAGACGGGTGTTTTGCGCACATAGCGCGCGCTGATAGCGGCGCGGTCGGCAGCGCTTAGTGGATCGCAATCGTTTGAGATGATGATCTGTCCGGGCGTGCCTGCATCCACCACGACCGGCAGTGCACCAGACGTGTATTTGAGGGCGTTATCGAACAGATTGCTGAGGATAATGCCCATGGCGTCTGGATCGACGCGGCTTTGCCATGGGGACGTTGGCGGGATGATCCGAAGCTTGGCCGCATCCGGTTCGCGGTCGCGCAATTCTTTGAGCATCAGATGGATCACGTGGGTAATATCGGCGCGGGTCGTTGTGATCCCCAAACCTGACTGCGCCCGCGACATCTGCAACAAGCGCTCTATCAGTCGGATGAGACGTTTAAGGCCCCGTTCAATCTCAACAGCACTGCCCGTCAGGGACGGATCTGCCAGCCGCGCCTTGAGGCGCTGAACGTGGGCAAGGCTGATTGCGACAGGAGTTCGTAGCTCATGTGCGGCATTGGTGGCAAAAGCCCGTTCGGCGCTGAGGGCCGCGTCGAGCCGCATCATGAGGGTGTCCAGTGTGTCTATGGCGGGCTCTATTTCGGTAAAGGCGTTGCGACGGTCGATGGGGGTGAGGTTGTGTTCGTCCTTTTGCGCGATGTTGGCGCTGAGGCGCGCAATCACACCGGCAGACTTGCGTGCGGCGAGGTAGGCGGCAGCGGCAAAAAACAGGCTTAGCACCACAAACCCGACGACCGTGCCAAAGATCACATCGCGGATCGCTTCGTTTCGCTCGATCATCGGCGTGGCGATCATCACGGACACAGTGCCTGCTGAGACAACTGCATAGCGGTGGCCGTTGGCCGTGGTGAATCCCTCCTCGAGGTTGGTCGGACGAATGATTGACATGGCCCCTTGGGATTGCGCGATAATCTGGCCTGCATGGTCCATAAACCAGTATTGTGTAAGCTCATCGGCTTCGATCAATTGCTCTTCGAATGCCATCAAGGTGTCGATCCCTGATCCTGGCTGTGTATCGCCGCTATCTTGCGAACGCTCAAATAGGGTCAGAAGAAGATGCGCTTTGCCAAGCAGGCTATTGTCCTGCAGCTCGTCGTATTCTTCTTTGACAAGGTTATGCACGATCACAACGCCAATCCCCATTGCCAGCACTCCCGGCAACAGCAGGGACTTTAGCAGGGTCCTGAACAGGCTGGTCGGTTTGTGCGTCATGGGTCCAATTTGTATCCCATGCCGCGGTGTGTGACGATCAGATCCTTCCCCAGTTTCGCACGCAACCGGCTGATGTGCGCCTCAAGCGCGTTGCTTTCAACTTCCTCGCCGTAAGCATAGATCGCGGCCTCAAGGCTTTCTTTCGGCACGATTTTGGATTTCCTGCGCAGCAAGACCTCTAGGATGCCCCATTCCTTTGCCGTCAGGCGGATCGGTTGGCCCGCGCGGCTTACGGTTTGATCGGTTAGGCTGATGGTCATGTCACGCAGCTGGACTGTTTGGGACATCTGGCCGACGCTGCGGCGGCACACGGTGTGAATGCGCGCCTTTACCTCGTCCAGATCGAAGGGCTTGATGACATAATCGTCGGCCCCGCGGTTCAGCCCGTCGATCCTGTCCGAGATCTTGTCGCGCGCCGTGAGGATGATCACGGGTGTTCGCAGGTGCCGGTCGCGCAGCGCACTCAGGAACGTCAGGCCGTCGCCGTCCGGCAGTTGTAGATCCAGCAGGACCACATCGTATTCAAGGGCGCGCAGGGCGCTGTCTGCTTCGTCTAGTGTCGTGAACCATTCTACGATGTGATGGTCTGCTTCCAGGTGCTCGGCCAGTGGGCGGGCCAGAGCACCTTCATCCTCAATCAGCAGAATGCGCACGGGTTTCCTGTTGGGCCTTGGCCGTTTTTTGCTGCGCACGATAAGACAGCGGCAGGGACGCCAGATAGATCACGTTGACGGCGATCAGCGTGGACCAAGGGTAGACCATCAGGCAAACCACCAGAACAACGGCTGTCACAATGGCAAACGGCAGGTGCGCGCGTTTGATGCTGGCGTGTTTGATCGAGACTGTCGGGATCGTGCTGACCGCCAGTAGCCCGACGCCAATGATGTAGATCGCGCGCAGTATTGGAAAATCGGTGTTCTCGAAGCCGTTGAGGTGCATGAAGATCGGCATCAACGCCAGACACGCCAGTGCCGGGGCAGGGACGCCGACAAAGTAGTCGTCCTTCTTCAACACCACGTTATCGCCGCGCATCGACAAGTTGAAGCGCGCCAGCCGTAGCGCACAGCACACAGCCAACACCAGCGTTGCAAGCCAGCCGAGGCTGGCAAGGTCGGTGTCGATATAGAGGGTGTTATACAGCAGCATCCCCGGCACGATGCCGAAGTTGAAGAAATCGGCCAGCGTGTCCAGCTCTGCGCCAAAGGGGCTTGCCGTATCCAGAAAACGGGCCAGTTTGCCGTCCGCCGCATCCAGAAACACCGCCAGTAGGACGAAATATAGGGCCATCTCGATACGCCCGTCGAGGCTCATCCGCACCGAGGTCATGCCCGCGCAGATTGCGAAGACGGTGACCACGCTGGGAACGATGTGGCGCAGTTTGATGCGGGATGGTGCATTCATTCGGGCAGGCCCGGGCGCGATTGGTTGGGGTTCAACAGGTCGGCAAGGATCGTTTCACCGGCAACAGCGGTTTGACCCACGCTGACCAGCGGAGTGACGCCAAGCGGCAGATAGATATCCAGACGGCTACCAAAACGGATCAGGCCAAAGCGGTGGCCGGCACCCAACGTGTCGCCCTCTTTGACGAAACACACGATGCGGCGGGCAACCAGACCCGCGATCTGAACCACACCGATGCGCACGCCTTGGGCGGTCTCGATGGTGACGCTGTTGCGTTCGTTATGCTCGCTTGCTTTGTCGAGCGACGCGTTGAGGAATTTGCCGTGGTGGTAGACTACGTTTGTCACGGTCCCGGCAATGGGGGCGCGGTTCACGTGACAGTTAAACACGTTCATGAACACGGACACGCGCGTCAGCGGCGCATCACCAAGGCCAAGATCGGCAGCAGGGGTGACGTCTTCGATCAGAGAGACAACGCCATCGGCAGGAGAAATCACCAACCCGTCTTGCTGCGGGATGACACGCACCGGATCGCGGAAGAAGTAATAGCACCAGACCGTGGCGCCGACGCCCAGCCAGAACAGGGGCTCCCAGATCAATCCAAGCAGCAACGTCACCGCCGCAAAGATCGCTACGAACTTGCGGCCCTCCTTGTGCATAGGGACGGCGACGATTTTGAGCATATTCATGGCGTATCTTTCAGTCAGTTCAAGGCTAGGGCACGGAATACTACCGTTCCCAGAAAAACGCCATTGGCGCAAAGCAAACACATGGTGGCAAGCGACCCGAGATCCTTGGCATCGCGTGCGAACTCTTCCCATTGTGGAGCAAGATGGTCAACGAGGCATTCTATCGCGGTATTAAGCGCTTCTACCGCGACCAGCGCAAAGAACAGAACAAGCAAGATACAGTATTCCATCGGCCCGACACCCAATGCGACGAACAGCATCAGGCACAGTGGCAGTGCCAACGTGATGTGGCGAAACGCTGTTTCCTGCCACAACCTGCGCAGCCCGCCGATAGAATATCCCGCAGCAGCAAAGAGATGGGCGATGCCCGTGACCCGTTGGGGTTTGGTGCGCAGCGGTGTTTGAGGTGTGTTCATCGTGAAGAAACTCTCACTTGATCCTTGCAGGTCGCAAAGATGTCGAGCTTGGGATTGCGTTCCGAGGTTTTGACATCAAGCATACCCAGTAACGAATGAAACAGGTTGTCATGGCTCAGGGCCACGTCCTTTTGTGCTGCCATACAAGAGCTGTCCAGACCAAGCCGATTCTGAAAAGAGTCTGACATCCACAAGATCATAGGTACTTTGTTTTGATACTCGGGCGCCATGAAATAGGGCGAGCCGTGCAGGTAGAGGCCGCCTTCGCCCAAGGATTCGCCATGATCCGAAACATAGAGCAGGGCCGTATCCATGCCGTCCTGTTCTTGCAGAAAGGCGATGGTTTGGGCGAGCATCTCATCGGTGTAGGCAATGGTGTTATCATAGGCGTTGGTGATTTCTTCGGGTGTGCATTCCTTGAACTCGGCAGTCCGGCACGCGGGCGAAAATTTTTCGAATTCTTCGGGATAGCGTAGATAATACGTCGGGCCGTGGCTGCCGATCTGGTGCAGGACCAGCACGGTGTCTTGGGTGATGGTTTGCGCGTATTTCTCAAGCTGTTGCATGAATATGCCGTCCATACATTCGCCTGCCGCGCAGAATTCAGCATTGTCGGTATGGGTAAGGGAGCGGGACGGGATGCGCGCGGCCAGTGCCTTGTCGCCGGTGTTGTTGTCCCACCATTCCACGTGCAGGCCTGCATGGGTCAGCACATCAAGAACGTTTTGATTGGATAGGCCGTTGGCGTAGGAATATCCGCCGCGATCGAACTTGGAAAACATACATGGCAGTGAGACCGCCGTGGCTGTGCCGCAGGACGATACATTGGTGAAGCTGACGACAGGCAGCTTTTCAAGCTTTGGGTTCGTGGGCACGTCGTAGCCGTTGAGGCTGAAGTTTTGCGTGCGCGCGGTTTCACCCGCCACAACAAGTGTCAGAAGCGGCCTTGTGGTGGTGGCGTATGACGGCCCTTTTGTGGCATCCTCGCCAATGGCTGCGACTGTCACATTGGTTGTCGCAAGCATCATCTTGGCATAGCGGATCGCGCCCACAACAGGGGCACCGGGTTGGAAGCTGCTCATGTAATCTTTACGCTCCCGCAGGATGGAGGAATAGGTTTTCATATCGCTCATCAGCAACCCTGCCGCCATCGCGAGGCTTAGCGCAAAGCTGAGCACGGGCGCTGCTACGGTACGTATCATCGTGGTGCGTTTGACCTTGATCATGGCAACTACTAGCGATGGTAGAACGCCGAAGATCACGATGTGGGAAACGAAATCGAAGGTGATCAGGTGTTTGGATTCCGTCACCGTGGTCACCATCACGTTCTGGATCATGTCGCGGTCAATGATGACGCCCAAGGTGTCCATGTAATAGGATGTCACGGCACTGGTCAGCAGCATGAAAATCGCGAAAGGCTTTACCAGCCAAGGAAAGCCGAAGGCGCTGAAAAACGCCAGCACCAAAAAGAACACCGCACATCCGTATGCAAAAAAGCTGATGGCATGGCCTGAGAAAATCTCACTGCCGATGCGCCAGAACGTGCTGTTATCCGCAATAAAAGCAAAGGCGATTGTCAGCGTTAAGATAGACAGCGGTGACAGCGGCCATGCAGCACGCAGCGCAGTCATGCGGGTTTGAAACGAGTCAGAAGAGGTCATGGAGGGCCCTAGCCAAATGATTTGGGGCCATTGACCATCCGAACCTTACGCGAAACTTACGAAGCTTTCGCAGCGCTTGCGGAGCGTGAGATTTGACCAAAGAACGTGGGGGGAGGCCCCCAATTACCTCTAACAGTTCGCCTTATGAGGGGATAAGATGGGGCAGGGCGATTTGCCCGTCATCTGCTATTGCATCAGGAGTGCTTGATGAAATTTCGTTTCCCGATCGTCATCATCGACGAGGACTTCCGTTCAGATAACTCATCCGGTTTGGGTATTCGTGCCATAGCCGAAGCCATCGAGAACGAAGGGTTCGAGGTGCTGGGGGCGACCACCTATGGGGACCTGTCGCAATTTGCCCAGCAGCAGTCGCGCGCCAGTGCTTTTGTCCTCTCGATCGACGATGAAGAGTTCACTCCTGGTCCGGATCTTGATCCTGCGGTGCTGAACCTGCGTACCTTCATCGAAGAAGTGCGCTGGAAGAACGCGGATGTGCCGATCTATATTTACGGCGAGACCAAGACATCGCGGCATTTGCCCAACGATATCCTGCGAGAGCTGCACGGCTTTATCCATATGTTCGAGGATACGCCTGAGTTCGTCGCCCGCCATATTATTCGGGACGCAAAGAAATACCTCGAAGGCATCCAGCCGCCGTTCTTCAAGGCGCTGCTGGATTACGCCGAGGACGGTTCGTATTCGTGGCACTGCCCCGGACACTCCGGCGGTGTGGCCTTTCTGAAAAGCCCGATTGGCCAGATGTATCACCAGTTTTACGGTGAAAACATGCTGCGTGCGGATGTGTGCAACTCGGTCGAGGAACTGGGCCAGTTGCTGGACCACAACGGCGCAATCGGCGCGTCCGAGCGCAACGCCGCGAGGATTTTCAACGCCGATCACTGCTTTTTCGTGACTAACGGCACCAGCACATCGAACAAGATGGTCTGGCACCATACCGTCGCACCGGGTGACGTGGTGGTCGTGGACCGCAATTGCCATAAGTCGATCCTGCACAGCATCATCATGACCGGCGCTATTCCGGTCTTTATGAAGCCCACGCGCAACCATTACGGCATCATCGGCCCGATCCAGAAGTCGGAATTCAGCATTGAGGCGATCCGCGAGAAGATCCGTGCCAACCCTCTGCTGGCCCATGTGGACGCAGACACGGTCAAGCCGCGCATCATCACACTGACCCAGTCCACCTATGACGGCGTTTTGTACAACACCGAGATGATCAAGGACATGCTCGACGGGTATATCGACAACCTGCATTTTGACGAGGCATGGTTGCCACACGCTGCTTTCCATCCGTTCTATGGCCAGTTCCACGCCATGGGCCGCAAGCGCCAGCGGCCCGGTCATTCGATCACCTATGCAACACAATCCATTCACAAACTGCTGGCCGGTATCAGTCAGGCCAGCCAGGTGTTGGTGCAGGACAGTCAGGACACCAAGCTTGACCGCCATCTGTTCAACGAAGCCTACCTGATGCACAGCTCTACCAGCCCGCAATACAGCATCATCGCCAGCTGCGATGTGGCGGCGGCTATGATGGAACCTCCGGGCGGCACTGCGCTGGTGGAAGAGAGCATTCTTGAATCGCTCGATTTCCGCCGTGCCATGCGCAAAGTGGATGCCGAATATGGCGATGAGGACTGGTGGTTTCAGGTCTGGGGACCGGAAGAGCTGGGCGAAGACGGCGTGGATGCGCCGGAGAACTGGGTGCTCAAGAAAACCGACGCAGAAGGGGTGCAACCCGCTGACGGCGAAGAGTCGTGGCACGCCTTTGGTGACATGGCACCTGGCTTCAACATGCTCGACCCGATCAAGGCGACGCTTATCACCCCCGGTCTGAACCTTGATGGCCGGTTTGAAGAGACGGGTATTCCGGCGTCAATCGTCACCAAGTATTTGGCTGAACACGGCGTTGTTGTCGAAAAAACAGGGCTTTACAGCTTTTTCATCATGTTCACCATCGGCATCACAAAGGGGCGCTGGAATTCACTGCTGACTGAACTGCAGCAGTTCAAGGATGACTATGACAAGAACCGGCGCATGTGGCGCTGCATGCCTGAATTCTGCGCCAAACACCCGCGTTATGAGAAGATGGGCCTGCGCGATTTGTGCCAGCACGTGCACACGCTCTACGCCAAATACGACGTCGCGCGCCTGTCGACAGATATGTACCTGAGCGATCACACGCCAGAGATGACGCCAAGTGATGCGTTCTCGTGCATCGCGGCGCGCACCACACAGCGCGTGCCAATCGATGATCTGGAAGGGCGCATCACCACCAGTCTTGTAACACCGTACCCTCCGGGCATCCCGCTGCTGATCCCGGGCGAGGTATTCAACAAAAAGATCGTTGAATACCTGAAGTTCAACCGTGCTTTTGCACGCGAATGCCCCGGGTTCGAGACCGATATCCATGGTCTGGTACAAGAAGAAGACGAAAACGGCCAAATCCAGTACTTCGCGGATTGTGTCCCCGCCGCATAGATCGGAAAGCGCACGCAGGGGCCTGTCTGGACCCTGTGTGCGCTGGTGCTCCGTCAAGGATCAAGTGTCGAGCCACGCGGGCGATTTCCCCAACCGTTCCAGCAAGAAATCCATAAAGACACGCACCTTCGGCGATAGGACGTTTGTCTTGGGATAAACCAGCCATAACGCGCTGTTGTCTGCCATTTGATAGTCGGGCAACACGCGGACCAATCTACCATCTCTCAACTCCTGATAAGCGCTCCAAATAGAGTTGATCGAAATGCCGGCACCTGCAATCGTGGCTATCTTCTGGCTCAGACCGTCATCAAGGATCAATCGCCCCTTGCTTGCGCCCGGATCAAATGTCGCTGCTTGTCCGTTGCCTCTGATGAGAGGTCGCGCTTTTTGTGTACGAAAGCCAATGAGGCGGTGCTGGTCCAATTCAGCAAGCTGTTGCGGTGTGCCGTGCTCTTGCAGATAGGCGGGGGAGGCACAGAGGATCCGCTTGTCCTCGGCCAGCTTGCGGCCTTTGAGGTTTGAATCCGCCAGTACTGAATTGCGCAGCGCGAGATCAAAGCTGCCCTCGATCAGATCGAACTGAACGTCGGACAGGCGCAGATCAAGCGTCACGCCGGGATGAGCGGCCAGAAAATCCGGCAAGATCGGCACGACGTGCAACTGGGCAAACGTGCTGGGCGCGGTAAAGCGCAAGGTGCCGGTCGCAGTCGGCTTGCCCCGTCCCAAAGCGGCAAGCCCCGCGTCGGACTGTTGTAGAATTTCGCGCGCATAGGGCAGGAACTCTGCGCCTTCTAGTGAAAGTGACACTTTGCGCGTCGAGCGGTGCAGTAGATCGGCCCCGACTTCGTTCTCAAGCTTTGCAAGGCGCGCGCTGGCGACCGCAGGTGCAAGACCCAGCGTGCGACCGGCAGCGCTGATGTTGAGCTTTTCAGCAGCCAGCACAAAGAGGCGAAGAGCGTCCGTATCCATTGTATAGGTATTCCGAATTATAAAGCGTAATCGACTTCGTTTATATGGTTTATCTGCTGGTTTTGGTAGCTGCCAATAGATTTGGCAGGTCGAACCGGACAATCCGCGACCAGGTTGCCACGCACTTGGAAAAGAGGACGCCGTCTCGATCTGGACTGTTACCCTATGCTGTAGGGCACACAGATGACTGGATTGATTGTATAGAAAATCCGAAAACTGTATCCGAATTCGATCTGTTTATGCTGGTGGGAAAGCGAATTAGGTCCACGGCATACCTAATCCAATCAGGAGTATCCCCGATGAAAGCCATGATCCTCAATACCTACGGTGAGGCGTCTAAATTCGAAGCCGACGACCTTGCACCCCCAACAATTGTCGCCGGACACGTTGTTGTGCGTATCGCCGCAACAAGCGTGAACACGGTCGACACCAAGATCCGCGCAGCGGGCAACGACTCGCCGCTGGCGCCGCAATTGCCTGCGCTTCTGGGCATGGATTTTGCCGGTACAGTCACCGAAGTCGGTGAGGGTGTGACCAACTTCGCCATCGGGGACGAGGTCTATGGCTGTGCCGGCGGCTTGGCTCATTTGCCGGGTGCGCTTGCTGAATTCATGCTGGTCGATGCGCGTTTGATTGCGCTAAAGCCCACGTCGATATCCATGCGCGAGGCTGCCGCTTTGCCGCTGGTAGCTATCACCGCCTATGAAGGGCTGGTCCGTGCCGGAGCCTCGGCTGGCCAGAAGGTCCTGGTGCATGGCGGCACAGGCGGTGTAGGCCACGTCGCGGTGCAACTGGCCAAGCACTTCGGTGCCTCGGTTTACTCAACCGTCAGCAACGATAAGGCAGCCGATATTGTCTCAGGTTTTGGAGCAGTGCCGGTCAACTATAAAACCGAAACCGTGGCCGACTATGTTGGCGCCCATACAGGCGGTGCGGGCTTTGACGTTGTCTATGACACGGTCGGTGGCGAGAATATGATCCCCTCGTTCGAGGCTGCGGCGCTGAACGGTCAGATTGCAACGACGGTCAGCATGCTTGAACTTGATCTGAGCATAGCGCACATGAAGGGTCTCTCGCTCCACGTTGTGTTTATGCTGATCCCGATGCTGCACGACTTCAATCGTCAGGCGCATGGCGATATCCTGCGTGAAATTGCGGCAATTGTTGATGCAGGTGCGTTGAAGCCGCTGTTGGATGAGGTTGTTTTCAATCTTGAGCAGGTTGGTGACGCCTATGCGCGGCTTTCGAGCGGTCAGGCAGTGGGCAAGGTCATCATAGACGTTTGACGTCCGCAAAGGAAAAACCTTTGCGGGTGTTGACCGGCAGGGGGTTGGAGACGTGGTAAAATATTGAAGGTAAGCGGGCTTGGCCTGCTTACCTTTTCTATATCACGCCATGCGCAATCGCTTTCGATTGGCGTTTGTCCAAAGACGGAAAACCTTCAGCGCGATGAGGGGGGTAACGTGCTCCATAGACGGACCAAATTCACCCTCATCTTTTAGGGCGCCCAATGCCGCGCGGCCAAACGGTTACGGCATAGGCCACGCGCCTCAAGGTTTTCCGTTTCGGGCGAGGCTTGCGTACCCAAGCGTCTGTTGAGGTGACCAAAGATCATGGCTGACAGGGGGGCGTTGATAGAGGATGGGACCGCGGCCAATTGATTGCACCGACCGCGGTTGTTTCTACTATCAGGCGGCGTGTTTTTGATCTGCGTCGACCTGAGCAAGGTAGGTCTCGATCGGGCGGCCTTTTCCTTCGGCATAGTCACGGCCCACGGCGGCCCAATCAATCCGGGCGGCCCGCGACCAGTCAGGCGTGCCTGTGACGGGCGCTCCCGTAGCGTTGGGCTGGTAATTCACAACGCGCTGACCCTCCTCAAAAGCGCCAAGTGATTGGTCCCAGCGAGTACCTTGCAAGGTAAGGCCCAATGACCCTTTCGCGGGATCGTATTCGGCAGTGAACAGCGTGCCGAAACCCTCGGTATAGCGGTCCTGAAGCAGCGGGGGCTGGAGGAACAGGCGGTTCAGCTTGCGCGGCGCGGGATGTATTTGTGCAAGATGCGCGTGCCGTTCGAAGCTACGGGTGAATGTGGGCCGGTCGGCTGCTGTCTTGCCGCTTTGGTGATTGGTTGCGATTGCTTTCGGCATGATCTTGATCCCGCCGCCGGGATAAAGCTCTACACTGGCTGTGGCGCGCGTGCTGTCGGCGATAACCACATTGTAGGCCATGTGCGATGGCACCCTTTTCAGGGCATCAATGGCTTGATCAACCGTGTCACATGTCTCAAGCACATAGCGTAGAATGGTCGTGATCCCGAACCCTTCGCCGGATTCAGAGCGGCCACCATAGGCCAATGCGATGCTGAGGCCGGCGTCGTTGATACCGTCTGACAAACCCCAGATGAATTCGACCATGCCCATCACGGGACGGCCCAGCCATTCGCTGCGCAGCAGAAGGCCTTCGTTCAGGTCGGGAGACAGGTCATAATTCCGCACCAGCCGCACGTCCGTGTCATCCGCAATCGCAGCAAGCGAACAGCCGCCCAGGTAGGTGGGCGGGCACCATGTCGACAGGAAACGCGCAGCGCGGTCAGATCCGCCAGCGACCATGACCAGCCGGTCGTACACAGGCAGAAGTTCCGGCATGTGGCGGTGCATAGCATCGCGGCACTGGTGTCTGGTCGGGCCACTATCGCCGCCGCGTCCGACAAACCACGCCTCATAGGCTGGCCATGAACGGTCCCAGCGGGCTTTCCATTTCGGGCCGGGGGTCGGCTCGCTTACGGCATCGAAGGTTAGGGTCATGTGTGTCATCTCAAAGGTCCTTGGTGTCGGATTCAAAGAAAAAGCGGATCATCTCGGCGCTTGCATCGGGTCCGCTGGCATCGGTGTAGGAACCCTTGGCATCACCGCCCGACCACGCATGTCCCAAGCCCTCGATGTGCCAGTGTTCCACCGCGGTGATACCATCAGGGTGTGAGGCGATGCTTCGAATAACGCGGCGGTTCGATACGGTGTTTTCTTCCTTGGTTTCAATCGTCTGCCCCATTGTTCGGTGCAAGGCGTCTTGCTGGATGCGGTCGCCGTTCGAGGGATGCACCACGCTGTCGGTGGTGCCGTGAAATACAATGGTGCGCACCGCATTGCTGTGCGGCAGGGGGGCGGGGGAATTGAGGGCATTTCCCGCCATAGCGGCAAATGCCGACGGCACGTCCTTTGCAGCGCCAAACGGCAGGCCAGAATGCGCACCGATAGCCGCAAAGATGTCGGGGTAGGTCTGCCCAAGGATCACCGCCATTGCGGCACCGGCGGATAATCCGGCGGCAAAGGTTCGCTGCGGCGGGACGTCAAACTCTGCCATGACATCGCGGGTCAATCCGGCAAGGATCGCAGGTTCTCCGCGGTCGCGACGCTGGTCACCCCGACTGAACCAGTTCCAACAGGATTGTGCGTTGTCACCGCGCGACTGATGGGGGTAAACCACGACAAACCCATGCTTTTCCGCCAAGGTATTCATACTGGTCCCGATGGCGAAGTCTTCGGGCGTCTGCGTGCATCCGTGCAGCATGACGACAACGCCAGTCACACCCTGCGCAACAGTCGAGGGCACATAAACCCTATAGCTGCGGCTGCCGACCTTGCTGGAAAACTGCTCGGACCGGAACGCCGCGCCGGAAGGCAGCGGACCAGTCGGTGCGGCCGAGGGGGCGTGCATTGGTGTGAGGGCCGCCAGCAAAGAGCTCATTGTTTGTTGTGGCGGTTGCGGCTGGGGGTGGGCATGTGTCTGCAGGCCATGCGCTGACAGCGTGCGTTCAACGAGGTCGCTTGCCGCGCTCAAACGTGCAGCGCGCAGTTTACCAGTCGCCGGGCGCCATGCGCCGACGTTAAAAATGTTCATTTGGAGTATCCTAACTCTTGGAGGGGCTTAGCTGATGCGGTCGGCGAGGGCCTTTTTAATGGCAGGGCTTGCCTGAAGGGCGCCCAGCACTGTGATCGACCCGATGCTGGCAAGCGCCAATTCGGGTGTTACGTCAGGATCAATGCGTGCAAGCCCGACAACTTTCACGTGCAGGATCTCACCTGCGGCCTGAACGGCTTCGAGATCGGCGCGTGAATAATCGCGCAAGCCCAGTTCCATCGTGTGGCGTTCGATAGATTTGCTAACAGTATCCACATGGCTATCGAGCTGTTTGCGAATGGCAGTGCGGATGAAATCGCTCCGGTTGGAATAAAAGCCTTCCTGCACCAACAGATCGATCCGCCCAAGGTCGACATAGCCGAGATTGATCGTGATCTTTTCACTGTCTGGGACCTTATCCCGCAATTGTCTTACGTTGCTCATTTACGATTCTCCATCTGTATGGATGGTATATGGATGTTGTGTAGCGATGTTCAAGGCAAATCTCTGAATTATCGCGATGCGGGGCAAACTGCCGTGCCAAAAGCCGGTGCTCGATTGCTTCTTGTTGCTTTGGTTAGCGGGGGAGGGATGGTCTGTTTATGGTCATGGGTTTAGCACCCTGCCTTCGTGCATCGACAGCACGCGCGATACGACGATGTACATTCAGTGGCCATTAACGACGGTGTGCTAAACATCACCACATCGCGTTAGGGTTTGGTGGATCGCCCATTACATGGTCTATTGGTTTTAAGACACACGATACAAATTACCAGGATATTGAATGTTCGCATTTGTCACGCAAAGCCTGACGTCGTTGTTGCTAGCAGGCGTGCTGGTTTACGTCGTCTTAACCAGACCAAGCTTGATGAACCGCAAATTTGTGCAACAGGCCCTTTTGGGAAGCATATTCGGGATCATGGTGATTTTGCTTGCCAGCCAGGCGATACGGATTGAACCTTTCTCGATGCCGCTTGATTTCAGGGCTGGTGTCAGCATTTTTGCCGGGTACCTTGGCGGGCCGATAGGCGCCTTGATTGCCGCGTTGTGTGGTGCGGGTTTCCGATATGTGACAGGTGGGCCTGCCCTCGAAATCGGGATATTCATGAACATCGGTATTCCGGCAGTCGGGCTGGCAGTCAGCTATCTAAAGCCTCTGCACAAATGGCCCGATACCCGCAAATCGGCTGTCGGTTACCTCGTGGTCGGTTTTGTCCTGCTGCATATTCCGCCGTATATTTATCATGCCAGCACTTCCATGTCCGAGACACCTGACATTGTACTGCCGTTTGTTGCAGTGGGGTACACCGTGAGCGGCACGGTCGCCATCTTGATCACTTGGCAGATATTGAATTACGCATACCGTTTTGCAAATGACTCCAATCACGCTGCTGAGCTGGCGCGCAGACTGGATTTGGCCAGAAGCGCCTCTGGCGTTGGGCTTTTTGTAAAGGATATCAGGCGTTCTGATCTTTACTATGATGCCGGAATGATCGCGATGATGGGGTTGGATAGAGGCCCCGGCTCAATACCGCTTTACGAGGTCGAAGCATCTCTGAACCCAGAAGATCTAGAACGCGAACGAGAGGCGATGGTGCAATGCTGGAAACAGGGCATTTATCAGGGCAATGCGAATTTCCGGGCAATCCGTGCAGACGGTGAGCAGCGATTTATTCGTACAACTTGGGTTGCGGAAGCAGACTCAAGTGGTGTCGTGAGGCGCGTCTCGGGCATGAGCGTTGATGTGACCGATATTCGCGAGGCCAAGCAGCAAAATCAGAATTCGCGTAATCGTCTGGCCACGGTCGCGGAAAAGCTGCCGGGGGTGATTATCGAATTTGACGTCACTGACTGGTTCAACCCCGAACTGCTTTATGTCAGCCCGAAATGTTTGGATATCTGGGGCTATACGGATGAGGAACTGCTTGCCGACCCCAGCCTCTTGGCCAAGATGCACGACCCTGACGATCTTGCTACCTTCTTGAAGACATCAAAGAAAAACACTGAGGCAGGCGAGAGCCAGTATTACCGCCACATGGTCACAGCCCGTGATGGAAAAAACAAATGGCTTGATCACTATGGCGGCTCTTTGGTCAAAGACGGGCGTGTTCTTGTTACCGCGATTGTTCTGGACGCCACGCGTGAAGTCGAGCTTCAGCAGCGGATTGAGAACGAGCGTGAGATTGCGCGCAGGGCACAGAAGAATGAAAGCATCGGCCAGTTGACGGGCGGAGTGGCGCATGACTTTAACAACCTGCTGGCGGTGATCCTGGGTAACCTCGAGCTGCTGAGTGAAGATGAAGATCCTGCCGCACAAAAGCAGATGATCGAAGCGGCCATCACAGCAACGTTGCGCGGTGCCGATCTGACCAAGAACATGCTGGCCTTCGCCCGTCAGGCGCCTTTAAACCCAAAGGTGCTGGACCTTAACAAGGTGGTGCGCGAGGCCAAGAACTGGATGGCGCGTGCCTTTCCCGAAAGCGTGGTCATCGAGACCTCTTTGCTGGCCGGTCTCTGGCCCATCGAGGCAGATCGTGCATCTTTGGAAAGTGCGCTGCTGAACCTTGGCTTGAACGCGCGGGATGCGATGGCGGGGCAGGGTAATCTGACCATCGAGACAGCCAACGTGCGGATCGACGAGGCCTATATCCATAATCACAAAGAAGAACTGCCAACAGGGCGCTATGTCATGCTTGCTGTCAGTGATACCGGTACCGGCATTTCGCCTGCTGTGCTGGGGTCGATATTTGAGCCCTTCTTCACCACCAAGCCGCCCGGTTCGGGATCGGGCCTTGGATTGTCGATGACCGTTGGCTTCATGCGGCAGAGCGGGGGCACGGTGCAGGTCTACACGGAGGTAGACCAAGGCACGACATTCAAGCTGTATTTCCCTGCGGCAGACCCGAAAAGTGAACAACAGGCAATACCCGTTCGGGATGGCGTTCACACGGCCAGCGGCGGTGCAAGGCTGCTTTTGGCGGAGGATGAGGATGATGTGCGCAAGACCCTTGTCGCCCTATTGGTGCGTGCTGGTTATCAGGTTACGGCCACTGCATCCGGTGACGAGGCCTTTGCCGTATTTGATGCCAATCCTACCTTTGATCTGCTTTTGACGGACATTGTGATGCCCGGTATCCTGCAAGGCACCTCTCTTGCCAAAGAATTGAGGCTGCGCTGGCCGGAATTGCCAGTTATTTTCATGTCAGGCTACGCCAGTGAGGCCACAGTGCACGGTAACGGCCTGCGGCCCGAGGATATTCGTCTGATGAAGCCGGTCCAGCGGGTCGATCTTCTGGCGGCGGTCGCCGCTGCGTTGAAGATCGCAAACGCATGAAATGCCCGGAAGTTGAGGGTCATAGCCAGCTAATTGCGATGTGCAGTCCAAGTTTCGGGCGGTGGGTTAGTGTCGGGGACCTTGGGCAAACAATTGGGTAACCGCATTCCATAGTTCAGATGTCCGGTATGGCTTGCTCAATATCGTAATGTTTGCATCGTTTGAGTGAAGCGTTTCAGCCAGACGGTGCGATTGCCCTGTAACGACCAGTATCGGTAAAGATTTGAATTCTTGATCTTCGCTTTGGCGCAGCCACGTGATGATGTCATCTCCCTGCAAACCGGGCAGCTTGAGATCAACAATGGCGATGTCATATGCACACCGGGCCGAGACGAGCTTGGTAAGAAATGCGCCTGCTTCTGATGTGCCGCAGACTGCGCAGCCCATCAATTCGAGCTGTTTTGTTAGCAAGTCCCTGACTTGTACATCGTCTTCAACCAGTAGTACCTGAATGCGGCCGCTTTGCGATTGCTGGTATCGAGGGGCTTCCACTTTTCGAATCCTCCCATTGATCCTTGCACGTTATGCTAGCATCAAAATGGCGAAGTATTAGAAAAACATGGGTTGCGGCGTTCTTTGCGGTGTGTTGAGCTTCGCATGCAGCCTGAAATAGAGGCAGGTGATACTCTTCACATGGCCAAAAACTCTATCCGCAAGAAGGCCGCTTGTATGAGCGATAACTTCACTCATAATCGCGGTCAGCAAAGTGTTGCGGTGCCCCAAGTGCTTGCTGCTAAGATGCGCTGGAGATCAAGAAGGTGGGCTATTCGTGTGAATGGCGCCGCCAAACCTTATCGGACATCCATTCGCACAAAACACGGAATCGAAATCAACTGATTGAGAAAGCAGATACCCCATGGGACTTAAAGTGCAGGACGACGCGACATCCTTGGCAAAACAGGTCGCATCAGGGGCTGTCTCACCGGATGAACTGCTTGATGCGGCGCTTGACCGGGTCTCGGCCTTAAATCCCGGTCTGAACGCCGTGGTATTGGTCCAGGAAGGGACCGCGCGCGCCGCAATCAAGGCGGGCTTGCCAGCCGGGCCGTTCAAAGGCGTCCCCTTTCTGGTTAAGGATCTTGGGGCGGAAGCCATTGATTTTCCGACCCACAGCGGGTCGCATTTGTTGCGGGACACGCGGTACTCTTACGACAGTGCGATCTACCAACGCATGCGCGCAACAGGTGTTGTGACCTTCGGGCGCACGACATCGCCAGAAGGCGGGATCGGTCCGGTGACCGAAGCGTCGGTCTATGGTGGACCCACGCGCAACCCTTGGGATGTGTCGCGGACATCGGGCGGGTCTTCGGGGGGATCGGGTGCGGCGGTTGCGGCGGGAATTGTGCCGATGGCGCATGGATCTGACGGCGGTGGCTCTGTGCGGATACCTGCGTCAAGCTGCGGGCTGTTCGGCTTCAAAGCGACGCGCGCGCGGTTTCCTGATGGCCCTATGTCCGGAGAGGGTTGGGGCGGGATGGCGATTGACGGATTCCTGACCCGTTCAGTGCGCGACAACGCCACGATGATGGACGCCTGCGCTGGTCCTGACGCGGGCGCGCCCTATGTCGCACCAGCGATGGAAACAACCTATGCTGCGGCAATCACGCGGCCCCCGCGTCGGTTGCGCGTCGCGGTTTGCGATACCACGTTTTCGGGCGCGCAGATCGACAGTGCCTGCCGGTCTGCCGTGCATGAGACGGCAAAGCTGCTTGAAGGGCTTGGCCACCATGTTACCCCCGCGTGCCCCAAGGCGGATCACGAGGGGATGATGCACGCCTGGACCAAGATTGTGGCCTGCGGCACAGCGCTCTGGATACAGAATGCAACAACAGCCAAAGGTCGCGAACTGCGTCAGGGGGATATTCAAGGCGTGGCCCGTGGCGCATTAGCCTACGCCGAGAGCATTTCGGGCGCGGCCTATCTGGCGGCGGTGAACAAGATCCACGCCTATGGCCGCGAAATGGCCGCGGCTTTCAACGATTACGACATCATTCTTTCCGCAACACTGGCAGAGCCGCCAGCGCTTGTGGGTCGCTTCACCCATGAGCGTGAAGACTACGCCAACTACCGCGTAGGGCCAGGGGGCGTGTTCGAGTATTCTCCGTTCTGCGCGACCTTTAACGCCAGTGGTCAACCTGCTGCATCGGTGCCTTTGCATTGGACCGAAGATGGCCTGCCCATCGGCATACATCTGGCGGCGGCTTACGGTGAAGATGCCACGCTGATTGCTCTTTGCGCAGAACTTGAGCAGGCCGCACCTTGGGCCCATCAAAGACCGTCCATGCTCTCGGAATATCTTGCATAGGTGGAAATTGCTGCGCAGAGTGAAGTGGTAGGGGGAACGGCGATTGAACACAAATATCGCGGTCGACGCGCGTAATGTCGGCAAAATCTATGGCGCTGGAATTGGCGCTGTAACGGCGCTTGGGGACGTATCAATATCCATCAAGCAGGGAGAGTTCTTCACCCTCTTGGGCCCCTCGGGATGCGGAAAAACAACGCTTTTGCGCTGCATCGCAGGATTTGAGACGCCGACATCCGGCACGATCCATTTGTCCGGTCAGGACATCACGCATACCCCGCCGAACCAGCGGCCTGTGAATACTGTATTCCAGTCCTACGCCCTGTTTCCACATCTGAGCGTTGCACAGAATGTCGGCTTCGGCCTCAAGATGCTGGGTAAGCCTGCGGTTGAGGTGGCCAGCGCTGTCGCGCGGGTTCTGGCGCTTGTGAAACTTGAGGATTTCGCCGACCGGTTGCCGCAGCAATTGTCGGGTGGCCAACAGCAACGCGTGGCGCTTGCCCGTGCGCTTGCCCCTGAACCAGAGGTTCTGCTGTTGGATGAGCCGCTCTCGGCGCTGGATTTAAAACTGCGCAAGGAGATGCAGAGCGAGTTGAAGCGCCTGCAGACTGAAACTGGCATCACCTTTATCTTCGTCACCCATGATCAGGAAGAAGCGCTGACCATGTCCAACCGGATTGGCGTGATGTCCCAAGGGGCGCTGTTACAGGTCGGCACGCCGCACGAGATTTACGATCATCCGGTCAACCGCTTTGTCGCTGATTTCATCGGAGAGACGAACTTTCTTGAGGGGCAGGTTGACGGGACGCGCGTCCGTATTGGCACGGGTGATCTGCTTGATGTGCAACTTGCCGGTCAAACGGGTGGTGTGACGCTGGCCATCCGGCCCGAACAGATCGGACTGGGCGCTGTCGGCTCTGGCCTGACTGCGACAATCACCGAGACAACCTATATGGGCACGGACACACATTACGCGCTTGCGCTCGGCGATGGCAGCCAGATCATCGCCCGTGTGCAATCCAATTCCGCAGGAGCATTGAGTGTGGGGGATACTGTTGGCGTCAGTATCGACACCAAGGCCGTGCAAGTGTTGAAATCATGAGCAACGCAGGCGGACAGCGCAGCAAGGGGGCCAACGGATGGCTGCTTTCTGCGCCTGCCTTGATCTTGTTGGTATTCGCGGCAAGCGGCCCGCTTTTGATCGTGGCGCTGTATTCTATACTGGAGAAGGGGGACTATTCCGGTGTTCGCTGGATCCTGTCCGGTGACGGGTGGTTCCGTGTATTGTTCGAGCGGGACATTTTCGACCAGACAGTCAGCCTTGCTGATGCGAACCTGTCGATCTTCTGGCGCTCTGTGAAGCTGTCGATCTCGACAACAATCATAACTTTTGTGCTTGGCCTGCCGACCGGGTGGTTCATCGCCACAAGACCCGCCAAATCCCGCGCGTTCTGGCTGTTTTTGATCACTATTCCGTTCTGGACCAATCTGCTGATCCGCACCTTTGCCATCATGGAGGTGGTGCGGAACGAGGGTATCCTGAACACCGCGCTGATCAGCGCCGGTCTGATCTCTGACCCGATCCAGATCATGTACACCGATACGGCGGTGCTGATCGGGATGACCTATGTGTATCTGCCGCTGATGGTGCTTCCGCTTTATGCGGCCATTGACCGCTTTGATTTCCGTCTGATTGAAGCGGGATATGATCTATATGCCTCGCGCTGGCAGGTCTTGCGGGGGGTGATCGTGCCAATCATCAAGCCGGGGATAATTGCGGGCTCCATTCTGGTGTTCATCCCCAGTCTTGGCGCCTATGTGACACCGCGCCTGTTGGGCGGGGGCAAGAATATGATGATTGGCAACTTCATCGAGCTGCAATTCGGTCAGGGGCAAAACTGGCCGCTTGGGGCGGCGCTGTCGACCGTGCTGCTGTTGATCGTTCTGGTGTCGCTGGTGGTCTATACGCGCGTGTCCTCACGGGATAATCCAAATGGCTAAGAAACGCGCCTTTGATGTGACGACATTGCCGGGCTTTACCTTTATCGCGGTGTTGTCTTTCGTACTGCTGTACGCGCCGATTTTGACGCTGGTGATCTACTCCTTTAACGGCGGCAATTCGGTCAACCAATGGGGCGGGTTTTCGCTGCAATGGTACGTGGTTGCCTTCAACAACGAGGCGGTACAGGACGCGACGGCACGCTCGCTGATCATCGCGCTTTGGGCTTCGGTCATTTCAACAACGGTGGCAACAATGGCCGCCCTCGGGACCACGAGGCGGGGTAAGTTCAAAGGGCAGACGGTGATTTATATCATCATCAACCAGCCGCTAATGGTGCCAGAGATCGTGACTGCGGTGGCGTTGTTGATCTTCTTTTCTTCGGTCAAGGTTGCAACCGGCTATACCGGTCTGGGCTACCTGATCCTTGCGCATTCGGCTTTTTGTATTCCCTTTGCGTATCTGCCGATCAGGGCGCGGTTGGAGGGCATGGATACCAGCATGGAGACCGCAGCTGCGGACCTGTATGCCACGCCTTGGCAGACATTCCGCCATGTCACTCTGCCGCTGCTGTTGCCCGGTGTGATTGCCGGGGCAATGCTGGCGTTCATTATCTCGCTTGATAACGTGATCATCACCGAATTTGTGAAATCGGCGGGGCAGGATACGCTGCCAACCTATATGCTGGGTCAATTGCGCCGCGCGCTGACGCCCGAGGTGAATGCCATATCGACAGCGCTGCTGGCGCTGACGGTGTTGATCCTGACTGTTTTCGTGTTCGTCACCAAAAAGCGGGAATAGCCCGCGTAACATCCAAAAGGGAGTAACTTTATGAAGACCTACCTTATTGCGACGACAGCCCTGCTTAGCACCACATTCGGTGCGATGGCAGAAGGCGAATTGAACCTGTTCAACTGGGGCAACTACACCAGCCCCGAGCTGTTGGAAAAGTTCACAGCCGAAACCGGCATCAGCGTAACTGTCACGGATTATGACAGCAACACCACGGCTCTGACCAAGGTCGAAGCGGGCGCGTCCGGCTTTGATCTGGTGGTGCCATCGGCGAACTATATCCCCGTTTACGTCCGTAAGGGTTTGTTGGCCGAGCTGGACCATTCAAAAATTCCGAACATCACCAACATCGCGGCCGAGTGGAAAGACGTGCCGTGGGATCCGGGCCGTGCGCATTCCGTGCCATGGCAGTGGGGGTCAGTCGGCATCGCGGTGAACACGAGCGTCTATAGCGGCGACCCGAATACCTCCGAGCTGTTCCTTGATCCGCCGGATGAGTTGGTCGGCAAGATCAACATCGTACCAGAGATGAACGACGTGCTGAACATGGCAATCTTCAACGCGGGCGGCGAAGCCTGCACCGAGGACCTGACCGTGCTAAAAGCCGTGCGCGACCGTTTGATGGCTGCAAAGCCAAAGTGGCTGTCGATGGATTATGGCACGACGGATAAGCTGTCTTCGGGTGATTATGCGGCTTCCGTGAACTGGAACGGCTCCACGATGCGCGCGCGGGTGAATAACCCTGATGTGGTGTATGGCTATCCGAAGGAAGGCTATCCTTTGTTCATGGACTCTGTTGCTTTGCTGGCGGATGCGAAGAACGTGGATGAAGCGTATCAGTTCATCAACTTTGTTCTCGAGCCTGAAAACGCGGCGATGATTTCTGCCTTTGCGCGCTATGCAAATGGCGTCGCGGGATCGGAAGAGTTCATGCCCGAGGATATGAAAACCGCACCGGAGATCGTCACACCGGCAGAGTTTGCCGAGGCGGGCCAGTTCCTGCCGACCTGCCCACAATCCGCGGTCGATCTGTATACAGCGATCTGGACTGAATTGCTGAAGTAAGCTGTTAAGGGCGGGGCTGCACTGCGGCCCCGCTCCTGTTGCGGCCTATGTGCCGTCCAGCCCTGCCAAAACTCTGTAAAGACTGCCATGCATGGCGCTGCTCTGTTGCGTGGTCCAGATCACTAGTGGCCGTGAGGGGCTTTATGCCGGGGCGGTAAGGTCAAAATAGGCGGGGGGGCTGGAGTTTGCAAAAATGCGGCGTGGCGAACAGGGCGCGAAACAACATTACCTGCGCGCCATGTGCGACAGCCTCTCGTCCCGATATTGCGGCAGCTTTCAGATTGCCTGTCGTGTCGGCATCTGCCGCAATCTGTGTGGCGGAAAAAGTGACATCACGCGTCCTTGAACCCCTCCAGCACGTTTACGGTGTTCACGCCGACCGCCTCAATCGCATAACCGCCCTCCATACAGAAAACAGTTGGTAATTTCATGCGTCCGATCCGGCGACCTGCGTCGGTGAAGTCATCACTTTCCAGTTTGAAAAAGCTGATGGGATCTTCCTTATAGGCATCAACCCCCAGTGAAACGACCAGCGCGTCCGCGCCCCAAGCCATGATTTTGCCGATGGCATCATCAAGCGCTTGCGCCCAAACGTCGTAGCCTGTGCCGGCCGTCATGGGATAATTGAGGTTCGTTCCTTCGCCCGCGCCATTGCCCGTCTCGTCGGCGTATCCCAGATAATACGGGTAGGATTCCTGCGGGGCTCCGTGCAGGGAGGCAAACATCACATCGGCTCGGTCATAGAAAATGGTTTGCGTGCCGTTGCCATGATGAAAGTCGATGTCGAGTATGGCGACGCGGTTTGCGCCCGAATCCCGGAACATCTGTGCGACCACGGCGGCGTTGTTGATGAAGCAGTATCCGCCATACTGATCCGCCGTTGCGTGGTGACCGGGGGGGCGGCACAGGGCAAACGCGCTATCTGCTCCCTCTGCGACATGGCGCTGTGCCGTCTGTGCGCTGGCAACAGATGACAGTGCGGCTGCCCATGTGCCTTGGGTCATGGCCGTTTCCGAGGCGTGGCAGTAATAGCCAACCTTTCCGTCGATATACTCTGGAATCCTGTCCATATGCATGCCGCGCGCAGGGACATTTGCGGCGATGATTTCGCCCGCCATACCGGCAGCTTTCCACTCGTCCCAAGCAGTCTGTAGAAAGGTCAGGTATCCGGGATCAAGCAATGCCTGCACGGGCGCCATATCGACGGGGTCCGGAGTAACGATATCGGTGAGATTACGTTGGCTTAGCCGGTTCAATACATATTCAACCCGCGAAGGACGCTCGAACGGGGTGACGAATTGGCCACCGGAAAGCTCTGCCTGCGGAAAGTGTAACCGGTGATCTTCGCTGTAAATAATTCGCATCTTGCACCCAGATTTTGAAAAAATGCCGCCAGTAGCGTTCCCTTCAAGGTGACGATGTCTTACTTAATTCGTCAAGTTTTTTGAAACGCTTAGCGCAATACCAGCGGCTTCCTTGTCGGGAGGCAGAGCATCACGCCTGTTTGTATGGCTGATTGAGAAAATTCAATTGTGGGGGCAACCGGTTGGCAGCGGGATATTCTTGATGTGACGTAACATTCCATCTTGTAATAGTTAACATGATACGGAACCCTGAATTTCTTCGATGGACCAAACTCAATGTCCTACGGTCACTAAATCCGGCAAGGGAACCTTTGCTTTTGGTCAACATCGCTAAACCACATTGAAAGAACGATAGATGCAAAACTGGCCCGCGCGTATCACCGACCTTATTTCCCCCGAGACCCATTTCGGACGGGAAAACATGAAATGCTTTACCAACCGGCCGGGAAATCTGAACGTGATGGTGCAGGAATCGGTCGCACGAAACCCGCAGGGCGATGCAGTTGTTTGTGAGGGGCAGCGTCTGACCTATGCCGAGCTGGACGCGCAGGTCCGCTCTGTTGCGATTGGCCTGCAAGGCCTGGGCGTTCGTGCCGAAAGCAGGGTCGCTTTGGTTTTGGGCAACAGCCCGGAGTTCTTGATCGTGCTGTTGGCCAGTTTGCGTCTGGGTGCGATCGCAGTGCCGATCAATGTGCGCGAACAAACGCCAGAGCTTGCCCATGTCCTGAATGACTGCGGTGCGGTGGTTCTTATTCATGATGCCGAGTTTGCCGAAAAGCTGCCGCGCAGCAGTGATGTGCCCACGGTCAAACACCGCTTTAGTGTGGGCGGCGCCTCTGACGGGTCGGATGGTTTTGACAGCTTGCTGGCCTCAGATGGAGAGCTGGATAGCCCGACTGTCCCGGAAGACAGCGTTGCGGTCATTCTGTATACCTCCGGCACGACAGGCCAGCCAAAGGGCGCCATGCTGACGCATCTCAACATCATCCATTCAGCGGTGCATTTTGAATTCTGTATGGAGCTGGGCGAGGGCGAGCGTTCGTTGCTTGCTGTTCCCGCATCCCACGTGACGGGAATGGTCGCGACGCTGTTCACCATGCTGCGAACGGCGGGGTGTAGTGTCATCATGCGCAGCTTCAATGCCCCGGCATTTCTGGAATTGGCCGCGCGTGAAAAGGTTACCCAGACGCTGATGGTGCCTGCAATGTACAATCTGTTTCTGCTGCGCTGTGCGGTTGAGGACTATGATCTGTCGCATTGGCGCATTGGCGGCTATGGCGGTGCCCCGATGGCTGAATCGACCATTCAGGAACTGTCCGAAAAGCTGCCGAACCTCCTGCTGGTTAATGCATATGGCGCGACCGAGCTGACCTCACCCGCCACGATATTGCCGCTGGGTTTGGGGGCCGAACGTTCCGATAGTGTTGGCGTGACCGTGCCGTGCGGCGAAATCCGTATCGTTGATGATAAGGGGGTCGAAGTGGCATCCGGTGAACACGGTGAATTATGGATTAAGGGGCCGATGGTTGTGCCCGGCTATTGGAATAACCCCGAAAAGACAGCGTCCGAGTTCCAAGACGGCTTTTGGAAAAGCGGCGATGTCGGCTCTCGCGATAGCGAAGGGTTCATCCGGCTGCACGACCGGCGCAAGGATATGATCATTCGCGGCGGCTATAACATCTATTCAGCCGAGATCGAGAACGCGCTAGCGGCCCATCCAGCGATCATCGAATGTGCGGCCATCGGCAGACCTGATCCGGTGTTGGGTGAAAAGCTGCATGTGTTCATTCAAAGCTCTGATGCGGGCCTTGATGAAGATGGGGTGAAATCCCACATCCGCTCTCTTTTGGCCGATTACAAAGTGCCGGATTATGTGACGCTTACCGATCAGCCGCTGCCGCGCAATGCCAACGGAAAGATCGTGAAAGCAACGCTGCGCGAGCAGGTCTAAGCGTCAGACCCGCATGCCGCGCACAACGGTTTGGGCAAGGTCCTTGGCGATCAGGTTCCGGTCAGCATCTGTCTGCTCTGGCCTGATCCGGTACCAATCAACCAGACTGTTAAGCGCGCCCATAATCACCCGGCCTGCGATTTTCACGTCAGGAACGCTCAGCGTGCCGGCCTCAATGCCGCCACGCAGAACCACACGGTAAAGTTCCTCGTAGCTGTTGCGCTGGGTGATCAGCTCGGTCAGCATCTCGCGCTCTGCTTCGGTGGTAGAGCCACGCAGGTATATCTCGACGCCAAGGCGGATGCTGCGTTGGTAGGGGAGGGTGTCCATCATAACGCGCGCATGGGCGGCGGCCATGGCCTCAAGTTTTTCATCATGGGGGATGGGAAGAGCGAGAACCGGGTCAACGGCATCGAAGCAATATTCCATCGCTTGCCGGTGCACCGCAAAATAGATCGAACTCTTGGAGCGGAAGTGATGATACACGCGGCCTTTGGTCGCCCCGAGAACATCGGCAATATCGTCGATGGTCGCTTTTTCCAGCCCCTTCAGCATGAAACATTGAGCAGCGGCTTCAACAATCTGCTGACGACTGTCCGTCATGGGAAGCTGGTTTTGCGAGGACGGAGTATTCATTATCTCGTTCATTCTTATAGTGCCCGGATCTTTTCAACAGCGTTGTTTTTCATGTGGTTGATAGCTCCCGAATGCTCCAGTCAAACTGATACTTCAAACCGGCTTTGCGCGCAAAGCATTCTAAATCTGGTGTTAGCGCAAAAGGAAGAGACGCGGACTATTGACACCCGCGCGCTGTGCACAGACAGTAACATACTACTGGGAATGTTGTCGTTTTGGAAGTGAAACCGACAACAGTCGATCCGCCAACGGAGGGGCGGATAGGTAATTACATAATTCACGGCCCGGCGGGGGGGCTTCCCTTCGCACAGGCCTACCAAATGTTCGGGAGGACACACATGACTTACAATAAATCCATCGCACTTGCTGCCACATTGGTCGCGGCGACCATCGCAGGGCAAGCAGCTGCAAAAGAGCGTCTCAACTTTGCTTACGGCTACCCGAACACCTCTGCGATCGGCAAAGGCGTAGACGACTACATCGCCGCCGTAGCCGAGCGTTCGGGCGGCGAGATCGACGTAACCGGTTTCGCGATGTCGCTGCTCAGCCTGCCAGAAACGTCCCCCGGTGTACGCGACGGTCTGGCCGACGTGGGCTTTGTGCTGCCACCGTATTACCCTGCCGAATACCCAACGACTTTGTTCCTGCATGAGCTCAACCTGTTGATCAACCTTGTCGATGAGCCAACAGGCAAAGAGCCGCTGGCCTTCACCGGTGCGATGATGGAATACACTTTCAACAATTGCCCCGAATGCCTTGCCGAGAACAAAGCGCAAAACCAAGTCTACAGCGCTGGCGGCGTGACACCGCTGTATAACCTGCTGTGCAAAGACGTGAGCGTAACATCCATTGCTGATCTCAAAGGCCTGCGCCTGCGTGCCGGTGGTGCCGGTTTCGTCCGTTTCGCCGATGAATTTGGCGCGCAAGGTGTGCGTCTGCCTGTGTCCGAAGTCTACGAGGCGCTTGATCAGGGCATCATTGACTGCGCGATGCTGTCCGCACCCGAGCTGACCAACTACAACCTTCACGAAGTTGTCACAGACATCACGCTTGCCGTCCCTGGTGGCGCATTTGCGGGTGTTTCTTCCGGCAACGTAAACGCCGATCGCTGGAGCGCGATGGACGATACAACGCGCGAAGCTATGCTGTGGGGCGGAAGCCATCTTTCCGCAGACATCACATGGAACTTCTACACCGATGACGCTGCCGCGATTGAACATGCACGTGAAAAAGGTATCAAAATCCACACCGCGGATGACGAGCTTTTGGCAGCTGTAAAAGAGTTCTCTGCTAAGGATTTGAAAACTGTCGCTGCGTTGTTCAAGGATACATACGGAGTTGCACGCGCTGACGAAATCTCGGCCGAGTTCGAGCCTCTGCTGACAAAATGGAACGGTCTGGTCAAAGACGTAAACAGCAGCGACGAGCTTCAGCAGCTGCTCTGGGATCAGGTGGTTTCGAAGGTTGATCCGGCCACTTACGGTAAGTAAGCCAACCGGCTTTTCGATCAGACGGGGTGTCGCTTGTTTCTTGCGGCACCCTTCGTTTCCTTCTCCATAAGGGATAGCCCTCATGAATTTTATTTCGTCCGTCATCTCACGGCTGATTTCGGGGTCTGCCTCACTCGCAGGCATACTGGTGTTGATGCTGGTTGTGCACGTGACCCTTGACGTCATCATGCGGTTTGTCTTTCAGACACCGCTCAACTCTACGATCCTCTATGTTTCTGCTTTCTATATGGTCGGGATTGCCTTTCTCCCCCTTGCCGCTGTCGAGCAGAATGACGGCCACATCGCGGTCGAACTTCTGGTCGAGAAGTTTCCCCAAAAGCTGCAAAATTTCCTTGCCGGGCTTGCGCTGCTGCTGACCTTTATCGTGACGGCCACTGTCGCCATCCGCACAGGGGATGAAGCATTGGCCAAATATCTCGGTGGGTCATACTCCATCGAAGCAGGCGGCAAGATCATCACATGGCCGACTTATCTGTCACTTCCCATCGGCTTTGGCCTGATGTCGATTGTGGCCGGCTGGAAGTTCATCTGCTTGGTCATAGGGCGCCCACACGGGCTCAACGCCTTGAAGATTGAAGACCCGTATTTATCCGCCGGAGATAGCCAATGACCGAACTGCAAATCGCGGGCATCTTCATTGCCATTTTGTTGGTCATGATCCTGATGCGCATCCCGATCGGCATCTCCTTGATCGCGGTATCGTTCTGCGGGCTATGGTCGATGTTCAACTGGAATATCGCGTGGGGAAGTCTGGGCATCGTGCCGTACAGCTTCGCCAACTCATGGGTCCTGAGCTCGATCCCTGCTTTCCTGTTTATGGGGTTTATATGTTATCACACCCGACTGACGCAGGGCTTGTTCAATGCCGCGCAAATCTGGCTATCTGGTTTGCCGGGTGGCTTGGCGATTGCCTCTGTCTTCGGATGTGCGGGCTTTGCTGCTGTTACGGGGTCATCGGTCGCGTGTTCGGCGGCGATGGGCAAGATTGCTGTGCCAGAGATGATGCGCCACCGCTATAGCGCAGAGCTTGCGACCGGCACGGTTGCAGCGGCAGGGACCATCGGTGCGCTTATCCCGCCCTCGATCCTGATGATCCTCTACGGCATCATCTCGCGCCAGTCGGTCAGCGCGCTGTTTCTTGGTGGTCTGGTTGTGGGGGTCATCACGTTGTTCGCCTACATCGTGCTGATCATCGTGCGGGTAAAGCTGAACCCCGATCTGGCGCCCCCGGTCGACATCAAGGCAACGCCCGCAGAGAAGATCAAAGCGCTTGGTCAGACCTGGCCTGTTTTGCTTATCGTGATCGGTGTGTTTGCCGGATTGTTCGGTGGTGTCTTTACCCCGACAGAGGCAGGTGCGATCGGTGCAATGCTCTCTACGCTTGTTGCGTTCATGTTCCGCACGCTGACATTCAAAGCGCTGCGGATGGCGTTCACGGAAACCCTGACGACAACGGCTGCTTTGTTGATCATCGCTGTGGGTGCAAGCCTGCTGACACGGTTTCTGGCTTTGTCGGGTATCGGTGATGCGCTGTCCGATGCAATTCTTGGCTTTGGCGTGTCGCCGCTGATGATCATGATCGGGATTGTTGTCGTCTATCTGCTGCTTGGGATGATGTTGGAACCGGTTGGTGCGATGCTGCTTACGCTGCCCATCGTGATGCCGATTGTGGATGAGACAGGCTACAGCCTGCTCTGGTTCGGTGTTGTGCTGGTCAAACTTCTTGAGATCGGGATGATCACGCCGCCAATGGGGATGAACGTTTTCGTCATCAAGGGGGTGGTCGGCAACATCGCGTCGCTGTCGATGATCTTCAAAGGCGTGTTCTGGTTTGTGGTGGTCGATCTTGTGATCGTCGCTGCGCTGATCGCCTTTCCTGACATTGTGCTGTTTCTGCCGGCGATGGTTGCAAACTAGCGCTAGACCTAAAGCTTAGGCGCGCCTGTCCCGTTTCGGGGCGGGCGCGTTTTTTATTGGCCCTACAGGCGCACCGCTCTGCCTGATCGGGCAACGCTCCTACCGGTCGGCCCCAGATCGCAAGACGCTGGGGGGCGGCAAAACATTCTTGAACTTTGGCAACGTAGGGCGGGTGTTTTTAAATAAACTTCCAGCTACTGACGCTGTTTTCGGCACAATTGTTCGCCCGGATGGTCCTGCGGTTGCGTTCAGGGGGCAAAGCGATGCGGGCGTTCGCTGTGGTGGCTAGGTGGCACGGGTATTCGCTCCTGTATGTCCGCCATGAACAAGTTCAACGCGAGCCAATGCAGCAATGAGAGCGCTGGTGATCTCTTCCTGGCGCGACGAAAACCGCTGCACCACCCCAAGCCTGCGCGTGATGGGGGGCGTACCAAAAGGCAGCCAGTCAAGCGATGCCTCGACAACTTCGTTAAGGGCAATTTGCGGCACGACCGCAAAGCCAAGTCCCGCACGGACACATCCCACAACCGCTGTCATCGTATTGACCGAAACGATCTGTTTGGGGGAAATACCCACCCGTGCCATCTCAGTGTCAATCTGACGGGCAAGGGGAACCTGGGTCCGGTAGCGGATAAAATTCACATTCCGCACAACATCTTCAAGCGACATATGTCCGCAGCCTGTCGGCATCAGCACAACAAGTGGCTCTTCGATGACAGGTGTCCAGCGAAGCGTGCCGGGCACGGTGACATGGTCCGCCACAAGAGCCGCGTCCAGTTGACCTGAAGCAACGTTGTTCATCAATTCTTCGGACTTGCCCACACGCAGTCGGAAATTCAGTTCGGGGTAGGTGGTCCGCATGACCGCCAGTGCGGTCGGAACCACGGAATGGGCGCAGGTTCGTAAGGAACCAAAGGCCATCGTTCCCCGTACCCTCCCCGCAGCAACAGATGCCTTTGTTTCGCTGACAATGTTCAGGATGGATCGGGCTGATCGCACCATTTCAGCACCCTTGGCTGTCAGCATCGGGGGGCGGCGTGACCTGTCAAACAATTGAGCGCCGATTTCAGCCTCCAGTGCGGTTATTTGTTGACTGACAGCAGAGGCCGTGAGGTTCACAACTTGCGCCGCAGCGGCAAAGCCGCCGTGCTGATCAATGGCCAGAAGGGTTTCGAGTTGGCGCGTATCCATGGCTTAACGTAAGTAGAATTGGATTTAATAGCAAGAATTTGGCGCTTTGTGTGTGTAATTCTTGTGTTAGCATTTTTCTGCAAACACACCATCGGTGAAAATCGCCGAATCCTGACAGGGAAAACTCACATGTACGTTCGTAGCAATCTTGCCGCGTTCTTCGCTGCTGCGACCACCGTCGCCGCGCCGGTTCAGGCCGAGACATATCCTGAAGGCGCTGGTGACGGGCGCAATAGAGTTTCACACGTGGTCCGTGGTGAAAGACGTCTTGATGCGGCCTGTGAACGTACTGCGCTCCTCACTCACCTGCGTGTTGATCGGCGCCTTGCCGACGACAGTCCTCTGCGTTGGCTGGGCAATCCGCATTCACCGTCAAAACAATAAACAACTTAATGAAAGGCCATCCGATGCACCTTCGTCATGATGCCGCTTACCCCTCCCGCCGCTCGCCTGTATTGGCGGATAACGTGGTTGCCACTTCTCAACCCCTCGCGACACAAGCGGGGCTGGCGATCTTGCAGTTGGGGGGAAATGCGGTGGACGCCGCAATTGCCACGGCTGCTGCCCTGACAATTGTCGAGCCAACCGGTTGCGGGCTTGGATCGGATGCGTTTTGCATCCTTTGGGATGGCGAAAAGCTTCACGGGCTTAATGCTTCTGGTCGATCACCTGCTGCGTGGACGCCTGATCGCTTTGTTGGTGACATGCCACAACATGGCTGGGACGCAGTTACAGTTCCGGGCATGGTGAGTGCTTGGGTCGAGCTGTCAGAGAAATTTGGCAAACTGGATTTGGAGACCGTTCTTGCCCCTGCAATCGGGTATGCGGAGGACGGGTTCATTGTGTCGCCTGTTGTTGGCGCCCTGTGGGAAAAGGGAGCTGCGGTCCTCAAGGATCAACCCGGTTTTGCAGGGACCTTCATGCCGGATGGCCGCGCGCCAAAAGCAGGCGAACGGTTCCGCAATCCTGATGCGGCCAAAACACTGCGCGCCATCGCCGCCACCAGGGGGCGCGCCTTTTATGAGGGCGAGATTGCCGAAACCATTGCGGCGCATGCTGCGGCGAACGGGGGGGCGATGACAGTGGCCGACCTTGCCGCGCATAAAAACGATTGGTGCGGCACGATCAGGCAGACGTTCGATGACGTCGAGCTGCACGAGATCCCGCCAAACGGGCAGGGGATCGCCGCGCTAATGGCGCTTGGCATGTTGGAGCATACGGCCATTCGCGATTGCGGGCCGGATGACCTTCTGGCGGTGCATTTGCAGATCGAAGCGATCAAGCTGGCCTACCGCGATCTGGATGCCTATGTCGCTGACCGCGATCACATGGACGAGGTGGATGAAACTGCGTTGCTGGATCCGGCGTATCTGAAATCCCGCGCGGCCTTGATCCAGCATGACCGCGCGCAGGATTTCGGGGCAGGTGCTCCGAAATTGGGCGGCACGGTTTTGATGAATGTTGGCGATGCCTCGGGGATGATGGTCAGCTTTATCCAGTCCAACTATGCAGGCTTTGGGTCAGGTGTTGTGGTGCCCGGGACAGGCATTTCGATGCAAAATCGTGGCTTTGGTTTTACCACGCAGCAAGGTCATCCCAATCAGGTCGCCCCGAACAAGCGCCCGTTCCACACGATCATTCCGGGCTTTGCGATGAAGAACGGGGCGCCGCTGATGGCGTTTGGTATGATGGGCGGACCCATTCAGGCACAGGGCCATGTTCAGCTATTGCTGCGCACACAACTGTGGAACCAGGACCCGCAGACAGCTGCGGATGCCCCCCGCTGGCGCGCGATTGAAGGGCTGGACATCGCCTGTGAACCGACGATGTCGGCTGCTCTGCTGGAGGGGTTGGAGAGCCTTGGGCATGCCGTACAGATTGAAGCTCCCGACAATGCGTTCGGCTTTGGCGGGGCGCAATTGGTGCAACGGTTTGAACATGGCGGTTATGCCGCCGGATCCGATCCGCGCAAGGACGGGCAGGCGGGCGGTTTCTGAGCCGCAACCAATTCCTGTTACAAACTCCGAACCGTGGGGTTCGGAGAGCAGGCGGCAACCTCGGCACGGTAGAGGCAGGTCGATCCGTTAATGCTGCCCACGCCGATCACAGGTTCAGATAGCCCGCCTAGAATTATGCGCGAACACCTCGGTGATAGCCTCTCCAACGCTGCTTTGGCTGATGCGTTGGATTCCTCTTTGCTGTTGGATGTGGACCACACGGATACCCCATTGGTCGACAGTGCATCAAAGGATCGGTGCTCCGATCATGCCTTTGGCCATCGTGTCTCAACTGATGCGTGTTGCCCCTTTGCATGATTTGCCGGATCATTTTGAAAGGGCGATATGTGCTACGTGCCTTGATCGGGTCTTGCTCTTTGTTTTGGGCGGGACTATTTCCCCCTTGTCGGGGAGAGTAGCTCAGCGGTTAGAGCTGACCGCTCATAACGGTTAGGTCGGGGGTTCGAATCCCTCCTCTCCCACCACTCCATTTTTTGGATGCGTGGGTTTCACCGCCAGTATCAAGATTTGTTTGGCTGCCTCTTGTGCAAAGCTCTGAGGGTTTTGCGGGGCAATGCTGATCGCAGTGCCAGATGGCATTTGACCAAAGCGACGACCGTAAGGCCCGGTATGAAATAAATGCTGCAAGCTTTCTTACAGTGATCGTTCCATCGTCGGTCGCAGGCGAATAACCGGTTGAGCTATAGGCTCGCGGGGGTTTTGGACGTTGTGCATGGACGGTTTCGTCAAGGGTTGGCGTTGCGACTTTTGCCTGAATGATTTAGGTCGCAAGGTAACGGGGTTTTCAGCCAGAGGCTTTTGAGAATGAACGAGCGACAGAACGGAATCACCTACGCAGACGCGGGTGTGGATATTGATGCGGGTAACGCATTGGTGGAGCGGATCAAGCCAGCAGCAAAACGGACGAAGCGTCCGGGGGTGATGTCGGGCTTGGGCGGCTTTGGTGCGCTGTTTGATCTTAAGGCCGCAGGCTATAACGATCCGGTCCTTGTGGCGGCGACTGATGGCGTCGGAACCAAGCTGAGGATTGCCATTGATACAGGCAATGTCGACGGTGTGGGCATTGATCTGGTTGCGATGTGTGTGAACGATCTGGTGTGCCAGGGCGCAGAGCCACTGTTCTTCCTTGATTACTTTGCCACAGGCAAGCTGGAGCTGGACACAGCAACCCGCATCATCGAAGGCATCGCCAAAGGCTGTGAGCTTTCTGGCTGTGCGCTGATCGGCGGCGAGACGGCAGAGATGCCCGGCATGTATCCCGAAGGCGATTTCGATCTTGCCGGCTTTAGCGTCGGCGCGATGGAGCGGGGAGGGACCCTGCCGAAAGATGTGGCCGCCGGCGATGTTCTGCTGGGTTTGGCAAGCGATGGTGTGCACTCGAACGGCTACAGCCTCGTGCGCGTGATTGTCGAGCATTCGGGGCTTCAGTGGGATGACCCTTGCCCGTGGGATGGTGGCACCTTGGGTGAAGTCCTGCTTAAACCTACGCGGCTTTATGTGAAGTCCGCCCTTGCTGCTGCGCGCGCCGATATGGTGCATGCGCTGGCACATATCACCGGCGGTGGTCTGACAGAAAACCTGCCGCGCGTCTTGCCGGAAGGCATGGGTGCCGAAATCAACCTCAGCTCTTGGGAACTGCCCCCGGTTTTCCGCTGGCTCACTGCCCACGGCGGTATGGATGAACCCGAACTGCTCAAGACATTCAACGCAGGGATCGGCATGATTGTTGTTGTACCCGCTGACAAGGTGGATGAAGCAACCAAGCTGCTGAGCGACGCAGGCGAGACTGTGTATACCCTTGGCACAGTGGTCGAGGGCGAGGGCGTGGCCTATGAGGGCAATCTCGTCTGATGGTCCGCGTTGCGGTTTTTATCTCGGGTGGCGGCTCCAACATGGTGTCGCTGCTTGAGGATATGGCGCGCGAAGGGCACGAAGGGGTTCCTTGTGTAGTGCTGGCCAACAGTGCTGATGCGGGCGGGCTGGCCCGTGCCGCAGAACGTGGGGTCCCGACTGTTGTGGTTGATCACCGACCGTTCAAAGGGGACCGCCCCGCTTTTGAGGCCGCGATCAACGCGGCGTTGGAGCCCTTTGCCCCCGATCTGATTTGTCTTGCCGGTTTCATGCGTGTCCTGACCGAAGGGTTCATGGATCAATGGGCGGGCAAGATGCTGAACATCCATCCCTCGTTGTTGCCGAAATATAAAGGCCTGCACACCCATGCCCGAGCGTTGGAGGCTGGTGACGCTGTTCATGGCTGCACAGTGCACGAAGTAACGGCTGCGCTCGATGATGGTCCGATTCTGGGGCAGGCGCAGGTACCTGTGCTGGATGGTGACACGCCCGAGACACTGGCCGCACGGGTGTTGGAACAAGAACACCGTCTTTATCCCGCAGTGCTACGCCGCTTTGTTGCCGGCGACCGTAGCCCATTGATTTTGCAAAGCTGACTGGTCAAACCGCTGCGTATTATGTACCGCTATGGTAGCCGAAGGATTTTTTCGTTTATGCGCACGATTACCACCACCGAAGAATTGGCCTCTTATTGTCAGGAAGCCGCCCAACATCCCTTTGTTACCGTTGATACAGAGTTTCTGCGTGAGCGGACTTACTATTCCAAACTGTGTCTTCTTCAGCTGGCCATGCCGGGTACAGATGACAGCGGCGCTGTTCTGGTCGATCCACTAACCGACGGTCTGTCGCTTGAGCCTCTGTATGAGCTGTTTCGCGATACTTCGGTCGTAAAGGTGTTTCACGCCGCGCGACAGGATTTGGAAATCTTCTATGTCGATGCCAAAGTTTTTCCCGAACCGCTGTTTGACACGCAGGTCGCTGCGATGGTTTGCGGATTTGGCGAACAGGTCGGCTATGAGACGTTGGTGCGCAAGATTGCCAAAGAGGGCGTAGACAAGACGTCTCGCTTTACGGATTGGTCACGTCGTCCGCTGACCGAGGCGCAAAAGACCTATGCGCTCGCGGATGTGACGCACTTGCGCCAGGTCTACGAATTTCTGGCTGCAAAGCTGGAAGAAACGGGTCGGCACAAATGGGTCGCAGAAGAGCTCGAAGTGTTGACCAACCCCGATACATATATCACCGCGCCCCGCGATGCGTGGAAGCGCGTGAAGACCCGCACGAACTCCGGCAGGTTTCTGGGCATTGTACGTGAGCTGGCGGCGTTCCGAGAGGACTACGCCCAGACACGCAACGTTCCCCGCAGCCGCGTCTATAAAGATGATGCATTGGTTGAACTTGCGTCGAACAAACCAAAGAACCACGAAGAGCTGGGCCGTGCACGGCTGTTGTTGCGCGATGCGCGCAAAGGTGAGATCGCTGAAGGTATTCTTAAGGCCGTAGCGGCAGGTATCGCTTGCCCCAATGACGATTTGCCACAGCCTGACCGCAGCCGTGAGAAGATGCAGGTTAATCCTGCACTTGCCGATCTTTTGCGGGTTCTATTGAAGGCCAAAACAGAAAGCTCCGGCGTTGCGGCCAAGCTGATTGCGACAGCATCTGATCTTGATGCAATCGCTGCGGGCGAACGTGATGTTCAGGCGCTACGCGGCTGGCGTCTTGAGGTCTTTGGCACCGACGCGCTGGCGTTGTGTGAGGGCAAGATTGCCCTGACCGCTGTTGGCAATGCAGTGAAGGTCGTGCCGGTTTAGCGGCGCGCCACCTGCGCGTTGCGCAAACCTTCGACGCGGATCGTCCGTACGCCAACCAGATCCTGATTTGTGACCTTGCGCGCAGCAGTGACTTCGCGCGTCGGCGGCGTGCCAATCGGGGTTGCACGATCAGGTTCCACCCCTTCAAGCCGGTAGGTAAGCACGCCATCTACGGGCAACTCTTCGGTGTTGTCGGGTGTCAGGCGGACCGAGTAAACTCCCTGACGCGCAGCAAGCCCTCTGACGCGAATAATCGCGCCGCCGGGGATGCGTTCAACCGTTAGGTCGGTGATTTCATCAAATGGCGTCCCCGCATATGTTGCGTCTTTGCCTGCGCGGTTTGCAAACAGGCCACTTTTTTGCGGAATGAGCGGATTAACTGGTTTGTCATCCGTGGGCGCCACAGCTTCGGACGTGCTGCGCCCGAACCAGTTGACCGGATTGATCGCGCTGTCGCGCACAAATCCGCATGCCCCCAAAGACAGGGATGCAACCAGAAGAACCGAAAGGGAAATACGCATAGGACCTGCCGTGTGATACTGCCGTTGTCTAGTGACCTAACCCATCCCTGCACGCATGGGAAGAGGCAGGGCTGGACGTTTGCCCAAGTAAGCCCTACCTCAGGCGCAAATGCAAATGACAGGAGCGCATCATGGCTACCGCGCAATTTGAAGAACTGGTCGAAGATTTCGAGTTTTTGGAGGATTGGGAGGACCGGTATCGCCACGTGATTGACCAAGGTAAGGCGATGGATGCCTTGCCCGAAGCACTTTGTGTGCCTGCGACCAAGGTAGATGGCTGTGCCAGCCAGGTTTGGCTGCATGCGGAAATGACCGACGGCAAGCTACATTTTGACGGTGCATCGGATGCGATGATCGTGTCTGGCCTGATTGCCGTTCTGCGCACGCTATATAATGGTCTTACGCCTGACGAAGTGCTGGCGGTCGATGCGCGCAGCGAATTGGGGCGGCTTGGGCTGAATGAACACTTGTCCGCGCAACGCTCTAACGGTTTGACGGCGATGATAGAGCGTGTCCGCGAGACGGCAGCGCGTTCGGCCTGAAGGGCGCTCTATCTCTTTGTCTCTTGAAACATCTATGGCCGGAAGAAAGCCGCTTTAGAGCGTCTTTAACGCTGCATGCAAATCGCCGTAACCGGTGAATCGTCGTTCGAATGCTAAACCAAGCCGTTCGGCGCAGGCTTCGGCTTTTTCGGTAAGTGCGGGATCATCTGTCTGGGCTTGGTAAACCAGCTTTTCGTAGTTGCCAAAGTACATATCACGCAGTTGAGGATGGCGGTCCAACCCCATGGGTTTAATGATAAAAGCGTCAAATTGCCGAACGAGGAAGTCCGTGAGATAAAAGGTCGTTATCTCATCTTCGCTGGTTTTCGCGAAGCGGTCATTGCCTTCAAAAAAACTATAGCAGTGCGGACCCGCAATCATTTGCACGCCCAGCTCTTTGCAGGCGGCTTGCAAGAGGCCGCCAGTGCCGCAATCGGCGTAAGCGATGAAGATATCATCGTATTGGTCGCGGTGTTTGGCAACGCTTGCGCGCACTGCGTCAGTGATCTTATCGGGATAAAGGTGGTAGTTCGCGGGCAAGCACGTAAGGTCCAGATGGGTCCATCCGTTGGCATTTTTGAGGTCGATGATTTCGCGCGCCAAGGCCCCGCAGGCGATGATCAGAATCTTGCCGCGCTGTGTCTCCAGCGGCAGGCCCTTTTCGGTGAGTTGGGTATCGCTGAGCGTCATTTGCCAAACTTTCGCACGCAGAGTGCAGCAATGAGACAGACGGGCAGGGCGGCCGCCAGGATAGCGGGGCCAGCAAGCGTCAGGAGCCATACAGTTAGACCAGCAGCGGCGATCACACCAAGCAGCATCACAAGAAAAGGCATTAGGGGCACAGGTTTCTCCATTCTACAGCCAAGATAGGGTGTCGGCGGGCATGAGAAAAGGCCCCGCACATGCAGGGCCTTCGTGCAGTCCTAATTCAGGGTCACGCGTTCTGGCTGTTGTGCTTACGGCCGACCCACTCTTTTGCGGTCTCGACTGCCACAGCGGCATCGCGGCAATATGCGTCAGCGCCGATTGCTTTACCGAACTCTTCGTTCAGCGGTGCGCCGCCAACCAGCACGATATAGTCATCGCGAATGCCTTGCTCGACCATCGTGTCGATCACGACCTTCATGTAAGGCATCGTGGTGGTAAGCAGTGCAGACATACCCAGGATATCGGGGCCTTCTGCTTCCATCGCTTCCAGATACGCTTCGACAGAGTTGTTAATCCCGAGATCAACAACCTCAAAGCCAGCACCTTCCATCATCATGCCGACAAGGTTCTTGCCGATGTCGTGAATGTCGCCCTTCACGGTGCCGATGACCATTTTGCCTACGCGCGGGGCACCGGTTTCGGCAAGCAGTGGCTTGAGGATGGCCATGCCACCCTTCATTGCATTTGCTGCCAGCAGCACTTCGGGCACAAACAGGATGCCGTCACGGAAATCTGCACCAACAATTGTCATGCCGCCAACAAGCGCTTTGGTCAAAACATCATAAGGCACCCAGCCGCGGGCAATGAGGATGTTGACCCCTTCTTCGATCTCTTCTCTGAGACCGTCATAGAGGTCGTCGAACATCTGTTGGACAAGTTCTTCGTCGTCGAGTTCAGACAGGATGATTTCGTCTTCGTCAGACATGGCTTTCCCTTTTCTTGGCGGGCCGCTGGGCCTTGCATAAATCTCTTGTGTCAGACCGTGGCAAAAATACTAAAGCATTTGCGACCACACAGGCGCGAGCCGCGACCTGTTGACGCGGATCATGCCCGACTGCTTGGTGTCCTATGTGCGAACGTGCATGCTGCCTTAGCTGCGGCGTCTGCCGCGGCGCGGTGCGCGGGTTGGGCCCGCACCATCTGTCCCGTCGCTCTCGGACGAAAAGGCGCCCAAAGCTGCGGTGATTTCTTCCAGATCCGGCGCCGAGCCTTTGGGGTGTGTATCCAGTGCCTTGCGCATCGCTTCAAGGTGGCTGGGCATGGTCCCGCAGCATCCCCCGATGATCTGCGCGCCGCAATTGCGGGCCATCACAGCGTAGGTCCCCATCAGCTCTGGTGTGCCATCATAGTGAATGTGACCTTCGTGGTATTTCGGGATGCCTGCATTGCCTTTTGCAACGATAGGCAGCTTGCCGTCTTTCGCCGCAAATCCAAGCACTGTGCGCAACAGGTCAGATGCGCCGGTGCCGCAGTTTGCGCCGTACGCCAGCGGGGCGTTTTCGATCTCTTCGACCATGTCGACCATACCGGCCGAGGTCATGCCCATCATAGTCCGGCCGGCCGTGTCAAAGCTCATGGTGCCGACCCAAGGCAAACCCGCCAGCGCAAAGCCTTCGGCGGCGGCGCGGTATTCTTCGGGGGCGGAAATGGTTTCAAGCCAGCCGATATCTGCGCCGCCGGCTTTGAGGCCGTCTGCGGTTTCGTGGAACATCTCGACAGCATTGGCATGGCTCAAGGTGCCGACTGGCTCCATGATCTCGCCTGTCGGGCCGACTGAACCTGCAACGATCACCTTGCGACCGGCTGTGTCGGCCACTTCGCGTGCAAGCTCGGCTGCGACGCGGCTCAGCTCATGCGCGCGGCTCTGCGCGTTGTGCAGTTTGAGACGGGAGGCATTGGCGCCAAAGCTGTTGGTCAAAAACAGGTCAGAGCCCGCATTTACAGCGCCGCGATACAAAGTGAGAATATTCTCTGGCTTGTCAGTGTTCCAAAACTCTGGCGGCTCACCGGACATCAGCCCCATGTTGAACAAATTGGTGCCAGTCGCACCATCGGCCAGCAAATAGCCTTTTTCGGCCAGAAGTTCGGACAGGGGATTGGTCATGCTCAGGCATCCTTTAATGGGCGTAACGGGTCATTTCACGCAGCGCTATTCATGGCAAGCTCATATTCTTCATCTTGTTTATGAGGCCCTTTCACGGTGATGGGCCGCGGACATGTTTTGGGGTGCAATAAATAGATGCAAGGTAGTGTGCTTGCAGCAATCCTTCGTCTGCCCTAAGAGGGGGCGACAGGGCGGCGGGACTCCCCCGCGCCTAAACAGACAGGGGACGCCCATGGCCCGCCGCAAGAAAATCTACGAAGGCAAAGCAAAGATTCTCTATGAAGGCCCCGAGCCGGGAACGATTGTTCAGTACTTCAAAGACGACGCCACTGCATTCAACGCGCAGAAGAAAGACGTCATTGACGGCAAAGGCGTGCTAAATAACCGTTTGTCCGAGTATTTTATGACCGGACTGAACCAGATCGGCGTGCCGACGCACTTTATCAAGCGCCTCAATATGCGTGAGCAACTGGTCCGTCAGGTAGAGATTATTCCGCTGGAAGTGATCGTGCGCAACTATGCTGCAGGTACAATGTCCAAGCGTTTGGGCATCGAAGAGGGCACGCAGCTGCCACGTCCAATCGTCGAATATTGCTACAAAGATGATTCCCTTGGCGATCCGCTGGTCACCGAAGAGCATATCGCCGCTTTCGGTTGGGCCACGCAGCAGGACATGGACGACATCCTCAGCCTCGCGTTGCGAGTCAACGACTTTATGTCAGGCGTCATGATGGCTGTCGGCATCCGTTTGGTTGATTTCAAAATCGAAATTGGCCGCGTATATGACGGTGATTTTCAGCGACTGATCGTTGCGGACGAGATTTCCCCTGACAGCTGCCGTTTGTGGGACATCGAAACCGGTCGCAAGCTCGATAAGGACGTGTTCCGCCGCGATCTGGGTTCGTTGACCGATGCGTATACGGAAGTTGCGCAGCGTTTGGGCGTGATGCCAAAGAAATCCGGTCCGGTAACAAAGCCTACATTGATCAACTGACAGAACCGTCGGATTGAATTTATTGGCAAACTAAAGAAAAGGGACGCGCCATGAAAGCACGCGTACATGTGATGTTGAAGAACGGGGTACTGGACCCACAGGGCGAGGCCGTGCGCCACGCTCTGGGTGCGATGGGCTTTGATGGCGTGCAAGGCGTACGTCAGGGCAAAGTGATCGAGCTTGATCTGGCCGATGGTGCCACGCAAGCGGATGTAGAGCAGATGTGTGAAAAGCTTTTGGCCAACACGGTCATCGAAAGCTACACGGTGGAGATGGCCTGATGCGCGCAGCGGTAGTTGTATTTCCCGGTTCCAACTGTGATCGCGACCTTGCCGTCGCGTTCGAGCAGGCAGGCGCCGATGTCACAATGGTTTGGCACAAGGATAGCGAACTGCCGCAGGGCATTGATATTGTTGGCATCCCCGGCGGTTTTTCCTATGGGGATTATCTACGTTGTGGCGCGATTGCCGCGAATTCTCCGATTTGTAAATCCGTGGCGGCCCACGCGGGGCGCGGCGGGTACGTCATGGGGATCTGCAACGGCTTTCAGGTTCTGACAGAGACAGGGCTGTTGCCGGGCGCGTTGTTGCGCAACGCTGGTCTGAAATACATCTGCAAGACAGTTGGCCTGAAGGTTGCGACCTCTGCTTCCGACTTTACCGCAGGTTACAACGCTGGCGATGTGATCGACATTCCAATCGCACACCACGACGGCAACTATTTCGCTGATGCGGAAACGGTTGCTGCGCTGAAAGGTGAGGACCGCATTGCCTTTACCTACACAGACAACCCCAACGGCGCGCTGGAAGACATTGCTGGCATCCTGTCAGACAACCGTCGGGTGTTGGGCATGATGCCACACCCCGAGCGTGCGGCGGATGCTGGACATGGCGGCACCGATGGGGTGGCGCTCTTCCGCGCATTGGCAGGGGCGCTGACAACAGCCTGACTTGAGCACGCGCTGCCCTGTGGTAGTGTGTCACAATGAGCAACGAAACGCACGAAACCACCGCCCCTTGGCAACCCGCCGCGATCAGCTGGCGGGTACGTGTTGCTTTGGCGGTGATGCTGGTTTTTGCTATCGTTGTTATTTCGGTGACGAACCGTCTGTTGACGGACCGTTTTACTGAAAGCACCCGAAACCGTGCTGAACTGCGCATCGCGCTTTACGGCGGGAACCTTTTGGCCGAATTGCGCCAGAACGCGATTGTGCCACAGCTGCTTGGCCGTGACCCGACACTGATTTCCGCCTTGGAAAGTGCGGATTATACGCTTTCAACGCAACGCCTTATCTCCTTTGTCGAAGAAATCGGCGCGGCGTCCCTGATGCTGCTTGATACGGACGGGCGCACGGTGGCTGCGACGGACCGCAACCGGATCGGCGCCGCGCATCGCTCGGAGCCTTATTTCGTCGATGCGATCCGCTCGAACACGACCATTTTCAGCGTGATCAAGGAAGAAACCGGCGGCTACGGCTTTTTCTATTCGCGCCGTATCCAGAATGGCGGCACCACGGTCGGTGTTATCGCGGTAGAAGTCGATCTTAAAAAATTCGAACGGGCTTGGGCGGGGATATCGGATGCGGTAATCGTGCTGGACAGCAACGAAGAGATCCTGCTCGCGACCGAGCCGCGTTGGCGCGGCAAGACCGAAGCCGAGGCGCTGGAAAACCAGACACCACAAAGCGCGATTGAGCGGGCCATTCAGGCGACCGCTGATTGGACGGCTTTGCCGCCCGATGCTTATCTGCGTGGCGAAGCGGTGATGCGGTTGGACGCGCGGGTGAATTTCCGCGGCTGGCGCATGGTCAGCTACACGACCTACGCCAGTGTGCGCGAACGGGTGAACGGTGTTCTTGCGCTTGAGGTCATGGGATTTGCGATTCTTCTGGCGCTGACCTTTTACTTCCTTAGCCGCCGCACAGCGGGGCGGGCGGCGATTTTTCAAAGGGAGTCGGCAGAGCTTCGCGCATTGAATGCGGCGCTACAGCGGGAAATCGCTGAGCGTAAGCGCGTCCAAGAGACGCTGGCCGTGGCCGAACAGACGCTTGAGCAGTCCAGTAAGCTGGCCGCCTTGGGCGAAATGTCAGCCGCCGTGAGCCATGAGTTGAACCAGCCGCTGGCCGCGATGAAAACCTATCTGGCAGGCGCAAGGTTGCTTTTACAGCGCAACCGGCCTGATGAGGCGCTCAGTTCTTTCGGGCGCATTGACGACCTGATTGAACGTATGGGCGCGATCACCCGACAGCTGAAATCCTATGCCCGTAAGGGCCAAGAGGTGTTTTCGCCTGTTAATATGGCTGATGCGCTGGCCTCTTCGCTGTCGATGATGGAGCCGCAGTTGCGCCAGCGTCAGGTGCAGATCGTGCGTATACTGCCGGATGAGCCGGTTTACACCTTGGGTGACCGGATGCGGATCGAACAGGTTTTGGTCAACCTCTTGCGCAATGCCCTTGATGCCACCAAATCAGAACGGCACCCGAAGGTGGAGATTATTTTGAGCGCGGGGGAGACTGTTACGCTTACAGTACGTGACAACGGCCCGGGCATTGAGGACTTGGATGCGCTGTTCGAGCCGTTTTATACAACCAAGCAGCCCGGCGATGGCGTCGGACTTGGGCTTGCGATCTCATCCGGGATCGTGGGCGATCTTGGCGGGCGGCTGACAGCGCGGAACGGACAGGCCGGCGGCGCGGTATTCGAGATGCAATTGCCGTTCTATGACGGCACACAGAAAACAAAGGCGGCGGAGTAAATTATGGCACAGGCGATGAAGATTGCGATTGTCGACGACGAAAAAGATATGCGCCAGTCGATCAGCCAGTGGCTGGCCCTGTCGGGCTATGACACGGAAACATTCGCCAGCGCGGAAGACGCACTGAAGGTGCTGGGCCCCGAATACCCGGGCATCGTTATTTCCGACATCAAGATGCCGGGCATGGATGGGATGCAGTTTCTCAAAAAGCTGATGGGCAGTGATTCCGCACTGCCGGTGATCATGATTACCGGCCATGGCGATGTGCCAATGGCCGTTGAGGCGATGCGCGTCGGCGCGTTCGATTTTCTGGAAAAGCCGTTCAACCCAGACCGGATGAGCGAGCTTGCCAAAAAGGCAACGGCAACGCGCCGTCTGGTGATGGACAACCGCTTGCTGCGTCGAGAACTAAGCGATGGCGGCCAATTGATGAAAAAGCTGATTGGCCAAAGCCCCGTGATGGAGCGCTTGCGCGAAGATATCCTTGATCTGGGGCAGGCGGATGGCCACGTGCTGATCGACGGCGAGACAGGCACAGGCAAAACACTGGTGGCCCATGCGCTGCACGCTGTCGGTAGCCGTGCGGGTAAGAAGTTCGTTTTGGTCAGCGCATCGGCCTATGAAGAGGACGCGCTGAGCAAGCGTTTGTTCGGCCCTATGCAGCCAGAGGACGCGCAACTGCCTGCTATCGAAGAGGCGCGCGGCGGCACGCTGGTTCTGGAAGACGTCGAAGCGCTGAGCGAGACACTGCAAGCGCGGTTGTTGTCTGTCATCAATGAGCAGGGCACACCGGCAGAGACACGGATCGTCGCGATTTCAAACCTGCAAGAAGCGGGCCGTACATCGGAAGATGTGCTGCGCTCGGATCTGTTCTACCGGCTTGCAGCCCTGCGCATCACCGTACCACCACTGCGCCAGCGCGGCGAAGACATCCTGACGTTGTTCACCCGTCTGAGCGATCAGTTTGCCGAAGAATACGGGTGTGACGCGCCGCAGGTGACGGCACAGGAAGCCGCACAATTGTTACAGGCGCCTTGGCCAGGCAATGTGCGTCAACTGATCAATGTGGCCGAACGTGCGGTGCTCCAATCACGCCGCGGTTCTGGCACGATTGCGTCGCTCCTGATGTCGGACCATGACGAAATGCAGCCGGTCATGACCACAGAAGGCAAGCCGCTGAAAGAATATGTAGAAGCGTTCGAGCGGATGTTGATCGACAACACCATGCGCCGCCACAAGGGGTCTATCTCATCCGTGATGGATGAGCTGTGCCTGCCGCGCCGTACGCTGAACGAGAAGATGGCGAAATACCAACTCCAGCGCTCTGATTATCTCTGAGCTAAGGGATGAAACAAAGAAAAAGGGGCGCCGATCTGGTGCCCCTTTTGCTGTTCGGTATGTAATTTGCCGTCAGAAAGATCAGCCAGCGCCAAGTTTGTACATCTGGGTCGGGTTGCCTTCGTCATCGGTGCGGCACATCCAGCTTTCCTGAAGTGCGGGCGCATCAACGATGAACTGGTTGATCTCGACAATCGGCAACGTTGTGTTGAGCTGGGCAGTCGCATCGCCGGTCTGCTCTTTGATCACAGCCACACATTTGCGGTTCGCGCGCGCATCGCGGCGCACATCGGGGTCTGCGTCAAACTCGGCCGGGTCACAGGCCGCTAGGGCCAAAGTAGCCATGCTCAGGATAAGGGCAGGGCGTGTCAGAATTCGCATATCGTCTCCTAGGTGTTAGCAGTGAGCGCAAATGCACCCTGATTATTGATCAAAACCGTAAGGACAAAATGCGCGAACGGCAACATGTCACCGGACGCTTTTAACGGGCAATCACCTGCCGGAATTTAAGGTGATGTGCAATTTAGGTGGCTTCAGGCGTGATTGCCCATTGTGTTTGTTGCCCTCGTCCTCTTATCTAGGGGGATGGGCTGCTGTGATTACACACAGCACTTACAGCCCAATCATGAGTTTCGCTGCTGCCTTTGGCATACCGCTTTTGTGCAGCAGACCGATTGGCCGGAAACGGCAAAGAGACGCTGATGGACATTGAGGGGTAAATGCCCGAAATGACACAGTTTTTAATGGATGCGCGGCGCGCCTTGGACAACAAGGCTGTGATCCCGCATCGGAGAAGAACCGCGATGACGCGCGCAAACGCTGACAACAGTTTCGGGAGTGGCCCTTTGGGCCGCACCGCTGCGCCGTCCTACATCGCCCTGACAAGACACTTGGCCCAGCGTGCAGCTCCCCCCGGGAGGCCTGCGCGTGCGCGCCCGTGCAAAAGAGTACAATGCCTAAAAAAATGCTTATCGATGCCACCCACGCGGAAGAAACCCGCGTTGTTGTGGTGGACGGAAATAAAGTCGAAGAATTCGATTTCGAATCTGAAAACAGACGCCAGCTAGCCGGTAATATCTACCTTGCCAAGGTGACGCGCGTAGAGCCGTCATTGCAGGCGGCCTTTGTGGACTACGGTGGAAACCGCCATGGCTTCCTCGCGTTCTCGGAAATACATCCTGATTATTACCAGATCCCTGTCGCAGACCGTGAGGCGCTGCTGGCCGAAGAGCGTGCCTATGCCGAAGCGCAGGCTGTTAAGGACGAAGAAGACGAAAAGCCCAAGCGCCGCTCGCGGTCACGCTCGCGCAAGCCTAAAGCCGCGGATGCGACAACGGATGATGCTAAAACATCAACCGAGATCGAGGGCATGGAAACTGTCGATCTGGATACTGATGACGTTGAAGTCTCTGAAGATGTGGCGTCTTCGCCCATGGAGCGGGTGAAAGAAACACCTGTAGAGACACCTGCAGAAGCAGCTGATACCGATACCGATGATGAAGACGACTCGTCCGAGGATCAGGACGACGCAGATGGCGAGGCCTCTGCCAATGCGTCTGATAAAGACGACAGCATCGAATCTGTTGCCGATGAGGATGACAGCGAAGATATCCGTCCGGTCCGTAAGCCGCGTCCGCGCCGCTACAAAATTCAGGAAGTGATTAAAGTTCGCCAGATCCTGCTGGTTCAGGTCGTCAAAGAAGAGCGCGGCAACAAAGGCGCTGCGCTGACCACCTATCTGTCACTGGCAGGCCGCTACTGCGTTCTGATGCCAAACACCGCGCGCGGTGGTGGTATCTCTCGCAAGATCACCAATGCCGTGGACCGCAAGAAGCTGAAAGAAATCGCGCAAGAGATCGAAGTGCCACAGGGCGCTGGCCTGATCGTGCGCACGGCAGGTGCCAAGCGCACCAAGGCAGAGATCAAGCGCGATTACGAATATCTGCAACGCATGTGGGAACAAATCCGCGAGCTGACGCTGAAATCCATCGCACCTGCGAAGATTTACGAAGAAGGCGATCTGATCAAACGCTCGATCCGCGACCTTTACAACCGCGACATCGACGAAGTGTTTGTGGAAGGTGAGCGTGGCTACCGCATCGCCAAGGACTTCATGAAGATGATCATGCCGTCCCACGCGAAAAACGTGAAGCGCTATGAGGAAAATCTGCCGCTGTTCGCCCGCTATCAGGTGGAATCGTATCTGTCGGGTATGTTTAACCCCACAGTGCAGTTGCCTTCCGGTGGCTATATTGTGATCGGCGTGACCGAAGCGCTGGTGGCCGTGGACGTGAACTCTGGCCGTGCGACCAAAGAAGGCTCAATCGAGCAGACCGCGCTTAAGACGAACCTTGAGGCTGCCGCAGAAGTGGCGCGCCAGTTGCGTCTGCGCGATCTTGCGGGCCTGATCGTGATTGACTTCATCGACATGGATGAGCGTAAAAACAACGCCGCCGTCGAGAAGATGATGAAAGACAAGCTCAAGACTGATCGTGCGCGCATCCAGATCGGGCGCATCTCGGGCTTTGGCCTGATGGAAATGTCACGCCAGCGTCTACGCCCCGGCATGATTGAGGCGACGACACAGCCTTGTTCAGCTTGCCACGGCACCGGCCTGATCCGCTCGGATGACAACCTTGCTTTGGCAATTTTGCGGACCATCGAAGAAGAAGGCACGCGTCGTCGTTCACGTGAAGTGCTGATCAAAGCGCCTGTGGGCATCGCCAACTTCTTGATGAACCAAAAGCGCGAACACATTGCCAACATCGAGATCCGATATGGTCTGAGTGTCCGGATCGAAGGTGACCCGCATCTGGTAAGCCCTGATTTCTCCATGGAGAAATTCAAGACCGCCACGCGCGTTGTGCAGCAGATCTCGCATGTTGTGTCCGTTGATACATCCCTTATGGATGAGATTGACGAAGCCGATGCAGCCGAAGCAGAAGCAGCGGAAGCCGCAGCCGAAGCAGAGGACGATAACCAAACACGCCCCGCTGCCACCGCGCCAAGCCCAGAGGATGGCGAGGACAAACCCAAGCGTAAACGTCGTCGTCGTCGGCGCAGCCGTGGTGGCCGCTCCACCACTGATGAGCAGCAGTCGGACGAGGATCAGTCAGACGACAGCCAGTCTGCTGATGAGAAGCCGACCGATGCAGACGGTAAGTCTGAGCCAGAGGCAGTAGAAGCGAATGCTGAAGAGGCTCCCAAGCCGAAGACGCGCAGCCGCTCCCGTAGCCGCAAGCCCAAGACCGAGCCTGTTGCAGCAGATGCACCGGCGGAAGCCACCGAAGCGCCTGTAGAAACAGCCGCCGAGGAAGCCCCCGTAGCTGAGGAAAAGCCCAAGCCGAAGCGGACACGTGCGCCGCGCAAGCCAAAAGCTGCGCCAGTGGCGGAAACCGAAGAAGCTGCGGCACCAGAAGCAGCTGCTGTCTCTGATGCTTCTGCTGACCCTGTCGCGAAGGCTGAGCCAAAGCCAAAGGCGCCACGCAAGCCGCGCACGACCACGAAGAAGGCGGCGCCAAAGAAGACTGAAAAGCCAGCCGAGGCGGTTGCGCCAGCCGAAGCACCGGTTGCTGTGACAGAACCTACGCCGGTTGCCACGCCAGAGCCTGCTCCTGTAGCGGCGCCAGAGCCGGTTGCCGAAAAGGTGTCAGCACCCGAGCCTGTGGCAGTGCCAGAAGTGAAGGTCGAAGAAGAGCCCGCGAAACCTCGTCGCAAGGGCTGGTGGTCGCTTGGCGGTCGCTAGGCACTCCACGGACTAGAATGCAAAAAAGGCAGGCTTTCGGGCCTGCCTTTTACTTTGCGCTGTGGCGGTATCAGCCCGCTTTTTCAATCACATAGATTTGTGTGTCGCCATCTTCGCTGCTCTCGACCAGCGTGTGACCCGCTTCGGTGCAGAAATGCGGCACGTCAATAATTGCTGCGGGATCATCGGCGCGCATGCGCAGCCTGTCGCCCGTATTGAGAGATTGCAGGCGCTTGCGGGCTTTTAGCACGGGCAGGGGGCACAGCAGCCCTGTGGCATCAAGATCATGTATCATACGTCGAGATGTAGGCCGCATGTTACAGCCTGTCCACAGCCTTGTGACAATGTGGCAGGTGACGTCAGGCGCAGCAGCGTATAGCTGTGATTCATGTTTGGAATCGAGATCATTGACGCAAGTCTTTTACCCGCGATCACCGTGGCCCTTCTGGCCGGTGTGATTAGTTTTCTGTCGCCATGTGTGCTGCCGATCGTGCCGCCCTATCTGGCCTACATGAGCGGGGTAAGCTTGAACGACATGGGCTCTGTCGGCTCTGCACGACGGCGCGCCATTGTGGCGGCCCTGTTCTTTGTCATGGGATTGAGTACGGTCTTTTTGATCCTCGGTTTTACAGCGTCCGCCTTCGGGGCATTTTTCCTGCAGAACCAGATCATTTTTAGCCAGATCTCGGGCGTTGTGGTGATCATTTTCGGTATCCATTTCCTTGGCATCTTCCGCATTCCGTTCCTTGATCGCGAGGCGCGGATGGATGCGGGTGACAAGGGCGGATCGTCCTTTGGCGCGTATGTGCTGGGGCTGGCCTTTGCTTTCGGTTGGACACCGTGCATCGGGCCACAGCTGGGCGCGATTCTGTCGTTGGCTGCTTCCGAGGCATCCGTGACCCGCGGCACGCTGTTGCTTGGGGTCTACGCGCTTGGGCTTGGTATTCCATTCCTGCTCGCGGCCATGTTTATGACCCGCGCTGTGGGCGTGATGAACCACCTGAAACGGCATATGAAGGCCATTGAGCGTGTGATGGGCTTGCTGCTGCTGGTGGTGGGGATCATGATGCTGACCGGGGCCTTTTCTACCTTCAGTTTCTGGTTGTTGGAGACCTTTCCGGCGCTTGGCAAACTAGGCTGAGGTCAAGGGCCTTACTTTGGCCGAGAACCCGCGTTAGCATGGGCCAAACAGATGTGAGGCCCGAGCAGACCCATGGCTGCCACCCGTACTACCGTGTCCCGTCGGCGGGTGTTTTACATCCCCGGCTACGACCCGATCCATCCCCGCCGCTACCGCGAGCTTTACCGCAAGGAATCCGCTATTCAGGCGGGGATCTCTGGCTATGGCATAAGCTTGTCTGCACGTCAGGGTGGCGCCCGATATGGGTGGGATGTCAAAGGTTTGATCGACGGTGTGGATGTGGATGCTTCGGTGGATGTGCTGGTTTGGTCCGACATCGTGCGCGACAGCATGGATACCTCAATTCCTGCGACCTACTGGCAACTTTTGCGCACCGCTTGGGTTTATATCAGCACCGGCGCGCTGTGGCGGCTGATGCGGCTGCGCAAGGGGCCCGTGATTGCCGCCCTCTATCCTGTGGCGATGCTGCTGGGGCAGCTCTTGATCGCCTATGCAGCGGGGGCTTTTGTCCATTGGGTAACCATGGCGCTACTTGCGCCGGTTATGGGATTGGCGGGTCAGATTGCTGCAATCGGCGCTGCCGTGGCCCTGTTCGTCTGGTTGATGCGCTGGTTCAAAGCCAAAGATGGCAAGTTCTTCGCTTACTACCTGATGCATGACTACGCATACGGCGCCTCCACACGGGGTGCCAACACGCCCGAGCTGGAGGCGCGCATTGCGGATTTTGCCGACGCCATCGCAGAGGCATTGACGGAGGACGTAGACGAGGTTCTGGTCGTTGGCCATTCCTCCGGTGCGCATCTCGGCACGTCTGTTCTGGCTGATGTGATCCGTGCAGGCCGCGCGCCTCGGGATGGTCCGGCGCTGGGGTTCCTGAGCTTGGGGCAGGTGGTCCCGATGGTGTCCTTCCTGCCTAATGCCCACCGCCTACGTGCCGATCTGGGGTATCTCAGCCAAACTGACGCGCTTACTTGGGTGGACGTGACAGCCCCCGGTGATGGCTGCGCCTTTGCGTTGTGCGATCCGGTCAGTGTCACGGGCGTTGCACCAGAGGGAAAACGATGGCCGCTGGTGTTCTCGGCTGCCTTTACGCAGTCCTTGAGCCCGAAGCGCTGGAAAGCCCTGCGCTGGCGGTTCTTCCGGCTACATTTCCAGTACATGTGTGCCTTTGATCAGCCCCGTGACTATGATTATTTCCAGATTACGGCTGGCCCAATGACCCTTGCCGCACGCTATGCGGACCGGCCTGCATCAAAATCAAGGATCGAGACTCCGGTGAACAAATTCACGAGCGTTGCGCCATGATTGTGCCGCCCAAACCTACAAGCAGGCCGGATAAGGTCTCTCTTTGGCGTTATGCCAAGCTGTTTCGGGCCGACATCCTGTCGGCCCAGCCTGCGCGTTTGTACCGTGCCTGGATGGCCGAGTTTCGGACGCCGTTCTTTCGCAGCTATCTTCTTAACCAGCCAGATCTGGTGCAGCGTGTTCTGAAAGAGCGGACAGATGATTTTCCTAAATCTACCCGCGTGAACGAAGGGCTGCGACCGCTTTTGGGCAACTCGGTGTTTGTGACCAACGGTGAGACATGGAAACGTCAACGCCGCATCATTGATCCGGCCTTTGAGGGGGGGCGCCTACGTCAGACATTTCCTGCCATGTGGGACGCAGCAGAAGCGGCTGCAACGCGGCTTGGCCTGAAGGATGGCCAAGAGGTCGAGATCGAGGAAGAGACAAGCCACGCGGCGGCGGATGTGATTTTTCGCACGCTGTTTTCCCTGCCGATCGAACACCATCTGGCGCGCGATGTGTTTGAGGAATTCCGTGCCTATCAGCGCAGCCAGCCGATCCTGAACCTTGCGGCGCTGGTGCCGCTGCCGCGCTGGATGCCGCGCCTGTTTCGCCGCGACACGACGCGCAGTGCCGCGCGTATCCGCGCGCTGATCACAGAGCTGACCCAACAACGCGCGGACCAGATCGCGGCGGGCACAGCCCCCGATGACCTTGCGACCAAGATCATGACAACACCTGATCCAGATACCGGAGAGGAATTTACAACCGGAGAAATGGTAGATCAGGTGGCAATATTTTTCCTTGCGGGACATGAAACAAGCGCCTCGACGCTGGCTTGGGCGCTTTATCTGATGGCGCTTTATCCTGATTGGCAGGATAAGCTGGCGGAAGAGGCACAAGCGCTTGAAGTTTGCGATTTTGGCGTCATGAGCAAGCTACGCCTGAGCCGTGATGTGTTTCGCGAAACCCTCCGGCTTTATCCGCCGGTGCCTATGATGGTGCGTGAAAACCGCTGTCCCGAGCAAATGCGAGAGCGAGATGTTCCGGCGGGCTCACAACTGGTTATCAGCCCCTGGCATCTGCATCGCCATACCCGTTTGTGGGATAACCCTGATGGTTTCGATCCGAACCGCTGGCACACCGAGAACGGCAAAACCTGCCAACGTGAGGCTTTCATTCCGTTCAGCGCGGGGGCGCGCGTCTGTCCGGGTGCGGGGTTTGCGATGATCGAAGGGCCGCTGATCCTGAGCCGTATCTTGCGTGACTACCGTGTGGAGGCAGGACCGGTGCCTGTTCCGGTCGCGCATCTGACGGTGCGGGCGCAAAACGGTATCCGCCTCAAAATCAGGCGCCGTGAGCGTTAACAGTGTCAAAGCATCTGGCGCTGTAGAGGCGAAAGCTTTAGAACGGCTCCTAATCAGTTTTCAGCTTACAAAGGCAGTTTTTATGTCCGCAAAAGACGCACAACGCACCCGTATCGCAACTGCGCCCGGCTTTATCGCCGCGCTGGACCAGTCGGGTGGGTCAACGCCGAAGGCATTGCAGCAGTACGGGGTCGAGCCTTCGGAATATTCGGGCGAAGCCGAAATGTATGCCGCTGTGCACGCCATGCGCAGCCGGATCATCCTGTCGGAGCCCTTCACATCCGACAAAGTTCTGGGCGCCATTTTGTTTGAGCGGACAATGGACAGCGATATCAACGGTAAACCCACAGCACAGCTTTTGTGGGAAGAGCGCGGCGTTGTGCCGTTCTTGAAGATCGACAAGGGCCTTGCGGACGAGGCCAACGGGGTTCAGCTGCTCAAGCCGATGCCGGATCTGGACGCTTTGCTTGCCAAGGCCAATGAGAAGGGCATCTTCGGTACGAAAGAGCGCTCGCTCGTGCTTGAGGCGAATGCGCAAGGGATCGCGGATGTTGTCGCGCAGCAATTCGATGTCGCCAAACAGGTGGCCGCTGCGGGTCTTGTACCGATTGTAGAGCCAGAAGTGCATATCGATAGCGCGACCAAAGCGCAGGCCGAGGATATGTTGAATGCAGAAATCTTGAAGCATCTGAATGGCTTGCCTGAAGGTGTTGACGTTATCCTTAAGCTGACTGTTCCGACCAAAGCCGGGCTGTATGATGTCGCTGCCGATCATCCACGTGTCTTGCGTGTTGTTGCTTTGTCAGGTGGGTATTCCACCGACAAAGCCTGTGAGCTTCTCAGCCAGAACCACAAAATGATCGCAAGCTTCAGCCGCGCCCTTGCGGAAGGCTTGAACGCCAAAATGAGCGACGCCGAGTTCGACGCATCGCTTGGCCGTAACATCGAAAAGATTTATGCGGCTTCGGTCGCTTGATCCACTGATATCTGAACAAATAGCCGCGACGCAGGAGCACATGCTTACAGGCGTCGCGGTGCAAGTATGTCGTGATGATGGGTGATGGGGTGTTGATGGACCCGGCCTAGTCTGATCGAGGCAAACGATCCTTCAATGCAGTTAAGACATAGACGCGGATGGCCGAAGCCAATCCGCTATCCATGCCGCGTTCTGCATCAATTTCAGCCACTAAGGCATTGATTGGCAGGGACTTGTCTCGCGCAATTGCGCGTAGCTCAGCCCAAAACGGAGCCTCAAGCGAGATAGATGTGCGGTGCCCGTGTAACGTAACCGAGTGTTTGACGGGCCGCGCGCTCATGTTTCCCGCTTGTGGCCTTCGAGATTGCGCGCAATCAGTTCTGCGCGCGCCTTAAGCGCCTCTTTCTGCGTCTTGGACTGTCCGAAGGCGACAGCATTTTCGTCCGCACGGGCCTTACGGGACGTGCGGCCGCGCTCTTTGCGGATTTTGTTGAGGTTCAGGGGCGTGGTCATTTCGGTCCAATCATGTTTTCCGGCCGCACCACGCGGTCGAATGTCTCTGCGTCCACAAAGCCGAGCGCGATTGCTTCTTCTTTGAGGGTCGTGCCGTTCTTGTGTGCAGTCTTTGCAACTTTGGTCGCGTTATCATATCCGATTTCGGGCGCGAGAGCTGTCACCAGCATCAACGATTCACGCATCAGTTTTTCGATCCGGTCGGCATCGGCTTTCAGGCCGACAACAAGGTTGTCGGTAAAGGCGGATGCCGCATCGCCCAAAAGCTGCATGGATTGCAGGACGTTATAAGCCATCATTGGCTTGTAGACGTTCAGCTCGAAATGGCCCTGAGAACCGGCAAAGCCGACGGCGGCATCGTTGCCAAAGACATGGGCGCAGACCTGTGTCAGCGCTTCGCACTGTGTCGGGTTTACTTTGCCCGGCATGATGGAGCTGCCCGGTTCATTTTCGGGCAGGATCAGCTCACCCAAACCGCAGCGCGGGCCAGAGCCGAGAAGGCGGATGTCGTTGGCGATCTTGAACAGGCTTGCTGCGACGGTTTTCAGATGACCTGAGATTTCGACCATCGCGTCATGCGCTGCCAGTGCTTCGAACTTGTTGGGGGCCGTGATGAACGGCAGGCCAGAGATGCGCGCCATGTTGGCTGCCACGGTTTCGGCCCAGCCTTTGCGGGTGTTCAGACCCGTACCAACGGCGGTACCGCCTTGGGCCAGTTCATAAATCCGGCCAAGGCCTTCTTCGACACGTTTGATGCCCATGGCGACCTGATGGGTGTAGCCAGAGAATTCCTGCGACAGAGTCAGTGGCGTGGCATCCTGCGTGTGGGTGCGACCGATCTTGATGATGCCGTCGAACTCTTCGACCTTGGCTTGCAGGGCTGCGTGCAGCTTTTTCAGACCGGGCAGCAGCACGTTATGTGCGGTGGTTGCGGCGGCGATGTGCATGGCCGTCGGGAAAGTGTCGTTAGACGATTGGCCCATGTTGCAGTGATCATTGGGGTGGACCGGATCTTTGGAACCGATCACGCCGCCCATGATTTCAATTGCGCGGTTGGCGATGACTTCGTTCGCGTTCATGTTGGATTGCGTGCCAGAGCCTGTCTGCCAGACAACCAGCGGGAAGTTATCGTCGAATTTACCGGCAACCACTTCTGAGGCCGCCTGAACAATCGCATTGCCGCGGTCTTCGTCAAGTGACCCTTGCGCCATGTTCGCTTCGGCGCAGGCTTGCTTGATCACGCCCAAGGCGCGGACGATGGCGATCGGCTGTTTTTCCCAGCCGATGGGGAAGTTGATGATCGAGCGTTGCGTCTGCGCGCCCCAGTACTTGTCGGACGGTACTTCCAATGGGCCAAAGCTGTCGGTTTCTGTGCGGGTATCGGCCATGGGGCAGGCTCCTGATCTGATATGTTCAGGCGCTGTTTAGCCGCTGCCGCAGTCCCGCGCAAACCTATGTTTTGCGAAAACTGTCCAGAGAGACGATTTCAGCGGCTTTTGCCGGTGTTTCTTCGACCTCAAGCTCGGATTCGTCGGTTTGGGGCAGCTCAGTCGGATCCGCTGCAACCTTGACCTTCGGCTCTGCCTCTTCTTGCTGCTCGAACCGCAGGCCAAATTCCACGGACGGGTCCACAAAAGTGCGGATCGCATCGTAGGGGATGTAAAGTGGCTCTGGCGCATCCCCAAAGTTCAGCGTGATAGAGAAACCTTCTGTGGTCACTTCGAGGTTGTCATACCAGTGCTGCAGCACAACCGTCATCTCATCGGGATACCGGTCTGACAGCCAGTCGGCCAGTTCTGCATCCGGGTGGGATGTGTCAAAAGTGATAAAGAAATGATGCGCGCCCGGCAGCCCGTTATCCGCCACGTCCAGCAGGACATTACGGATCAGACTGCGCATGGCGTCGTGCATGAGGTTGCCGTAGTCAATTGTGCGGCTCATGTCATGTCCCTCAGGTGTTTTGGTTCACGCTATCATAGGTGATTCCGGGCGGGATGAAAGGCCCAGTGCTCAGATCAGGCCAAGGCCTAGCGCACAGACTGCCAGAATGCCCATTGCGCGAACAAATCCCACGTAAAGGCCGAGCATCAGGATTGCTGCAAGGGCCGTCAGGGCCGCGGCGTGGGGCTCAAAGCTGCTCCAGTCGGGCAGGGGGAGCGGTAGCGGATCAGCCGTACCTACGCGGGTGAAGAGAACGTGCAGAGCGAACCAGACTGTGAGGTTCGCAATCACCCCGACTACGGCGGCGGTGATTGCTTGCAGCGCTGCGGCAAGCCGCGGTTGAGCGCTGAGCCGCTCCAGATAAGGACCTGCAAGGAAAATCCACAAAAAACAGGGCGTGAAAGTCACCCAAAGCGCCAAAAGCCCTGCCGCAATCGCGCCGCTGATACCTGATTGCGCGTATCCGGCCAGCAGGGCGACGAACTCGGTCACCAGTATGAGCGGCCCCGGCGTGGTTTCTGCCAGCCCGAGCGCATCGATCATCGCCTCGGGGGTGATCCAGCCATAATCGGTGACGACAGTTTGCGTCATGTACCCCAGAACGGCATATGCGCCGCCAAAGGTCACCACGGCGAGTTTCGAAAAGAATAGCCCAAGATCAAGCAGGAACTGATGATCTAGTAGCCAAAGCGCGAGCAATGGCGCCGCCCAAATTGCCCCCCACAGCATGAGGACGCGCACAGGGGCTGCCTTAACCGGGGTGGCCATCGGCGCATCATCCGCTGCGCGGGCCTGCGTCATCCCCCACGCTCCCGCCGCAATAATAATAAGCGGAAAGGGAAGGCCAAAGACAAACAACGCTACAAAGGACAGCGTAGCCAGCACCCAGCCTTGTTTCCCGATCAAGGCCTTGCCAGCGACTTTTCGCAGAGCTTGAAATACCACAATAATGACGGCGGCCTTGATGCCCAAAAAGGCGGCCTGCACCAATGGTAGTTGGCCGTAGGCCGCATAAAGCAAGGCCAGCACCGCGATAACCAACGCACCGGGGACGACAAACAGAAGGCCTGCCAGCAGCCCTCCGGCGGTACCCCGCATGCGCCAGCCGGCGTAGGTCGCCAATTGCATCGCCTCTGGTCCAGGCAAGAGCATGCACAGGCTAAGTGCCCGCAGATAGGTCTGTTCGGTAAGCCAGTCACGCTTGCTGACCAGCTCTTCATGCATCAGGGCGATCTGCGCGGCGGGTCCACCGAATGACAATAGACCGATCCGGCCAAAGACGCGGGTCATTTCCCGCCAGTTTGGCGCGCTCATGCTTGTTGTCCGGTTGGCCAATCGTGGCCTTCCGTGCTGCCATCGCGCGCCCAGCGATAAAGCGCGTCATAGATCGCCATGCCTGCCTCAAGCTGGGCGTTGTCATCACGGTATTGCCGCGACAACCCGACAGAAAGCGCAAGCAGTCCTGCGGCTTGGGGGGCAAGCTCATGCGTGTTGGTGTCGGCTGCGCGAATGACTGTTGCCAAACGTGTCAGTGCGGCTGTGTTTAGGCCAAACTCTTCAATCATGGTGTCAAAAGTGCAGCGTTCCCCCCGATGGGACCAGAACACGCCCTCTATATCAAACGGCTGCGCGCCATACCTGTCGGCCACACCTGCCACTTCGCCGGGCGAGACAAAAAGCACGCGGGCCTGCGTATCGACAAAGCGGCGGATCAGCCACGGGCAGGCAATGCGGTCAATTTTGGGACGGTGGCGGGTCACCCACAGGGTCGCGCCGTCCATCAGTGGCGGCAACGCCTTGGCAGGGATGCGTGGCGCATCCGGATGGGCGGCCCAGCCAAGGTTGCCTCCCTGAAGATACTCGGCCACGATCTCGTCGCAGCGCAACCGCGCTGCCAGCCCTTGGCTGAGCTTTATGCCTTTTTGGCAAACAATCACACAGGCGCGCCCTGCCAGCCGTGCCTTGAGGCCTGTCAGATCGGTGTGGGGGTGGCGAAACGCGCCGGGTATCAGGAAAGGGTCCGCATCAAAGTCTTCATTAATAGAGACATCGACGATCGCAGGGGTGTCGGGCAGGCCGATGAGGCGGATCAATTGCGGTACAGTTATTTCATTCGGGGCAGCCATAGCATGCATCCTTCCGTATCTGGAAAAATGCGAACCTCCGGCTGGCGCCTCACGGGGCGTTCGCAACGCTCCCCTTACAGCAACTTTGCCATGCGCATTGACTTCGGTCAACCGGCTGTAGTCTGGCTTCTAGCGCACGGTTGGAGAAATTTTCTGCAAGGATGCTTCAGTTCTGGGTTGAACTACATGGTGATTTATTGCGAAATCAGCGCAGATGTTGTGGTGGCGGTTTAATTTGCCACTACAGAATGACCAATGCTCAAAAGAATGAGCTGCCCTGGGGGGGACTGAGATGGAAATCAAAGATATGGTCGGCATGATGTCGACGGGTGCACTGTTGGCAATGGGCGTCATGTATTTGGGCGGAAAGATTGGCGGATCAAACGACCAACCACAGCCTCAAACGGTGGCAGTCGTTGCAGACCAGCAGCAGATCGAGCAAGAGCCAGAGATCGTCAGCCGTACAGAGATCAGCAATCTGGGTCAAAGCACCGCGCAACAGCTTCAGCGCATCGTGGCCCTTTCTGCCCAAGGTCTCAGCCAGACCCCGGATCTGACGCCTGAACAACAAGAGATCGTTACCTTCTTTGAGCGTGCCGCGCGGGACATGAACCAGACAGCCGACCGTTCGGATGAGAGCAGCTATGTCCAGTTCAGCAATATGGCCGTTCAAGGGCTGAAAGTGCGCTACTTCTACCGCGTTGGGCAGACCTATGAAGCAGTCGACAAGGTATCGCTTTTTGCTGACCAGCAGGCCGTGATGCAAAATGCACTGTGTGGCAATGAAGCTGTGCGCACGCTGCTCAGCGAATACGGTTTTGAATATACCTATACCTACATTAGCACAGACAGCCGCCATGTCGGCGCACTTCAGGCGGATAAGAGCGTTTGCGCTTAATCACATGCGTGCGGTGTGCCTGATCGGGCGCACCATCTGCATGTCAGCTCGTGTGAACGGTGGGAAAAGTGCCGGATTCTGTTGCCAGGCTCCGGCGGGCCCCGCCTTACGTAGCTAAACGCAAGGACTTAGGTTTCAATAGTTCCGGTCGCTTACGCGGCCATCGCCATTGGAGCACGATTGTCATTTGCAATTGTACAGTTTTCGCCGATAACGGTGGCAGACAGCCGAAACAAAGCATAACCCCTTTAGACGTTCGTCGATCCTATTTCGACCCCATGATCCTCAAATGAAGGATGTTTGGTGGAGTCGCCGGGTACCGCCCCCGGGTCCGAACCGTTTATTACGAGCGCGTTTATGTCCATAGTCCCGAAGGACACTCCATAGATAGAGCCGCGGCGCACGCAATTCAAGGGCCTAGAGGTTCACGGACAGCGTAATCGTTGTGATCGGGGTTTCTGCCGAGGGTTAAGACGATCCGGCGAGAGAGATGTGAAAATCCGTGACTTCGGGTGGGTTTCAGTATTTTATATCTAAAACAATGGTTTGCGGATGCATATTTATCTTGTTTTTCTGAAGGAAAGCTATTTGGCCGTGCCCGTCGATCCCTGAGCTGCGCGGGCGGCAAAAACACCGGCGCCCAACGTCTGGGTTTCGTCCTCCAACGCGGTCAGGCCGCTAAAGACTGCTTCTGCGTCCTGCGCTTCTACCGCATCGGCGATGGCCTTGTGCAGCGCCACAATCCGCGCGCGGTCGCGGGCAGAGAAGGTGATCATATTCATGAGTGGCTGCATCGCCTCCACCGCGCCGGCAAGCTGGTATGAAAGAACAGGGTTGCACGCGCCGTCTACCAGCGCACGGTGAAATGCCACATCCGAGGCGCAAAACGCCTCATCCGTGAGGCCCGGTTGCGCCTGACGGTGGATTTCAGCGCGCATGTCGGCAAGGTGATCCGCCGTGCGGCGCTGCGCACTAAGTGCTGCACAGGACCGTTCCAGCGCGAACCGAGCCTCGCAGGCGGTTTCGAAGCTCACTTCGTTCATAGACAACAGCAGGGTGGAGGTGGTGATCTGCTGGGCGTAAGCCTCCGGAAAGCTGATGCGGTTGACAAAGGCGCCACCTGTGGCACCGCGCTGGGTGCGGATAAGCGACTGAGCTGCCAATCTTTTCAGCGCCTCGCGTACCGTCGGGCGTGATACTTTGAACTGCTCGGCCAGTTCGGTCTCTGAGGGCAGTCGCGCATCCACAATCAATCGCCCCGCAATGATTTCATCACGGATGGCCGTGGCGATTTGGGCAGGTAGGTCAACGGGGCTTTGAGGATCTAATTTCATATGTCTTACATTTATTATTTGGCAAAAGAGTAATTGTCTGACATTAAATTTGCAACGTGTGACTCGCAGGACTTCGCTATGCCGTATCTTCTTGTTTCAATCGTCAGGCTGACGTGCGTCGGCCCCGGGCCCAAGGTCCGCCAAATTGGCTGGAAAGGTGACGATACATGATCCAGAAAGAATATGTGGTGCAGGCAGCGCGATATAGTGCATGGCAAAACAATCAGTTGCGAGGCATTGTTCAGAATATGGACGAGGCGGACGTTAAGGCTGATCGTGGCGCGTTTTTTGGATCTATCTTTGCCACGCTTAACCATATTTTGTGGGGGGATACCCTTTGGATGAGCCGCTGGTGCAGCGACGTTTGCCCTCCGGATGCAGGGGCTGACCATACGTCTTTTACGTCCACAATCGAGGTCTGGGATAAAGAGCGGTTCCGTATGGATGGCCGCATACGGATCTGGGCGGAAACCTTGTTAAACATGGATCTGCGCGGCGATCTGGAGTGGTATTCCCAATCTGCTGGAATGACGTTCACGCAGCCCTTGGCGCTGTGCGTGACGCATATGTTCAATCACCAAACCCACCACCGCGGGCAGATCAGCCAGATGCTGTCTGCCGCCGGGATACCCCCGCCGGTGTCTGACCTTGTCTATATGCCGGAGGATGCATGATGGCGACTATTTCCCAAACACGGCGGCTGCGCCGGACACCTTTTTCGGATGGTGTCGAGGCGGCGGGAGTCAGCGGTTATACGGTCTATAACCGGATGCTGTTGCCAACGGTCTTCGAGAGTGTCGAGGCGGACTATCACCATCTCAAATCCGCTGTTCAGGTCTGGGATGTCGCGTGTGAGCGGCAGGTCGAATTGCGCGGTCCGGATTCAGCGCGCCTGATGCAGATGCTCACGCCGCGTGATCTGCGGGGGATGCTGCCGGGCCGTTGCTACTACGTGCCCATTGTGGATGAGACGGGCGGGATGCTGAACGATCCTGTTTGTGTGAAGCTGGCAGAGGACCGCTGGTGGATATCGATTGCAGACAGTGATCTGCTGTTGTGGGTCAAAGGGATCGCCAACGGCTACCGTCTGGACGTGCTTGTGGACGAGCCTGATGTGAGCCCGTTGGCAATTCAGGGGCCGAAGTCAGACGAGCTGATGGCGCGGGTTTTCGGTGATGCGGTACGCGACGTACGGTTCTTCCGATTTGGCATGTTTGATTTTCAGGGCCGCTCCCTTGCTGTGGCGCGCTCGGGGTATTCCAAGCAGGGCGGTTTCGAGATCTATGTCGAGGGCTCTGACATCGGGATGCCACTGTGGAACGCGCTGATGGAAGCGGGCGGTGATTTGGACGTGCGCGCAGGCTGCCCCAACGGTATTGAGCGGGTCGAGAGCGGATTGTTGAGCTATGGCAACGACATGACCGACGACAACACGCCTCATGAATGCGGTCTGGGCAGGTTCTGTGACACGCAAACAGCGATCGGTTGTATCGGGCGCGATGCCTTGCTACGCGTGGCAAAAGAGGGACCTGTTCAGCAGGTCCGCGCGATCGAGATCGCAGGCAAACCGGTCGGACCCTGCGACCGCGCCTGGCCAGTGATGGCGGGCGCCAAGCGGGTGGGGCAGGTGACCTCGGCGGCGTGGTCGCCGGATTTCAAAACCAATGTGGCCATCGGTATGGTGCGCATGACCCATTGGGATGACGGAACAACGCTGCGGGTCGAGACACCCGATGGCCCGCGCGATGCGCTGGTGCGCGAGGCCTTCTGGGCCTGAGCGGTTTGAGAATGCGGGACCGACGGCGTAGGTTTTCGGATGACGCGGGATATTTATGGCCAGAAAGAAATGGCTGGACGAATGGGGGAAAGCCCCCGGAAGGAGAGACATATGTTTAACGCAATGATCGTCAGCAAGGATGATGAAGGAAATACATCTGCACAGATCACGCAGATTTCCGAGGATCAGTTGCCGCACGGAGAGGTTCTTGTTGCGGTTGAGTACACGACCGTTAACTACAAAGACGGCCTGTGCATGAGCCCCGGTGGCGGCGGTCTGGTCCGTAACTATCCGCACGTACCGGGCATCGATTTTTCCGGCACGGTCGAGGAATCGTCTGACCCCCGTTACAAAGCCGGTGACAAAGTTGTTCTAACCGGCTGGCGTGTTGGCGAGGCCCATTGGGGCGGCTACGCGCAAAAGGCGCGTGTGAAGGCGGATTGGCTTGTGCCACTGCCCGACGGCATTGACGCGCGTCAGGCCATGGCGGTGGGAACTGCGGGCTTGACGTCGATGCTGTCCGTGATGGCGCTTGAGGATCACGGGATCAAGGCGGGCCCGGTGCTGGTGACCGGTGCCGCGGGGGGCGTAGGCTCGGTCGCGGTGGCGATTTTGGCCAATCTTGGCTACAAAGTTGCGGCAGTCACAGGGCGGCCTGAAACTGCGGATTACCTGACATCTTTGGGGGCGACACAGATTGTTGCCCGTGAAGAGATCAACGAGACGGTCAAGCGTCCTTTGGAAGGCGAGACTTGGGGTGGCTGCGTAGATGCCGTGGGTGGCGCCATGCTGGCACGCGTGCTTGGGCAGATGGAATACGGTGCTTCGGTTGCGGCTGTCGGTCTGGCAGGTGGCGCGGCTTTGCCAGCGACCGTGATCCCGTTCTTGTTGCGCGGTGTGAATTTGCTGGGCATCGACAGTGTCATGCAACCCTATGACAACCGTCTGCGCGCATGGAAGCGGGTCGCGACCGATCTGCCCTTGGACAAGCTCGAAGCCATGGTTGTTCCTGCCAAGATGGCGGATTTGCCGGCGCTGACGGCCGATATCCTAAAGGGTCAGGTCAAGGGCCGCGTTGTGGTCGACGTTAACGCGTGACCATTACGGAATGCCCTGACCCACACGCCGCGTTTCTGGCGCGCTATGTGGGGCAGGGTGCCACCTACACCGATTGCTTTGAGACCGACCTTTCGCGTGACGTGGCGCTTGAGGACTATCTCGGGGCCTTTTACACATCACCGCTTTTTCGGGCGGAGCGTGCTGTGCTGTCGTTGCTGCTGCGCAGGCGGATCAAGGACAGCGAGCTTTCGCAGATGCTAAGCGGCGCGCGCGACAACTTCGCGGCGTGGGATGTTGAGGCGCGGAGCAAAGACCAGATTCTGATGCGGGACCTTTCCGGGGCGACACGGTCGTGGTTTTACGTACAGGTTCGCACCGATGGCACAAGGCTGAGTTTCGGGTCAGCTGTTCTGGCCTCCGAAGGGGCCAAGCTGCCTTTTGGTGTGCGGTTGGCAGCACCGCTGCACCGAATTTATGCAAAAGCTCTGTTGAAGGCAGCGCACCGGCGGCTTTCGCGTTCTGCAAAGCACTGAAATATCTCGCGTTCCATGTGATTTTTGTTTGACGGCTGGGATCGCTTGAAACATCCTAGTCCCATGAAACTAGATACAGAATTTGTGCGCAGCCAGTTTCCGGCTTTTGCGGAACCAGTGTTGCAGGGGCAGGCGTTTTTCGAGAACGCTGGTGGTTCCTATACATGTGGCGCCGTGATTGACCGGCTCACCCGTTTTTATACCCAGCGCAAGGTTCAGCCTTACGCGCCGTATGCGGCAAGTACGCTTGGTGGTGAAGAGATGGATGAGGCGCGCAGCCGTATGGCGGCGATCCTTGGGGTCGACGGCGATGAGCTGTCGTTTGGGCCGTCCACCACGCAGAACACCTATGTTTTGGCGCAGGCGTTCGGGCAGATGATGCAGCCCGGCGAAGCCATTATTGTGACCAATCAGGATCATGAGGCCAACACCGGCCCGTGGCGCAGGCTGGCGGATCGTGGCATCGAGGTGCGCGAATGGGGCATTGATCCTGAAACCGGCCATTTGAACCCGGCAGATCTTGAGGATTTGCTGGACGAGAAGGTGCGGCTTGTATGTTTCCCGCATTGCTCCAACGTGGTGGGAGAGATCAATCCGGTCACTGAGATTACGGCGCTGGCCCATGCCGCAGGTGCGTTTGTCTGTGTGGACGGGGTGTCTTATGCGCCGCACGGGTTTGTTGATGTCGGTGCGCTTGGGCCGGATATCTACCTGTTCTCTGCCTACAAAACCTATGGTCCGCATCAGGGGTTGATGGTCATCCGCCGCGCTCTGGGAGAGCTGCTGCCCAATCAAGGGCATTATTTCAACGCTGATACGCTTTATAAGCGCTTCACACCTGCCGGGCCGGATCATGCCCAGATCGCGGCCTGTGCGGGTATGGCGGATTATATTGATGCGCTTTATGCCCACCACGGTGGCGGGAATGTAAATGCAGCAGCGCGTGGAACCGCGGTGCATGATCTGATGCGCAACCATGAAACACAGTTGCTTCAACAGCTTCTGGATGCGGTCAAGGATCGCAATTCAGTGCGGCTGATCGGACCTCAGGATGCCGGGTTGCGTGCGCCGACAGTGGCTCTTGCGCTCAACCGGCCCGGATTGGACGTCGCCCGTGATTTGGCCGACAAAGGGATCATGGCAGGCGGCGGTGATTTTTATGCTGTGCGTGCGTTGAAGGCGATGGGCGTGGATGTGGAAAAGGGCGTTTTGCGGCTTAGTTTTACGCATTATACCTCGCAAGACGAAATAGATCAGCTTTTGAACGCTTTGGATGACGTTTTGTGAAACCTTTGCCTTGATCCTGTCGTGGTTGGCCTAAATCGTTAACCAAAGCGAAATAAGGGCAAATACCGTTGAGCGAAACATCCCCCATCCTGATATGGCTCCGCCGCGATTTGCGGTTGAGCGATCATCCTGCTTTCCATGCCGCCTGTGCCACGGGTCGCCCCGTCATTCCGGTGTTCATTCTTGATCCGCTTTATGACAGCCTAGGTGCCGCGCCTAAGTACCGGATGGGCCTTGGGTTAGAGCATTTCGGCGAAACGCTGGCTGAAAAGGGAAGTAAACTGATCCTTCGCCGATCAGGCAGCGCTTTGGACGCGCTGCGAGAGTTGATCGCGGAAACGGGGGCAGGCGCGGTCTACTGGACACGGCAATATGATCCCGACGCGGTTGAACGTGACAGCTCGGTCAAATCCGGCCTAAAAGAGGATGGCATCGACGCGCGGTCCTTTGGCGGGCATTTGATGTTTGAGCCGTGGACGGTCGAGACCAAGACTGGCGGATACTACAAGGTCTACACACCATTCTGGCGCTCGGTGAAGGACCGCGAGGTTGACGCTCCGCTGTCCGCCCCGTCGCATATCCCCACGCCGGAAAGCTGGCCTGCCTGTGATGATCTGGCAAACTGGCAGATGGGTGCCGCCATGATGCGCGGCGCTGATGTGCTGCGCCCGTTTGTGCAATTGGGTGAGAAAGCTGCCCAATCGCGGCTAGGGGCGTTTCTGGCGCATAAAGTTGCCGACTATAATGTCAATCGCGATCTACCTTCTGTCGACGGGACCTCGAACCTGAGCGAAAACCTCGCATTAGGAGAGATCAGCCCACACCAATGCTGGCACGCCGGCCAACGCGCGCTTCATGAAGGAAAAGCAGGGGCGGAGACGTTCCTGAAAGAGTTGGTCTGGCGCGAGTTTGCCTACCATCTGATGCACCATACGCCGCGCATTCTGACCTCCAACTGGCGCGAAGAATGGGCGGGCTTCAACTGGAACGAAGATGAGCGCCGCGCAGAGGTGAAGGCGTGGAAGCAGGGGCGCACAGGAATTCCCTTTGTCGATTCCGCGATGCGTGAGATGTATGTGACGGGTCGAATGCACAATCGTGGCCGCATGATTGTGGCCAGCTATCTGACCAAACATCTTCTATGCCACTGGAAGATAGGACAAAAATGGTTCGAAGATTGTTTGATAGATTGGGACCCTGCCGCCAACGCGATGGGCTGGCAGTGGTCCGCTGGCTCCGGTCCTGATGCGACGCCCTATTTCCGGGTGTTCAATCCGGTAAGCCAGCTCGACAAGTTCGACAAAAAGCACGCCTATCCTGATCGCTGGATCGCCGAGGGACGCAGTGCGCCGCACAAGGACGCTTTGGCGTATTTTGACGCGATACCGCAGCGCTGGGGGATGTCGCCGGACGATGCCTACCCTGAGCCGATTGTCGATGTGGGGGATGGCCGCAAACGCGCTTTACATGCCTATGAAAACAGGGGTTTTTAGGTGAATATATTTACTGGAACACGTAAATTGGTTATGACGATTAAGTCGAAAAGCAGGAACCTGATATGATTTTGACCACCACCGAAGGCCAGAAAGATTTGCCGCGTTACTTTGCTCGGGTGCTTGGTATGGCTTCAGGTTTGCGACATGGTCGGGTTGATTTCGTGCTTCGTGACGGTCGTCATTTTCGCGCCGAAGGGGCAAAGGCCGGACCGGTTGCAGAACTCCATGTGCATAACGATGATCTGTTTGCCCGACTGATCCGCGAGGGTGACCTCGGATTTTGTGATGCCTACCTTGATGGCTGGTGGAGCACGCCGGATTTGCAGGCATTTATGGACTTCATTCACGCCGATAATGAAGAGCTTTATGATGGCTTTCCGGGTATGGGGCTGGTCCGCAGGTTTGAGCAGCTTCGCTTTTGGTTGCAGCGCAATTCCAAGCAGCAAGCGCGTAAGAACATCTCCTATCACTATGATTTAGGGAATGATTTCTATAGCCTGTGGCTAGATGAAACGATGAGCTATTCCAGTGCGATTTTCCGCGACCCGCAGCAAAGCATGGAAGCTGCGCAGATTGAAAAATACAAATCCATGGTTGACCAGATGGGGGTGCAGCCCGGTGATCATGTGCTGGAAATCGGCTGTGGTTGGGGCGGCTTTGCGGAATACGCCGCGGCTGAACGCGGCTTGCAGGTGACGTGCCTCACGATCAGTGAGGAGCAGTTTAAGTATGCCGTGGATCGAATTGAAAAGGCAGGACTTTCCGATAAGGTGACGTTTAAGCTGCAAGATTATCGCGATGAAAAAGGCGTCTTTGACGGGATCGCCAGCATTGAGATGTTCGAAGCGGTCGGTGAGCAGTACTGGCCGGTATATTTCGACACTGTGCGCGAGCGTCTCAAGCCCGGCAAGATGGCAACCTTTCAGATCATAACGGTCGCCGACCGCCGGTGGGAAGTCTACAAGCGCGGTGTTGATTTCATCCAGAAATACATTTTTCCGGGCGGCATGTTGCCCAGCCCGTCCGCCTTGCGCCAACAGATCGAAAAGGCAGGGCTTGCGGTCGAGAAATCTATCGAATTCGGCAAAAGCTATGACATTACGCTGCGCCGTTGGCATGAGACGTTTAACGAGAAATGGGACGAAATCGCGGAAATGGGCTTTGACGAGCGGTTCAAGCGCATGTGGAATTTTTACCTCACTTCTTGCGCAGCGACATTTGACAGTGGAAATTGTGATGTAACGCAGATTACGGTGCGCAAGCCGGGGTGATCCCGCCATAGGCGCCAAAGGAAGATCGCAATGCCAACAGCTGCACGTTTAGTCGCGGGGACACTTCTCGCTATTCTGGGTTGGATTCTGTCTGACACGATCCGTCCGTTGTTGCCTGACGGGACTGATTTTGGTTGGTTCAACTATGTGAATGCATTCCTGGGATTGTGTATCGGCTGGGTTGTGATGGGCCCGCGGGCGGGTCGCGGGGTGGTGCCTGCGATCAACAACGGGGTAACCGGCGTTGCGGTACTGTTCATTTACGGGCTTGCTGTACATTCGTCCTACGAGATGTTTCGCCTCGCCTTGCTCAACCGCTATGACAGCCCGATGGAGGCGATTACGGCAATTTTTCTGATTGCTTCCGAATTTGGCCTGATGATCGCAACGTTCCCGGTTATCATCACGGCGACCATTGGTGCTTTGGTTGTTGGCCTGTTGACGGATTCTGCGGCAAAGAGATGGCGCTAACGCATGGCGTCCCTTTTTTTCTACGGTAGCTTGCGGCATGCGCCGCTTCTTGAAACCGTTCTTGGCCGCGCCTTTGATGCTGATACTCTGCGCCCGACCACACTACGTGATCATTCCGTTTATGCTGTGGCAGATCAGCCTTTTCCGATGCTTGTGCCTGAGGCTGGCGCGCGCGCCGAGGGCCTTTTGGCAAGCGGGCTCACCGCTTCTGATGTTGCGCGCCTGAACTTTTATGAGGGCGGTTTCGCCTACGATCTTGTTGAGGTCGTGCTGGACAATGGCGAGGCGGCAGAGGTCTATTTTTGTGCGCCGGATCAATGGCAGACGGACGGGCTTTGGGATTTTGATGCTTGGGCTGATCGCTGGGCGTTGATGTCGTGCTATGCTGCACAGGAGGTCATGGGATACCTGACCTCTCATTCGCGCGATCAAGTCGCTGCTATGTTCCCGCAAATCCGTGCGCGCGCATGGTCCAGGGTGTTGGGCGCGCGAACCCATGCGGGGCAGGGTGTGTATGATGGCGACGTTGAGATCGCGCGGCAGGAGCGCGCCTATGTCGGGTATTTTGCGCTGGACGAGGTGACGCTTCAGCACCGCCGATTTGACGGAAAAATGTCACCTCAGCTGGAGCGGTCCTACTTTGTTGCGGGGGATGCAGCGTTGGTGCTGCCTTATGACCCTGTGCGTGACCGTGTGCTGGTGGTCGAACAAATGCGCGTGGGCCCTTTGGGGCGTGGTGACAGAGAGATTTGGCACCTTGAACCTATCGCAGGCCGTATTGATCCCGGTGAGAGCGCGGAAGAGACTGCGCTGCGCGAAGCGCGTGAAGAGGCCAACCTTGAGATCGAGGCGCTTGAGACAGTGGCTCGGGGCTATTGCAGTCCCGGCGACTCGACCGGATATTTTCACATTTTCGTTGGGCTAGCTGACCTGCCGGATCACGCTGCCGTTGTGAGCGGTCTGCAAAGTGAGGCCGAAGATATCCGCTCACGCCTTATTTCCTATACGGATTTCATCGACATGGCCGAACAGCAGGCAATTGCAAACACGCCGCTGGCGCTATTGGCCTATTGGTTGGCGCATCACCGAAGCCGGTTGAGGTCTTGACGCGGCAGGGGTAGATGTAGGGGGCATAAAAAAACGAGGTGCCCCGATGCAAGTAGCGCGCGATCTGGAACAAGCTGTGGGCAATACGCCCCTCATCAAATTGCGCCGTGCGAGCGCGGAAACGGGCTGTGAGATCTACGGCAAGGCCGAGTTCCTTAACCCGGGCCAGTCGGTCAAAGACCGTGCCGCGCTGTACATTATCCGCGATGCCATTGCCCGCGGTGATCTAAAACCCGGTGGCACGATCGTCGAGGGGACTGCCGGCAATACGGGCATTGGTCTGGCGTTGGTCGGGGCCTCTATGGGGTTCAAATCCGTGATCGTCATTCCGGAAACCCAGTCCGAAGAGAAAAAGCAGATGCTGCGTCTTGCGGGGGCAGAGCTGGTACAGGTGCCGGCAGCGCCGTATCGCAATCCCAACAACTTTGTCCGGTACTCCGAGCGGTTGGCCACTGCATTGGCCCGTACCAGCAACGAAGGGGTGATTTGGGCGAACCAGTTTGACAATGTGGCCAACCGTCAATCCCATATCGAAACCACAGGTCCGGAGATTTGGGCGCAAACCGATGGTAAAGTGGACGGCTTTATCTGTGCTGTAGGTTCTGGAGGCACGCTGGTGGGGACTGCGATGGCGTTGCAGCCCAAAGGTGTGAAAATTGGTATCGCCGATCCCGATGGTGCGGCGCTGTACAACTATTACACCCGTGGCGCGCTTGAGATGGAGGGCAGCTCGATTGCCGAAGGCATCGGGCAAGTCCGCATCACCCGCAACCTGGAAGGGTTCACCCCCGATTTCGCGTATAACATTCCGGATGCAGAAGCGTTGCCCGTTGTGTTCGATATGCTTGAGCATGAGGGCCTGTGCCTTGGTGCATCCTCTGGTGTGAACGTGGCCGGCGCGATGCGCATGGCACGGGAAATGGGGCCGGGGCACACGATTGTGACGATCCTGTGCGACTATGGCACGCGCTACCAGTCCAAGCTGTTCAATCCGACCTTCCTGCGCGAAAAGGGTCTTCCATTCCCCGCATGGCTGGACCGCGAACCAGCCGAAATTCCAGCGGTTTTCGAAGACGTATGATCCGCGCGCTCAAAGGCGGATTAATCCGGTTCGCCGCCCTGATCGGGTTGCTGGTGCTGTGTGCCGGTGCCGTTCTGGCGCAGGATCTGCCCGGCATCGACATGTCGCAGTGGCAGGCGTTGGCGCAGCGAGCAGAAAAGTCGGTTGACGAGGCTGATACCGCCAATGAGACGCTGGAAACACTGCGGGGCGAAATAGCCGAATACCGCGAGCAGTTTAATGAGGCCCGTAGCGTTAACGCCGTACGGATCACCAGCTTGCGCGATCAGCTTGCGTTGTTGGGCGGACAGCCGAGCGATGCCGAAGGCGTGCCTGAAGCAGCTGAAGTTGTCGCGAAGCGTAAGGAGCTTGAAGAGCAGCTTGCCGAATTGATGGCGCCCGTACAGGTGGCGGACAGTGCCTATGCCCGTGCGGATGGCCTTGTTGGTGAGATCGACGCAATACTGCGCAACCGGCAGACCGAGGCTTTGCTGGAGGTCGTTGAATCTCCGCTCATCCCGACACATTGGCCAGTGGCCGTTGAGGCCCTGAACGCTGCGATATCCAAGCTTTGGAGCACGCCTGCACAAGACGAGCTTGCTGCGCGGCGTGCCGACCTGATGCGCAACCTTCCGGTCATTCTGCTTGCCTCGGTAGCGGGCTTGATCCTCATTTTGCGGGGGCGCCGGTGGTCCACAAAGATCGTCAGCCGGTTCAACCGCATTGGCGCACGTAGCCTGGGTGTCTGGCGGTTTGTCTTTTCGCTATTGCGGATCGTTTTTCCACTGATCGGCCTGTCACTGTTGGCCTTTGCTGCGCTTACAACAGGATATCTGGGCGAACGGGGCGACCAGCTGGTGCTGTTGATCCCGTTTCTGGGCGGTCTCATGCTTGGCTTTCGTTGGGTGGCCGAACAGATATTCGCCCGCGAGGACGACGAAGCGCTGCTGGAGCTGGATCAACGCGACCGTAGCGAAGCGCGCTTTCTTGTAAGCGGGATCACGCTGTTGATAATCAGCAATATGCTGTTGTTGCGCATCTTGTCGCTCGATGACGCTGGCAGCATTTCCAAGACAGTTGTGAGCTTTCCGTTCACAGTTCTGATGTCCTATGCGGTGTACCGAATTGGCCGTTTGTTGCGCCATTCTGGCACCGAAGTGGTCGAGCAGGAGGACGATGAGCTGACCCGTGCCAGCACGCTGGGACGGCTGGTGCGCAGCTTGGGCACGGCGACCATTTGTGTGGCGATCATGGCGCCGCTGCTGCAGGCGGCGGGCTATTATAATGCCAGCGCTTTTGTTCTGCATCCGACCGTTCTGACACTGGTAATCCTTGGTTTGGTGCTTGCCCTTCAACGGTTCAGTGCGGATGTCTACGGTGCGATCACAGGGCAGGGCGTGCAGGCGCGTGAGGCCCTGATGCCCATCTTCTTTGGCATGGTTCTGCTGCTTTTGGCTATGCCTGCACTGGCGCTGGCGTGGGGCGCGCGGGTGGCGGACCTGACCGAGATTTGGGCTGCCTTCCGGCGCGGCTTTTCCATCGGTGAATCTCGCATCTCGCCTACAGATTTCCTGACCTTCGCGCTGATTTTCACCTTCGGCTACCTTGCCACGAGGCTCGCCCAAGGGGCGCTCAAGACCAACGTCTTGCCCAAGACACGGATCGACAAGGGCGGGCAGAACGCCATCGTATCCGGCCTTGGCTATGTGGGTATTTTCCTTGCGGCACTAGCAGCGATTACCGGTGCCGGCATTGATCTAAGCTCGCTCGCTATTGTTGCTGGTGCGCTTTCTGTGGGCATCGGTTTTGGCTTGCAGAACATCGTGTCGAACTTTGTCTCCGGCATCATTCTTTTGATCGAGCGCCCTATTTCCGAGGGCGACTGGATTGAAGTCACTGGCGGCCAGATGGGTTTTGTCCGCGACATCTCGGTGCGCTCGACCCGGATCGAGACATTCGACAAGACGGATGTGATCGTGCCCAACGCCGATCTGGTGAGCGGCACAGTCATCAACTACACGCGCGGCAATACCCTGGGCCGGGTGATTATCCCCGTTGGTGTGGCATATGGCACAGACACCAAGAAGGTTGAAAAGATCCTGCTGGAGATCGCCAACGCGCAGCCCATGGCGCTGGCTAATCCTGCCGTGCAAGTGCTGTTCCTCAATTTTGGCGCCTCCTCGATGGACTTCGAGATCCGCATTTTCTTGCGTGACGTCACATGGCTCAACGTTGTTAAGAACGATGTGAACCACGAGATCGCCAAACGTTTTGCCGAAGAGGGGATCGAGATACCCTTCGCCCAGCAAGATATCTGGTTGCGCAATCCCGAGGCCTTTCAGAAAACCAAACCGAAGCGCAAAGCGGCCTCGTCTGCAAAAGCGGCCCCTGCGGTCGAGGATCCAGAAAAAGATGATGACCAATGACGATAAAGCTGTTCCTTGAAGACCCCTACCAACGGGATGCAACAGCGATGGTGGTGGCCCATACCGCAGAGGGTGGTATCGTGCTTGATGCGACTGTGTTCTATGCAAAGGGGGGCGGTCAGCCCGGCGATAGCGGTGTGCTAAGCTGGCAAGGCAACCGCCTTGCGATCGCAACAGCTGTGAAGGGTGAGGGGGACCAGATTGTGCTGGTCCCGTCCGAGCCTTTGTCACTGCCACCTGTGGGCGTTCAAGTGATGCAACAGCTTGATTGGGACCGCAGGCATAGACATATGCGGGTACATACCGCGTTGCATCTGCTGTCCGTCGCGGTGCCATTCGGGGTCACGGGCGGCGCCATCTCGGCGACCCACGGACGGCTTGATTTCGATATGCCCGATGCGCCAGAGGACCGGCTGGCGATTGAAGAAACCCTCAACGAATTTGTTGAGCGTGACGCCCGTGTCAGTGACGGCTGGATAACCGAGGCCGAGCTTGAAGCTGCCCCCCAGCTGGTCAAGACAATGGCTGTAAAGCCGCCGCGCGGATCGGGGGACATCAGGCTGGTCCGCATCGGCGAAGAGACCGACTGGATCGATCTACAACCTTGTGGCGGAACGCATGTTGCGCGGACCGGCGAGATTGGCGCATTGCGCCTTGGAAAGATCGAAAAGAAGGGCAAGATGAACCGTCGGATCTACCTTCACCTCGACAGTTGATAATTTCCGGCACTTTGGTCCACTTTCGGGCTTGCACACACGCGCACTCCCTTGCTAAAGACCCCCAACGGACAGGTGGCCGAGTGGTCGAAGGCGCACGCCTGGAAAGTGTGTAGGCGGGAGACCGTCTCCAGGGTTCGAATCCCTGTCTGTCCGCCAATTCATCATTTTTTCAGTATGATTAAGTCGCTTGGGGTGGCCTTATTCTTTTGATACGAGGGACTTAGGGATGTTTCGCGATTGCCTTGAGTTTTCTTCGTTGATGTCTATATTCGTTCCTTGAGTGGTATGGAATGTGGTATTTTTAATGGCGCTGTCAGGAAAGCTAACAAAGAAGCTAGTGGAGAACTTAGGTGCTGGTCGCCACGGTGATGGCAGCGGCCTATACTTGGTTGTTGACCCCTCCGGCGCAAGGCGCTGGATTGTCAGGGTGGTCGTTAAGGGCCAGAAGAATAAGAAAGGTGCGCCACTGCGGACTGACTTTGGTTTAGGTGGCGCGGATATCGTGACCCTGAACCAAGCGCGCGAACGTGCGCTAGAATACCGCAGAATGGCTAAACAAGGATTGAACCCCCGATTTAATGCCACTCTAGAAGTACCTACATTTGAAGAAATTGCTCAACAGGTTCACATCGACCGGATGCCTACTTGGAAAAACCAAAAGCACGGGATGCAGTGGATCAACACTTTGCGAGATTATGCCTTCCCAAAAATAGGGCGCATGCCCGTGGATAGCATTGGTCAACCGGAAGTCATGATGTGCCTTTCTCCGATCTGGACTGAAAAGCATGAGACCGCCCGGCGTTTGTCGCAAAGAATCAAGATTGTATTGGATGTGGCGAAGTCCAAAGGCCACAGATCGGGGGAAAACCCCGTAACTGCGATAAAGGAGTCTCTGGTTTTGGCCAAAGTGAAGGCGAAACCAAAGCATCACAAAGCGATGAAGTGGCAAGATGTGCCTGCGTTCTACGCAGAGCTTAAGTTACTAGAAGCGATGTCCGCAAAGGCACTACGGTTCACTTGCCTCACGGGATCACGCACAAACGAAGTATTAGGCATGCGTTGGCAGGAGATTGATTTTGACACGCGGGTTTGGACCTGTCCGGTTGAGCGGATGAAAACAGGCGAAGAGCACCGGGTTCCGCTAACTGACGAGATGATTTCAATCATCGAGCCCTTGCGTGCGATGCAGTCAGATTTCGTCTTTGAAGGCCAAAAACGCCACAGGCCACTTTCTAACATGTCGATGTTGATGTTGTTGCGGCGCATGCAAAACAAAGATTGCACAGTACACGGCCTTCGTTCGACGTTCCGTGATTGGGCATCGGAGGTAGCGAACGCACCGCGAGAAATCGCTGAGATGTGCCTGTCGCACCGTATCGGCTCTGATGTTGAACGAGCGTATGCGCGATCTGATCTGTTGGAAAAGCGACGCGCTCTAATGGAAAGCTGGTCGGGCTTTGTTGCTAAGGCAGGCTTTGTTGATCGCGTGGATGGCCCCCATATACCGGCATCGTAGTTTGCCATTGTGATGTGATTCAGGTTACGGTGGGCGATTTCCTGAAGCGCCGATATCTGCCTCAAGGGTTTGTTGTTGGAACAGGAGAGGACCGCTTCTCTATTTCTAGAGGGACATTTCATAATTGGTTCATACTGTCTGACGTCAGCGCTTATGGGTGTCCGTCGTCAGGGTTTTTGGAACCAAAGGCGGCTTAAACTAATAGAGAGTTCGGCTCATCTGGTTGATTGCATTATGCGGCGTGCTGGCGGTGATGCAAGCGTCGCGCTTCGAGTGTCTTTCGTT
>Ga0209345_10000126_pt1 | contig 108190 bp, 116 predicted proteins | sample Cruoilmetagenom7_FD_187294 | JGI IMG/M metagenome (GOLD analysis project Ga0209345, IMG submission 187294) | Oil polluted marine microbial communities from Coal Oil Point, Santa Barbara, California, USA - Sample 7 (SPAdes) (version 2) | ecosystem: Environmental > Aquatic > Marine > Oil seeps ... | reverse complement strand
TGCGCGTCCCAGGCGGCCTTCTCCTCCTTGGTGGGCCGGGTGGCTGCCAGTAGCGGGCCAGCGATTGGAGTAGAAAACAGCGCACCGCTGGTCTGGAGAAAATGTCGTCTTGTCAGCATCATTCTTATTCCTTCAACGTTAGGTAGGCAAACTAAGCTTAAACAAGACCACTCTGCCGTTCAGTAAGGAAAGCCTGAAGCAGTATGGCCTGTTTGACTCGAATGCCGTTCTTCGCCTGCGGTCCTAACTCCTAAAGCCGCTGTAGGTTCAAGAGAAATATTTCTATCGAACCGGGCTTCTTGGAACCTAAATCCGTTCCCTTATTTGTGTTAACACCCCTACTCGGGCGGTTTCTGTGACGAAAAAAGCTACTTCTAGCAACTGATGATACGAGTTCACCGTTTCAATTCTCTGCCAACGGACAATAGCAGGCGGTTTGCGGCCAAGGGTCAAAGGCCGGCTTTTATGAATGTATAACGCCAGCCACTTCCTGACGCGGGCCATTGGCGCTGATCCGTTTTCACAGGCATACAGGCATGTAAGTAGCCCCATAAACCCCAGCTAACGCCGCAGCCCCCAGCTAAGAAGTAGTTAAGGAAACGGTCATCGCTATCCATTGGCATGTGGGCACCTCACCATCGCAGCAGATTTTTCCACACAAATGAACTGAGCTAACCGCCCTGAACGGAATTCGAGTTCTTAGGTGGTCCGAACTTGTAGTTGGCTTCGTGTAGCGCATTAACCTAGGGATCAACCTCCAGGATGTTCAAAATGGATTTCGACTTTTTTGGTGATGGTGCCTCGCGGGAGCGAACATCATCCTAGTAGCGCAGCGCACGGGATAACTTTCGACTTGAAGCTACATCTACTGTAGCAATTACACTTGTCTCATCACGATTCGATGGAGACGGGAATGAATGCCGACACAACTTTGCTTCAGCCGACAGAATTACTCGACTTTTGCCGAGGCCCGATCAGTAGTCTCATCGAAAAGCGTGGCTGGCTGGCGCTTTCCGAACATGGTCGGATCGGCGCAGCATATGATTTCGTCCGTAATGAGATCCACTTCGGCTATAACCGCGCGGACAACATTCCGGCCTCAGTCGTGCTGATGGACGGCTATGGCCAGTGCAATACTAAGGCCACGCTGCTGATGGCGCTTCTGCGCGCGCTCGGTTTCCCTTGCCGGCTGCATGGCTTCACCATTCACAAGGCTCTTCAGCGTGGCGTCGTGCCCGAAGCAGTCTACCCGATTGCGCCGGTAGAGATCCTGCATTCATGGGTCGAGGTTCGCGTTATTGGCACCTGGGTGAACCTCGAAGGCTTTATTCTGGATACTGACTACCTAACCCGGCTCCAAGCGCACTTCCCCGGACGCAAAGAGTTCTGCGGTTACGGCATCGGGACAGATTGTCTCGGCGCACCACCGGTCGACTGGCGCGGTGGTGACACCTACATCCAACGCACTGGCATCACGCGCGACCTCGGAACATTTGATGCCCCGGATGAATTCTATCGGCAACATCGGCAGGAATTCGGACGCCTTCGTGGATGGCTCTACCGACACGGAATTCGCCATTGGATGAACGCACGTGTCGCCGCGCTCCGGTCGGGCCGCTTGGTCCCCTCGCCAGAGATTACGGCCCACAATCAAGAGGAGCCGCATTATGCCGCATGATCACGGTAATGCCCACATGGACCCGACTTCCGGGGACCGGAGGGTATCGGTCGCCATTTGGGCCAATGCTCTTCTGACTGTTGCGCAGGTCGTCGGCGGCATCTTTTCTGGCAGTCTTGCCCTCATTGCAGACGCACTGCACAATTTCTCTGATATGGCATCGCTAGTCATCGCCTTCGTCGCGCGCAAGATTGCCCGGCGACCGGCAGATGAACGCATGACCTTCGGCTATGGCCGGATCGAGATCGTAGCGGCGCTGATCAACTACACCACCCTAATCCTTGTCGGCGTCTATCTGATTTACGAGGGCGCGATGCGCTTTATCGAGCCAACGGAGGTCGCTGGCTGGACCGTCGTTATCCTCGGTTGCGTGGCGCTCGCGGTAGACAGCTTGACCGCATGGCTCACCTGGTCGATGCAGAAAGGCAGCGTGAACATCCGCGCGCTCTTCCTACACAATCTATCCGACGCACTGGCCTCAGTAGCGGTGATCATCGGGGGGACGCTGATCATTCTCTACGACGTGACTTGGGTCGATCCGGCGATCACGATTGCCATTGCCCTCTACATTCTCTACCTCGCCCTGACCGAAATCGGAAAGCCGATCCGTACGTTGATGCTCGGCAGCCCCCCCGACATGGATAGCCGTGCAGTGGTCCGGGCGATGACCGAGGTGGATGGTGTCGAGGACGTGCATCACGTTCATCTCTGGCAAATGCAGGAACACGAAGCAGCGCTCGACTGTCACGTGGTGCTGACAGAGGCGGGCTGGAGCCGCATCGAACCGGTCAAGGCGGAAATCAAAGAACGGCTGAGTGCGGAGTTCAGCATAATGCATTCCAGCTTTGAGTTCGAGAACATCCACCACGCGCACCAGAACGTCCAACTCTTCGGCCACGGCGACGTAGAGAAGAAACCCGACCACGAAGACAACAAAGATACTGAAAGACAGTGACAATGTCACCGGCATCGTTTGCCAGAGCAAACGGTATGGAGCGCACTCATGCGCACAAGAATGAAGAGTGGCGGACCATCCGGCCAAGTCGGTGGGGCGAGTGAAATGCCTCCACGATAAGGCCCCACAAACTGCTTTCAGACAGCGTTAAAAGACCGAACGCCACCCCGTCAGAAAATCGACCCTACGTCCGAAGTGGCCGTCGGGTAAGCTGCGGGCATCGCTTTCACCTGCGCCGCCCCTGCCAGTGATGAGTTTCGCTCCGTCATGTGTTTCACCGATGCGCTTCTGCGAACATCAGCCCGAGGTATCGGTGAAGCTCACCTCGATATCGCCCCTCTCTCGTGCCCCTGAAATGGTCCTGTTTTTTAGGACAGCTTTGTGGCTCAGCTAAGATGTAATTTGGTTGGTTTCATGCCGCCCTCTGGGTCCGCTCTGCTTCAACGAATGCGTCGTCAGAGGATTGTTTGTCGAGAGCCGTGTGTGACACCTCGGAGTTGTAAAACCCGACCCAGTCTTTGATTAAGCGCTTGGCTTGAAACCCGTCCTGCAATTCATGCAGATATACAGCCTCCTGTGCGAGTATTTGGTACCAGCGCCTTTTCTACCGCGGAAGGTAAAAAGTCTATCAGGCGATAGCCCGGTCGCAACAAACAATGAGGGCCAACCTACGGCCCTTAATGATGAGAGCGGTCGGCCCTCATTGCTGCGAAATGATCGGCGGGGCGCACCTACTAGTTCTTACCCGCCTTCGGAGTTGCGGACTTTCCGAAGCTTTTCGAAGTAGCGAACCCTTTTTGATAGTTCTCGCTCGAACCCGCGTTCAACAGGCAGATAATGCTGGGGCCTTGCCATCCCATCAGGAAAGAAAACCTGACCAGAGAAACCGTCGGGAGCATCGTGATCATATTGATACCCTTCGCCGTATCCAAGATTCTTCATCATTGCTGTGGGCGCATTCACGATGTGCATGGGGGGAGGTGCGGAACCGGATATTTTCGCATCAGCGCGCGCGGCTTTGTGTGCCAAATAGCCGGCATTCGATTTCGGGGCCAAGGCCAAGTAAATTGCGGCCTGAGATACAGCCAGATCGCCTTCGGGACTGCCAAGCTTTTCGAAAGTGTCCCACGCGCTCAGACAGATACGGGATGCCTCCGGATCTGCCAACCCTACGTCCTCCCATGCGATCATTGTCAGCCGCCGCAGGATAAAACGAGGATCTTCGCCGCCCTCAAGCGCTCTATGGACCCAGTAAATTGCGGCCTCGGGGTCAGAACCCCTTATCGATTTCTGGATGGCACTTGCGATCGAGTAGTGACCATCTGACGCGCGATCATACTGCGCCGCGCGCTGTGTCAAGCGATTGGCCACTTCCTTTGCAGAATAGATATGGTCCCGGGGCCAAGTGAGCGTGCTCTCGACCAAATTCAGAAGAGCTCGCCCATCACCATCCGCCATGGCACAAAGGAGCTCCTTCGCTTCGTCGTCCAAAGGCAGGGGGCTATCAAGAACCCTCTCAGTGCGTGCAATTATGGCGGATAGCGCTCGTTCGTCAAGGCGCTCCAAGACCATCACCTGACACCGGCTAAGCACAGCCCTGTTCACAGAGAATGATGGGTTCTCTGTCGTTGCTCCGCATACGGTAACCGTCCCGTCTTCCATCACTGGCAGCAAGGCGTCAAGCTGGGTCTTGTTGAAACGGTGGATCTCGTCAATGAAAAGGAGTGTTCCCTGCCCCCTGCGGTGGCGGCCGCGCGCCGCCTGGAAAGCCCTCTTAAGGTCCGCGACGCCACTGAATATTGCACTGATCTGCTCGAAATGAAAATCCGTTTTCATAGCCAGCAGCCTGCCAATAGTGGTCTTCCCGACGCCGGTCGGCCCCCACAGGATTAGAGACGAGATTTTCCCTGCTGCCAACATGGAGCCCAGCGGACCATCGCCGGCCAGTAGCTTGTCTTGACCGATAACTTCCTCGATGGCTTGAGGCCTCAGTAGGTCAGCCAAGGGGCGGGTCTTAGCCTTTCCTGTTTCAGGCTCAGTCGCATCGTCTTGTTGCTCAAACAGGTTCATTCGTCGCTCCATTCATTTCCCCAATCAAAGGCACATCAGGTCTTCGTTCGAGGTTCGCGACAAACGTGCATCGAATTCGGGCCACCTTAGAAGTCCGCGTCCAGGTGCTGTAAAAGGTTAGTCTTTCGCTGGAGGGCGATTGAGCCTCGATCCACCGCTTGCTGGACCAGGCCCATATCCTCACTGCAAACAATTAGTTTCTTCTGTGCGCGTGTCGCGCCCGTGTAGAGCAGCGTCTTATCCAGCATGTGCGTTGCCCTTCTGTTCAAGACGAGGATTACGTTCTCCCACTGCGACCCCTGCGCCTTATGGATGGTCATAGCGTAACCGAGGCTCATCTTGTCCAACAGGTCTGCATTTAGATCGAACATCCGGCCGCCGATCTTAACGCAGCCAAGGTGCCCGTCCTCGGTTTGTTCATCGAAGATCTCCACGATGGTGCCGAGATCGCCATTTCTAACGCCAATGTCGTAGTCGTTCTTTGTTATGAGGATTGGATCGTTCAGGTAGAACTTGCTGCCTGTGAAATTTACGTAGTCATAGACGCCGTCCTCATGGACTAGACGAACTACAGGACGGTTGAAGCCCAGCCGGCGTTGCATGCCCATGTTCAGGTTTCCGACACCAGCTTCGCCAGCTTGCATCGAGGTTAGAATTGCGCACCGTTCAGCCCCCCCGTGAACCTGGAACAACTGACCAATTTCATCTGGGTCGACGCGTCGTAGGACAGCGCAATCAATTTCCACTCCCTCCTGATAGTCAGGCAAAGCTATGCACCCGTGTTGATGCCTCACCGCCGTTGCAAACCGATGAATTCCGCTCTCGGCTCCTTGGCGTTTCACCTCAGTTAGTTCGACGGCCGGGAAGGTCGATTTCATAATGTTATGAAACAACAGGCCGCCCCCGACGGGCGGCAATTGGTCCACGTCACCTACGAAGATAAAACGCGTGGCAGCAGGTAGGTGTAGCAGAAGGGCGTGCATGGAATATAGATCGACCATACTGGCTTCATCGATCACAACGATGCAATGGTCGGGACGCTGGTCCTGCTTCTTCCTTGCCATGTCCGCACAGAACTTAGCAATTGTCGAAGCAGGTCTACCAGTGGCTTCAACCATCCTTTGTGCAGCCCGCCCTGACAACGCGACCTGGAAGATATCAACACCAAAGGAGACCCTCTCCAACACCGTCACGATAGCCTGAAGGATTGTCGTCTTGCCCGTCCCTGCTCCGCCCGATAGCGCGAACACGTTCATACTTGACGCAAGCAACACCGCACGCCTTTGCTCATCCGTGAGCCTGAATTGAATGGTCTGCTCAAATTCGCGCAATCGCTCCTTAACCGCCTCAACGGTTAGATTGCACTCCCAATCCGCCGCGCTGCTGCCCGCGCCCGGCGGTCGAAGGATTGCATCACGCAGCCTCTGCCCCGTAAGGGCCTCAAGCAGAAATTCCCCTTCAAGTTGAAAGCCGTCCTCGCCACGGATATAGCCGATGAGTTCCTGTTCCATCGCGTGCCGCAGGACGACATTGAAGTCGACACCCATCTCTCTGCATTTCTTCTCGAACGCAGGCCGTAGCATCAAAGTCGATGACGTAGCGCGACAATATTGCGAAATGAGATCAGCTGCCAACGCAGCTTGGTATTTCGGGTGATCCGAGGCAAAGCCCAACCCCTTTGCAATCTTGCAGCACAGCTCGAATGGGACGTCGAAGTTCAGCAGCCGAAACGGGTTCTCCTTCAACATCGCGATGGTTTTCTCACGCCAAACCGCCGAAAGCGTTTCAGCCAGCTTTACCGGCAGATGGTGATCAGCAAGCCAGTTGATAGCTGCCATGTAGGCATCGCTTGGGAATTCCAGTAGCAGTGGGCCGATGGACCGACTCGGAACCCCAGCCTCCAAAAGCGAGCTAATGTCCCGTTCCTCGATGATCTCGATCAAGCGAGGATTGCGGGCCAGGCGACCAGCCTTGACCTCCCCAATGCCCTTCACGTTTCTCTGGAGCCACGTTTCCAGCAAGCGAGTGTTTGGCTTTACGAACCGAGCTGTATGGGCTTCGAGATGATCCTCGATGATTGTGTATCCGCCGGCCGTGAACGTTGTCTGTGCCGTCGGCCCGTCGACTTCCCACAAGGAACCAACCTTGGCAGCATCCTTGCAGGCTTCTGGCAGCGAAACAGAGAGGCTATTCGCCACGTGTATGACGCTGCCATCAGCTGCGATGCGCATGGCGCTGACAGAGCCATTTCGACGCCTCTTCGATACCTGGATGAGCATGGGTCAGCGGAAGTCTTTCGTCGTCTCCAAGAAGGCATCTCTCGCCGACTTGAAATGCTTCACCTCTTCGAGTTCACGGCGCAATTGTCGGTTCTCCTCTTGCAAGCTTGCGATCCGCTGCAACAGCTTCGAATTCGACGTCGCTGTGCGCTTCATTCGATCATTGGCTCTTTCCCTCGCGGCGCTTTCCTCAGCGATGGATTTGGATAGGGCTGGATGTTGCGAACCCCATCGAACGTCGAGTTCTTCGACGAGTTGTTTGATGGCGGGGTTCTGTCCAAATGAACGTCTGTTGAAGCCAAGCTCAGTGGCAACCTCCTTGCGGTTTAGCTTACCCCGACGAATATAGTCCGCATGATCACCCCGCGCTTCCCGCTCAGAGACCCATGCAACGAAGCGAGCAAAGTTCTCGCTCCCTAATTGCCGACCGCTGGACATTATTCCGCCACCTTCATCTGGAACTTGGTCCTCAACTGATCTTTAAGCCTGCTGATCTCTTCGTATGCTTCAACAAGCTTCCCTTGTAGTCGCTCTACATCCTCATCCAACTTGGCGTTATTTTCGAGAAGACGATTGTTCTGTTGGAATAGCGAAACATAGGAATGGTTCTGGGACGCTAGGCGATCGGCCATGTTTTGCTCGAACGCCGCTTTGGCATACTCCGAAAGCTTTATCTGCTCGAGCTTACGATACTTTTCAAGCAGGGCGGAGTAGGCGGCCTTTCTCTCAGTTGCTGAGGGCCTAGCGTTGCTCAAACTCCGGGCCTTGATCGCGGCCTCCAAGCGCGTGTTCAGCGACCCTATGAACTCTACAGTGCGCAGAACATCTCGCCGATCCTTATTTCTGAGGTGTCCCTCGTTGAGCCCCGCTGCTTTGTTGAGAGTTGCGGCGACCAATTTCCACTCCTTGATTTTGACTGTGCGTCCGGGCTTCAATCCCCGGGTGAATGCCAGCTTCTTCTCGAACGCTACGAGTGCGACATCCACAATGCTTTTGTAGCTTTGCGCAACATCAGCATCATAATACCAGAGAGGCGGGCGAGCTTTGTCAGGCAGCTGAGGAGAGAAATCGAGATCAAAATCTTCCATTTCAAGGTCAGACATCCACCTTCTCCATTTTTCTCACCAGAGCCTCCAGAGCCCTAAGAGTCTTTTGAGCGCCATCAACGAACAGTGGGCCGATCAGATCATTGCCTTGCCATTCCTGAGCCTCCGCTCGGTAGGTCGCAAGACGTCGTTTTAATGTCAGGAAGTGAGGATCATCCTTGTTGTCAGTTTGTTTTATTATGCAACTATTTACACACCCTACGCAGCTATCTACATCAGCCGTTTGGGTTCTTGGAATACCCGCTTCGTCACGGCAATTCGCGAGTTGTTTTGTGTTCTCAGTCAAAACACATAAACCATATTCATGAGGGGTGACAATCGGCTCGCCAACATGCTCTTCTATAATCTGCCTAATGGTTGCATCACGCGCACTCTTATCGTGCATCTCGACTAAACCAATATTGTCCGCTTGCCTCGTGAGGAATTCACCCAGCTGCCCATGGAGGGTGGCAGCACCATCTACGTATCGACTGACGAGTTCAAAAATCTGGCGCCTACCAAGGTGCTGATACTCCGACAGCTCGACCTTATTATGCGTGTAGACTCCAGTCATTTTCGACCCGAAATGGTGCCGGTAATGATCGCGGATAAGTGGCATAATATTTCCATCGAAACGGCGCATGGCAAACTCGGCCCAAGCATGGCGGAATCCATGAGCTGTTACGTGCGGGCAATAGTTACGGACATCATCACCCTGTCCCTCAAGAAAAATCTCGTAGAAGGAATTAACCTGCATCGTAACGTTAATAGCGTTTTTATTCAGAGAGTATACCGGCTGGTTCTGCGAGTTGAAACTATACCTAAAGTAGGAGAAAAGCTCTTTCCTCCTCTCGCAGGTCAAGCCGACGCCACCTAGACCATCCAGGACATCGATAAAATCGGCGACAGCAGCCGAAACATGCCGATCCGTAACGACCCCATGGTTGGTTTTTTCGATGTTCGACGCGAAGATATAGTCCGCCCCCTTTTTCTCGAACGCGTCGCGTGCCATTCCGCTCGCTTCACTATGTCGGATACCAGTCAAAATAAGAATCGCCAAATAACATGCTGTAAGAAGATGGTCCCCCTTTCGGGTAATTGAACTCTTAATTGAATGTGTGCCAATCGCGAATGGGATTGATGGAAGGGGAAGCTGATCTCTCGACTTCACGTTCGGGTAACACTTGCAAAGCTCCTCGAAGAACACTTGATCTACAGACCAAGCCTTTAATCGGCTGCCATAGCATGTGCTCCGTTCACCAAAATTTGAGAAAAATTGGCCAGCGGTCTTCCAACTAGGAAGCCTTCCCTCTTCGCGAAGCCTTCGTTCCGTTTGAAACCACGCGAGGACGTATTTGGTCTCATCCGATTTTATCAGCTGGAAACAATAACCTAGGACAGCCAAAGCAATTTCGAAAGGAACGATCGAAAAACTTCCGCCAGCCCGCCAATCTGCGTAGCTTTCGCCGGCATCTCTCACCCATACTGAGCAAAGGTCTTCCCAACGCCCACTTAGATTAGACGCCGGTAAGTACTGCTCAGGCACCAAACGGTGCTCCGCGTACCGCAGATCATACATCCACGCAAGTAGACGAATTCTACTGAACACCGTGGGCCCCCGAGCAATCGAACCATCGATATTGTGTATCACGAGCTCTATAAGTTCACTCTCACTGAGATCAGCTAGCAGTCGCCCCTGAAACTTACTGTTCATGAAATGAAATACTGAGGCAATGTTACCATAGGTAGAACTCATGCTTCTGGGACTCTGCACAGTCGCAAAGCCATTATCCACCCCTTCACAACGCAAGAACACAATATTCTTTGCGACCAGCTGCTGCCAGCTTCGAAGCTCCCCGAAACGACTCCTAAAGTCAATTTTCACTACCTCGCCTGAATCGACGTGATGAATAAACCAAATATCGTCGAAATACTTACCTGGGTTCTTGGCGTAACAAGAAGAGTCAATGAGAGGAGCACCGTCAGACGAACTAGCAGCATCTATCATTCCACGATCCATGAGTTCCCCCCTTCCGATATCGGTGCATGTGGTATCCTGCGTTCCAAATGCCCATATTTTTCAGATGCATCTTTCAGACTGACAGCACTGAAGCGCTTCAGGAGCAACTCAAGAAAGTTAAGCTTTGCCCACGCATTGATAGCCTTGTCGAGGTCTTGGGTGGCAAAAAGACCCTCTAACTCTCCCTCGATATGGCGCACCTCTTCCATCATCATGCGAGCCGTGAGACCGGAATCGAAGAGATAAATCATTCCATCCTTTTTAATCAAACCGCTTTTTTCGACAATAAATTTCTCTGCCTTGGCGGCCGCTAGGATTGTTTCGGGAGGAGCTTCGAGACTACTTCCCCGCAAGCCTATAAAATCCACTAAAGCAGAAACTGAAAACGGGCTTGTTCTCTCCTCCCATTCACCAATAATATCATGTGAAATACTGGCCATTTCCTCTGACACGGCGGCGGCAAACGCCCTGCCCTTCCTCAGCTTCACTTTATCTCTCGACCGCGCCCGATAGATTTCCTCACGGGTCTTCAATGTATGAAATTCATTCTGCGCTTGTCGTGAGAGTTCATCTGGATCTTCACTGTAATAGGACTTCAGCAGCGTAGTGGATTTAATGAATCCTCCTCGTTTTGCTTCTTCCGCATATACATGCGACTGAGCAATTGCCGAAGGAAGCAGCGCTTTAGCCGTACGCCTTTCGACGTCACCAAAATTAAACGCTCTGCCATTCTGACGTTTGACTTGAACGACGCTTAAGTATATCTGTTTAACTACAATTAAGTTTGCGTCTGACAAACCGTACTCGATCAGCCCTTCCGAGTGATCGGAGAAAGCCAAATGATAGAAATTCCAGGTGGAGCTAAAACGGGCAGTCTGCGGTTTATAGGGTGATATCATCGCTTCAGAAACGACATTCCCCAATGGGCGCTGATCATAGTCCCACAGATATGCTTTAAGCGCTCGACCCATCCTAGTATTCTTCTTAATACAAACGTTCTCGGCCTTACCACTCCGCCCCTTGAAGCTTCTAATCCAAATTCCTGTCGCATCTTCATCAATTTGCGCCCGTTTGAGGCGAACCGTGTTAGACAACTGAATTCTTCGTGATGCCAACAGCCAGACAAGGCACGTCTCTTCTTCCAAACTGGGGCCTAAGAAGTCGAGAAGTGAAAGCATTAATCTGGACATAATGGAGAAATTCTTCCCTCCATTTTCCCAAATAGACCATTGAGATTTCGGGTATGAACATGACGCAGTGACTTTTAAAAGCTGGTCTGCGAAACCCTTCGCTCCATTTTTGGCCAAATTCACTGCGGATGAAAAACGTTCGAAATGTATTGACTTCCGCCATTGGGACATTGCGATTGCATTGAGAAACGCATCATCCATAGCCACCAGAATCTCGATGTTAATACCCAAGATTTCGAACCACTCATTCTCCCATTTCAGAACTCTGGGTGAGTACGCTTGTGTTCTTTCAATCTTCTTGAGCCGTTCCACGCCGATCCGCGTCACCGCATCACAGATCTTAGCATATAGCTCTGGATGTTCGTTCCGAAGTCGCTTTCGAACATCTGACCATTTTCGGATAAACGCAGATGCATAATCAGTAACAGCATCGATGTACTGCTCATTCGTATAGTTAAGACTATCGCCGAATACATCTTCGAGAGACCTGGTCGGGTATCTTTCTACCGCTCTTAGGTTTGGCCAATAGCCGCTATCGAGGGCTTTTGCCCCCTTCCCCCCGATAAGGGTTCTGATCTCGCGCTTCACTTTTAGATCATCGCTCTTATCGGCGGCTTTATTGAACAGCCTCTTGGCGTCGTCCATGCTTGCCTTAATGCTGTATTCTGATGTCAACTCAGACTTTAAACGCTTGAGTAGCGCTCTTCCAAAATAACGCCTGTCTGATTCTTCACCGCTGACCGCTACCTTCACTATATATTCAAATGCTCTTTTATAACTTGGCACACGGGAAGCTGTGATGCCCGATTCTGGGGAATTTATGACTGCAATCATCGGCCCGATATATCGGTGGCATCGTAGTTGGGCAGGGACGCCAACCTCTTGAACCACGCCGAGGCTATCTACACCAATCCGTGCCACCCCCTTCAATGTGCCTGGTACATTCTGGACGTTGCTACGGTATTCTGCAGCATAGTCGCTCTCTTCTTCAGTAAGGCCTCCACGAATTAAACGCGCTTCCGCAAATGAAGATCGATTAGTCATTCAAACTCCTCCGTCAAGTAGCGGACTTGGCTGGCATCAGATGTTTGATCGACCATTTTGGCATTCTGTTCTTCGGCGTTGCCATGGAGAAGGATTTCGAAGTTGATGTATATATTCGTGGTGTCGAGACTTTCATGCCCTAACCTCTCTCTAAGCTGCTCATAGTTTTCGTTCAAAGCGCGAAGCCTATTTGCAAGGTTAGTCGCGTAGGTATGTCTCAATCCGTGGAATGTCCGTGTCCGGCTATGCCGTATCCACATATCGAGATTGGGAGTGTTCGCATTCCCATTCAATAGTATGGCGTCCTTGCAAGACTTATAAATTTTTGACGGATATGACGTGCTTAATCTTCTGTCGCGCGCCGACCCAAACGCAATATCGCCCGACACATGAAAGGTATTAACATAGCGGAGGATATCCTTCGCCAAGGCAGTTGGGAAAGCAATCTTCCGTACCTTTCCGGAACCCCGCCCCTTACCAATGATTGCGTACAAAAATTCGTTTCTCTGGCTGCTTTCAGCTTTCTTCAGCTCACTCCTAATTCTTGGAATACTGAAGTTGTCGGGATCAACAATTTCAGCGCCGCGGCAACCGGTCTCGTAGGCTACACGAAGTATGAGTTCATCTCGCCTTCTTAGCCTCGCGTTCTTTTTAACAACGTAACCAGAGAGGGTTTCGAAGTCTTTATAGGAAAGGTATTTCGCGTAAAGGCCAAACGGATCGAGTGAATTCTTTGTTCCGGCCGCCAGATTCACTTCCTCTTGCAGACTATGATTTATGTATTCCGATACCTCTATAGCCTTCTCAATGAACCCCAGATGCTCCATCGCCCTATAGAACTTTGCGATGAACCCGTGATAGTGTTCAACGGTAGTCGCTTCTAATCGCTTCTCTTGAAAGAGATGTTTGTCTAAGTATGCTTCGAGAAAGAACGCATCGACTTGGAGAGGCTCTATCCCTTTGCTTTTGGCAAAGTTCAGGAAATTTGCGACTTGGTGAGCCAGTTGATCATAGCCTCTCGGCTTCCGGTAGTATTCATTCATGAGCCAGATAGACGCAGGGAAGTAGGGTGCGAGCGTATCACCGTCTCGGATCATCTTGACGGTTCTCACCATGCCTTGGTGTTCGACTTCGCAAGTGACAACCTCAAATCCGCTCATACTGCTCCTGATGATGATCTGCAGGCTGTGGGCAGGTAGTTAATTCACCATTCAATATTACATTTTGCCGTAAAAATATACCCCGTCGTCGAAACGACCCTCAAAACGCTGGTTTGGGTATTTTTTTGCTTTGGTCTATAGAGTTAAATATGAAATCGTATCGTAGTGGGCATCGGACTGCCGATCGTGGTTTACCGGCGCGGCCGCGTATGCCTCTTCCAACATGGCTTCCGTGATGATGATCTGACCGCCCTCATGGCCAAGCACCAGGCTTTCCAATGTTGTCAGCGCCCGGCGCGCATCGCCGCCCGAACGGCCGGCAATCAAGCGGATATGTGCGTCCGAGATCTCGATGTCATGCCCAGACCTCTGCAGGTGCTCAATCCCCCGCCGAACAACAAGGCTCATCTCCTCGATGCTCATGGGCTCAAGCTTCAGGATTGTCGAGCGCGACACCAGCGCCGGCGGTAGAGCGTGGTAAGGGTTGCCGGTGGTGGCGCCCACAAAGTCCGCCGTGCCCTCTTCGCAGATCGACAGAAGGTCATCGGCCTGCGTCGCAGAAAATCGATGCACCTCATCCACGAAAATAAGCAGGGGCTTGATTCTCGCTTCATCTGCGATTTTACGCAATTCCTTTACCCCATCGCGTGTCGCGTGCAGGGGGCGGAACTCCTTACCAAGCATATTTCCGATCGCGCGGGCAATGGTGGTCTTCCCGATACCCGGTGGACCGTAGAGAATGATGCTGCCCAGCGCGCGGGCCTTGATCCGGCGCTGCAGGATGGAATCTGGTGCCACGATGTCGTGCTGCCCGATGACGTCATCGAGGGTTTCGGGGCGCAGGGCCGCGGCCAGGGGCTGGTGCCCTTCATGGGGCGCACTGTCAAAAAGGTCAGTCATCAATTTCTCTCACTACAGCTGAGCATGTTGGAAGATTTACGTGGGACATAATACCAATCGTCCATCAGAAGCCGGCGGATCTCTGCGTTTTCGAGTGCATAGCTTCCATAGCCGGGGCGCCAGATGAGCTGCTTCTCACGAAGTTCCTCCATGGCATTTTGGATCAAGCCTTTGGAAGGCAAGCGCCGGGGCGGGGGATGAATGGGCTGGTCATGAGTATCCTAAGTTATCTCGATACAAGTAAGATAGGCAGTAGTTACCGGCGTTCAAATACTTTCAAGTAACTCCAAGTAACCTCAGGTAACTTAGATTCCGGTGTTTTCTTAGTGCGATACTTGTATTGCGAAAAATGGCGGGTATATGATTCTTCGGGAGGCGGCAATGCCTTTCAGACCAAGGCCTACATCATACCCTTGGTTTATGCGGCGACCCCACCTCACCCCATTCCCCAGAGGGGTCGCCGTACTCCCTTACCTCGCTAAAAGCCATCTCGCACCAAGCAGCGCTCGTTACGCAGCTGCATGACAGCTTGAACCTACAGCTTGCCAAATGGCCAAAGAGACCACATATTATCAATATCTGACCACATATCCTATCTCGTGTGTGGTCCTAGCATTTGTAAGGAGGCATATTTATGACCGAACGAGTACATACTGCCCCCATGCAAGACGCGGCGGTTACAAAAAGAAGATCTGTGGTGACCCTCGTCGAACACGGGCTGCTTGCGCCTAACCAGGCAGAGCGCATCGAGACCGTCTTGAAGATGATTGGCAATACCGGAGCTGACGTATGGAGCATTACCCGGCTAAAGAAGAACCCCGGCGCTCTCATTGCCGATGTGCTTGGAAAGCATCCTCAGGTCATGGCCGACAGCAAGCGCAAAGACGCAGAGCCTATCGTAGCCATCTCGGTCGCAGATTTAGTCTCCCTTGTTGATGCTGCAGCCAAGGCCGCGGGCCCAAGCTATGCGACTGGCCGGGAAATGTATGCGCGACTGGCACGCAGCGGTCCCCCGCTCGAGGTTACGACAAAAGGGTTGCCCCGTCGGCACCAACCCCGATTGTCCATCGACGACGCCCTCGGCGCCAAGCCGATGACCACCGATAACGTAAAGAGCGCCTGATAAACCATGATCGTACCTGGACCAGTCGAAACCTTTCAGATCATTGACCGGTCGAGCACTCTACCGGTCATGCAACGAATTGAGACCATCGATACCGTCATCGCCTTTGCCGCGCCTGCCCTTGCCGCAGTCGCAGATGCCTATGCAGCGGCCCCTGAAGGTCAACGATTTGGACTGATCAACCGTCTTGATGAGGTCTTGCGCGATTGCGCCGACAGTCAGGCCCTCGGCCTCGGGGACACAGCGCCTTTTTATCTGATGCTGCCGTTTTCACGAAGCGCCGTGCAATCGTTCGCCAAGGTCCGACAGGTCCTCGGCGAAGGGGATCTCTTCGCCGCGCAGACTTATGCTGTTGCGCACGGTGAAGATGTCCCCCTTCTGCTTCTGAGATCCGAAGCGGCGCAGTCGGACATGGACAGGCTGGCTGATGCTGGTATCGACCTTATGGTCGAATGGATCGATTTGGCGCCGGAGGGCTCCTGAAATCAAATTGCCAACACCTAAACCCGGCGCGGCCACAATCCTTGCACTGCATGGGGGAGGCTTTCTTGGATATTTCTCTGCCTGCATTGCAGCAGAGCTGCAGAGAAGACGCGAAATACTCCGTGCAGAAGGGCAGTTGGGTCGTAGTTTCGATGCCATCTGTGGCACCTCCGTGGGCGCGATCCTCGCAGCAGGCCTGGCAATCGAAACACCCGCTAGTAAAATCCTCAATCTGATGGAGGAAAAGGGTGAGACTATTTTCCCGAAGCGAAGCCTCCTGCCGACCCTACCCGGGATCTTGGGCTCGCGCTTTGATCCTGCCCCACTGCGCGAGCTGCTTACTGACATCCTCGGGGATGTCCGTCTCGGAGACCTCGACCGCGTGCTGGTCATTCCCGCAGTAAACGAAAGCCTCGGGCGTCCGGTGATCTTTCGTAGTTCAGACCCGACGCAGGGAGATATCCCCCTTATCGACGTTGTCATGGCATCCGCGGCGGCACCCCTATACTTCCCCCTTCACCGGTTTGGCGGCAGCCGCTACGCGGATGGCGGTCTCGTTGCCAATGGGCCCGCCCTGCTTGCTTCATCAGAACTGACAAGAAACTTCGGAATTCCCGCAGATCGTCAGCGCGTGGTGAGCATTGGCACGACAAGAGCTACCTCTGGCAGTACGGTTGATTTCCGTAGTTCCGACCGCTGGGGCGGAATTCGGTGGATCTGGGGTGGAGGTCGCCTGCAACAGCTTCTGATGAGTGGTCAGGAAGATATTCAATCCGAGCTGCTCGCTGGACTGGGTCTCACCGGACGGCTGCATCTGGATATGGAGCTTTCGCATGGCGATGCCAAAAAAGTCCATATGGTGAAAGCTGACCGTGAGGCTAGGAAGGTTCTTTCGAGCGCGGCAATGGCATGCCTTTCGAGCATCACCCCTTCTGAGCGTCACTTTCTTGATCCTATTCTCGCCAGACAGGCCAGATCCATGGTCTGGCGCAAGGGCCCAGGGGGGCACCCTCTGTCCATACTCGCTTAGGTCAGAAGCATAGGTTGCGAGCCTGATATTTTGCCTATTTTTTCGCAGGAGGATGCTAAGTTGTCGCTGGACAGAACCAATAGGAAATATGGACATGCCCTACAGCCGTAAACGCACCCTCTCGCACACAGCCCTCGAAATGATGCGGCCCGGCATTGAATTCGGTCCAAATGCCACTGCTGATGTCTTTGAGACGATGCATGCGGAAGCCTCCCAGATGGATCCCAAAACGATCTTGCTTGGAAAAGTCACTGCGGCGCGGGTGATGGAGACCATCGATACTCTCCTGCCCGTTGTTGATGGCCATCGTCAGATCAGTGACAGGCTGAACATGGACAACTTCATGGAAGATCAGATGGATCGGAAGCCTGCTTGGGTCATCGGCACGATCCAGAACGACGTCTGGATGAAGTTTGACGATGAGATGCCCAGCTTCTTGGGCGTCCCACCGAAAGAAATTTGGCTCGCAGTTCAGTATATGGAGTATCTCGGTAGTTATCAGCCTATTGACGACGTGCCTGAGAGGATCGTCGTTGCCGGGGAAGAGTTCGCCTCGCAGGGCAAACATGTGCAGATCAATAGCCTCGCCGACAGGCCGATCGGAGAGCTTTTCGAGATGACGTCGACGAGTGCGGTGATGCCGCAGTATTTTGCGCGGATGGAAGATGGCAAACTGCGCGACCTTCGGAATGATAATTATTCGGTTTACGACCCAGAGGATGAAGTTCATGTCGAGCTGGATGAGACACCCAGCCCGGGCTGAATTCGAGATAGGATCAGACATTTACCCACCGAGGCTCAGCCGCCTGTGCGGCTAATGAATTCAGCATCTCCCTCCGAGAGCCGGGCGCCGCCATCAAGAATGCGGTTCGCCCGATCGCGCGCTGACTGGTGCCGGCTGCCGTCACTCGCAAGTTTCATCAAGACCTCCCGATCGTAAATGGTCATCAAACGTGCTGGTTTGTTACGGGCCGCTTTCCCGGCCTCATAAGCGTCCATCTTCGCCAGAGCGGCGCTGATGTTGGCGGCCGCGCGGGACTGAGCCGGGGTCGGGTTGGCAACAGCGTTGATACTTGCAAGGCGTGCCTGCATGGATGCGCGTTCATTGGACATGTGGTTCTCCTAAATTCTTGTATGGAATGGGCGCCCGGCATGTGCCGGGCAATGCTTTATCAAACTGTGGTTTTCGACGCCGGCTTTGATGCCAGCGCCGCCAGCACACCCCAGATCATCGAGACTGGCCAGATAACGATTGCGGCGAGACCCGCGGTGAGTGGCACGATAATCAAGGCGATGACGAAGAGGATGATCCCGCCCGGGATGGTGGCATAGAGCAGCCCCAGCGGGCCGAAGAGAAAGGTGAGGAAGAAGGCAGCCCAAGCACTTTTGGGCTGCTGGGCGATGACGATCGTGGTGGTGTTCTCGGACATGATGTCTCTCCTGTTGAAGCTGTTGATACAGAAGAGATCGCGGCGCCCCCATTCCTATGACAGTTGGGCACCAAGTTTTTTCAAATAAGTGACAGGACAGGATATATCTATCGGTTATCAAAAGGAATTTGGAACCATCCCTTGAGGTATCCGTTGTCACATCAACGAAATGCGAAAAAGGAGACGCACCATGAAGATGCTCACAGCAAGCACACTCGCCCTTACCCTCGCAGGGACAACTGCCTTCGCCGAGGCGCATATGACCGACCCCGCCAAGGTCGACAGCATGCAGATGAATGAGATGAAGGGCGATCTGATCCGCTCGCGCGACATTACAGGTGGTGCGGTCTTCACCGTCAATGATCCTGATGGCGAATGGCATTCTAACACCGCATATAACGCGGTGGATGAGGGCTGGAACGAGATCGGTGAGATCGAAGACATCGTTCTGTCCAAAGATGGCCAGATGGTCGGCATCGTGGCCGAAGTCGGGGGCTTTCTCGATATCGGTGACAAGCATGTCATGATTTCGACGCCGGATGTGAACCTCGTGGCGGTCGATGATCAGACCTATGCCTATGTGACCCGCCTGAGCGAAGAGGAACTGGAAGCGCTGCCGAGCGTGGATGAGGGCTTCTGGGACTAAGCCACCCCGGGCGGTCTTTAACCGACCCTTGAAGATTTGAACCGAAGACCGGCAGGCCATTATGGCCCTGCCGGTTTTGTCGTTAGCTCATGCGCCCGGCAGTAGCTTGCCAGTATGGTTCAGGTCCCACGCCTTGGGCAGGTAGTTGACCCAGCAAAACCGATGCGGGCGCCGGTAACCGCAGAGCCATTTGAACATGCCGCGGATATCAGCAGCGATATAGCCGAAGAAGCCCACCTTCTTGTCGATGTATACTCCGCCATGCCGCAGACACATCGTCACCCCGGTCAAATCGTAGTTCCATCTTTCCTTCAAACCGCCCACGGTTGGGGAGTAGGCTTGCGCCTCCTCAACCAATCTTGCCGAGACATCTTCGAGCCGCTTGGCTGCAACCTCCATCGCGAGAAAGGTCTGATTGTCGGTCTCAACGATGACCTCTTCACGGCCCAGCAACAAGACTGTCTCGGTGACAGCCATCACGGCCTCGATAGCGCAGGTCGCAGCCTCATTGGCGGATGGCAAGTTGCGCCAAAGACGTTGGTGGCTCCAGGCCAGGGCCCCGATCGGGAATGCCGCCAAGTGCATGCGAGAAATCGCATTGCAGATAATTTTCGAATAGCATTCTCGGCTCCCATCGGTTCCTTTCCAGGCCCAGGGCGAGGTGTAGTAATAGGCCGCCGAGCACACCAGCTCCATCAGGTCGCCGTGACGTCCGAAAGATTTCCCGATGAGTTCCACCAATAGGATCTCGTCAAGTTTCCGATCGCTGTGCCGATCACTCTGTGAGATTTGCTTTTTGAAACGCGCGAGACGCTTAGGCTCCCAGGTCTCCGGGTTGCGGCGCCCGAGCAGCTTTACCCAAGAAGGGAACTCAGATTCTGATGCGTCTGGCTTTTCGCCCAGGATGGCACTGCGCCGCAGGTTGACCCGAGATGCAATTGCGGGCTCTCCTGCCTCGGCTGCGCAAAATGCTTCATGCAGGTCCTGCAGACGCGCGTTCAAACCTTCCGTGTCAGGGGCGCGTCCTGTCTCGCGGTTGCGCGCAGCATTGCGGATGTCACGAAGTAGATCGGGCCAGGCGCCGATCTGCAACCGACGCAGCTCGATGCTGCGCGCGTGGCTTTCGCCTTCATGGGCCACAACCGTGCCCTTCATGAAGCGGGCTTCGAAGAGATCGAGATGTTCTTTCAGTTCAGGGAGGACTGTCGCCAGAGCACTGCACTCGCGCGCCCATTTCATTTTATTGATCATATGAATTCCCCTATTTCAAAACGATTTACGAATAAGGATATGCCCTCCTTTTTTCGCATCAAGGTGTCCCAAGAAGAGAAGTGAGACAAGGGTAAGGTATGCCCGCCATCATTTTTCTACGGCTTGCCTGTCATGGAGCCCCAGCTCCCGCGATCTCTGTTTCAACAGCAGCAAGATGAAGGACGGCGCAGATGACCCACGCAATCAATCTCGGATACACCCTCGAAGAGACCCGCACCCCTATGGGCTTTGGTGCGGCCCCTGCCCCGCAGAGCGCCGGCGGTGCGTTGGTCAGTGATGACAGCGATGCTGGCCTCGTGACCATCGCCGGCACTGGCACTGGCAAAGGCGTAAGCCAGGTCATTCCAACTGCTCTGACCTATCCCGGCTCCATGGTCATTATGGATACCAAAGGTGAGATCGCAGCCGTGACCGCCCGGGCCCGGCGCGAGATGGGGCAGGAGGTGGTGATCCTCGACCCCTTCGGAAAAAGCAAAGATGCGTTGAATCCCATGGAAATGATCGACCCGGCCTCGATCGACGCGCCGGACCAATGCAACCGCCTAGCCCGGATGATGAACACAAATCGTTTTGAGGCGGACCCGTTTTGGGGCGACATGTCTCAAACGATCCTCAGCGGCACCCTGCTGTTTCTGGCAACACATATCCCCCGCGAAGAGCGTAGCATGGCTTTGTTGCACCGCATGTGGGGTGTGAGTGATCATCTCGAAGAGATGCTGGCCTGCATGCAGTCTTGCGAGCTGCATGGCGGCGCCATGGCTTCCGCGGCTCAGGCCTATACCAGCGCCCCCGACAAGACCGCGGGCTCTATCCTGACCACATTGCGCAGCCACATCGAATTCCTGACCTCCGCCCGCTCCCAAGCCGGGCTGTCGGGTGGCTGGGGGCTCCTGAAACGCATCCGGGAGGGCGTACCGATGACCATTTACCTTCGGGTGCCGCCCCATCTTCTGTCGAGCCACGGTCAGCTTCTGCGGATCTGGCTGGGAACGATCCTCACCACCGTCGCGCAACGCGCAGAGCGCCCGGAAATTCCGGATCTGTTTCTGGTCGACGAGGCCGCAACCCTTGGCTATCTCGACGAGCTTCTGACCGCCGCCTCCTTGCTGCGCGGCTATGGGCTGCGGACTTGGACCTTCTGGCAGAGCATTGGGCAGATCGAGAGCATCTATGGCCCCCGCGCTTCGGAGATCCTCGACAACGCCGGGACGCTCTCGATGTTCGGGGCTGCCAATGCGGCATCGGCCAACAATCTGCGTAAGTTGACCGGATTTGAAGGCCAGATCCTCGGCATGAAGCGCAACGAGCAGGTGATTTGCCGTCAGGGCTGCGAGGCGGAGCGGGCAGTGAAACTCAACTACCTCACCGATGAGGTCTATCGCGGGCGCTTTGATCCGAACCCTTTCCATGTTCGGACGCATCCGAAATCCCGTGGCGTGGAGTTGGTGGCATGAGTAAAACTGTCCTCAAAGCCTATGGCCTCTCTGCTCTTGCGAGGGAAATCCGCACACGGCATGACGATATGATATGTGACATCTACTGTGACGATGACTGCGCTATTTGTCAGCCACCCGGTTCTGCTTATCATTTCGAGGATGAAGCAGCACGACGCTGGGCTGCAAAGAAGCTGACTGTGCCTCTGGAGCCTTCAGATGACGGAGAGGACTTCACGCCGGAGGAGTGGGTGGCTGTCCACTGCGAGATCTGGAAGATGAGAATGGCGATCTCTCCACGCCACGCAGAACCTCACGCTCGGTTCAAACGCTACGCGGACCAGCTGAAGCACAGCACCAAGTTTGTGCGAGATATCTGGGGGCTCAAAAGTAATGAGGCGGAGGATGCGACGATCGGCATCGATGATGAAGTCGACTTCGACACGGAGATCGACATCGAAACCGATATGGAGGATCTTTTCGACTTTGATGACGACGATGATGATGTGAGCCATATCGATACATCCGCCACAAGCGAAGACCCGGGCCCGCCCATTCCAGCCGAGTACGATCCCAACAAGATCCATTGAGAAGATAAGGCCGCGCTGCGCGCGCGGCCTTCATATCGATGTCGCCATAGAGTGACATAACAGCCGTCTCGGACTGTGCCTTGCTCTCAAAATTTTAGGGAAATTTCTCCTCGCGCGCGCGGTTCGCGCGCAGCGCGCTCCGTAGCCTCGAGTTGACCTCTTTGGCGAGAGGTCTCCTCGAGCCTACTACGCGCGCAGAAGGGGGTCAAGACCCCTCACGAGACAAAGCCTCTCATCCTTCAAAAAAATTCAAGGAGAGGCCGATGTCGGACCTTATTGGTACGTCCAAAAAGCGTGAGCAAATCGTTGCATTCACAGCTCAGTACAAAATCACAAAAGCAGATCTCGACAAAGCGATCGCCGGCGGCATGAAGCGCGCAGGTCTTGAGCGCGCCCCGCAGCAACAGCGCCAGGAGGTCATCGCAGATGTCTACTACCACCTGACCCGTTACTTCGCCCGGGGCAAGACACTTTCCGGCAAGCTGAGCTCCCTTGCTTATGCCATCGCCTACCGCGTCGCAGTCGACACCTACCGCCGGCCAGGCCAATACGCCAAACGCCGCTCCGGCGCAGATGTGGCACTCGCAACGCCAGCCGCCGGGTTCGATGTGAATTCAGAGTGCGCAGAGGCTCAGCTCCTGCAGCTCGCCGAAAACACTCTGATGTCCCGCCAACTGTCACGCGCGATAAAGATGCTCTCTGAAGCGGACCGGGAGGCGCTGCTCGGCATGTTCCAGCGCGAAGCTCCCCTGCCCCGCAGCACAGCTGTTGAGATCAAAGCAGCCAACCTGATCGCCCAGCGTGAGAAGCGCGCCAAAGATCGCCTGCGCAAGGCTGTAGAGCGCGACGCAGGCCAACAGCGGTAACCCCTCTGCGGGCCCTTCGGGGCCCGCCTGTGGTACCGCAGGCGTCTTTCCTGTGACCGCTCACAGGATCGTCGGGATTTTCAAAACTTCAACATATGATCACCTGAACCAAATCTGTAAAACTGGAGAACGGATAATGATCACCAAAGAGGGCTTCGAGTTTCTTCGCGCTTCCGCACAGCATGTCGGCATTGATGGCCACTTCGACCTGATGGCGTTGGACAACATGGAAGGTGTCTTCACCAACCATATGGACGCACTTGTGGCACTGGCCGGGTCTTATGAGATCACCCAGCGGGTTGCCGAAGGCCACGGCGAAGCTGATCATGATGGCTTTATGGGCAGCGACGCGGCCATCTTCGCGCGCAAGCTGAACGAGCATGCCAATGAGCGCGATGAGATGATAGAAGACGACAACGCAGATGAGTTGCGCGACATGGCGGCTACGTTCCTGCTGTTCTGGAATGCGGCCAGTGACGAGCTGGAGCAAATCATTGCGCCCAAAGAGGCCGAACAAACAGCTTCTATGGATATGTAAAGCGCATCATCACCTGATTTTGAGGTAGCAAATAAGCCCCCTTGCATCGGACTGCAAGATGGTGCATAAGCTATCTAGCCTAAGCTGGGGATCGCAAGGTTCCATCGCGAAGGCTACGCCGCACAGATACTCTGTCGGTCAACCTTATGAAAGGAGCATTCACATGCTGCATACATTTGAACTAGACGATCTCGCACTGCAATCTGATCCAAATCTTGATGGAATGGAGTTTCTACCTGGCTCGCACGCTAATGCATACGCGTCTGAAACTGGCCAGGAAATCTACCGCTTCCTGACATCTCGCTTTGGTGTTGCTGTACTGATTGGGGCCATTGTATCGGCTCCATCGCGTCCCCCTGTCATTGCGACAGAGCCATGGGTGCATCGCCTGGTCGGAGACGCGGGATTCAGCGATGAGATGAAGAAATACACTGGGCGTCTCGTGCGGGTTATCGTCGAGCACATTGGCGGGCGCTGGGTGCGCAAGGGCACGAAAGTTACGGTAGAGTCCCGCTACAGTTCCGGCTCTATCTACACGTTCCGCGAGCCCCCTAAGCCTACATCCACTGATTGATGCATCGACTCTGGGCCGGGTGACAACCTGGCCCAAGAGCACTCGATCTTCTCCATCGGAATATGAAAGATCTACCCCTATGAGCGACCAAGGCGAACGGAACACAAAACAAGCAGTCTTCCGCGGGTTCATGTTGAAATGCCCAAACTGCGGCGTTGGTAGAACCCTGCATAAGTACCTGAAGGTCAAAGACGCGTGCAGCCACTGTGGCATCGACCTGCGGCACGCCAGCGTTGATGATGGCCCGGCTTATTTCACCTTGATGGCTGTTGTCGCGATCGTCTTCCCATTATTTGCGGTGATCTATGCGAACTATGATCCGAACCCTCTTTTTGTCGCCCTCTCGTTAATGGTGGCTGCAACAGGCTTGGCGCTTTGGCTCCTTCCCCGCGTAAAAGGCATGTTCATCGGGATGCAATGGGCTGCACGGCTGCATGGCTTCTGAAGGGGAAACCCACCTTGGGAGTGTGTCTCGGTCATAAACCGCTTACGGTTTTGACTCTGCGCTGTAGATGCATACCTGCATTGCGTGGATGGCGGTAAGCTGTCCATTTACACCACGGCTTCAATTTTGTAGCCCGGTTTTCTGCGGCGGCCCTTCCCCCCCTATACCCCAGGTGGGTCGTCGCATTCCCACCCTCTCAGTATGGCGCGCATTCTAAGTCGATTACTCGGGCAGAGACGACAGGCTCGAAACCGAAGCCGAAATCAAAGTCGATCTCGACGGTGCCAGTGGAGTATGCCCCGTAGAGGTAGATGCTCTCAGTCTCGTCTTCCCGCTCAGTGGATGCCATGAACTCCTCTGCCCGCTGATAGCTGAGTTCCGCTTTGCAGTTGATGTCGACGTAGTCCTTCATGAAGGGGGAATACTCGCTTGGGATCTGGATGCTCACTTCGACCTCGAGCTCGCAGGAATTGTATCCGCCATCGAAGAGATCCTCATCACAGTCGAAATCGGTGTCCGTGATCGCCACAGGCGAAGGGTACCGAGGAAAGCTGGGCACTGGCGCTCTGCGCGGCGCAGGCGCCGGCGCCGGCTGTGCCGTAGAGGTTGTCGTCTGTGTGTTGCGACGAACTTCCACGAGCGAAGCGTTGATCCACCCTGTCGCCACACCTCGGTTCAACGGATCGGACAGACGCACCCAACCATCTGAGGTTTCCGCAACCGCCATGAGGGTGTTTTCTGGGAGCTGCCCTTGGACTGGATAAGATGTGCCAGGCCCAGATCGAACGTTCGCCAATGTGGTGTCGATGCTGATGATGTCCCCTACGCTCTGCGCTGCAGCCGGCGAAAACATCATCGCAGCCACGGCCGCCGTGGCCAGTATGTTTCTAATCATAAAAAGGTGCCCTCCCTGCTTGGAGACCAGCAGATCATTTGGACGCAGAACTTGCCAGTATCTTCCTTGCACAAAACAACAAGCGCCATACGTAAGGGCGACGGATGGCCCGAACCATTCGTACCTAAGAGCCTCTCCCAGATTTGGCTCTGCGGCGACCCAATTTCCTTACTGTCATTCGGAGGGGTCGCCGCGTCGGTACTTGGCAAGAACCGCATCCGCTTTTTTCATCGTTTGAATATGCAGACATAACTGGCAAGGTCTAGTTCAGCAGCGGCCAGAAACCTGCGGTTGGCCATACTGGTTTCCCAAGCATATATTCGACGCGATGAGAATCTGGCACTGGCCTAATATCCATTTTTGAAAAGGCTTTCAGTTGCGTCAAAATTTTATCACGGGGAGTGTACTGTCGATCTGAATTGTACGAACGGGCCCCATGAGCTGAGAGAGCGGCTCTCAACAGAGCTTCATAGCCTTCTTCGTCGCTTAGATTTTCCCCTTGATCGTATGCAACTCCTTCATCCCCAAGTGAGACCCCCCATCCATCGAGGATTGGTAGTAATTCTTCCTGGTCGAGATCAATGGAGCCATACCTAAAGACCCAAAACTCGTAGCCGTTGTGAATATATTCAAACTCAACGTTTGCGAATTTAGCAGAATGCGAGGTAAGCGGGCACCAATACAAGCCCCCACACTGGGATTTTTCGGACTCCTTATTCCCATACAGGTTCATCCAGTACGCACTTCCGCTCTGAAGTTTTGTCATGTCTGGCATCCAGATCATTCCCTACATCCTTTTTTACTCAAATACCGAATACACTTTAATACCCACTGCCGTTTTTCGCAATCTCTTGAGGAGAGCTGCAACCTATTTGTCGCCGCGTCGGTACTTCGCAAGAACCGCATCTGCTTTCTTCATCGCTGCGTCCAATTCAGAGAGAGCCTCTTCAGCCTGCTCTGAGAAGGCCTCGCCGGGTTTTCCCCGGTCAAGGTCCGCGCGGGTCTGGGCATCAGAAGTCGGATGCTCAGGTTGGGTTCGCGGCTTATACCCCTGTGACCCAATGCCCGGCGTCACCCCACTGCGCTGGGCGCGCATGCGCAGCAGTTGCGCCATCTGAGGCTGTGCCCAAACCCGGTAGCTTTTGCGGGGCGTGATGAGGGTTAAGATACCCGCGCTCTCGGCTTCCTGCATAAGATAGAGAGAAGCGCGTTCTGAAACGCCCAACATCTGGCGCAGATGCTTGGAGGTCAGGATCGGTTCATGCATCACCAGCTCGACCAAATCGCGCAACCGCGACTTGCCATGTTTGCCAGAAGCTGTCGCGCGTGCGTCTTCACGCCAACGGCGCAGAATTGGCATCGCGCCCAAGGTTCTGTCGAGATCGCCGGAAATACCATCCAGTAGATCGTGAAAGCCTTGGGCGGTGCCCGGCGACCATGCCCGAAACCTGCCTTGGGTCAGAGCGATAGATGGTGTGATGATCCAACTGGCATTCATCCGGCTTAGAAGTGCCTCGGGACGAAGTGCCTCCAAGGGGGCCCCTGCCCCACCAGACCGCAACACATGTTCGGCGGCCATGAAGATGAGACGATCGGCAGAAGGCATGCTGCTTTGTGTTTCGATCCGAAAGAGTGTCGCCGCGCGCATCGCGCCGAGCACGGGTGTTGGCGCCCCACGCAGCTCGGCCGGCAAAATGCGCACCGCCTTCGCGAGATCCACCGAGACATCATCGTCATCAATGCTGACGGCGGCACGCCTGCATCTCTCAACCACGCGCTGGGTGTCGTGTATCAGATCTCCGGGATTCACGATAACACGCAGCAGCTCTGCCACGCTGACAGCGCCGCGCGCGCCCTCGGCGTCCGTCAATCGATTTTCGAGATGGCGGTGGATGACGTCACCCTCAAAGACATGAATGTCCTCAAGGCCCACAGACCTGCAGGCTTCGGTTAGGGCGACCTGGCCGCGCCACATCCGCGCCAGCGTTGGGTCGGCCGCAAATATGCCCTCGATACGTGCGGCGCGCGTTTCCACCTCCAGGATACGGAAAATCAGCTGATCTGTGTCCATCTGCGTCTGCCTGCCACTTCATCATCATTAAATGATTACCGCCACATTATAGCTTTTGCCGCACATCGTCGCCGATTATTTGCGGTTGACTAGGTGTTTATGAATAGGGCTTACTAAGTTTTGATAATCCTTTATTATCGTGAGTTATAGGGAACATAGCGTGAAAACGCCCTCAGATTGGGCTGATATCGCAAGAAATAGAGCAACTGAACTCAGGGCCGCGCAGGCGCAGCAGCCTGTAATGCGCCCTGGAAAGAGGCTTGCTGCGCTTGAGCATTGCGGGCATTCCCGCGGCAACGATGGATGGAGAAAAAATGTCAGCTGTAGAGATCGTCGCCTTGAACCAACCTCTCGATCCTGAGATCGCCCAGATCCTGAGAGGCTCTGGTATGTCGGGTGGCATCAGCCTCCCCCATAAGGCCGTTACCATGGTTCTTAATGATTACAGCCCCACAGACAACGCATCGTTTGAGGGCACCGCAGGCTTCCGAGTTGGGCTGCGCAATAGCTTCATGATCATCAACCTGGCCTTTTCAAAGTTTAACTTCGACATCATCTGGTCGCCTTTGATGGCCAAGATGAACAATGAGCCTGACATGGCATTCCCCTCCCCCGGGGAGCGAATGGTGTTCAGCTTCATCTTGGCTGATGGGGGGTATATCGTTCGAGGCCTTCGCTCATCTTCCATCTCTCCAGCCTGTGCCATGGCGATCTGGCGAGCCCGGCAAAACCTGATGAGCAAAGATATCAACGCGAATGACTTCCGAGCGGAGCTCGATGCACTTTTTGCCGCTTACCCGCGCAGCTTCCCAGATACCTTCTTTCATGAAAGCTGTATGCTCGGTGACTGATGCAGGGTGGCACTCTTAATATGTGCATTGTCGTCTTGGGCGCCATGGACAGACGGTATGGGTGCGCCTAAGCTCCGGTCATGCGAAAAACATAGGAGATGGCTTAAATGGCAGACGAAAAAGCAGCCCCTGCAACGCCCGAAGCGCAAGGCACATTCCAAATCGAGGTCAAGAACCACGCCGGCGTACATGGCTCAATCGCGCTGCGCACCGTCATTGATACCTGTGACCTGCCAGGCGTAGCTTCATGGAAGTCAATCACCGGCAATGACCTCGGGAACTGCTTCTTCTCGACCATGCATGCGGCCATGGACCTTGTGATGAATGGCCTCGTTGACGATACCTATCTTGTAACCGGTCTGTTTGAGCACCCTGATGTCGATCAGCCTATTTACCATGCCTGGCTGGAATTCCGACACATCAAACCCTTTGTCGTTGTCAATGTCGCCATGCTCCAGGAGCGCCCTCTCTATGCTGCCACCCAAGCGGATTACTATGCCACCAACAACTGCCGGCGCCGCATTCAAGAGATCCCGCTCAAGCGGCTGAAAATCAAAGCGCGGCAAATGGCAGAGCGCAATCTGAAAGCGACCGGCAGCCTTGAGCTGGACCGCCATACATTGACGGTCAAAGTGCTGAAGCCGACGCTTGATAAGCTCGCTCCTCTTCAAACAGCGCCCGCTGACACCCCTTAATCCGGAGAAATACGGTCAATCAGATGCAATGATGTAACAGCTAGAAGCTTGTGCGAAAAATGGAGTTGTGAAATAATATTTCTTGACTATATGAAAGGTAAGCAAGCCACGAGGATGAGATGCCCAAAACCAATGAAGAGCTGAGCGCGGAGATCTTTAAGCAGACGACGCGAGATGGCTGCACCGCGAGTGCTCCGCTTCAGCGCCGCGCCTTCGTGACATGGATGGCTTCAGGGGTCCCATCTGGCTATGCCAATCTTGCTGCCAGAATGAATTATGATGAACCGATGCCTCAAAATACGGCTTATCCCTATCACCGTTGTGCAGACGCACTGGTGCAGAAATTGCGCAAAGCTGAGGTGATCGAGGTAAAGACCGCAAAATGGTCGCTGACCGATCGGGGCCAGGAATTCTTCGAGCATGTTGCAGAGACCCTTCGATCAGAACGAGTGGAGCCTTAAATTGCTGACCCAAACCAACTACTGCATGACCCGAGACACACTTCGCAGCGAGATCGATGCTTTGGCATACTTGACTGAATGCACTCTCGCTACGGTCTCAGATCTCGCATCGAAGTCCAAACCACCCAAAGGCGAGCTCCGTCGGCAGATCAGCATCGCGCAGACTGGTATCAATTGGGTCAAGCTCCACGCCAAGCCTGGCGGGAGCTGCGGTAACAGCCGCGTTCAGGAGATCATCGACAAGGATATCTCTGTTGAAGATTGGGCAGACGCGCATCGCAAGACGTAGTCATTGCCTTTTCTGAGCCAGAAGCGGGCACTCATGTAGATTGCGAAAAGGATATTTCTTTGCATATTCAGTTACCCATTTATCTCATTCACAAGACCCAGAGCGATACCTTCAAGATCGATCGCAGCCTGCGCAACAGCACGGCGGGTCCGGATGAAGTCTCTTCCTACGACACAAACCGGATGTCGGACACGGATCTTGCCGAGATCCGCGCACTGGCCGTCGAGAACAAGCTGACCAAATATGTGCGTGTGATGGATTCCATCATCGCCATGCGCGACGGTTCAACGGATTACAAAGTGCCAAGCTTTGCGGCCTTCCCTGCCCTGCTGACAGCCTATCTTCAAAAGAACTTTATCGATGGCTGGATTTATGAAGCCGGGGAAGATGGTGAAATGCGTGCCTGGGCGATCGTTAAGGTTACGCTGGATTCTGGGAAAGGGGGCTACAGCAACCGCGATACCCCCTGCGTGAAGCTAAAATGTGCGGCCTATGGTCGAAACTCTAACGGTCTATCAAATATCAGCAGAACTTGGTCTTTTGAGCCGGGCGATGTCTCTCGACGTCATGTCTCGAAGATCTTGAGCAATGCGGGGCTCCTATGCGAGACGCATGAGCTGAAGGCTGCATACCGGCAAAGCGACGAGATTTTCGGTCACATCTTGTCGACTGGTTTCGCGCGCCAGTACCGGGTTACCGGCGCCTTCATCAACCCAGGACACGGCGGCCGGGACCCAATGGAGCCTCTCGGACATCGGGTAATCATGGATCTGGACCACAGCCGGGTCAAAGCATTCTCCGAAGAGGTTGAGACGGCGGCATTCGACATCGCGGGAGAAGGTCGCTTTATTGATCTGCCGCGTCATCATGATGTTTTGGTCTATGATCTCGCATCCCATGAGGACTTCTGGATTTCGACCAATAATATCGAAACCTATGTCTACCGCCCGGAACTCAAGAACAAGATGATCTTGCCAAAGGAGCAGGCGGACCTCCTTGATATCCTGACCACAGACACCGATCTGCTGACTGGCGACATCGTCGAGGGCAAGGCCGCCGGCAATATCATCCTGTGCAAGGGTAAACCTGGCGTGGGCAAGACTTTGACCGCGGAGATCTATTCCGAGGTTTGCGAAAAGCCTCTCTATTCGGTTCACGCAGGTGTGCTGGGAACCACAGCTTCGACAATCGCCAAGAACCTGCGTGAAGTGCTGCAGCGCGCGCAACGTTGGGACTGCATTCTCTTGATCGATGAGGCGGATGTCTTTGTGGCCGAACGCGGGACCAATGTGGAGCAGAATGCGATCGTCGCGGAGTTCCTGCGCACATTGGAATCCTTCCGGTCCTTGATGTTCATGACCACAAACCGGCCCAACGATATCGACGACGCAATCGTATCGCGTTGTGCGGCCGTGATTGCCTATGCCCTGCCCGACAGCACGCTGCGCGCGCAGATCTGGAAGGTGATGTCCGACAATTTCGAAGCGGACCTTTCGGATGAGCTGATTGCGGAGCTGGTTGAGGCATTCAACATGATCTCTGCGCGCGACATCAAAATGTTGCTGCGCCTGACCATGCGGGTCTCTATCGCAAAGGAAGAGCCGCTTTCCCGCGATATCTTCCGTAAATGCGCGATCTTCCGCGGTATCCCCATCGAAGAAAAAGCGGCATAACTCAGTTAAGAGATGTGAGAATCATAAGGTGCTTCAGGTGCTCAAGGGTCATAAAGTTCATCAGGATTCAGGTTCTGAAAGACGAATACACCACAGTATAGCTGGAAAATATCACCTAAAGAATAAAACCACACAGGCGGAATCCTTCCAGGATTCCGCCTGTGTGTGCTTAAATGTCAAAAAATTAACTTGCGAAAAAGTATTTCACACCCCAGATTTAGTGTAAGACGAGAATAGGAGTACAAGATGTTCAATATCTTCAAGCGCAAAGCCAAGATGGTCACTGAGGCCGACTTCGATGTCCTTCAGGACTTCACTTTCAATGAAGTGACTTTCACCAAGGCTGAAGTGTCACTCCTGTTGATGCTCTGGAGCCAATCCGGCCGCAGCATGTTGATGGTGAGCCTGTCTCGTATGGTCCTCGAGCGCTGCGCGGCCTTCCAGCAGAAGTATGCATCGAGCCCGGTTCATGAGAAGACCGCCTTCGCCAAGATCTACGCGAACGCTCTGATAGAGCACCTCAAGAAGCAGAAGCTGATAAAGCGCACCGGCTCCAAGTACGCAGGTTCGTACAAGATAACCGAGCGGGGCGAGCAAATACGTCAGTTCTACATCTTGAAAAATGGCCTGGGTCGCTCGATCTACAGCCGGATGGATAAGTTCGAAGCTGCCTGATGCTTTCCCCGCTGGATCTTGATCCCGGCTCACGACACAAGAACCGGCATGGAGGTTTCCCTCCATGCCATTTCGATAAGAAAACAAGCCTTTCGTGATGGCAATTATGCCATGATGTGTTAGGCAGGAAGCAGTTGCGAAAAGGAATTATATGATGCGTTTCACCTCACCAACAGATCTTGGCGATACGATCACCACCCTCCGTAAAGACGAGGACATGGCCGGTGAGGATGCACTGGATATGCTTGAGCAATCTCAGGAGATCCTGGAAGGGTTCGTTCTGGCTGCGAAGCGTCTTGGGCTGTCAGATGTTTACGGCATCATGCGCGGAAATGTCGCCGACGACAAAAGCGACGAAGGTCAGAAGATCGTAGCAGCTCTGGATTTCCTGCAATCCTCCGGTGTACCGACCGAGGAAGCCGATCTTAACGCACTTCTGTCATCAAGCGCCCGCAGCTAAGCCCCGAAAGCAGATACCTTGTTCAAACACACAGATAGCCCCCTGCCCCTTCATGGGCGCCGGATCGACGCGCTCCTGCACCAGATTTTCGTCGCGCCGGTATTGATGACCGGCCGCGGCCCGATGGCAAACGGCCTGCCGGTGCCCAGCTATACATCAAACCTTACTGATGCTCTCGATCTGATCGAGCTGCATACGCCTGGCCGCAATTGGGGCATCGAACGTATGTCCGGGCGCAACAGCGCCTGGATCGCCGATCGGGATGATCTGCCATATATCCGCACTGTCTTCGAAGATCATGAAGACCTGCCCATCGCTGCAGCAGTGGTGGCCGCTATGGTCGAAAGCGCCAATGAGGAGGCTGACAGTGTGACCCGTGGCGGCATGTCGACACCAAACACCCTTATCAAGCTCGCTGAGGCCGCTCAGGCGGCCGCTACCCCCTTTGGGGAGCGCCTCACACTGGAAGAGGCGCTCAGAGCCCCTGAGCCAGCCTTGGAGGCTCCTGAAGAGGTTTAAAGGCAGACCATGACCCAATGACAATTAAGGCGCCCCGTGGGGCGCCTTTTTGATCTGGGTCGGTTATCTCCTCACCTCAGGGCTTTCTTCGCCCCGTTCAGGTCAAAGGAATTTTTCGGCCAGCGCTTTTTTGCCCTTTGGGTCAAGCACTTCGACGCGATCTCCCTTGGCGATGTAGAAGCCGCTCGCATAAAGGTCGTCGTCCCCGATCGAGACGCGCACGGACAGTTCATCCCCATCGTTGAAGGTGTCGCGGACTTCTGCCTGGCATGTCTCGTCACGCAGTTCGAATTCGAATTGCTCGTCGGACTTATTCCAATTTTTGACAGCCGTGCGAACCAGAGTTTCGCTGATCGTCTGACGCTTCTTTTCCGACAGCATCTCGAGTGAGCTTTCCTTGATCGGACCGAAAACGCCGCTGTTGTTCATTGCTTCAAGAATTTTCCGGATATGGGCCCCTGTGTGCTGATTGACACAGAGGGAGGACCGAGCGCCATGTGGTCGGCCGAGAAGTTCTGACCGAATGTTCCACCATGTTTCAGCCACCTCTGCCCCTTTCGCATCCGCCGCCGCCGTTTCAAGGAACCACCGAATAGCATCGCGGCTGCGAATAGTCCCATCCGCCTCCAGAATAACCTGGTGCGCTTCAACAACGACGGGGCGGGCATTATCGTGATACAGCGGTGTATCGAGCCGATAGGCATGCAGACCGTTGATCTGGTTTGCATCCTCTACGATCTCATCTGCAGCCGCATCGGAATAGGGGCAGGTGATTAATCCGCGAACGAAATTTCTTGTGTGGTCCATCCCAGGGAAGGAGGGAAAGAGCGACCGGGGAGACGCCTGGCCTCCACGATGTTTTCGTGGTTCGGTCAGCAGGGGATGCCATTCTGGGTAGCTTTCAACAGCAGGGCCCAAATGTTCGATCAGCTGCTCTAAATCGCGCTTGCCCTGCTCGGGGTCGGCAAGATTCTTCGTCAGATATCTCACAGCTTTTGCTTCTTCCGCCGCTGCTACGCTCGGTCCACGAAATTCCATTGATAAGCACTCCACATGACTAATTTATATACGTGTAACTATGAATCACGTAAGTTGTCAAGTTACGTTAGTATAGGAATTACGCGAACACCGGCTTAGTGGTCATACCAGGAAAACGGGCCATAAGAATGCAAAAAGCTCTGGCCCAAAGGGCGCAGAGCTTCTTTTTTTGCGGCTCAGGGGTGAACCCTAAACTGCGAGGCAGTCGTACAGATTAACGGCTGTCGTTGCCGGGGCCGTAGCCACCGTAGATGTAGCCTTCGCCGACGCTGCGCGCTTTTGAGCGGGTACTCATCACTGTGTCGTCGTTGTAGCTGTTGTCGGCCGTGCTGAAGGTAATGTCGTTCGCTTTGGTCGACTCGAGAGGTGCCAACATGCGCTCCTGATCACCGTAAGTCATCTCAGCGTCGATCGACGTATCAAGGAAGAGGTCCTGACGATATGTCGATGTGTCAGCCAGTGCGGCAGTGGAAACCAGGGCGGCGGCGGCGGTTGTCATGATCAGCTTCATTCTGTGTTCCTTCATCTTACGAGTGTCGCATGATTGCGATGTCTTCGTTGCTGCTGAACTAACGAGCCGTCTCAGATAAAGGTTTCGCCGCTGCAGCATGGATGCGGATCTTGGGATGGAAATGCTCTATCCATCAACGCGCTTCACGACAGTTTGTTGATTTTAAACAGTAGCTTGAGGAAATCACTGCAGCAGGTAACGTGACCATCACACTGCTGTGTGAGATGCTACAGTCCAAAGAAATCCGGCAATAGGGGTGATCAGAGCGCCCTGCCCCCTACTGCAGATATGGAAAAACCCTGGCCTTAACTGGACCAGGGTTTCATTTGCTGTCTTGCAGGTGGGAAGCTTACTCTGCGCCGTAGACTTCAGCGACACCGGCTTTCAGAGCATCGAAAGGAACAGCACCCCGGGCAACCACGCTGCCGATAATGATCGCCGGCGTTCCGGTGATCTTAAGAGCGCGCGCCTGCTGATGGTTCTGTTCGATCTGAGCCGCAATCTCAGGGCTGTCCATGGCTTCGATTACGGAGCGCGGATCAAGACCTGCTTCCTGTGCGAGCTCTTCAAGGAAATAGCCGGTCATGCGTGCGCCGCCTGCGTCAAACAAAGCGGCCTGAACGGTGGCATATGCCTCTGCGCCACCGGCCTGATAGGCGGCGAGTGCGAATTTCGCGGCTTCCGATGAATCCGGGCCAAGGATTGGCCATTCCTTGATGACCAGTTTCACACGCGGATTGGAATCAACGAGCTTCATGAGTTCCGGCTTGGTGCGCTTGCAATACGGGCAGCGGAAGTCAGTATAGACCGCTACCTGAATGTCGCCATCAGGGTTACCCAATACCGGCGACATGGGGTTCTCAAAGATTTCGGCCGTGTTTTCGGCGATATAAGCCGCGTCTTCTGCGATCTGTTCAGGACCAATCTCGCGATCCATCATTTTTTCAAGCTGACTATGGATGTCAGGATTGCGCTCGAGAAACCCCCTGACATCTTCCCACTGGGTGTCAGAGATATTGCTCTGCGCCTGAACAGAGGGCGCCATAAGAGCGAGCGAAAGTGCGGCCGAGCCGAGGAGTTTGCGCATGTGAGATCCTTTCAATACTGCGTTAATGGTCAATATAGTGTTTTTCGCAGCACATGATAGGTCCGTATTCTCACGTTTCCGTCGTTATTCACATAGGTTAGCTTGCGGATGCTTATGACGCGGACTATCTTTTTCGCAACAAGGTGGTAAATGCCCCTGCCCCTAAAGGAGACCAGAAGATGTCCGATGTTGATAAGATGATTTCTCAGCTGAACGAGATGATGAGCCAGTGCAAGGATTCCGCGGAATCGCTGGTTCTGGCCGATGCGATCAACATGATCGGCGCCCAGGCTCAAACCATCAAGACGCAAGAGAGCGCAATTCAACTCAGCGACGAACGGATCGAAACATTGCAGATCCTGAAGGATGGGTACTACTCGGCCATGGCGGCCTGGCGGACTGCAAAGGAGACCGGAATCTCGATCACCGATGCACTCGCGCGGTCGCACCGCGGAATCCAAGCACCACCGGCCCAGGCATGAGCCACGCTCTGGAGAAGCAGCGGATCGCACATCTTTACGCGGCCCGCCTTCTGCTGCGTCAGCTCCGTGCCTGCAATGATGTCTGGAGTGATGGACGCACCGTATACCGCGGTGCAGAGTTGGCGGCTTATCGGACCGAGGTCCTGGACCGAATTGTCGGCCTTAAGGAGCGCAATCCCGAGAAGCGTCGCGCGCCTAAAATGGGACGCATGTGCAAGAACCTGTCTCTGGGCAAATCCTTTCTTGGTCCAAAAACCGATGAGAACACCGCGGAGTGGCTGAGCCGTTTGCTGAAAGACTATGGCGGCTCGAACGACATCGGCGGCAAAGAGCGGAGCCTCACGGCGCGGCGCCTCCTGCGGAAAAACTATCCTAAGCATGCCGCGGCATTGGATCCTCTGGTTCGCTTTGATGATCAAGAATGGGGTTATGTCCTACAATCCTTCGGGCGACACCGTTGGGTCCTGAAGGAGGACTTGGATTTCAGTGACGGGATGACGCTCGCCGCCGGCGTAGAGGTGGTGCCCAGCAACCGCGGATTTCTGGTTACCCTATCAAACTTCCAAGTCCCCGTCCCCGCGCAGTACATCTGCAAAGCCAAAGACTTTCGCCCTGCACCGGAAGCCGGGAAGATTCCGCGGAGTCTCGATGAAAGCCCCGCTCCCTGATGCCAGTCTATGTCGATAACGCCAAGAACCCTTACGGGCGGATGCTGATGTGTCACATGCTCGCGGACACGATTGGCGAGCTCTTGGCCATGGCCGATGAAATCGGGATTGCGCGCCGGCATTTCCAGCCCTGGTCTCACCCGCACTTCGATCTCTCTCAGAGCTTTCGCGCGCGGGCAATTGCGGCCGGGGCGCTTGCCGTTGATCGTAGAGGTCTGGTGATGGCAAAGCGTGCGCAGAAGATCAGGATGAAGACCGATCCAGTTGAGTGTGAGGCTTATGAGCGGGCCACAAAGGCAAGTGATCGAGGTAGACTTCGCGCCTAACTATGGTCTGAACCGGGTGATATAACCGCGGTTATATCCTGACTTTGCGTATCACAGCTTGCATGGCTGAAGTCTGAACCGGGTGATATAACCGCGGTTATATCCTGACTTTGCGTATCACAGCTTGCATGGCTGAAGTCTGAACCGGGTGATATAACCGCGGTTATATCCTGACTTTGCGTATCACAGCTTGCATGGCTGAAGTCTGAACCGGGTGATATAACCGCGGTTATATCCTGATTTTGCGTATCACAGCTTGCATGGCTGAAGGCTGAACCGGGTGATATAACCGCGGTTATATCCTGATTTTGCGTATCACAGCTTGCATGGCTGAAGGCTGAACCGGGTGATATAACCGCGGTTATATCCTGATTTTGACCATCAGCTGATTTCTAAAGTAGGCGCGCGGCCCTACCCTGGCGTTGTTGCTCATCCTTGAAATAGCCCAGCAGAGTGTCCAAAGATTTGTGCAGCGTCTGCTCCATTATCTCTGGTGCCGGGATGCCCGCCTTCAAAGCCGATGTGATGTACCCTGCCCTTACGCCATGCGCAGAAAAATCCCGCGGATCCAAACCGATCTCGTGAAGCCTGTTCTTTAGAACCTGGTTCACGGAATGTGGGCTGATCGACGTCTCATAGATCTTTCCCCATCTACCAATCCGCAGAAAGACCGGACCTGATAGGATCGAGGCCGCGGTCTGCCATTCTTGTAGAGCCACTGCAGCGCGTCCTGACAAGAAGACTGACTCATCGTCTCGGTCATCCGTTGTTTTGGTCCGGCCAAGGCGAAGTCCCATGCTCGGGATCCCATCTGGCCAAGCTGGATCTTCCGTCGGGATCGGCTCGAGGTCGTAGACCTGACCAGACATGAGATTTGATATCTCCGAGCGCCGGCGGCCGCCTGATGCAAACATGACCGCCAGAAGGGCCCGGTCCCGGAAGGCACGGAGACGAATGGCTTCATCTTCGGCATTCTGCATCAGATAAGTTGTGCAGGACGCATCAAGATGGTCCAGAAGTTCATTGATCAGATCAACGTCGACCGCTTTGCGGGACTTCCGATTCCGCGGAATCGATGAGGATCGTATCGCCGCACGCAGGGTCTTGGCGACCTCCGGATGCGTGAAAGGATGATCGAGTCCCCGCCATTTGCAGATGGACCGCCAGGTGGAGAGACGCCTTTCAACGGTAGATGGGGCATGGGGCCCAGTCGATCTAAGGTATCCGCCACGGGTCATGAATTCACGCACATGATCCGGCATACCGTGATTGGGGTTGATAGCTTTCTCATCAGGGTCCCACAGATGATGCGCGATGAAACTCAGAACAGTTTCGCGGGCAGGGGGCCATTCGAGCTGCCCGCCCTCACAGGCCAGAGACCATGCCTCGAGATAGGCCAGATCAGACCGCGCGGCCCGCAGGCTGTTCTCGCCAATGCCGCGCTTGAGTAGGTGCGCAAGCGTATCCCTGTCCTCCGGTGTTAGAACCCTTGAGAGGTCACCAGAGAACCCTGAGATGTCGCTCAACAGGGCAGGGGGGTCTATGGGGTGTTTGGACATGTAGCGATCCTATACCGCGGTGTAAGCGCTCGACAAGCGGTCTGGAGATACACGCCCGCCTGCAATCCTCTGACCGCCCTCGAAGGAACTGAGCATCGCCTTGAAATAGGCACTCGGTTTCGAAATGCTCTGCACCTTCTCAGCGAGATAGTCCAAGACAATCACCAAGCGCTCCCATCCAAGTTTGGCGAGAGCCTCTGCAAATGTCTCTCGCTTGATCATCAACTGCCCCGTGAAGTCATGTAGGGTGTTGTAAAGGCTGTGCGCTGTACCGGGCACGTCTGGATAGAGGGCCCTGAGATGTAGGACTTTCGACCAGACCATTTGTATCCGATGAGGTCTAAATGCGAGGGGATCGGTTTGATTGTCCGTCTTCCTTCCATCGGTATTCGAACCACGGCCTCCAAAGTCTTTTTTAGATTCTTTTAGGATAGACTCATTGTGTCGGACAGTTTGACCGTTATCGGCGGCTTTTTTGTCCTCCGAATCCGCGGAGTCTTCCTGAGTTTCGCCAGCTTGTCCGATGGGGCAGGGGTCTTCGCAGAGGTCCTGTTCAAAGGCCGCCAGGCGATCCATGAGCTGATGAAGTACCTCGGGGCCGGTGCTCTTACGGCGCGCGATCTTGCGGAGCTCTGAGGCAAATGTGCCGATACGGTCAACGAGTTCACCGGAAGCATCTGCGAAGCTATCACAAAGCGCCTGCAGCCGGTTGCTGACCTTGGCACGTAGAAACTTGCACTCCTCTTGGCGCAACTGATTTTCTTCACTCATCTGGCGAAGTTCATTCACCCGACGCAGCAGAGGATTAAGGTCGATCCCATAAGCGTCAACGATCTTACCTCCCTTGCGCAGCGGGTAACGTCGTTTATTGGATGAGAGATTTCGCAGTATAAGCCCAACCTTCTCAAGCCGTTCTTCACCACGGCGAAAGCTTCTACCGTCCATGCAATCTGCACGGATCAGCATTCGGCTCACGCCCATATATGAAGTATTAAGCTTTCCTGGCTCCAAGTAATCTTCGGCCATGACAGTTAGATGGGCTCGCAAGACTTTTATGTCGCGATCTTTGAGGCCAAATTTGCCCCGGTTCTCTTTGACCAGATCAAAGAGCTCCCATTTGTTGATGGCGGGGCCAGTGGGTTCTAGGTTTCGACAAAGGGATACCCTTTGCCCGAGCGGAGATTCCGCGGACATTCCTGTATTCATACACATTTCAGCAGGCAAAAATCGACCATTCACCGAAAACCGGTGTTGAAAGTGATTCGGGGATGCGCTATGAAAGCTCTGCTAGAAGACTATCAAGCGCTCTCCGGAACCTCGGTTCTGGGGGGCCTTTTTTTTAACTTTTAGCCTATCTGCTCCTTCTCAATTTGATGGTTTCGGGTCATTGCCCAGATGTTCGGACTGCTTTTGCAGTTCCGGTTTTTCTCAATATTATCAGATACTTATAGCTAGGTCATGAGGAATCCTCCCGATCCTGGCTGAACTCTTCGATGAGGTCTGGAAGCTTCGCGTCCAGATACTCAAGGAACTCTTCTGAGGCACCTCGGATGGACCTAACAACAAACTGACGCTTGCTGTACTCAGTCACATACTTCCCTGTCGGGAGGGTGTACCTCTTTTTTTCCGGTTTAGGGGCGCGCTCCTTAGGGGGCTTAGGCTCACTCTTCACATGCTGGGAGCTAACCTTTCTGAAGAGGTCGTCGAACCGGTCAGAACTGTCAGTTATCGTTCTGTCAACCTGACCGAGAAGATCCGATGAGGTGAGGCCCTTTTCCTCAGCTGTCTCGAGGAGTGTATCCCATTTCCTGCGCCCAATCCGGGGGGCGGGACCGATGACTGTCGCAAGCTCTTCACCGACGCCAGCGAAAACTTTCCGCATGTAGCTCACCAGGGGCTGTGTGATGTTGAGGAACTCTGCGACTTCCTTCTGCTCAATGCCAGCCTGCTCTGCTTGATAGGCCGTGCGGGCCCGTTCAATGAAGCTCGTCTGGGCGCGCTGGTTGTTCTCGATGCCCTGCAGTCGAAAGGCATCGACGTCGGACATTTTATGGATAAATCCCCGTATGGTCTTGTGCCCGAGACGGCGTACGGCTTCCAGACGTCGCCGCCCGGCGACAATTTCATAGGTTTTGTCCTGATTAACGATCCGCACGATGATGGGTACTTTTTGCCCATCCTTTTCGATCGATTCCATCAGCTCCTCGATCCCATAACTGAGATCGATACGATCCTGGATTGCGGACTCCTGGATATGGTTCACATTGATATCTTCATGGGTTCGGTCGACCAAGGATTTGGTCGAACCTTCAATGTACCGAGGTGCCGCTGCACCACCTTTGAGCATGTTTGGTGGGCGCATGATCCGGGAGGGGCGGGGGGGCTGCGGCGCTGCTGGCGAGGTTTCCTCGACGGCCGACTCCTCCTGGTCTTCGGTCCGTTCAGTGTTGCTGCCTAGAAGCTTACGTCCCATCAGGCACCTCCCTTCACGGGCTCACGCCCCCAGGTCTTCATAATTTCTTCTTCGAGCTCATCAGCGATATCCCTCAGGTTCTCGTAGATACGCTCATAGGTGCGTCGGTTGAGCTTCGAGGGATCAACTTCAAGAAGCGTTTGCATCCCGATGCCCGCGTCCGTGAGCGCGGTAGAGTGCAGGAAATCAGTGCGCAACAGGTTGCTGCCAAGCTCGGACCGAAGGAAGGAACCAATCTGCAGCTGAGACGGGTCGTTTTTATTGTATCGCGTCAACAGATAGCGCACGAAGTTGTACTTCTTGCCTTCCTCATGCTCCTCGATGACAGACAGCGTGTTGGACCCCAAGTTTAGGAACTTCTCGAGACCAACAATATCGAGCATGCCAGCGGAGACAGGGATCAGCATGGCATTTGACGCAAAAACTGCCGCGATCACGGCAAAGGACATATGTGGAGGAGTGTCGAACATGATCACGTCGTAGTGATCCTCAACCGTCCGCAGTGCATTAGAGATCTTGCGGTGCCAGGGAGTGGACTGATGTTGCCCAGACATGTAGGTTGCCGAGGTTTCAAACTCGAATTCGGTCATGTTCAGCGAGCCAGCCACGATGTCGATATTCGGAACGTATGTTCCACTGATCGCCTCTGACATCTGGACGGGATCATCGTACTTTAGCACGTCATAAATCGACGGAAATCCTTCGATATCAGGCCGCACATCGAAGATATCAGAGAGGCTCGCTTGCGGATCAATATCTACTAATAACACCCGGAAACCACGCATCGCCAAAAAAGTTGCACAATTGGAGGTTGTACTCGACTTAGCCACGCCACCCTTGAGGTTGTAACACGCTATGATTGAAGTCTGGTCGCCTTCAGCCTTTCTGGGGTATAGGTTGAGAGGTATCTTTCCGGCTTTGTAGAGCGTTTCCTGAATGGCATTGATCTCCTCAGCACTGAAGGTGCGGCGGTTTCCAGATTCCAGGATGCCCTCCGGGATGCCATCAACCGATTTGAGGTAATGGCGCATGGAGTTGTAGTTGATCTTCAGGTGTTCTGCTGTCTCACGGACAGAGAACCGTCTAAGACCACGCTCCGTTTTACTCTCCTGTGGAGCAAAGAGCTTTGCGGATTCCCGCTTCAAAGCTGCACGGATGATTTCACTATGCTCGGCGAGTACGTCTGAGCCTGTTAGTTCGGTCATTGCTCGATCTCTCAATATTTTTTTCAACACCTACAACGGCCTCACCCCGTAAATCTACACTTAGTTGTTACAGGCGGATAAATTGATAAGGTGTGGTTGGGCTGATTGATGAGCGTAGTGCTGTTAAAATACACCACTTTCAATAGCTTGAGCTCCACCTTTAACGCAAAAGGTGAAGTATCACGCAAGAATAAAAAAATTTCTGCTTGGGTTGAAGCTGCCCGAGTGCATACACATCAAGCTCTACAGCAGCCACATTTCTGACCGGGCCGGAGTTGGCACGGAATCAGAATCATTCATATGGGCCGGCTGCCCCAGGTGGCTTAGAAGGCGGGGTTCACACCTGAGGGGTTTGCACAAAGCGGCGAGAAATCCGTGGCTTGGGGTGCCGGTGTCTCGTTCTTATACAGGTCCGGGTAGACCGTCACAAAGCCATCATCTTCAATAAGCCCACCACACGGGGCGTAGGCTTCAGGCTTGCGGTTTGACGGTGTCTTTTCGAACATGATTATATCACCTCAGATGTTGAGCATGGCACTTTCCAGGCGTTCGTGGTCCATTTGATCGGTACGATCGCGTTCGGCTTCTTCGGACCATGCGGCAAAGAAGTCGTCGAGCATCGGGTGAGGGCTTGTCGACCAACTGTCCTCGCGGATCATTTCCTTGAGGTGGTCAACGACCGCATCTGTTACATCGCGCGCAGAAACCAGTCTGCCGGATGTGTCGATTTCAAGGGCACATGCAGAGATACTGTCAGGATCTTCTGCAAACTGACCAGCGGCCTCCTCAATCGAGTGGCACGCAGCCTCGAACATACCGCTGCCATAATCAGCGCTCTGAAAGCGGACATAGATTTCTGTTTTGTTCGTGCTCATTGCAGTGCCCTTGGTGTTTTTCGCAAGGCGATTACAGCATCGCCTTGCGAAAGTTCATAATCGAAACGGGCCTTAGCCTGCCGTAATGTCAGCAGCGTGGGACGGGGGGCCTACCAACTGGCCGGTGTGGATGACTTCCCCAACCTGAACACGGTGGCGCCCTTCTTTATCCTGGCCGCAATAGGTGCCCTGGGCACTGATAAACTTGCTGACCTGGACTGTGGCGATCCTGCCCGCATTTTTCACACTTGCTTTCGACATTAGACTTCCTCCCGATTGATATTGCTTCTTACGCCAGGCCGACAGCTTCCTCGTAAGCCTCGCGCTCAGCGCGCTCGTTGTCGCGCTTATCGCCGTCTTTGGCGCGCTCTTTGATGCAGTGGTTGACGTATTTCAGGTCGTAACCGGCGCTCTTGATTTCGGCGTTCAGTTCTTTCTCCTGATCGGCAATGTCCTTCTTCTCCAGCGCAAGGCGCTCGCGGCGCTCGATGAAGGCCAGGAGCTGAGGTGCTTCAATGCGTGTTGTGCCGATGTTGTCGTCGTTGTCGTCTGCCATTTGTGGCTCCATTGTTTGTTGTCTACATCCAGAGTCTATGCTTGCGAAAAACGATAATCTACGTTTGTCGTAAACTTTCTTCAGAAATCGACAGTGACCTCTTCTTGGTCGAGAACGGCGGGTTCACAGCATCCCGTCAGGCTCTTTTCGTCGAGATCAGGAAGGCGTTCTGCGATCATCGCAGCCTTAATGTTGATGGCCTCTACGTGGTCAGGGCCATTCAACCTGGTCACGGCCGCCATCATCTCCTTCATGTATTTCTCGGGGCTCATCTGATCGATGTCGACTGTGGATGCCCAGTCTGCCAGCAGGCTCTGACGCGCCATGCGGCGGGCGCGTGTCTCGAGGTCCGGCACTTCGCGTAGGATCTCGGCCGGGGTAGGGGCCGTCAAAGGCTTCTGGAACACCAAGGTTACGCCGCAGCCCGCGGGACGCCCATGTGGATCGCGCGACAGGATCCTTTGATAGGTGCGGCGTCTGTTGCTCCACTCCTCGGCTGTGACCTCCTCGGGGCGGCCGGCGCCATCCCAATAGGAAAAGTCAGAGGCGCCAGGTAGGGACAGGAGATCCGTGAACCAATCTTCATGCTCGGTGAAGGAGATCATGACCGCATGGTGGCCATCAGTACAGATGACGACCTCGAAGTGCGTGTCTATCTCAGGATCGCGGCCATTGGTGCTGGCCATCTCCGCGATGCGGTGCTGAACTTCGGCATAGGCATTCGCCATATGGTCCTCTTGCCCCTCGGCGCCAAAGATCACTGCACGGTCATGGTAGTCTGTCGCCAAGCGGGCCACGGCGCGCGCAATGAGCTGTCCAGCCTTCTGGGCGATCAAAGGACGCAGACCATCGAGCTGATGGATGACATCTCCCATCGTGCCCGGCATGCGAACGCCATATATCGATTTACTGCTCATCTTCCCCCACCCAACTTGGTCAAAACTATCAGACCTGAAGACGGCCGATCTCGCAGGAGTATCGGCTGCGAGGGCGAAAAGCCCAATGGGCTGAAGAGATGGAGAGCGGATCGCTTCAGTGACCGGAAATGAACTTTGAAGAAGCGTCCGTTCGACAGGGCTTACAGGCTTTTCAGGAAGGCGAGCAGCGCTTCACGATCCGAGGTACTCAGCTCGATCACGGCATCTCTTGCCGATTGGCCTTCTCCGCCGTGCCACAGGATCGCCTCGAGCAGCGATCCCGCCCTGCCATCGTGCAGATAATCCTCCCGGCCGTTGGTCAGATCGATCAGGCCAATTCCCCATAGGGGTGGGGTGCGCCATTCGCGACCAGAGGCCAGCATCTCAGGAAAATCATCTGCAAGCTCGGGGCCCATGTCGTGGAGCAGAAGATCCGTGTAGGGCCAGATCGTCTGGTTCGACAGCTGCGGCTGTCCGACAACCTCTCCGGTCTGCCATTTAGGTGTATGGCAAGCAGCGCAGCCAACCTCGCCGAAGACCTTTCGGCCTTGGAGGACCTGTTTGTCATCAGCATCACGGCGTGCCGGCACGCCGACATTCTCAGCATATACTGTAAGACCCCTAAGGCTGGCGGTAAGGGCTTCATACTCCTCAGCTGCGCCACGCCCATGGGGCGCATTCAGGCATTCGGGCTGGGCAGCGGTGCAATCTCCGGCGTCATCGGGCTGCAGGTCGGACGAGACCCCCATATCATTGCGCAAAGCAACCGAGATCTGGTCTCGTACAGTGGCCGCTGATCCTTTCCACCCAAAACGGCCCAGGGCCGGGCGATCCAGGATATCAGACCAAGTGATCTGTGCCCGACCAGAAATACCGTCACCATCTTCGTCCAAAGGATCGGCCTTTGATTTGATGGCATCTTCCGGGATGGCCGTAAGCAGACCAAGACCAGTCAATTGAGGTGTGATACGCGGCGAGAATGCGTGTTCGCCAAGTGGCCCATAGGTCAGATCCTCGATGCTGAACTCAGGACGTCTCAAGGTGACCACTACACCATCAGCAAGAGTCACCTCTTCCGGATGCCAGATGACTGAGATGGAACCCTCAGGCTTATGTCCTTCGATGGCATGGTCCTGAATCTGATAGCCATAGACCGGATGGGGGCGCATCGGTTCGAAATCCGGATCAAGCGCGGCCAGGTACGCCTCCATTTCATCCATGTAGGCGTCCCCATCTGCGGGAACGCCGACCTTGCCGATCATCGAGACAACCTCATAGGAGGTTTCAAATGACGTGCCATCAGGCGCGTAGCCGCGCCCATCCTTGATGTGGCAAAACAGACAGGAGTTCGTGTTGTAGAGGGGCCCGAGCCCATCCATCCGGTAATTGCCCTCTTCCAGAGGCTGCCACCGCTTCCGGAAAAGCCCGCTGCCGAACTGGAAGTCGAGTTCCTGAATGATGCCGAGGTTGGCGGCCGGCAGTGCGAAGACATCGATGTCATACATCGGCTCGACGGTGCCTTCTCCACCGGGCTGAAGCTCGCTCTCCTCAATAGGCGGCATGTCCGCCAGAGTTGGCGAAGGGACAATCAGTAACAATGCTGCCAGTGTTCTAAACATCAGGCGTACCTGCTTTCACGATCGAGATGGGTAAAGCACCTCGGCAGCTCGGATGTGCCAAGCCACACGCCAAGATCTGCAACCAGTTGCCTGTCCATCGATGCATTGTAGGTGGAGACCATCAGCTGGTAGGCGTCCGGATCCGAGAGCAGATTATGCGCATGGAAAATCTCCAGAGCCTGATTGCGCTGTGACTGCACGGCTTCACCACTTCCTCGAACCGCGATACGGTATTTTCCGGCGACCACGCACCGCCCGCTGTCGTCGAGGTCCTTCTCATCAAGCTCATCCAAAGGGGCCTTCAGAAAGACATGAATAATCAAGTAAACCTGATCTTCGGGATAGAGTTGTGCGGGTGTATAAGAGGGCATTCAGTAACCTTAGAGTCTCGTTTTTCGCAGCGCCTATCAATCAACTATGCGCAGGCTCGATCTCCCGCAATGTCTCGGCGGCAGCTAGTTCGCGCAGAGCCGCTTCTTCCTCAGCATCTTCACGGCGGCGATGCGCATCCCATTCCTGGCGCATCCAGGCCGCAGAACGCGCGGCATGATCAGGATCAAGCTCCACGCCGATCGCGCGCCGGCCGGACTGCATGGCGGCAACCAGGGTGGCGCCGGAGCCCGCAAAGGGATCAAGGACCAGATCACCAGGCTGGGAGGAGTTCTCAATCAGCACGCGCAGCATATCCAGCGGTTTCTGAGTGGGATGGATGGCGTCCTTGGGCCGGGCGTGAGGCATCGACTGTGTCGAGCCGCCATTGTTGATGTCGCGGGCTTTTCCCTTCCACAGATACAGGATGAACTCGGTGTTCTTCATGTAATACCTACAGCGTGTAGGGGAGGGCTTTTTCCAATAGAGGAGTTCGTGAAATTTCCAGCCAGCCTTGATGAAAGCATTGCGTGCCAGAAAGATGTTTTTGCTGTCCCCCATGACATAGGCATCGCAATCGGGTTTGCAGGCATCGAAGATCGGTCCCGGCATGGCCGACCAAGGGGTGATCTTCATCAGGTTGCCATTGTTGTTGTAGCGAGCGGCGGCGAACTTCCCGCTCATGCCCTTGCTGTTCTTGCCGCCGCTGGTCAGCTTGTACGGCGGGTCGGTGACGACCAGATCAGCTTTCTCATGGTCAGAAAGACTCCCGAGAACCTTGGTGCAATCGCCAATGATGAGTGTCATGGGCCCGATACGGATATCCGGGCGCCTGAAAGTAACCGGCATTCTAGGCGCCGCCGTTCTCAGACAGGAAGTCGCAGTCAGCGAGTGCGAATTCACGCACGGCCGCCTTATCCACGTCCCAAGCCAGAAGCAGCCAGCCGGGCACCGGGTGCCAATCGGTCGTGCCGAACCTCAAGGACACAGGCCTGATCTCCCGACGCGCGGTCTTACCCTTCCAGTTCTTGTAAGTCATGTAGAGCGTCTCACCACTCATTGCAGCTTTGGACATGGCGTTCATGTTGTCGGTCATCGTTGGGAGCCCTGTGGTTAATGGAGAGTGAAGGTCGCAGGGTCATTGACCCCATTTTCGTGGCGCAACATGCCGATCTCGATGTGCTTTGCCAGATCGAGCGCATAACTCCGGCTCATCTGAAGTTTCACCTGTCCAAAGCGGTTCGCCCGGTCGCGCATGTCCTCGATGATTGCGCTGCCCTCAGGCGCAACCCCGATTTCGATCAATCCCGCGAGGACATGGGCCGATGTGGAATCGAGGGCGACCTTGGCAACCTCGATTTGCTCCGGCAGGCCACGCAGTGAGCTGATCGTTTGGAAGACCATATTTCTGATTAGGTCTTCATCCTGTTGTGTGTTTGCATTGTAAAAATGCTTCATTGCTGATCTCCCGTTACTGGGTTTCTCATGGAGGTAATCTGGGCGGGCAGGCTCAGACCCTTTATGGAGTATACTCTATTTTTCGCAACATGGCATCTCATGACACTGAGTTTTCTGTCAGGGAGGGGGCACGCGCGATGCGCGAAGTCCGAAACACAAAGGTATCGGCATGAACTGGTTTCGTCCGCTTTGACCGAAATGAGACGCTCTGAGCCGCGTCGGGTGGCAGAAGCTTGTCGCGCAGGCGCTGGGCCTCTGAGATCGCCACAATGTCGAAGCCGACGCGGTCAACCTTCTCACGCCAGGATCTTTGCCGCGCCCCGCCGGGTTCGGCATGGGCATCAAAGGTAAATCGGCTGAGCAAGCGCTGCACATCATCACGGGCCAAAAGCTTGTCCCATTTTTCCAGCAGGAAATCCTGCCGCTCTTTGTGAATGGCTTCGGTGATCAGCATTTCAAATGGCGCCAGCGTCCACTCGGTGGCGGGGTAGGGGGTAAACCCTGATGCATCGCCCCAGGACTGAATGACGCTCACCCCGCCAGCAAAGGCTTCAACGGCGAAGGTGTGCTCTGCGCCCTGCCACCTCACAACCCCTTCCGCGCGCCGTGTGTCGCGATCAGACAGACTGATGTTGCGCAATGCCACCCGATCGTCCTGCGCCCCAAAGATGCACCCGTGTACGGCGCGCAGCACCTCATCCCGTTCCTCGGGCTTGATGTCCTTTGCAAAGATGTCCCAGGCGCTACGCGTCATGATGATATTCCTTAAATACCTGTGCTTCCGAAGCCGCCGCTGCCGCGCTCGCTTTCGCCGATGCTGTCCACAAGCTTTGGGATGAAGCCGCAGACCGGGGCGACCACCATCTGCGCGATCCGGTCCAGGTGGTTGATCCTGAAGGGGTCGGTGCCGATGACGGTGCCAATGATCATCACCTCTCCTTTAAAATCCTGATCGATGGTGGCCGGGGCGTTTGCCAGGGTGAAGCCGAACTTCAGAGCCAGACCTGACCGCGGACGGAGCTGAACCTCGTAGCCTGCAGGAATGTCCATGCTGAGGCCGGTGCCAATGAGAACCCGGGTGAAGGGCTCAATGACAAGCCCTTCGGGCCGGATCATCCCATGGTCATCGACAATCATGGCGCGCAGATCCGCACCGGCAGACCCTGCGGTCGCCAGCTGCGGGATAACGGCATCCGAATGCATTTTCATAAACCCGATCTGGGGTGCTTTCGTCATATTTTGATCGTCCTTTTAATCGTCTGCTTTTCGTTCTCTGGGATCAGTCACGCAGATCCGACCCAAATATGGGCAACCTGCGATCCTCTTTCACGCCGGCCGTGTTTGCGACGATGGTCTCAATGCGACGACAGACATCGTCAGGCAGGTTGAGGCGGCGCATGCGCTTGCTCGCGAGCTTGCGTACGCGGTGTTTCTTCGACAGCCAGCGGGTTGCCAGCAACATTGCGAGTTCCTCGACGGCATCCTCCCGTTCCTGTGCGGAGATCAACCCGCAGGGCTCCCCCTGTAGATCGAACCGCCGTGCCCGGTTCGTCAGCGCCGCAAGATATTCAGGGCGCTTGCACCAATAGGCGAGGAAGACCTCAGCCTGCTGTTTCGAGATCATCGATGCTGTCGCCTCGCCAAAACTTTCCTGCATGCCCTCTGCCGCCGGGAGAGGGTAGTTCATGGAGCCAAAGAACGCGGGGAAGCTTGCCTGCATCTTATCCCGAATATCGCGTTTGGTCCGTGAGGTCATAGACGGATTTTTCATCTGCTCTTCCTTGGTTTTCGGTATCAGCTGTTCATCAATTCTTTGCGCTGCACGCCTTCCTCGAATGCTTTGCGCTGCAGGTGCATCTCATATTCCATGGTGCGCATCCGTTCCTGACGGGAGAGATCCTGATCGAGCACCCGGCAGGTGACCCAGAGCCCTTCGAGCTGATCATCATTGAGCCGCATCAGACGATCAAACATGCTGACATCGCGGGTGGCAGACATGTGGAGGCCACAAAATTTACGCAGCACAAGAAATCCGCCATTACGGCCAACCTGAGCAAATTCGCAAGGGAACTCATCCATATCCAGGATGCAGGTCGCGCCATTTGTGTAGGGGGTCATCGCGCTGTCCAAAGCGCGCTGGGTGACTTCGGGCTCCTGCTCGACGTTATGGCGCCAGTTGAAGTCATGTTCGGGGTTCATGGGCGTTTCACCCTTGATGCGGCCCGTGCGGTTCCAGTTCATGTTCATGCGGATATCCCAGCCGATATGGCTGCGCAGACCATTGTTCTCGACGTACATGAAATGCCTGCAGATCTCTTCGACCATGCTGTCGCGCGTCGATGGGGGAAATTTGTAGGGAACGTCCGGGTCTTCGGAGAGCGCACGGATAAAGGCGGAACGGCTGTCAGCTTCGGGAGAGACCGAAAGACCCAGCGCCGCCTGACGGGCGAGATTGCCGGCGGCCGGCTCCTCACATACAGCGTCGATATCTTCGATGCCGCCGCGGTACCGGGGGTTATTGCGGCAGGCTGCCGAAAAGTCTTTCCAATTCATTGAGCTGAGGTGCGCGAAGCGGAACATGATCGCCGTGCCGCGGGCGCCGCTGCTACCGCAGAGGCCGTCAAAAACCACCACCGCATTATCGTTGTCCAGTACCGCAATACCGGCCTTCTCTTCGTTCTCGGGATCATCGATTGCATGATCAGCGATCAGCACGGTGAAACTGCGGTCGACATCATGACGGGACGTGAACCTGACCTCCGCGATGTTCTCGGCAACATGTGCATAGGGGCCTGTCTGTGCAATCTCGGTCGTGTCCATACTGTCGTATTCCTTCTTTTATTTTATGGCTCCCGAGAACTCGGAAGGCTAAACAGAGACATCTACGCGCCTCATGTTGATCAGGTTATGTCTACCCTATGAATGAAAATACGGGGGGCGTGTAAGATTTTTCGCATCTATCCACAATTTGTTGCGAAAAACGAGAAAGAGATTTGGTGCCGCGCTTGTGGCTCTGGTATATCTGATGATGCTCCAGCCGCCTTCGGGTGGGAAAGGCAGGACGTAGGTCCGGTAGGTCAGTAAGGCTGAAGTGGGGATCAGGTCCCACCTGGAGCAGCTACGCTGCTCTGTGGGGTGGAACTGACGCGCCTCATGAATGAGACGCTGAGTCCCACCTGGAGCAGCTACGCTGCCCCAATTGGGGGACCGACGCTCACCCATGCGGGTAAGCTGGGACCCACCTGGAGCAACTTCGTTGCTCCGTGTGGGGACCTACGCCCATCCTTTGGTTAGGCTGGGACCCACCTGGAGCAACTTCGTTGCTCCGTGTGGGGACCTACGCCCATCCTTTGGTTAGGCTGGGACCCACCTGGAGCAGTTACACCAGAGAGACGCGCTTAGAGGGACTGCCGCATGCCAATCAACGATCCCACACAGGAAGAGTTCTACCCGCGCCGGCTTTACACGCATCGCGCGCCGCGCACCGAGGCAGATACGCAGGGCGACTTCTGCATCACCAACAGCGCCGCCGCGCCGGCATACCGGGACTGGGATCCCGCCTCTGACGTCGATGGTCTTGTCGGCCAGATCCGTGAATGGCACCAGCCACGCGGGGCAGGGTCGGATGCACAGATCACCGAGATCGCTGAGCGGATGATCGAGATGGCCTTGGGGCATGGTTATCTGGAAGCGCGGGATGGAAGCTACGCAAAGGTCGCACCCAGCCCTGCAGCATTAGAGATTGGCTAAAATGCCAGTTCGCATCTCTTCCACTGCCCCACGACACATCGCGCGGCGTTACCTTGCTGGGCAATGCGACACACTGGCCAGGGCGATCGGCAATAGCACGGGCTTCCCCCTCTGGGCGATGAAGAACAAAGAAGAGCAGATCGAGCATGTCTTTGTTCGCGATCCGGCCAGCGGTCTGGCAGTCGACATTCGAGGCGCTATGCCGCTCGAGGAGATCTCCAAAGGCTCAGCCTTGGAACATAGTCCTCATCGGTTTTCCGAGGTTGAGATCGATGAGGTGACGGCGACGTTCGGTACGCCGACGCCGGGAGACATACGCGACGCCAAACGCGCATTGAAAGATCACCTGACCAGAACACTGGAGAAGGTACGAGAGGTCTCGCCTGAAAGGTCAGATGAGATCGCACCGTAGGCGCACCCTACTTTTTAGGCTTATCTTCCTCGTGCTGATCGATTGCCTGCTTGGCTGCATCGAGACCTGGATACCACTGCGACCCGATAAAGATCCCCGTTTCCCGCTTGTAGATCTTCACATCACGGTAGGTCTCAAGAACATCCCCATCCGCTTGCTCAGGGTTCTTTCCACCAAGGGGGCGTAGAACTTTAGGCTGCGCCTCTGCAGTAGGTCTATCCTTGGTGGCTTTATGCCGTGTTGGGGTGGGGTCCGCTTTAGAGAGCGGTGCAACATCAGGCAGCGAGCCCCGCGCGTCATCTGTGACTGGGTCCGGGCGACCACTTGACTGACTTTGCACCCGGGCGATTGGCTCGGGCCTATCCGCATCATCTCTAGCTCTGATCGCAATGAGCAGAAGTTGCTGGGTCATCTCTGCCGTATGTACGCTGGCCTCGGCCATCTTGGCGAAAACCAGATTGAAGATGCCTGCGACAATGATGCCGAGCCCCGGCAGAGCGGCGCCAAGCATGGCAATGATGTTTGGCCCGCCGGAGAAGCGCGAGGCTGCGCTCACGCCGCTAATCCCCAACAGGGCAACAACGACACCGACGCAGACGACCGCAACTCCAAAACCATGAAAAGCATTAATTGCCGTATATGACCCACTGTAGTCTTTTTGTTTGACGTTCATAATAAAATTCCTCGAAATATACATTCGCTAAGCCAAGCGCGCAGGAGGGTATCTGTCAAGGAAAACGGACCTTCGAAGAGTATCGCCCCGCTGACGATGTCAACGAGGCTACGCCGTTAATTACGATCCGAGAGGACGTACCTGCGGATCATGCGCACCAAAGGTGCAAGGACGGCGCGACTGGCAGCCGCCAGAGCAGGGCGGGCGCGTACGGGGCGCGCCATGATGGGTCCCACCTTCCAATAGAAGGCGATGAAGGCGCGACCAGCCGCGTAATTCACCAAGTGCTCATCGCGCAAACGCCGCAGGTCACAGACATCCGGGTGCATGGGGTCTGAATAGGCGGCCGTGGCCACAAAGCAGCTTCCGCCACCGCCTTCCGGGTCATCGTCCTGGTCCTCTTCAGGATTGGTGGGGTCATCCTCATCTTCACCCGGCTGGGTTGGCACATCAGGCTCTTCAGGCGTGTCGGGGATGTCTGGATCATCGATGTCCACATCGCCGAGCCCATCATCCTCGTCCTCGGGGTCCACCGGATCAGGGTCGGACGGTTCTTCGGGCTCTTCCGGATCGACAGGATCGGTTGGCACTTCGGGGTCAGTTGGCTCATCGGGATCTGTGGGTTCTTCTGGGTCCACTGGGTCAGGGTCTTCCTCACCGGTCTCTTCCCCCCAGGGGCGTGGATGTTCTTCGTTGAACTCCATGAGCTCATCGTAGCGCGCATTCTCATCGTTGAGGTGGCGCAGCGATCCCCAGCTTCCCCATTTACTGGATCGGCCGACATCGACAAAGGCATTGAACAGGCTGCCGCCGGCCTCTTCCCAGCTCTCCAGGAGCTCGCCGTAGAGTTCGCCCATCCCATCGGAGTAGTTCAGATGCTGGAAGAATTCTGAGAGCTCTTCATCGTGGACGTTCTCGCCTACACCCACGATATGCGTCCCCCCTTCGTACATGACCAGATCGAGGTCATACTCCTGCGCCACATCGGCGTGGTACTCGAACATCTCGGCCAGATCGACAAGCGAGCCATTGCTGTCACCGGTCACCGAGCCGTCGCGAAGCTCCTGAATGGCAAGATCTGTCGCTTGATCATACTGGTGCTCTTCGACCCAAGCGTCCCGCGCATCCCCGGTCAGACCCTGATCATCCGCTGTATTTTCTGCCGCAGTGCGGCTTTCCGAGATCCACTCACGAACGGTGCCGGCCTTGTCTCGGCCGAGGCCGCCATCGAAGTAGCCGGTGATCGCGTAGGTATCAAAGCTCTCATAGGGCGCCTCATTGCCCATATCCTGCCAAGCCGGAGCATTGAGGATCGACTCCTCCAGCCCCAGCCATCCTGTCTGTGTACTGATGACCTTGACCAGCTGATCTTCATGACCGGTAAAGACCTGGTCGAGAACGTCGGTCATCTCTGTTGCCTTGGCTGCGTAGTTCTGAACCCAGCCATCGCCATGCTGCTCACCAAAACGGTCTACGGAATCCGTGTGCGACTGCTGGGCCTGCTCGAACTGCCAGTTCCAGACCTCGTTGGAGAGCTCGAAATGCGCGCGAAGCTCGGGATCGAGATTGTCGCGAACATACCCCGCGAACTGTTCAATGTAATCGCTGTCAGCATTGTAGGGCAGGGTGAACCAAGGTTCCGTGCCTGTTTGATTGGCTAACTCGACCATGATCTCAACCGGGGCGCCGGGCACATAGGTGAAATGGTCTACGCTTGTGGCATCGTCCCAAGTGGCGACCTCGGAGTTGTTGGTGTCCATCCAGTCCATGAAACGCAGCGCGTGAACATCCCCAATAAGGTCGGTCCAAATCGGATTGAAGATCTCGCCGTCGGCAAATGCTTGAAGATTGTCCTCATGTACGACGCTGATGTCGCGAATGTGGTCGCCGGTGCCCGCAGGATCCGTCTCGTGGATCTGCACCCCGACCAAGTTGCCGCCATTGGGCGTATAGTCAAAGGTGATATGCCCTTCGTTATAGGTAACGTTCGACCCTCCGGAGATCTCGATTTGGCCCGCACCTGTGTAGTTCAGGTGGTAGGTGCCCGCGGCGTGGGTTGCCTCGGCGGGCAATTCGGTAAGGATCAGGGTCTCAATATGCGTGAGGCCTTCGGGGATCTCAGTTGGCCATCCATTTTCATCAAGGGCGCCCATTGCCTTGAGGTCCTCGTATTCAGTGCCGCCCCAGCGGCCCTCTTCGTGGCCAATCCAAGGGCGCGACGTCTTCATGACATCGATGAAGGGTTGCTGAGTCGACCAATCGGCAATGCCATTGAGGCCAAATGCGAGTCCGGCTTCACCATCTTGGGTGCCCGTGTTGATATCTGAGCTAGGCATGAAGTCTCCGAGAACTATTGTTTTCGCAACACTATGCCAGATCAGCTGATCCGCGATTATCCTTGAGAGGTTATCCACATATTTTCTGTTGCCCGAGGCAGCGTTACCGGTTCAGCAGCTTCTGATCGAGGTTGTCATCACTGCCATCGGAACGCATGGCGTCGGAGATTAAGTGCTCGACCATCTCATTTATGTACTCGAAGAGGTGTCCTTGAAGATCGCAATATTCTTTCCAGACGGTCTCGTCGAATACGCTCTCTTGGACATTGACCATCAATGTTGTCCGCCTTTGCCGAGGGTATCGATAAGGGCTGACGCCGTGTTTCCGGCAGATCGCGATGAACAGCCGGACAGACCATGTGTCATTCAGAGACATTTTAAGTTCGACTTCCGGTTCGGCATTTTCATCAAAACCATAACCTAGCCGTTCTTGGAGGCGATCACGGGCGGCGCCGGCCGCAGCGCGCTCCCCTTCAGTTGTTCCACGTGCAAATAGAGCCTCGAGCTTTGCAAGTTTATCGCGGATGTGCTGATCGCCCGACATGGTCGTCTCCTCATCTGCCACCTTTCATATCGCCAGAAGCGAGAGGGTCAAACCAAACCGATTGAACATTGAACAAAAAGGGCAGTAAGAAAAATCCGGCACATTTGCGAAAAAGGTCTTGAGGTTGCGAAATTCATATGCCATATGAGGGATGTCCTTCGGGACTATGAGTATAAATGCACTCACAATAGATGTTCTGGACCTGGGGGCGGTACCCAGCAGCTCCACCACATCCTGACCATAAGGGTCGGCTACGGGTAAACGGTAAGACACCCCACGCTGTAAAGGAGCCCCTAACGCAAAACGCTCTCGCAAGAGAGTTGGTGGTCAGGATCTGATGGGGCTGAAATAGGATCGACAGGCATTCAAAAGGGCCCGCGTTACTTCGGTGAGATACCACCGTTATCGGTTCAAACTGAGCAAATGCAAACGCAAACAACGCTCCCCGTATGGCTCTGGCTGCTTAAGCAGCCCGTGCAAACGGAAATTTGAAGTCCTCACGCTTAGCAGCCTGAGGCGGGGTTTGGTGAATACCTGGCAACAGAAATTCACCACTTCACACAGTATTCACCTGAGCAGGCACCCAAAACGGCAATCCGTTGTTAATGCCGCTCGTTTTCGACGGCCATCCGCTAACACGGATAGCCTGGGGCAACAGAAGCCTGCACATTAATTTCCTCCGGACAATTAACGCACAGGCTCCTGTTGAACGTATCCTCACGGATACGAGCAACAAAAATTCACCATTTCACAGTATTCACCAAGCAGGCACCCAAAACGGCATTCGGTTGTTAATGCCGCTCGTTTTCGACGGCCATCCGGTGGCGCGGATAGCCTGGGGCAAAAAAGCCTGCACACCAACAAGAAGAACTGGTTTAAGATTCCGCTTTGCGAAAAACAACAATGTCGCGTATAATTATGGAAACTAAAAACCATGAGGACAGTCTTCGAGATGCGCAAAACAATCCAAATCCTGGCCGCGGCAACAGTTGTTGCAGCCGGCATGTCCGGCTCCGTCGCCGCCCAGTCGGACTCCCCTGAGATGATGGACACCGCGAACGGCAGCTGCCTCGTCGGTAAAGAAAATGGTGACGTCGAACTCTACCGCATGAGCTGCGAAGAGTATGTCGCGGCCGGTGCCGGCGCGACACCCGACGAAGTCTCCCTGAACAGCAGTGTGCCAGAGGAGACCGCTGAATCCGCAGCAGACTAAATCAAGGAGAGCTTATGAGCTTCACAAAGGACAAGTCTCGCGCCAAACGTCGGCAGGATCTGAACCGCATGAAGCGCCGCGCGCGCCGCATCTATCCACATGATGCGGCCGCGAAATGCGCGAACCATCTTCAGACCTGCTCCTGCCACGCCTGCGGCAATCCGCGTAAGCACTTCAACGAGAAGACCCTTCAGGAACAGCGTGCAGAAATTGCAGCAGCTCAAGAGATGGCGCGGGCTTGGCCCGTGACGAATGGCCCCGAGCATCAGTCAAACCTCTGATGTCAATGTGACCCAGAGCGGGAAATAGGCTCTTCCTATACATTTCTGGGTTGACCCCTTTATGGCTATGGCTTTTTCTACAGCTTCCACGGGGGTATAATATGACGTCAGAGCTACGAAACGAGAACCAACTCATAGTCAATGCAAATGCCCCTATGGGTGCTTGTGATTGGGGAAAGCCAGCGTATCTGTGGCTTGCGATCAGCAGTTATTCTCCTCTCAAGGAGCATCGCTGGGTACGGGGCATCGATTTCCCTTTCGAGATCGTTTTGCTGCCAGGGTATGCGCGACCCACGGCGCTCAATATCGATGATATCGACGCGATCTGGTATGAGGGAGAAGTCACTGAGCCTTTGGTTATCTGGGACGGTGAATTCTCAGATAACCTGTTTGAGCAATTCTAGCCGCAACCCCCTTCCTTCAGGGAGGGGTCAAGGCCCCACTTTCTTCCCGTCATTTTTCTTCTCCCGCTTTCGCGCTCGAGCCTTGGCCCCGCGCCGATCTCGCTCGGGAGAGTTTTGGTTTTCGACATAGGCTTTGACGATTTCAAGTGGCGCACCCCCGCAAGAAACAACGCAATAGGAGGGTGACCAGAAGGCATCCCCCCAAAGGACGCTGCGCACCTCTGGCCAGCCTTCTTTGCGCAGACGTCGTGAGCTTACACCTTTCATTGAATTCACAAGCCGCGACAATGCGAGCTGAGGTGGATATGCGATCAGAAGATGAACATGATCCCCATCGGCTTCGATTGCTTCGATCTCCGCGCCTGCGTCAGCCGCGACCGACGTCATGGTGTCACGTAGTAAATCGCGCACGCGGGCGGTATGGATGGCGCCTTTGCGATACTTCGTTGTGAAGACCAAGTGGGCGTGTAGGCGGTGAACTACATGCCTACCTGCTCTAAAGTCGTCCATATTTTGCTTCCATTCCTATATTAGACCAAATATATTCTACGCAATGAGGAAGCTCAAGGCCATACGCGTACGGGTCTACCCGACCCCCGAGCAGGAACAATCATTCCTGCGGATCGCTGGTTGCTGCCGGCTGGTTTATAATCTCGGCCTTATTCAGCGCCGGGACTTCTGGCGCCAACACAAAAACACCACTGGACGCAGTATCGGCTGGCACGGCCAGAAGCGCGAGCTGACGGCGTTGAAAGCACTTCCTGAGGCGGCGTTTCTAAGGGAGGCTCCCAGCCACTGCCTTCAGATGGCGCTTCAGGATCTCGACACCGCCTACAGCCGCTTCTTTGAGGGGCATGCCGGATACCCATACCCGCGCCGTAAGGGGGAGAACGACAGCTTCACCTTCCCGGACCCTGCGCAAATTCGCATCGATGTGGCAAACGAGATGCTGGTGCTGCCGAAGTTCGGCCGCAAGCGAGGAGATGGGGGCGTGTTGAAGCTGCGGATGCATCGCAAGCCATACGGTGAGTTGCGCCGCGTGTCGATCTCCCGTGATGGGCGCCACTGGTATGCCTCGATCCTAATGCGCACCAAGGCGCGTGTACCGCAGCTGCCGGCCCCAGCCCCAGCCGATGTTATCGGTGTCGATCGCGGCGTCACAGCCCCCTTCGTGACCTCGGATGGCGTATCCTTTGGCAAACAGGTCGAGGGCGCGCCACAGCGATGCAAACAGCGCCGCCTTGCAAGAGCGCTGTCGCGCACGCAGCGCGGATCCCGCCGTCGCGAAAAGGCGCGGCTGCGGTTGTTAGCGCATAAATCGAAGATGGCGCGCCGTCGGCGTGACCAAACACACAAGATCACAGCGGCCATTGCGAAAAGCCACCGCATCGTTGTGATCGAGAAGCTGCGCGTACTGGCGATGACGGCCAGCGCCCGCGGCACGGTCGAAACGCCAGGCCGAAACGTGGCGCAGAAGTCAGGCCTGAACCGGGAAATTCTCGATCGGGGCTGGGGCGAGTTCCGTCGCCAGCTTGGCTATAAACTCGCTTGGCGTGGGGGGCAATTGCTCGAGGTTCCAGCCCGGAACACCTCGCGTACCTGTGCTGAATGCGACCATGTTGCAGCGGAATCCCGGATCAGCAGGGATCTATTCCGCTGCGTTGCATGCGGGCATGAGGACGATGCGGACCGGAACGCCGCGCTTGAAATCCGCAGACGAGGGCTTGTTGCCCTTGGCCTGCGCCAACACCCGGCCGGAACGGTCGGGGCAGCCCGGGGAGCCCTCTGCGATAGCACGGCGATGAAACGGGAAAAGGAAAATGATGGTATCAATGCAAAGACCTTGGTCGATGCATGATCCTGAAGCCTCGTCCTTCAGGGCGAGGAGAGTTCACGAACTCAGAAATATAGGGCCCTGCGATCCTGAACTTCTCCAGCCGCTCTTTGGGTGGGCGCAACGATCCTGAGGGCCTGAAGGAGGCCGCCTTCGCCCGCTCTATCTCGCGCGCAATCGCTTCTTCCGTGGCAATGGGCAGCACCCATTTTCCGCAACACAGCAGCATCGTCTGGACTTCCACCCCTGCCCCGCGATCATGGTCCCGAAGAGCCGCCTGATAGCGTGGTATGTCTGAAGCAATCTGGTGCGACATCCGCTCCGCGAAAGAGGTCACCCATGAAGGTGAAAGCCGCGCCGCTTCGCCCAATGTGCAGGTGCCACCCGTCCAGGTGACGATCGCCTCATCTGGCGCATCCTCTCCCCCATGGATCGGTTCAGCCACATCCCGAACGCGCAGGGCTGCGACGCAGGCGAGCAGCTGCCGCGTCGACCCCATGAACTGGTCGCCCACGATCGCCGGTTGTCTGTCGCTTAGTAGAGCTGCCCGGAGGGCATCATAGTTGGTCATGGCAATGCCCTTCATGGACCATGCTATGTGTAGATGAGCGACATGTCATCCCGCTGCTGCATTCACGATCTCAGTGCCAATCATTGCCACTACACGGGTGCGCAGGAATATTTTCGCAACGCACATTGCACCCCGAAAATGGGCGCATATTGTTCTGTCGAACGAACTATTGGATGGCAAAATGACCAAGACCACCGCAAAGCGCAAAATCACCGCCCTGGACATTAAGAAGATCACCAGCCCGACCGCCTCAAGTGTTGCGGGTCAGTTCATGGTTCTGGACGACAAAGTCGAGATTGATGACCAGACGGCCATCGAGGTCCTGGGTGAAGATGAGACCATCAAGGTGGCATCCGGATCGACTTTTTGTGTTTATGACACGAAGGATGAGGGCGAAGTGGCGCCCGTTAAGTTGCATGCGACGCAGGATGTTATGCTGAAAGGTCCCTTGATCTGGGCACGCCTGCCAACGATCGACATCCTGCCCATCATCAGCAAGCCAGTCGAAAAAACCGTTTTCACGACCTGTGAAAAAGTCTGTTTCATGAGCTCTTTGGGTTTTCTCTACGCGATCGGATCTGCGCCCTTCGCGGTCGCGGCTCACAGTGCCATCGCAGGTGAAGAAAGTATCCTGGCAGCTTTATTGGTGATCCTCATCGCCCTCGGCACGGGCGCATTCCTCCTCTTCATCCTCGACAAGATCGAACGCTTCGAGACGGAGGCACGCGAGAAAGCGGTAAAGAAGAAATTCAAAACGACCATGAAGTTCAACTCCCCCGATATCGCGATCCTCACTCAGACTAAGAACACCGCAGCCTGACGGCGCTGATCACCTGGTCCGTCCCGTAGAGGGCGGACCGCACTGCGAAAAACAAAAGGAAGAAGATGTCAAAGCAGTCCAAGACACAAAAGATGAGCGCCGGCGATGTCTTGTCCGGTGGATGCGCGCCGGGCGTCTCGAGCGTTACGGGACAGCATCTTCAGCTGAACGGAAAGACCGCGATCGACCCCGCCGCCAAGGCTCAGGTCGTAGAGGCCGGGCAAACAATCCGCATTCCTTCCGGGACCACCCTGTGCATCTTTGGGCGGGGTTTTGAGCAGGTCGAGACGATCAAGATCCACGCGACAGAAGAACTCACCATGACCGGGCCGATGATGTGGGCCGAGATGCCCACTGCAGATGTCGAAAAAATCTTGGAAGAACGCTCAAAGCGTGGCGTACCCAATCTGCGTGATATTGGCTATTTCGAGTTTGCATCGATGATCGCTGTAACGGCCATGATCTGTCACATCCTCTCGGCGCCGGTCAAACTGCTCAACGATATGCTCCAGGATAGTGTGAATGATCTCTCCTTTTGGATTCTCTGGATGCTTCTTTCGCTGTTTTTCGGTGGAATCATTTTCTCCCTCGGTTTCAAGATCGTAGCCCGGCTGGTGGAGCTGCAGGGGGAATACATCACGATGTCGTTCTCAAGATACCTGATGGTCACACCCCCGAACATCGATGCCCTGATCGAGGATCAGTCGGCAGCCTGACAGCTTCACCCCCACATGAAAGCAGGCCGCCTTGACCGGTGGCCCGCACTTCGCCTTGATACGACACCCTGGAGTCCTCATGAAAGTCGACCTCTCAACCGACCTTGCCAATCTCATCTCAGTCACAGGCCGACTGATTGTTTGTATCCATGCGTACGCCGGTAAATTGGAGGGCAAAGGCGCGACAGCAAAAGCTGCACTCGATACCATGAGCGAATACTCCTCCATTACGGCAAAATTCAGCTCCTTCACAACCGAGTTTGTGCTGTATGCAACCGGGGAAAGACCAAATGCGGCCTCGGTGGTGGAAAGCTGCGATCGCCTGATTCACGAGTTCGAAAACATCAAAAAGAAAGCCATGAACGAGGGCAAGACAAACGATTATTTGGCTTTTAAGGAAGGCCTTGCACGCCTGGAGGATATTCGAGGCAAAATCATGGGAACCGCCGTCCTGAACTAAGAATATAACACCCTGATGCGTTTAGGATCACATCGGTATCTATTGCGAATAATGGAGACAGTCAGAAATGAACATGAAGGTCAGAACCGTGAACATGAAGCCGGGCGATATTCCGGAAAGTAAAGCAGTGACGAAAGAATGATCATGGACATCATGTCGACACCGGAAGAGATCATGAAGGACGCGCTACGGCGCCAGCTTAAGGGTCTTTTGGATGAATGTACTGTCACCCAGTGCAAGCAGTTCGAGAACGTGTTTAAGTGTACTGCGGACGACCTTCCAGACGCGCAGGTGATCCATGCCATCGAGATGTGCCAGCGGACTGTGCGCCGAAACCGTGCAGACCGTGGCAGCTTGATCCTTCAAAGCTCGGTCACGGCTCAAACCATGGCGCCGGCTCAATCAAGCTGATCTCCAGATATTCAGTCCGCCAGGCGCATCCCGAGCCGACGCCCCAATCCGTATCCAACCAATCCATTCGCGGTCTCGAGGTCTCGCTGAGCAGATCCGGGATCTCGATGCCATCCCAGCGCCGCGCCACCTCGGGCCAGTCGATCAGGAAGGCCCGGGCGCGGCCGGGCATCTTGGGATCCTGATCTGGATCATAGCGGTCCCGCGTGCCCGGGCGCTGCCAGAAGAACCCCTCGCGCGCATGCGGCATCGGTTGACCATACTTCCGAGAGAAATCGAGCAGAGCCTCCGCGTCGGTCATCTGCAGCAGGCGGAAGCCGGGCTTCAGATCGACTTGATAGCTGTAGGCGCCGGCCTGTCGGCCATTGAGGCCCGGTGCGGCCCCCTCTCCCAACAGATCTACCCAAGTATCCTCATCGGCCCACCAGAGGCCACGGGGCTTGCGCTTGAAGCCCTCCTGGGCGGCATCTTTAAGGCCGTCGATAATTTTGGCGCTGTTGTGGATGCGCATGTAGCCCTCATGAATACCGTGGTTCTCAACATGAATTTAGCATGGCAATCATGTTTTTCGCGACACCTTTATGATAGATTATGGGAAACCCGAACGTGCCAAAGGAATGCACATGCGCCGCACCACATTGATGACCGCCGGCTTTCTGGCCATGGCCTGCCCGGCGGCAGCAGACCCTCCGCTTGCAGATGAGATCTTCGAACCTCTGATCGCATCAACTCTGATCGAGAGTTTCAGCACAGATGTGGGCTGGGAGATCATGGATGGCGGTGTTGAGCGCTTTGACCACACGAGGGTCTCAGGGAAATCCTGGCTGGTCCAGGCTCTCGCCATGCAGATCGAGCCCGCGGAGGCCATGCCAGAGGTTTACCTTGAGAACCTCATGCTCAACACCAGCAATAATGTCCTGGTAGAACTGGAGATCCTCGCCCTCTTTTTGGCAGAGGACCTGACGCGTATGACGTCTCTGGACATGCCGGTTGGTCAGGCCCTCCTCGGCGCCACGCCGTCGGGCATGCAGCAAGTCTGCGCGTTGATGTCTGCGCCTGTCAGTGCGATGGGCGAAGGCGTCACATTCACGATGGATGGTTTTGAAGTCGGGAAAATTGCAGGCTTCAAATCGCGCGTCCAGATCCTGCCGGGCAAAGAAACCTGCACATTACGCACCATCGCCCAGGCGACAGACCTCCAGCTTGAAACGCCAGACGGCCGTACGACGGACATCGGGGTCATCTCGATTGTCAGCGAAGGTCCCGCCCTCGCCCCTGAGCTGCGCAGCAGCTCAGTAACACTGGATCAAATGACCCTCACCAGAAATGGCGAGACCGTTGAGATTGAAGGGATTACAGAGGTTCTTCGGGGCAGCTTTCAGCTCTCGCTGAGCGATGCGCTTTACCGTGTGGCCACCGGGGATGTCTCGGGGATCCATGACGCGATGGATGTTGTCGCTGCATTTGCAGATGGTACCTCATGACAGGGGTCGCCCGTCTATGTCTGATGCTTGCGCTCTGCCCAGGGGCTGCATGGGCCAAGCCCGCTACAACGGATGCAGAACACCGCTGGGTGGCCCAACACGACAGTCGGTCGGGCTCCACGCTTCATTACAGATCGCCCAGCAATGAGGACGTGATCCGCTTTGACTGCGTCGGACCAAGTCTTGCAATGCCCTTGATGGACATGACCCGCCCCTTCAACAGGATCCTGAGCATCAAAAGCGATCTGGCCCATGATTGGCTGGCCGGACGTGAGGTCTTCGCGATGGTCATGGGGATGGATGGATGGCGCAAGGTTGATGTCCTCGCGGTTCAAGACCGGCTCATCATCGGGCCCAAAGAGACCGAGCGCGGCGTGATCCATATGCAGATCACCGGCAGCATGAAGATCAAGATTTTTGCCAATGCGCAATCAGGCGTGGTCGAGCAGGACGTTGAGGTCCCCTATGCTGGCATGGTTGCGCCTGAGAAGGAGCAAATCAAAGGCTGCCGTTCGCACTTCAAGAGGTAGCGCCACCCTCGGAAGGTTTTCCACAAGAAAGCCGAAGCTTGGAGATAATCCGTATTCTCGCCTAGGTGACTTCGTGCAAACCTGATCGGGATACAAGGATTATTGATATGGATAGCCTTCTTTTCGCAGCGCGCACGATCGTCCTCGCCGGTATTGAGGACAGCGGTGTGCCTCTATCGCATACCCTCGAGTTTCATCTCTCCTCCACCCTCGCCAAATTCATGGTCCAACCGATGGATGCAGAGGCTCTGACCTGGCGCTTGGCCAACGCCTCAGATGAGGACCCCCGCGGGGGCAAGGTGCGCGATGTCGCGGATGAATGTCTGATCTGTTGCGCCCTCTTCCCGCAGCGGCTGCGCCGCCACGGATCGATCCAGTATTTCTCCGGTGTCGGGCAGACCGCCTATGATGCCATCGGCATGTCCGAAGTGGCCTTGGGCTTTCCGCATATGCTGGATGTCTTGGCCGAGTTTCGACATGAGGATGGTGATGAGATGATCCTGGTCGACATGGCGCGGTCCGGCAGCACAAAGGCACGTCAGGAGCTGCGGGAAAGCAATGTGGTGATGTTCAGGCCCCGGTAGGCCGACCATTGAGTTCCCAGCCTCAGAAGCCGTATTGCGCGGGTGGCATCTGGAAGAACTCACAAGACCATTGGATCTCCCATTCGGCTTGTGCAGATTGCATCTGCCTGCCGAAGATTTCGGCTGCTTCTTTGGTCTGCTCATTGCAAACATCTTCTTCCTGGAAGGGTGTGATGATGGGCTCAAAATCTCCCAGGTCAGAGGTCATTGTCATGACAGACAGCCAGATGATGGTGGGGGACATGTTGTTGGTCTCCTTAACGTTGCGGTCCGCTGGTACCGCTTGAAGGGGCGAATGAAAACCAGGCAGGTTTGGAACGGGAAGCAGTAGACAGCGCATGAAAAAAGCGCCCCGAAAGGCGCTTAATTCTATCATTTTCGCAAAGGAGCTGCTTAAGGAGCAGGTGTCTCTTCGGCGTCCTTGGACTTCTCAGCCGCAGGCTCGAACTTGCCGGCGCCAGCGACGCGGTACATCTCGACCCATTTCTCTTCGCCTTTGACTTCGCGCTTCTCGTGTGTGGCGCGGCCAGGAACGTCGATCTTGGCGCCCTCTTCGATGCCTTTCAGGGCCAGAGCGTCGTCGCCGAATGCGGCCACGGCGCGGAAGATCTTGGTGTCGCCGCGCTCAACGCCAACCCATGCGTTGACGTAAGGCTGCTTGCCGTCTTTCTCGTAGCTGTCGAAGTTGTGACGCACTTTGGTGGCCACGCCGACGATCTGCTCAGGACCGGTCGCATAGATGCCCATGTGAGGGTTTTTGCCACCACCCAGCAGGGTGCCGCGGATGATCTGCTCGCCACCGGCGTTCACGGCGTCTTCCAGAGTTTTGGCGTTGTCGTTATAGCCTTTCACAGCTTTTTCGCTTGTCGCGCCATCAGGGCCGGCAGTGACGAAGGTTGCGGAAGCAACACCTTTGTCGTCGACCTTGAAGCTGTCAGCTTTGAAGGTACCCACGTAGGAAGTGTGGATGTTCTTGTTCTTGGACTTCTTGTCTTTCTTGTCTTCAGCCATCGATTTTCTCCATTTTTCGAGTTTGCCGTTCTTCTATGTTTCAAGGTATCCAGGGCTTGTGAAAAAGCGAAACTATTATTTTTTCAGAGTCCCAAAATTTAATCCGCTGCCCTATCCGACCTTAGATTTCCGGGGATGCCGTGTTGAGATCGTCATAAGCGACACGCAGAATATCGTTCAGAAGATCTGCCATCTCGCGGACATCAAAGTCATCCGGGTCCAGAATATCGAGTGCCGCGATCCCCTGTTCGAGATCCTTCTTGGAAAACTCAAAGGTGACCGTGCCCGGCTCCATCGTGGTGTCCAGGATCCGCTGGGTCAGCCCCTCAAGGTGCTCAGCATCATCCGGATCATCCGGGCTCAGCACCTCGAGCGCGGAGTGCAGCACCTCGCGCTCCCCTTCCTGCAGTTCGATGTAAGTCTTTTCGCTCATTGTGGTCTCCATTAACCCATCATATCCGGTTCTTCTTCAAGCTCAGCGGCCTTCTCGGCTGCTCTGGCTGCTTCACGCTCTGCACGCTCGCGGCGCGAAGCTTCGATCATGAGGGCCGCCGCGCGCGGGGACATGGCACCGACCAGCTCCTGCGCCCCTTTGTCGGTATAGATTACCGCGGGGTTGGGAGACTTCTGGATGCGACCGCCAAGCACTTCACCCCATTCTTGCCAATAGGCGAGACGTGCATCGTCATCTTCCCAATCGAGCTCGAGGACAGATTTCCATGTCGTTGTCGGCGTCACATGGGTGCGCGCGTTCTGACCTGTCTCGATCAGATGCGCCCGCCAGATGCTGATCTCCTCAAGGTTCAGCGGCACGGCTCCAGATTTCACCGCAGCGACGAATTCCTTAACCGCCTTTTTGCAGTCCTCGCTCGGGGTTGCGTTGCATTCGGCCCGGTGCTGCACCGTGCGCAGGGCGTTTGCCGCCGCCATAGGGTCGTCGCCGTCGATCCCGGCAAATTCAACGGTGGAAAAACTGTGCTCTCCCGCCTGATCCTGCACAGAGTAAATGTGACATTGAGCACGTCGCGCACTGGACTTGTAGCTCCCCACACAGTGCTTCAGGCGATCAGATTCCAGACTGAGTGACGCGCCGGTGGGCAGCGGGCGGACCACAAGTCCATTGGAGGCCACAAATTCACGGGTCATCAATGGGAAGCCGTCTTCGCCGTACTTTTTGAAGCCCTCGGTTGCGTTTTTCGTATAGGCAAGCATGGACTTACCCTCGATCTCCATCATCGCCGGGATACGCGAAGCATAGCGCCGCGAGATCTCCATCATCAGCAAGGGCACGTTCTTCGTCTTCCCGATGATCAGGTTGGTGGCCGATTCAAAGGCCGAGATGACATACTCCCGGCTGACCATAGGCTCTGGCTGCTCTGTCTCCTTGATCGAAGCCAGCGCCTGCGGCAGGACTGCAGTGCGGCTGAAATGCTCGATCGCCTCCATCGCATCGATTGTGGTCAGGGCCATGGTCCGACGGTCAAAATCCTGGGGATTAAAATCCGCACCACGGGCCAGGCTCTCATGATACTTGACCCAATTGCCCTTCGAGGCTTCAAGGATCTCTGCAACAGGAATGCCTGTGGCGTTATGCAGCGGGATCGCCATGGCTGTCAGAATGTCGTTAAACTTCAGCCAGCTCTCATCGTCTTGCGGCGTTCGGTCAGGCGGCAATTGCGACAGGTACCGCAGCGCCATATCGATCGGGACAGACCCGGAGATTTGCGTGTGGCGCGCGCGATTCACACCTAGCGCGTCTTCCCCTTCGATCCGTTCACCGGCCTCGAAGATGCGGCCGGCAGGCGCCGCGGTTGTCAGCTTGCCAATACGTTTGACGCCAGCTTTCGCAAGGCCCGTGGTTTCGATCAGGATCGGCTGGATTGGTTGCATCTCATCGACCGCGCGCGACAGCGACATTCGATCGGCAATGAGGCCTGCAAGGATCGGCATGGATTTTGCCGCCTGCATTCGAATATTCGCAGTCTTGGTATTGCGCGTGCCGTACCAGTTTACGGCCTGAGAGCTCGGGCGCTGAACGTGCTTCAGGGCTTCTTGCGCCTGTGCGATATCCGGGTCTCCCATATCGCCGATCTTCAGCTTCTTGGGCATACGGGCGGTGGTGGCGATCTTATATGCCTCGAAGCCTGACATGCGCGCGCCGATCTTAAAGTTGCGGCCGCGTGTCATGGAAAGCGCGCCGCGATCACCGATGCGTACGAGGCCTCCCGGCATTGGCATGTCTTTGGGATATGTGATGAAGCGAGACGAGATCAGATCATCGGTGGCCTTTTTTGCCGGTCCATCATCGAAGGCACTCATGAAATCCTGCCAAGATGAGACCTGATTGGCGGTTTTATCTCCGCCATATTCTTCGCCAGCTCGGATCAGGTTCTCTTTGCCGATGTCTGCGAGAATCGCCATGGCGACCGTTTCGTGAAACTCAGCGGCAGTCGCAATATGCGCAAAATCATAGAGGAAGGGCGTGACCTTGGGGATCGCCCCTTCGCATTTCGAGATATGAAAACCCCGCATTGCCCCATTGGTAAAGTCAACCTGATACCGCAGCCAGGTTGGATCTTCTTCGGTGGTCCAGAGGTAGCCCGCAGCGCGGGCTTCCTCTGTCTGTACGTCGCGTGCAAGTCGGATGGCCATTAGAATTCTACCTCAAGGTCGCCGGCCCATTCGGCCGTTTCCTCATCATCGACCTCTACGTCGAAAGTTTCACCGGCTTCCTCCTCCCCTTCTTCGAAGAAGTAGGTGATTGGCCCGTCTGCGCCCTCCAGACCCCGGGGCCCATCGCGGTTGATGAGCTCCATGGTCTCGTTGGTCAGATCACGGTGCGTGCCATCGGTCATCATCGGGATGTTCCCCAGAAGAGACAGCACGGTGTAGAGGCGGTCGCGGCCGGCAGGTGTGTCGACTTTGAACTCCGACAGGTACTTGTGGTTCGTACCAGGTTTGCGGAAAGCCCGTGTCGGAATGGTCGCCGGGAACGGTTTGTTGTGGATTGCTTCATAAAGACCCGGGCGGGACTCATAGAACTCCACATTGCCGCGGCGCAGAGGCTGCATGTCGATCTTAGCATTGCGCCCGGTGAGACGAATGATGATGTCGGCCATGTCACGCGGACCGGGTCCGCGCGCATCTTCCTCCATCGAGCCCCAGATCCGCATGTAGCTCGACGCATCGCCCCGTACGAAGTCACCGGCGGCACGGGTGAACTGCGTGGCAACCTCCGAGGCAACCACTGCATTGGGCAGAACAACCGGCAGCATTGTCATGTCGATTTTGCTATCATGAACAACGATCCCGCGGTGAACGGCGCCGTGGGTGTCACGGTAGAGCGAAACGGTACCGAGGCTGTGCTCATTGGCCGTAGTGATCGCCTGAAGGATGTTGCCACCCAGGATCTGAACCGGCATCTGCTGGCGCAGGTTTGCGGCCTCAGAGAACTCGCGCAGATAGGCATCGTTGAACCCGTCGGAGATGCCCGGACGGAAGCGGATGTCTTCCATCTTATTGGACATGATCCGCGACACAGCGATGGTTTCAGGCTTGCTATCGCCCGGGCAGATCGTCTTGATCTTATAAGCGCTGGGCATGTCGTAGTGGCTCGGGTCCTTTGGCGGGACCAGATCGACCACGGTCCGTGCCTTGAAGCCGTCCATGTCTGTCACAGATGGGAAGCGCAGGCTCACGCCCGGCTGCAGGTTTTCCAGAACCCAGGCCAGATCGGTGATCTTATGGTACTCGCGTGCAAAGCGGCCCGGGATCACTTCCGGGTTTGCCAGAGCGGCATCCATCTCATGACCACCCGGCAGATACGGACGCATCAGACCCGCGAGGTTCTGGTTGATCCGATCCGCGTAGGGCTTGAGACCATCGGAGCCATGCATAGTGATGGCCCGCTCGACCATAGTCACCAGACGCTCGGCCGCGACCGGGTCTTCACCCAGATCGTGGTTGCCGGTGGACATATAGACTGGGGAGAGGAACACGGATGTGTCCAGGTCGCCCTCTTCAAGCTCTTGACCCGAGAAGATGGTGGTGGTGCGGATATCCACGGTGCCACCGAATTCTTTGGGGCGCAGCGGGTTGGCGTTGCGGCTTTCCAGCTCTTCGATGAGCACGTCAAATTCCATGCGGATACGCTGGATCAGATCGTCCTGCTCATGGGCTGGCAGCATGATCGAACGCGCCAGGACCTTGTTGGCCAGGCTTTCCAGACCTGATTTCGCCACACCGGAGCCTTCGTCATTCTCGCCGTTGACGTCCGCCACGTTCAACACGTCTTCTTCAGCGAACTTCGGGAAGCCCAGGCGACGTGCCAGCGCTGGCGAGGAGAGCAACACGTTGCGTGTGGCTTCATCCCCGACCCGGTTCAAGAGGTCAGGCACATCATCGAGCAGCAGCGGGTGGGAGCGGTTGCCATCAACGGAAGCGCCGAGCGAACGCAGCTTGCCATTACGCTGCTGCAGGATACGCATCTCTGGGGTCAGGCCGGTCATGACCGAAACCACCTTGGGCGAAGCCACCTGATCGTAGCGGTTTCCGCGGCCCTGCGCCTGAACATATTTGATGATGTCGATCGGCGCTTCGAATTCGATCAGCGAGCGCGGACGCTGGTCGTCGAAGGTGACCCCGGCGTGGTAAGACCCACCGGTGGCACCCGCCGAGTTGTAAAGCAGGGCATCGAGATGGCCGCCGTTGAAGCTGTCGACAATCTCTTTGCGGTTCCGGCCGCCACGCTTCTGAATGCGGTTCTCGCGGTAGCACAGCGTCCGCCCGGAAATCTCACCGGTGCGGATGTTGTTGGCCTCCAGGCGCTCGATCAATGCATCCACCGGGGAAACCGGCAGATCAGGGATCTCATTGATCAGCTCGTCGATGCGCGCAAAGGCTGCGTTGATCGCATCATAATGCTCGCGGTCCCCGCCCAGAGCGTCCACCTCAGCCTCAAGGGCTGTGAGGTCAGCCTTGATCTCATCGTTCATCACACGCGGAAGCTCGATCCGGCGGAAGGCTTCACCGATGTCCGCGACGAGCTGGCGGCGTTCACCTGGGTCAATGGTGGCCCGGAAGGTGATGATGATGCTTTCCAGCTCAGCCAGATGATCTTCTTCCAGCTCATCGGTGATGCTCTTCAGGGCATCCTCATAATCTTCGATGGCGCGCTGGGAGACAGCTTCTTCGTAATAGTTGGTGTTGGAAAGCCGGGTGTAGGCTTCTACCACGTCGCGCAAAGGCGTGTGCGGCACGATTTTCGCATCGATTTCCGCAGCTCGGGCCGCCATGCGGTCACGCTCGGTGCCATCGTCGATATTGGCAATGGCATCCTGCAGGCGCTGGGACGCCGCGATAACGCCGCGGCCGTTGGCGTTGCGGTGACGCGCGGCCTTCGAGAACTTGCGGAAGGCACGCATGGCGTCCGAGTTATTGGCGCGCGGATCCAACGTATCCCCGTCGATCTTCATCTTGTAGAGACCATTGTGGATCCGGCGGATCTGATCACGAATGGTCATCTCCGGCAGTTCTGCCAGTTCTTCCTCAGTCAGACGGTTACCATCTTCGTCCCGGCTCATCTCATTGAGCAGAGCCGCATTGGTCGAGTGGAAGGTGATCAAAGGCTTACGCCCCTGGTCCATCTCGGCAATGGCTGCCTCGACAACCTGATCCACCTTGATGGCGTTCATCATGATCCGCGCGAGGTTCGACAGCGGACCGCCGATCGCCAGCGAATACTGCGACAGCTCATTGGTAGCAGATCGCGCCTGGCGCTCATCCATACCGGCGTTGACCATCTGACGGAACTGTACGGCCTGAGCGCGGCCGACAACTTCACCGATCTGCGTGGAGACGTCGATCATGCCTTCCACGATGGGCGAGAAGCGGTTCATCGTGTCCTGGTACTGCAGCATCTTTTGGTCGTCAGGCAGGTTGACCACATATTCCGTGGCCGAGAGATCGTGGTCCCGGCGGATCATCACGCCATCTTCTGCCAGCATGGTGGCGAAGGCTTCCTGAGCCACCTCACCGCCCGAGGCGATGTTCTCGAGGATGCCGGCAACATTGGAGCCCTCACCTTGCGGCAGCAGCGGCTCATAGAGATCCATACCCTGCGGGTTGCGCGAGGGCGTGCCTGTAGCAAAGGCCACATTTTCAGGCTTCAGACGTTTGATCGCCTTGCGGAAGTTGCGCCCGGTGTTGGAGCGCGGGTTCAGCGCGTTGTGCGCTTCATCGAGAATGAACATCGTGTCGTCGCTGGCGATATTGGCCAGCCATTCCGCTTGCGGTGCGTCTTCCTTGACGTTGAACTGGGAATAGGTGGTGATGATCAGGTTGTAGCCTTCAGGCCAGACACCCCGTTCAAAGAGCTCACGGCGCTGCTTGGGCTTGAGGGAGACCATCTCGCGGCGGATCTCTTCGCCGGTCACCGCATCCACGGTGACATCGACGAACTCGGAGCCAGAGGTCAGCAGCAGAACGCGTGCTTCCTTCAGGCCGTCGACAGCCTTGGTGTCGCGCAGAACATCGGGCACGTTAATTGCCGCGGACTCGGTCACATAGAGGCAGCGGTTTTCAGTTTTCGCACGCAGGTGTGTCTTCATGATCGCTGACATGGTGCGGCCTTTGCCGACACCTGTCTGGTCAGCCTCGAGGAAGCCGCGGCCACGCTCTGCTGCATTCATACGCAGGGCAACAGCGTCGACCTGTTCAGGGGTGAGAATTTCGCCAAGGTCTGCCACCGAGCGGCCAAGGGCCTGGGCAACCATCGCGTCAATCCCACCATAAGGCTCTGCATCACGGAAGCAGCGGTTCAGAGCTTTCGCTGTGGCACCCTCAAGGGCGCGCGGAATCATGGTGAAGGGCTCGCCCACCCGGCTCAGCGGCTGGTAGGGGCGCTGACGGGTGTTCTCTGCGCGATCATCTTCGGCCTTTGCGGCATCACTCACAGCCACTTCGCCGCGGTTGAACTCACGGATCTTGCCGCGCGAGCGGGTGATCTCACGTTCCAGCGAGACGAGATCGTCGTCTGTGGCCACGGTGATCGAGCGCAGGGCGGCCTGGGGCAGGGCATCTAGAGCTTCTGGACGGCGATCGCCCACAAAGAACATCTTCACTTCGCGACCGTCGCGCACACCATCGGCAACGCCGGGGGCGACTTCAGCTACAGCTTCAAGGCCGTAAGCACGGCCGATCTCGGAGCGCAGGCGTTCGAAGTTGTCTTCGTCGATATCCGCAGGAACGATGAAGATCGAGTTGCCTTCCGCCGGGCGGCGCGACAGCACGTTCATCGCATAGTCCGTCATGCCGGCCTCAGAGACTTCAGAGAAATCCTGAACCTGAAGACTGGCGTCCGATGCACTGAGGCGCGGCAAAGCGACACCCAGATCACGATCACCGCGGAAATCAACACTGTCATGGCCGCGCGCTTGGCGGCGGATCAAGGACAGAAGGGAAATGCCGGGGCGAAGATCTTCGCCCTTCTCGGTCGAGCGGGAGATGACGAAGCTGGTGTTGGCCGAGATCCGTAGAGCCTGAATGAAGGCGGAGCGCTCGTTGTCACCCTCGATCGCCAAGGCTGTGATCTGACGCAGGATCTGTTCGCGCAGCAGGTCGAAAGCTTCTTCTTGATCAATGACGATCTTCCCTGCCGGGCCTTCCTCAAGAGCGGCATTCAGAACGCGATCGAAATCACGGCGGTGCAAGGTGCCCTTGCGCGCCATGCGCACGATGCCGGCGGCAACACCATTGAGGTCTTCCGCTTTCCGGGCGCGCAGGAAGAGCGCAGGACGCCCCCCCTCGATTTCATGCATGAAGCTGGTCGCGCCTTCCGCATCGGTGACGCGGATAAAGCGACCTTGGCTGTCACGGACGACTTCCTCGCCACGCATGTTGAGGCCGATGACCTCCACAGTGTCGGGATCTGGCACGATGGCCTTAGGCGCATCATCTGCCTTCGGCTCTTCAGTCTCTCTGGTTGCTTCCGCGGTACGGGGCGCCCGCTTGAAAAGGTTGATGATCATGTCGCTCGACATCAGGCGCTCGCGCGGCATGCGGGAGAGTTCGCCGCCTACCATCTCGGCAATGTGGGATGTCTTGAAGGGGATCGGCTTGCCGCGCTCAAAGATCATGGTCAGCATGTTGCCGCTGCTGCGCATCTTGAAGCCTGATTCTTGGGCCTTTTTCGCAACCTCAGCGCCGTCTTCGTTCTCTGCCACGCGCAGGATCAGGCCAGGGTTACCCTTGTCGTCGATGAGGCGCTTCAGCAGGGCCTGCTTTTTGGGGAAAGTGACCCAGGAGACCATTTGAACCGGTGTATCTTTTGTTTCGGAATTGTCAGCCATGACTTTGTAGTCCCCGTGTAGCCCGTATTTTCAACGAATGTTTCTCTTACCTACAATCTCTGCCAACCTTGCGAAAAATCCAAGTACATCCGGGAAGATATCTGCGAACCAAACCTTTCCTAAAGCTGCCCTAAAATGCCAAATCTGTGCTATGCAGAGGCTGTGTTTCCACATCGGCATGGGGATGATCGATGAGCGACAGCAAGAACCGCGATGACAACAAACTGTACAAGCAGGCCTATGATGAAGCCCGGAATGGTGGGCGAGACCCCCTGAAATATGTTGCAGAACGCCTCTTCTTTTCACCGCACCCCGCGGAAGAAGCGGGCCGCGCCGCGGGCGAAAGGGACCGCAGAAAATATGGTCCGCAAACCAAGACGCAGCCTGATCCAGTGCAACGACACCCGAAAACAACGAACTCCCCTACCCGCACTGCTCTACGGAGCGGCACGTCGGGTGGCAGTTCCCCGGGAGTTCCAACTGGCTCATCAGATGTCGCGATGCTGGTTGTCTTCGCCATCGCCGGTTTGACTTACCTTGGCTGGGTCATCAGCGTCATGAACTCTGGTGGCCCCTCTTCTGCGGGAGAATTCGTTCTTGTGGCACCTGGCGTGCTGGGTGTCATTGGCGTGGGGTTGTACTTTGGCGCCATGTTGATTGGGGCAGCCATCGGAATCGGCCTTTTTATTGGCTTTCTGGCATTCTTCTACCACGTTTTTATCGGAGGCTAGATTTTGCCCCCACGCATCACAGGAGCCTTAGGGTTCAACGGAAACGGACTAGATCAGCTATGACCAAACTCGCGCGCATCACCTGCATCCTGGGCATCACCCTGGCTTCGGGGGCAGCTGCTTTTGCAGGCCCTTTCGACCGATCTCACGCGCTATGCGAGGCTGATAAGAATGCGGATGATATATTACAATGCGGTGTGCTTCAGCCTCATGTCACCAAGACCTACCGTATGCGCGACTTTCTCGAAGTCTATCCTCTGAGCACTTTCTCAGAAATACTGGAGCTCAACGGATGGGAAGAAGATGAGGTCGGCTTGGATACGATCGTTCCCAAGGGGAAAAAATTTGTCATAGACAGGTTCAACTGACGGATATCTGAGCAGCCAAACGGCTCAATATGAGTGTTCGGTGAGGCAGCAACTGCGGGGGGTGCAAAAAGAAAAGGGCCGGATTCATCCGGCCCTTTTTGTATTTTTCGCAATGTATCGAGATTAGCCCTCGAGGTTCATCTCGTCGTCTTCGACCGAACCGAGCAGATCGTCGAGTGCGTCCCCCTCGTCAGCTTCCAGCGTGTCTTTCGGAGCTTCGGCCTCGGCCTTCGCTTCGACTTTCTTGCCAGCACCGGCTTCAGCGCGCAGACCAGCAACAGCGGCCTCACATGCTTCAGTCATCTCGGTGTAGTAGGCGCTGCGCGCTTCGGCACAGGCCTCAACAGCCGGGTACGGCGATGTCGGCAGCTGCTGGAAGCCCTTGATCACGAAGCCGCGCTCCATGCCTTCCATGCGATCCTCGAGGAGGGTCATGGTCGACCAACCTGTGGCGGGGTGCTCGCGCAGCTCGACACCGGCAGTGTTGAAGAACTTCTTCAGGGTGTCGTCCGACAGACCGCGCCAGCCTTTCGATTCAAAGGTCGCAGCTTCGGATTTGTCAGCGTAGGCTTTGAAGCCTTCCGCCAATTTCGCACCAGTGTCCGACGGCAGAGCATCGTCGCCAGTCAGGTTCAAGGCGCGCTGAAGGCGCATGCCGATGGTCGGGCAAGCCCAGTTCTGGGGGTCGATGGTGCTGATGCGAGCGCGGACGCCCTTCTCTTCAGCTTCCTTCATGGAAGTTTCCAGCATTTCGGCAGTCACAGGACCCACGGAGTAGCCGCGTGTCGGAACGACCGAGAAGCCGCCCTTCTGCAGGACTTCTTCGACCTGTGCGATACCGTCACCGAAGGATGCGATGGTTTCTGCGGCGCGCTCGGCTGCGTCGTTTGCAGTCCATTTGCCATCAACCATAGCGCCGGAGCGGAAGAACGGAGCCTGGATCACGTTGCCTTCGTCGTCCTGACCGAAGAGGGTCACGGCGCCTTCAGCAGCAAAGCCAGCTTCGATCGCGGCCTGGAGATCTTCGACGGTGGTCACGTGCTTTTCAGCATCCATCACCAGCTGGTTCACTTTCAGCTTCGGACGACCTTCGTTGTCGCGGCGGCCATTGTCGACGTAGTTGCAGACAACATCAGGGATGATGTGGTGCTGGTCGACCTTCGGATTGCCGTTGAAGGTGATCATCCAGCGGCTGTCGTAGACGCCGTCTTTGCCTTCCTGGACGTTCTCGATCCGCAGTGTGCCACCGTTTTCGATGTTCACTTCGGATTTGCCGCGCTTCTTGGTGTAGTCTTTCTGGCCCAGAGTGCCGGAATACTTCACTTCGATCTCGGTGCCTGCGGCGGGACCGGATACCACTTCGCCGACAACGGTGTCAGCTTTGAATTCTTTTGCCTTCAGTACCAGGTTGCCACGGACGGTGGACGAAGCACCGCTCATTTTGCGGCGCGATGATGCGAAGAGTTTCTGGAGGTCACTCATGGTCGTTCCTTTGTTTTGCGTTCACGATATCCAACCCGGACCCATCTTGGGTGTTCACCCGGGCGACAAGTTATAAATGGGCGCACTGAGAGAAAGTACCAAGTGCTATTTTTCGCAAATCGTGATTTATTTTTCGCACTCACTGATTGGGCATAGGAAAGCTGTGATGTAGAGGTCTCGGAGGTACGAGAATATGCCTTGCTGCATTGCAGCAAACGCAAGGCGGACATCCGTATCTGTATGTGGTCCTGCCTTCTGAACGCTCCTATATTTGCATCAAGCGAAAACGCAGACGGTATGATCCCGCTGCAAAGCAATACAAAGGCATCTACCATGGCATCGACCACGACCAATATCCCCAGCGCTTCTCTGGCCAGCAGGTTTCAGCTCTCCGACGGCATGAAGCGCTTCATCCACCGCTTCTTTCTTACTCGTGAGCTCAGTGCCCTACGTCAGGCCCAGCACCACGTCTCCAAGCCCGAAATCTTCGACGCGCGTTTGGCAGAAATCTCAGCTGAGCTGAGGAGCCTGCGTAACGCATAAGTTTCTAACCAATCGTAAAGATGACAAAAGCCCCGACGAGATAATCGTCGGGGCTTTGTTTGTTCTTAAGAGCTTGCCGGTGAGGTTTACTTGCCACCGCCGGGAGGATTGTTTCCGCGGCCGCCGCCGGAAGGGTTTCCTGTCTGGCTAGGCCCATTGGCTGGTGTATTCTTACCCATAATATCTCTCCTGCTGACCATTGAAACACTTAGATGGTGTCCGGATACACGTATGGCAAGATCTAAGATGCCCGCCATACGTGTATATTGGACAAACACCTACATGGCAGGACCGGCGCTTTCCGACTTCTTACCTTTGCCCATGTGATCGTCGATGAAGGCCGAACACTTCTTCATGTCATTTTTGATCGCGTCTGTGAGTTCCTTGTTGTTCTCTTCGGCAAGCTTCTGGGCGAAGGCCAGCTGTTTTTCCGACGGCGGCCGCGGTGGTGCCGCTTTCATGGCCTTGTCGATCCAAGCGGACAGCTCCTTGGAGGATTTCATTGCCTCTTCGGGAATGTCCTTGCCGGAGCGGTCGGCCAGGTTCTGGGCCAAGGTCATCTGCTTTTCAGATGGGGGATAAACACCCTTCGAGCCATCAGCATTCTTCTTGGCCTGACCGAGGTGCTCTTCGAGGAAAGCGCGGCATTTCGTGCTGTCGCCGATCGTGCCTGGAGGCAGTTTGATCTTCTTGCGCTCGGCAATGCTCTTGGCGGCCTTCACCATCTTCGGCGTGGGCTTGCCAGCACTGCCGATCTCGATCTGAACCGATGAAGACCGAATATTGGCGATCTCTTTCTCGGTCATCGCGTTGATCTTCTCGAGCGCTTCCATGGCCGTCATCTTGCCGCTCTCGACCATGTCAAAGATTGTCTCCCAAATCGCGGTACGACCGGGATCGACGACATTTGGGCTGGCCTGCACGAGAGCTTCATAGAGCTTGAGCCCGCCTGTGGTTGGCTTGATGGATTTGCCTGCCATCATCAGCTGCTTTTGAGCCAGCAAGCCTTTGATCACCTCGCCGCGGGTCGCAGCCGTACCGATGCCCGTGGCTTCCTTCAGACGCGCTTTCTGTTTGGGATCATCAACCAGGCGCCAAGCCTCCTTCATGACTTTCATCAACGAGCCTTCGGTGTACCGGGCCGGCGGCCGCGTTGTCACCGTGCGGATCTTCGCGTCGGTGATCTTAGCGGCCTCACCGTTCTTCATCTGCGGGAAATCATTCTCTTCACCGGGCTTCGCTGGCGCGCTCCCGAGGATTTCCTTCCAGCCTGGCACCAGAGGTACGCGGCCGGAGTTTTTGAACGTCCAGTTGTGGCCACGCCATGGCACGGTCATGTCGACGGTTGTCTGACGGTATTCAAAGTCAGGCGCCAATGCGGCCAGATACTGCTTGGACACCAGATCAAACATCTTCTTTTGATCCGACGACAAGTTGGGCCAGACCTCATGGAACGCTTTCGGCGCGTTGATGTTGGGAATGATCGCGTAGTGCGAGAAGCCTTTGAGGCCCGCATCCGAGAAGTGACCTGATTTGCCTTTACGGACCTGCGGTTTTGCCAGCAGTTCACCATGTTTGCCATAGGATGGCATCCGCAGCAGACGCTTGACCATCTCGGGGACGTTGGGGATCTCGTTTTCCGGCAGGTACTGCGCTTCACCCCGCGGGTAAGTCAAAATGTGGTGCGGCGCCGCATAGAGCGATTGGGCCACAGACAATGTATGATCGCCACTCCAGCCAAAGCGCGATGAACAGGCGGCGGAAAGGGCGTTGAGGTCGAAAAGCTTCGGGGGTCCTTGGCGTTTCTTCTCGAATTTGGCGTTCAGCGGTCCTTCATGGCCCTTCGCTGCGGCGACCAGACCATCAGCGATGCGCTTGTCCATGATTTTGCCGCGCAGCGAGTCCTGCTCCTGCAGGGCTTCTTCGCCTTCCGCCAGATCGTCTTCTTCAGCTTCCGCCTCTTCTTTCTCAAGCTCCTTGAGCACTGAGGCCGGCATCTTGGTACAGCTCAGCTTGAAGGTGCCATTTTGAACTTCGGTATCGGCATCAACCTCGAACATGTCCTGCGGTTTGAAGTTCAAGATCTCCAGCTCGCGCTTGCACACGATCCCGAGCACCGGCGACTTCACGCGGCCGATGCCGATCGCGCCTTTGGTGCCGGGCTTTTTCATTACGGCAGAGGCTGTGCGTGTTAGTGACAGATTGGTGGTCTGGTCTGCCTGTTCGCGCGCCTGTCCTGCCATATAGCGGCCATGGTAGACTGCATTGTCTTCGAGATTGTCGAATGCCTTGCGCAGGGAGACTGGATCCTGGGCGGTGAACATCGCCCGCTTCACCTTGCCGGAATACCGCAGATACTCGAGGATTTCATCACCGATCAGCTGACCTTCACGGTCACAGTCGGTTGCAATGATTACTTCATCGGCGTCAGAGATGGCGCTGCGGATCGCGCTCAGCAGGGTGCGGGCATCCGCCACCGGCTTTTTGGGGTAGAACTCCCCGGTCCAGAGCAACCCAGGTGACCAGGGATGTTTTTTGCTGTCCCACTCATCGCGAACCTCATCGGGCTCTTTCAGCGTGAGGATGTGACCGCGCGCAGGCAGGATCTGACCATACTTGCTGCCAAGGGCGACCTTAAGGTCTTTTGCCTGACTGGATTTTTCGCAAATAACGACGGACTTGGGCATATTTCTGGACCTCTGGTTATCTTCTGTTGTTCTTATCAAAGGGCTGATCTGCCGATAATGCCCGTGTCATACTTATCTGTATCATTGCTTTTCGCAAATACCTACATGGGAGATGGCATGTGATCTTCTTCACGGCTCATCTCATATTCATCGAGCTCGGTGAACCAGTCGCGCTTGAAGGCCGGATCGAACTCGAAGGGCGAGACGTCGCGGCCAAGGTGGCGCGAGAGCTGGGCGTGGCGCAGCTCGATCAGCGTGTCATGCAAACCGGTGGCCAGCGAGACACCTGAGCCGAAGTGCAGCAGAACCGCACGGTCGAGCATATAGGGAACATCGAGACGCGCAGCTGAAGAAATGGCGCCACGGAGATCAGAGAGCGGCCCCCGCCCCGCATCTGCAGGACCATTATTGATGAAAAACCGCTCCATATCGAGCGCACCGCAAACCGTATCGACAAGCGGGGTGTCGCATTTGAAGCTGTAGCCCACCCGGGCAAGAAAATCCGCCGACTTTGGTTCGCGCTCCTCAAAGTAGCGCGCCACGGCTTTTGCCAACATTTCGTGGCCTTTGTCGTAGCTGTGGAAGACCTGCCCCAGATCGCGGGCGGCATAATGGATGAACTCGGCATGTTTGCGGCCGGTCTCCGGGTCCGCTGGGTTGCGCGCGCCATAGGTCTGCACGGCGGATTCCGGCAAAGCGTAGAACTCTGACTGCATCTCGATAAGGTCATCGAGGTTGTCGCTGTCCTTGAGAGCCAGCTTGATCGACATTGCCAACGGGTTCCAGATATCGCCTTCAAGCCATGCGCCATAACTCTCCGGTGAGCCATTTTTCGGCGGGGGCGGCAAGATGCCGGGCAGCTTCATTAACTCCCCGCTGGCAATCCGTGCCTGTCCAGTCTTGGCGCTGCCTTCCCACTGCTTCTCATACATCTGGTCACCCAATTCCGTCAGGGGGTCGAAATGAAACGTATTTGTTTCCGCTTCCGCAACAGTACCATCGGGTTCTGCAAGAAAAGACGGGTTTTTCGGGCTATTTCCGGCATCCGAGGCAGGCTCGGGAGTGCTCTCAACCTGCTTTTTCGCAGGAGTTGTTGCACTAATGTCGCTATGAACTGTTTGGCTTTTGGGGTCATCAGCTGCGGGCAAATCGAATTCATCCCCCGCCAGCAGTGAATCCAAAGCATCCATGGCATCTACCTGGTCACCTTCAGCAGGCGTATCGGAAGTGTTCGCGACATGGCTATCTGCGCTTTGTTGTGGCGCGTCGTTTTTCGCAATGGGCGCGGCGAGAAAGCCGTGTTTGTCGAGGAATTCCGTAAGCGCCTTGTCGTAGGGTTCGGGGCTCTCCCCTGTCGTGATCTCGCCCATCACCGCGGCCAGAAGCTCCGCATAATTTGCAGCGTTCTTGAGGCTTTGCGCGTCTGATCCCACATGAGTTTGAACCAATTGGGACAGGACGTCATATCCCCTCCCCTCGGTTGCTTCACGCAATGCTTTCTTAGCCGCAAGCCCACCCGTCATCCCATGTTGGGTGACGAGGTCTACAAACTCGCGTGCTGAGGTAAAGCGTGTTGTCATGGATCAGGCAGCCTTCGACCTGCGGAAGCAGCACAGGCTAACGACATTGCCGCCAGATTTTGCGGATTGAGCAGCCAGTTCCAACTCACTGACCTCTGTGATCAACAGGATTTCTGTTGTGGAACCACAGGGTTCGACCAAGACGCGCTCGATGTCGCGGTAGATCACATCATCGCAGCGTAGGAACCTGGAGGCTGTCTTGATAAGGCCGCCTGTGCCGTTGGGGTATGTCCCCTCCACCGAGATCACATCACCCTCATCAAGTAGGGCCAGAAGAAAGTCATCCGAATCGCTGGTCGGCGCTTCATTGCTGTCATCTGCCATGAAGTAACCATGAACCTCTTCATCGATCGCCGTGATGTACAGATCACCATTGGCATCACGTTCGGTAAGGACCTCAGCACCTTCAGGAAAGGCATAAACCCCATGCGTATCCATCTTTTGCATCAAACCGTCCGTGCAGACACCCCTGATCGGACCCATGCGCACATACCCTTCGTTGTCATAGTCGAGGTCAAGTTCGGGCATGATGTTAAGTTGCGCCATGTGGGGTCTCCAGTTTAATCAAATAGTGGAAGCGGTTGCTGCGCGTCTTCCTGGTTATCATTGATGTCGGCGACCTCAGGTTTATCCGATGGTGTATCCGAACATGACCCTTTCTCTAGCCCGGACCTAACCTTTTGGCTAGGGGCATTATGGCGGAATGTAATAGAGTTGACGCTACGCTCGTCTGTTTCCATTTTGTCAGCAATCGCCATGCCGATCCGCGCATCCAGAGTGCCTGCAACGGACATATAGCCGATGTCGACGTTCTTCTCCTGACCAATACGCCAGATCCGATCTTCGATCTGGATCATGTTTGAGGGAGACCAGTCGGGCTCGACCACACGCATACGGGCTGCCTGGGTCAAAGTGATTCCCGAGTTGCCTGCGAGCGAGATGATCAGACCGCGGATCTTATCGTCGGACTGGAAGCGGTCGACAATATCTTGTTTCTTTTTCGCAGAGCCAACCGAGCCGTCATAGACCAGGAAGGCCCCCTTCATCCGCTTTTCAGCTTCGCCGTGGATGATCTTGATGACATCCTTATGGTGCGCGAAAACCACAGTCTTCGTTTGGTTCTCAGGCGCAAAGTCTTTTTCCGCTTCCAATTCATCAAGAATGAACTTTGCGCAATGCGGCGCTTTGAGCATACCTAAGTTGCGACGCACACGGGCCATCTCGTGGAACTGGGGCGTATCGGGGTCCATACGGGTGATCTGATTGATGACCGCGCCAGCCTGGAGGGTTGCACCCTCCTTGACCTCGACAGAGCCAGTGCGCTCCATCAGGGATGCCAGATCAAACTCGACAGAGCGCAGCTCTTCTTTCTCGGCCTTGGACAGCTTGACCGGGATCTCGAGGGGCGTGCGGAATTTCGGCGGCAGATCGGGGTTGTCGCGCTTCATCCGGCGAATGAAGGAGCCCGAACCACGCAGACGTAGCTGCAGCTCCATCTCCCGGATCGGCTTGCCGTTCATAGGGATAATCACTTCCCGAGGTTTGCCACCTTTGAAGCGCGACTTCATCTCACGCTTGATCAGGATCGGCGGGCAGTAGCGGTTCTTAAAAATTTGGAAGTCTTCCGGACCCGAGCCCCAGATATCGGGACGGGTAGAGGAGATCAGCGGCCACAGCTCGTCGATACGGTTCGGCTTCGGTGTCCCGGTAAGGTGAACGTATTTGCCAATGTCCGAGAGCGGCAGCGCCTTGCTTCCATCCATATCGAGCAGGTCACCGAGCACCGCCTGGGTCCGCTGTGCTTCCGGGTTTTTCATGTTGTGGGCTTCATCGCAGATGATGAGGTCCCATTTGACCGCGCGCATGGCGGCGATGTTCTTTTGCAGGATGTCGTAGTTGATCACACAGACATCTGTGTCAGGGAAGGTGGAGCTTTCAGCCAGGCCGACCGTCAAAGCTGTATTGGTTTTCCACTTTTCAATTTCGCGACCCCATTTGATGCGCATGTTGGCCTGGGAGATCACGAGGATCTTTTGGGCTTTGGGGGTCGCGTTGATGATGCCGATGCCCTGCATCGTTTTCCCGAGCCCCATGTCGTCTGCGATTAGCGTGCCTCCGGGGGAGTTCACCGCCATGGTGATCCCACCCAACTGGAACGGGAAAAAGCCAAGGCCTTCCGGCGCCGGCACTTCGATCGCACCCTCGGCCGTGTGGGATTTGCTTGCTTTGATGTTTTTACCAGCGTCAGCAAGCTTCGCCCTGAGCAGATTTTTCGCGCTCTGCGTCATGAAGGGCTCGAGGTTCGATGCAATGAACGGATCCCGGGTCCGGTATGGCTGCGTGCCAAGCTTCTGTGCGATCTTCGGGTTCAAGTTTTTGATGGGCAGCCAGCCGGCTGCTTCAAGAAATTCGCGGCGCTCCGTATCGGCCTCATCGCAGTTGGCCGCAAAGTCCGTGCTTGAGGCAATCACGTTAAGCGAGAGACGGCCCGCAGGCACGGCGCCGGCTGAGCCAAGGATATGGTCGATACCATCGCGCGGGTCGCGACGTGCGACTACAGCCATCGCCTCTTTACGGCAATTCTGATGGATCACTGCCTTATGCTTATAGGCCAGCAGATGTGCCAGGTAATAGGGCGCGCCGCCAATTTGAGGCATCGAACTCCAGACAACCATGCCGTCCTCGTCCCTATAGGGGCCCATGCCATTAAGCTCTAAGGAGCGGCACATGGCGGGGGTGAACGTTTCGCGCGGGCCAGAAACGACGACATTGAACTTCGGCTTGTCGCCTTTGAACTTCGGGTCTTTTCGCTTCACGTTTACCTTGAGGGGCATCTGCATCTCCTGAGGGCGTCAGCCCGGCTTTTTCGACATAACCTAAAGTCTATAAAGACCTAGCGAAAATGCCTATAAAGCGCCGCGGGTTCTGTGTGGATAACTGCTATTCTTGTGTCCATCACCGTTAAGTGAGGCTAGATATAGTCATGCGAAAGCCCTTTGTTTTGTTGAGCTTTTCATCAAAGAGGCTTCGGTTATGCTTGTTTTGACAATGAAAACCCATGTTTTTCTAAGGTTTTTCGACTGTGGATTGTTTGACATTGCATTTCTTTTTCACATATTGTGCAAGCATCGCTAACGAAGCTCAAAAAGCTCCACAACGACCCATATACATACCCCCGCCTTCCGCTGCTCGAAGGCATTAAAAAACCAGAGAGGCCTACCATGTCGTCTGCTCAACAAATAGAAATACCGAAGTCAGAACAAAAATCGAAAAAGAGTTCCTCAAGCAAACTCGACTTTCAGATTGAAACCATCACACCTGACATCGCGGCTGAATACCTCGCAACTTCCAAGGTTCGCGAAGAAGCATTAGCCGCTCGGAAATTCAAAAAAGGTCAGCCCAAAGTTACTGGCGATATGAGAACCGTCAGCAGCTATGCGAACATCATGAAAGCCGGCGGCTGGATCATGAACGCCATGCCGATCATCTTTGACACTGAAGGTCGACTGATCGATGGCATTACGCGCCTCGAGGCCTGTGTAACATCCGGTGAGAGCTTTCGCAGTGTCGTTGCGCGCAACGTCAGAAGCGACGTTCTGCACACAATCGACCAACACAGACGCAGATCCTACACCGGCGTTCTGGAAAGCCGTGGCGTAAACTATGCGGGCTCTGTCCAGCGCACCATGACCAAGCTTATCAGGATCGAGAATGGCCTTCTTGGCAAAGACAACTCGAATATCTCCTGGTCGCGCTTTGACCGTGTGCTTGAGGCCAACCCCGAGCTTCTGGAAGCCGTATCGATCTCCGAAGGCTCCAAAGGGTCGTACCTGCACTCCACGCCGCGCCCCGTTCTGAGTTTTATGGCCCTCAAAGCCGGCAAGCGTGAAGAGCTCCGCTTCTTCCTCGCAGGCCTCAGAGACATCGACACATTCCCGTTGGGCAACCCTGCCCGGATGCTGGCCAACCAGCTCAAAGCTGAACAGCGCAAAGAGAAGATGGCGAAAGAAAATGATCGCCAATACGACAAAATGTCGATCGATCACGTACTTGCACTCGCAATTCTTGCCTTCAATGATTTCTGCGACAAGAAGACCGTAGAGGAAGAGTATTTCTGGCAGCCTGACTTCGGCAAAGCCAAGAAGAAACAGCACGACAAAAAGGCTGTCATGGAAAAGGCGCCCGCGAACCTTGGGCTGCCTATGGTCAATGGCTATCCTGGTCTGGAAGATGGCTCCTACGAGACGGGTGAACCAGCAGATAAGTTCACCGGTGAGCTTGCTGACTCCCTGATCCGCGCCACCAAAGAAACGTCCGGCGAAGAGCAGGTCGCTGAGGTGACCATCACCCCCGCCAAGGCGCAAGAGTATCTCAAGCTGAACCGCGACAACCGGGCACTTTCTGACGATCACAAACAGGCGATCGCCAAGGACATCAAACAGGGCAACTGGATGGTGAACGCGCAGCCGATCTGCTTCACCGGTGATCCAGATCAGCCAGATGCAAAAGCCAAGGGTGTGCGTCTGCTCAACGGCCAGCACCGTCTGCACGGTTGTATCGAAGCTGACATGCCGATCGAAGTACCGATCGCAAAGAACATTCCAGAAGAAGCCTTTGCCACCTTCGACGCGCATACCAAAAAGATGCGCCTGCGTACCAAGTCGGAAGCCGATGATCGTGTTCTGGCCGCCGCGGCACGTTTGCAGTGGAAGGAAGACAGCGGGATCGAGATCTTCTCGACCGGGATCAACCCGACTGCATCGGAGATCAAAGACACCATCGAGCTGCATCCTGGTATGGAAGCCGCCTATCCGAAGGCCCGGACGTTAAAGAATGTCGGATCCGCTGGGGTAATGACATACCTCATCTATCACGTGCGCAACGATCGCCCTGATATTGCTGAAGATTTTCTTGAAGCGCTGCGCACGGGCGAGAACCTCCAGGCCCGCGATCCGGCCCTGGCTGCGCGCACCAAAATCGTCGGCATCCGCACCGCCAAGAAGAACCAGCGGATCAAGGTTCCTCGTAAAGAGATCCTGCAGACGCTGATCAACAGCTGGCGTGATTACAAAGAGTATCGTGACGACATGGCGGAAGACACGTCGCAACAGGAACTGATCTAAACCTGATCTGCATTGACCAATTGAGGGGCCTTCGGGCCCCTCTTTCGTTTGCGGCAGTCTTGCCGTGGCTGTCTCTGCGGATTTTCTCGTCGCACGGGTATTCTCTCTCAAGAGAAAGAGGATTTCGCTATGCCAGCATCAGACTACCCCATCATGACCTTGGCGCTTTCCCCGCGGAAGCAGGAGCAGTTCGCAGATGCCATTGAGGCGCTTGAGGCGGGTCAGCGTAAAGGCGAAATCCCCAACGCGGCTTATACCCGCGCCAAGCAGACACTCTCGCGCTGTACAGAATACGCCTGGCAGGAACGGGCTCGAAAACCATTCTCCTGGAACCGCGAATATATTGAAAGTGCTTCCGAAGAGGAGCGCGCAAAGCTTTATGACATGGATAGCTATCCGCAGGTGAACACCATTGCGAAACTGACGCGACAGGCGGACGCCCTCGGCGATACCGCTGCCGGTGTTGCTATCCGCCAGCTGCTCGATGAGGCCCGGCCAGTCTTTGATATGATCAAGGCGTGCAAGGATATTGCCGTGAAAAAGGGGCAGACTCCGAAGCCGGTCACTGCAACCGAACGCTATCAAGCTCCGTCCGCCTCTGGCACGGCAATGGCCGCCATCCTCGCTGAGCTTACCGACATCACGGAGTCCGCACGCCAAGGCATCGCCCAGGCATTGGCCCAGCGTCACGAAAAGACGGTGGAGACCTTCCTCGCAAGCCAGCGCGCACATCATAAAGCCAGGGTCGTCGATAAGCCGCAGCGCTTTGATATCTTCACCTATGCAAGGCATCTTGGTCGCGGCAAGGCAGATGCCCAACTGATGGACAGGCTCACCGTTGCGCTCGATCAGATGCGCGGCGCTGATGGCAAGAAGACCTATACTTGGAAGCCGGATGGTAAAGAAATCATCGCACAGCGCAGCATCAAAGAGGCAGAGGCAATCTGCCAGAGCTATATCGAGAAGAACATGTCCAAGCTTGCGCCGATCGTCGAGGCGCGCGGCGACTATGCCGGCATGCAGATCGTCGGGCGCAATGTGCAGCCAGGATCGATGACCGGCCAGCTGCGTATCTCTTTTGAGGATGGTGCCTGCTTTGACGCCCGGTCCCAGGCCGTGATGTCCTTTTCCCAATACGGGACACCCTTCATGCGGTACCCGTTGACCTTTCACAATGTGAAGCTCGGGGATGGCAGCCTGATGAGCCGCCCCTCGGAGCAGAAGATGAACGAAGAATTCACCAAGGCCGCGGTCGAGGCCCCTGCCCCATGACACAAGCAGATGTGAGCGCGCAGGCTCTCAAGGTCCTTGGGAGCTGTGAGGAGGCCGAGGCCTGGATGCAGACCCCGGCACTGGCCTTGGATAACCAAAGGCCAGCAGACTTGCTGACAACCGAGGAAGGGATCAAGCAGGTCTCTGAACACCTTACGCGCCTGGAGTATGGGGTCTACTGCTGACCTTCGGGCTACTTGGCGAGAAAGGCATCGATCTCGATACCAAGATCTTCGCGATTCACCGTGACCTGCTGTTCTTGTGACAGCCAGGCCTCCCGGTCCGCCGCACGCTCCGAGATCTCTCGGCCGAAATCGAGATACTTGATGACCACCTCCCCAGCGTCCCGCTCGCGTGCGCCCTCGATCACCGCCAGCGACGCCTCGATCTTATCGGCATATTTCATTTGCCGGCCGATATTTCGCGATGCCCCATACCAGACCTGGGCCGGCATGCCCTGGGCACGTAGCTCCCGCGCCATTTCTTGGGCCCGCGCCATGCCATCCTCGTCCAAGACGCAAATCAGAATGGGGCGCTGCGGTCCTGAAGTCTCTGCGCCGCGCAAGCTTAGCGCCTGCGCGAGACGCGTCACCCCGATCGAGAAACCAACGCAGGGAAGATCGCGGCCGGTAAAGCGTCGGATCAGACTGTCATAACGGCCACCCCCACCAATGGAGCCGATCCGCCGCGGCGCGCCGCTCTCGTCAAAGGTCTCACCTAGAAGGTCGATCTCAAAGACCTTGCCGCTGTAATAGGACAAGCCCCGCACAATACTTGGATCAAGCACCACTGGCGCATCTGCTGCACGCGCCAACATCAGGCATTCATCTATCTGTGCAAGCCCATCCGCGCCCAGCTCAGTGCTCCCGACTGCGGATGCGAGCGCGTCGATATCGCGCGCCGTCGTGAAGTCGACCACCGACTTGATCTGCGTATCGGTGAGCTCCAACCCCGCGGTAAAGGCACCACTGGCATCGCGGCGCCCGGCCCCAAGCAGGTCCGCCACCCCGTCGACACCGAGGCGATCAATCTTGTCGATGCTGCGGCAAATGTTGCGCTGAAGATCTTCATCCTGAATGCCAAGGCCTGCAAGAAGACCATCGAGAAGCTTTCGGTTGCTCAGCTTGATCGTGAAATCACCCACGCTGGCATCTTTAAGAGCCTCACTGGCCATGGCGATCATCTCGGCATCCGCGCCGATCGAGGGCGCCCCCACGAGATCCGCGTCACATTGCCAGAACTCACGGTAGCGACCAGGGGATGATTTCTCATTGCGCCACACAGGCCCTGCGCTGGACCGTCGCCAAGGTTTGGTCAGATCATCCCCCTGCCCGGCCACGAAGCGCGCCAGGGGTGCTGTCAGGTCGTAGCGCAGGGTCAGATCGGTCTCATCCGTCTCAAAGGAGAATGCCCCGCCGTTCGGCCGATCTGTATCCGGGAGAAAGCCGCCCAGCGCCTCGGTGGGCTCGACAGCTGGCGTCTCTAGCGCCTCAAAACCATAACCCGCGTAGGTCTTCATGATTTTGCGCGTCAGTTCCGAGCGCAGTTCAAGTTCAGGGCCGCGCAGGTCGCGAAAGCCCTTGGCGCCGTCACTGGGCACCCGCATCATTTTGTCTGTCATAATCTCACATCCGGCTTTGCCGGTCCTTCATTCGTCACACTTGATCGACGCCGCTCTGGGCATCTGATGATATCCCTGTTGGGATCAGCTATGGTGTGGATGAAGGTGATGGAGTCCGGTCAGCAATTTGGGGAACGTAAACATTATGGCGCCCTCCTTTGGACCTGTGAGCCGCAACAAATTACGAAATGCCGCGAAATACAATAAGACATTCTCTGTTCTATTTATATCTATTTGCACAGATCAGTGATTTTCGCAACAGATTTGCGACGACGCTGCGCATCATTTTTTGACCCGCTCCCGTCAACAAAGCCACTCAAGGCATAGAAACACCCATTTTATAGGGTCCAAGTGATATTTCCGCACCGGGGTATGCAAGTGAAAGCCTGCAATGCGGCAAGACCGTTGAAGGCCCAGCGCTTTTTCATGCCTGCGAAAAACGCAGTATAGTCGTTGGCTATATAACCCCATAGCTAACAGAGAACCAACATGAAAAAAATATACCTCACCGTTTCGGCAGCCGCACGTCGTCGGGCCATCAGCCTCATCGAGGGTGTCCTTTACCTTGTCATCGCACTCGCGGTGATCGTCGGCGGGATCGTCTTCTTCCAGCAGTCACAGATGTCGAGCAACATCACCGACACGGCGCGCGCCATGTCAGGGATTGCGGCGCAAACCCGGTCGCTCTACCAAAATCAGAGAACTTTTGATGCCGACCTCATCACACCGTCGCTCATTAAAGCAGGCGCAGTCCCATCGACATTCGTCGGCGGTACTGAGGGCGCCGCTGATGGCACGATCCGCCATCCCCTCAATGGAGAGATCTCAGTCTACGGGAACGGGCCCGATCGGTTCGTCATTACGCTGTCGAGCCTTCCACAGGAAGCCTGCTTGCGTATGGGTGTCGTGGGCCCGGATGGTTCAGGACCTTTGGGAACCGGCATCTTGGCTATGATTGCCAATGAGGACAGCACTGCACTGGTCTACGATGGTGATCTGACCGATGAGCCGGGATACATGGAGCCGCCCTTCGCACCCGAAGACATGGCAGATATCTGTGACGACGACTGGGACCTCAGCGTGTATTATGCACGGTAATGGGCGGGCCTCGCAGTCCTAAATCCAAAGCCACTTTCTTGAGTGCCAATGGCGCCCGGTCTTCTTGACTGGGCGCTATTTGCGAAAATAATAATAGATACAGCGAGACATATCTTGGGATATGGCGGTTTTCCTGGATTACTTCTGCACGTGCTTTTCGTGAACCCTGACTAATATCGGTGGAGAACAGAACCGCTTAAGTTGCCCTCAGGAGATTTCATGTCCCACCTTTACTACCGCCTAACCAAAACCGAGGACCCGGAAGAGCGTCTGGAAGATGCTGTTCTCTATAAAGCCATGCATGACACCTTCGGGAAAGGCCTGACGATGGTCGACATGGACGAACCGGCTCCCATGGATGGTCTCTTTCTCGGTCGCGGGAAGAACCGTGAGCTTTGGCAGAAGAACATTCTGGGGCAGCCTGGCATGAAATACTGGGAAGACCCGGCCTTTCAAAACGCCATCACGCGCTCCTTCGTTGTCACGGACCTCAGCGGTGCGGAGGAAGAGATCAAACGGCTTCACGCAGAAGGCAAGGACGCTTTCCTGAAGTCCACCAAGCAGAAGCACTTTGTCGGCCGGGTTGACCAAGGCGAGACCATCCACGAAGCGCTTGGTGGCATGGTTTACTCCTTCATGGATATTGAGAACTGCCTGATGGTTCAGGAAGCAGTCGAAATGTCCTATGAGCGCCGGTTCCTCGTCATGAATGGGAAAGTCGTGACCCAATCGCCAGTCGCCTGGCATCTCACGCCCATGTCCCGTAGCTGGATCCAAGAAGAGACCGGGTTCTCTGTTGAAGATGTGCATTTCATGACCCCGCAAAGTCGTCAGCCAATGATTTCGCCTGATGGCACCGCCCGGATGACGGCTTTTGCTCAAGAAATCGCAGACGCCTCCGATAATCCGCACCTCTGCATCGATATTGCCATCATTGGCGATGACCCAAGCAAAGACCCTATGGAGCTCATCGAGTTCAACCCAATGCAGCCGGGGGCAGTTGGTCTTTACGGCTGTGATCCCAAGAGAGTCGCAGAAGCAGTCTGGGACGCGATGGAGCCCGAGCTGAGAGCAGCCGTGGCTGCCCGCAGGAAAGGTATCGACTTAGAGACTCCGGAACGTAAACTTAGCGGGGCAGAGATGGTCAATAACCTTCCCGGACTGGCCAAAGCGATCTTCGTCAACAACCCCGAAGGCCTTCGCGATCTTGCCGAGGATTTTGACCGCCTGCATGGCAACGATGAGGACGCGCCCTCCGAGGAAGATATCGCGTTCGAAGACTTCGAATTTGAAGACGCGCCTGAAAAGGACGACGCAACACCAACTGGTCCGGAGTTCTGATCATGATCCCGAAATACATTGTCGCTATGTCCAAAGAGATGGGCTGCCCTGAAATTCTCCTACTGGCAGATGACATCCTGACGCTGGAAGATGAGGTGGACAGAGACCAAGCCCGAGATGATCTGATCATGCTGATCGGTCAAGCAGCGGACGATCGCGACAAGCGCAATGTCTTCCTAGATTGGGCTGAGGATGGGGGCACCGTCACCCTCCGCGATCTCTTTGATTTCGACGGCATGCTTGGCGGAAAGCACTACTGGAATGATCCCGATCTGGCTCATCGGATCGACATTCTGGATTCCGCGGCGCTGCACATCCGCGACCGCATCGCCGCGCTAGGTGAGATGGATGATATCTGCAAGCTCGCTGTGGAGAATGGCGCCCGCTTCACGGAGATCGCAGAGGGTGGTGTGGAGCACGCTTTCTCTTTCATTGAGAAGCGGGAGGACGAGCTCGGTATGGCAGATCTGCGCCGCTATGATGTGGCCATGACAGTGCCGGCAGTGGAGCCACTTGCGGAGCCGGGGTGATCCAAATCCGTCAGAAATCCGTCACATCGAGGTCGATTTCTTTCGGGGGTAACGTGTTACATGCGGCCAGCCTGTACCGCATTTGCACACCGACCGTTTCTCGAATTCATATTGCGTCATCCCCTCAGGCAAATCTCCGGGGCGGCGCGTGACCATGTGGCCGCAGTCCCAACATTTGACTTCAATGTGGGTAATGCCGGGGGAGAAGAGTTCATCGTCGATCACGGGTGCCCTCTTTGCTTGGACGACTATATCGATGATTGGGAGCCAGTGTATGGATGATCGGGAGTTAGATTGGCAAGCATACACTAAGTCCCGCACCCTCAAATTGGCGGCACCTGCAGGGATGATGACGGCAAGAGGGTCCCTTCGCGACGCTTGCGAAAAATCGGACGCTTAGGTATTATTGGAGGGATATTCTTCAGGAGTTAAAGATGACCTTTTCACGTTCAGCCGGCCTTGCAGTTACCGCGGCTCTTACCCTTGCCACCAGCACAGCTCTGGCTCAGGAAGCGAGCCCCGCGCTTGATACGGCCCTTGTCGGCATCCTGGCGGGCGGGGCGAGCATCGTCGATTTCGGCGATATCGATCAGGATGGTGAGGTTGAGGCTCTGGTCGCTTATACAGATGATTGCGGTGATGCCGGATGTCTCTTTGGGATTGTTGATCGGGATGCGGAGGGCAGTTTCGCAGAAGTGATCTATCAATATGGCGAGACCCCTGCCCTCGTGAGCGGCGGCACGGTCATTGATGCCAATGGTGTCTACTGGACATGGAATGGTGCGTCCCTGCAGCCTTACCACGACATCTACGAGACGCTGGAGTTCTACCCGGGCACCGGTGCCGACAAGGCGATCATCGTGGAGCATCAGCCTTGGCAGACAGATCTGCGCAACTACGACATCCAGATGGCGAATATCGACCTGCTTGGCGATGCATCGCCTGAGCGCTTTGTCTGGCTCGATGGACCTGAATACAAGATTGGCCAGGCGAGCCCCTATTTCGTCTTCAGCGACGATGGTGAAATCCTGGCTCAAGGCTCTTTCATCGATCGGCCGTACATTTTCCATTTGAACGACCGCAAGGGCGCGGCCCTGGTCAGCTACGGTGGGTCAGGTTTTGCAACCATGATCCTCGAATAATAAAATGAACTGGAGTCCCCTATGATTGCGAAAAATATAGCATCCGCCTTTGCCCTCAGCATACTGATCCCTGCACAGGTCATGGCGCAATGTGCTTCCGACGGCGGCACCGGCACGGGGGACGATTACGCTACGATGGTTCTCGGTGGCGAAGGCGGTGGTAAATGGAACGTTACCAACTATCTCAAGGAGTCCACCGCAAGCGGCGCTTTCCAGTTCACCTACGGCACCCTGCAGGACCTCGGCTATATCACCAAGGACTCACGTAAGGTTGGCAGGGACATGTATGAGCCTGGCGAATGGACGGGTGACGTGAACTGGACTGGGCTTGATGGTGTCACCTCCCGCGTGGGCTTTTTGAACAATCAAAAGGCGCAGATTGCCGCCCTTCAACGTTTTACACAGAAAAACCTTGAATCCATCAATGCCGACTACAGCAGTACAGTGAATGGTATCCCTGTAACACCGGGCGGCGTGGGCTATGCCTCGCACTTTCTGGGGGCTGGCGGATTCAAGCAGTGGCGGTCCTGTGGCTATCAGCCCTCCTGCCTTCCGGCGGAGGCCATTGCGAATAACAAATCCTATAATCCGCAGACCATGAACGACATGCTCATGGGCCGTATGGCGGAAGGCGCGGGTGTGGATCCGTCTTGCATCAATATCGATAACTACGAAGGCGAAATACCGACCGTCATTTTGATGCCCTGGCTCATGTCCTAAAAGATGCGTTCTGTCCGAAATATGCTGAGTATTTCGGACAGCGCCGCGGACTGGGCATCTTTGCAAAGCGCTTGGACAGCGCCGCGGACTGGGCATCTTTGCAAAGCGCTTGGACAGCGCCGCGGACTGGGCATCTTTGCAAAGCGCTTGGACAGCGCATATCTATCTTCTATGAGCATCCCCGCATCAGACCTTCAGGATAACGATGTGCAGCGTCGGATCATCCATGTCGACATGGATGCTTTCTTTGCGTCTGTGGAGCAGCGCGATCATCCGGAGCTACGCGGCAAACCCGTGGCAGTCGGTCGCGATCAGGCGCGCGGCGTCGTGGCAGCGGCCAGCTATGAGGCCCGGGTCTTTGGGGTGCGCTCGGCCATGCCTTCTGTCACCGCGCGCCGGCAGTGCCCGGACCTGATCTTTGCCCCACCCCGCTTTGACGTCTACCGCGCCGTCTCGGCGCAGATCCATGGAGTCTTTGAGCGCTATACCGAGCTGATCGAGCCTCTTTCGCTGGATGAGGCGTACCTCGATGTGACACAAGCCTGTCAGGGCGGTCTGACGGCAACGGATATCGCTAAGGACATCCGACGCCAGATCCTTGAGGAAACCCGGCTCACCGCCTCGGCCGGTGTCAGCTACAACAAGTTTCTGGCCAAGCTTGCCTCGGATCAGGACAAACCCGATGGGCTCACGGTGATCACCCCGCGCAAAGGGCCGGGCTTCGTGGCCTCCCTCCCCGTCGGCCGCTTCAATGGCGTGGGGCCGGTGACAGAGGCCAAGATGAAGAAGTTGGGCATCCTGACGGGTGCAGATCTTCGCGGCAAATCCCTGACCTTCCTGGTTGAGCACTTTGGCTCCTCGGCCGAGCGTTACCATGCGATCGCGCGCGGTATTGATGCTCGCCCGGTGCGGCCGAACCGGGAGCGCAAATCGGTGGGGGCTGAGAACACCTTTGCCGAAGACCTGACCGACCTCGATGAGGCTCTTAGCCGGCTTGAGCCGATCATCGCCAAGGTGGTGACACGCTGTGGGGAAAAGGATGTGGCGGGACGCACTGTGACCTTGAAGGTCAAATACGCGGACTTTGAGCAGATCACCCGGCGCATGACCCTCTCAGGAGCGATCAGGGAGCCGGACCGGATCATGGCGGTGGCGCGCGATCTGCTGAGCGCTGAATACCCCTTCAGGAAGGGGATACGCCTTCTGGGGGTGAGTATGTCTGGTTTTGAGAGCAAGGAGCCCATCGACGAGGCTCAGCTTGAGCTTTTTTAAGGTCCGCATATCGATCCGCATACGGTGAAGGCTCGGCCTGAGCTTCCGGTGGATTAAATAGATCATTCCATTCTTGTAAGTAGAGCGTCATACAGGTGAGGAAATCATACCTCCATTCGCAAATCGCAGGTCATGTCGTGAAGATTGCAGCGAGACTTTCCCGGGCCCTATTAGTGGCCCTAGGCCTTCAGGTACCCTCAGACGCTATTTCAGAGGTCTCCTGGGAGAAGGCGATATCGTCTGTCGAGGAAAAAAGCGCAAAATACTTCGCTTACGCATATGATCTTGGCTCTGGCTACCCGGGAACCGCTTTGAATGGCATTGGTTCAGACCGTCATATTTGCGCGATCGCCGGCCGTATGCTTGGATTCCATGATGAGATTGCTGAAGCGGAAACTTTCGAAAGCCCAGCGATGACACCTGATGCTGACCCCTATCAGCTCATGGAGCATAGCATGTTTCTAGACGCTTGGGTTGCCTCGGCGCGATCGGCAGTTGAAATGACCGAGATCCAGAGAAAGAACCTGTGGAACCTCGAGTGCCTCGGCAAGCATGGAATCCCGACAACCGCCTATATCGATGACCCTGAATTGAAGGGAGATTTTTCGGTCGATGGAACGAGTCTGGTGGTCTATGGCGATATCGATCTGGGGTTTTATGAGCGCTTTCGAGAGGCTCTCGATGAGAACCCATTGGTGACCGAAGTTGCCCTGGGGAGTGCTGGTGGCAATGTCATGGGGGCACTCCTTTCGGGCATAGAGATCCGAAAGCGCGGGCTGAACACCACACTCTATGGTCCTTGTTACTCAGCCTGCCCGTTGGTTTTTATGGGAGGCGAGACCCGCACGATATGGATGGGGCCGGGCCCACATCTTGGCTTCCACCGTGTCTATACCCGATCAGGTGAAGTGCCGCTCGATGATGAGGTCTATACTCATATCTCCAATTATCTGTTGAACATGGGTGTCGACCCCCGGCCTGTGCTTGGATGGATGATGCGTGCAGGAGCGGACGATATGCATGAGCCAAGTTTGGATGAATTTTGCGCCCCCAAAGTGGCCACCTGGGTACAGAGAGTTTGTTAATTAAAATCTATAGAAGAGCTGACGATGGGCACCTATGAAAACATCTACAACCAGGTAATCGAAAATGCTGCCAAACTCCCGAAGACCTTACTAAGCAGCATCACTGCGCCAGAGGCTATCTATGAGCCGCCGGCCTACGCGGAGGCCCACATTCGCGTAATGATCATGGGATCGGAAGCGCACGGTGGTGGAGCTCCCTTGTCGGAAGCTTCCATCGACATCACCGCCAGTCAGAGATTGGATTGGAAAAAATCTTGCTTTCATGAGTATGCGGTCGAAGTTGCAAATAGCACGCCATTCTGGAGGCAGTTCGATTGGATTTCCCAAGGCCTAGGCCTGCCGGGGCGCGCCGCTATCGCCTGGTCGAATGCCTGCCGTGTTCAACGCGTCGAGCCTATTGGTAAGAGCTACGCGCCGGACAAGGGCCCACCGCTCTATGATGACAACTATGGTGCCACCAGACTGGTAGTAGGAGAATGGCAATCCCCTCTGGTTGCTTTGGAGTGGGAGTTGTTGAAACCGGACGTCGTCATCGTGTCGGCGAAGGATGGTTTTCGATGGCTCAACAAGACATTCCCGAACCTTGAGAGGCGCGATGCCACAGTTGATGGTTTTCGTATGGAAGTCTGGGAAAACCTGCCATCTCCGACCATTGGCGTTAACCATCCCGCCTATGGACGTGACGCCCCGAAGGAAGCTCAGAACGAGGTCTTGGGATTGATAAAAGAGCTGATCGCCTCAGATGTAACTCCAATCTAGTTGTCGGCGCCTGCCGCAAACTTGGTCAGCGGCGTGTTAGGATCCCAAAGGGCAAACCAAGGTACCGACACGACGTGATCTGCACGTGTGTTGTTCTCGACATAGCCTGCAAAACTTCTGTCGATAGGTACGTGAGCCGCGTTCCAGAACGTCACTTGGAATGCAGAGGACGGGTCTTTCTGCTCAAGCGGCAAGGCGTTCTCCCTATCCCAAGCATAGTGACTCATCGAGACCATGCAGAATTTCTCGTTCACATGTGCAGCGTGATATCCTCTGATGGCAAAATAGGAGAAGTTTCCTGTAGTCCAACTCCAGACCCGATCCTCCAAGGAGATCGGATTTCCAGATCCATCGAACCCCTGATCGGTAAAAGTGCCGAATGCCTTCTCAGCACTGTCGAGCCCGGAAAAGCGATCACTGACCATGACGTAACCCGTATCGCAAACGTTGCGCATGGCGCCCCATGTGATCTTTGGTAATGGCACATGGGCGACGTCGACCTGTGACAGGCTGGCCTTGCCGATGGTGTCGATCTCGTACATGTCCTCCGGTGGGGTCGCGAGAGTTCTGCTGAACAGAAAGCTCGTCATGCCCCGTGTCCCATGCTCAACGATCTGAGTAAGGTCAAAAAGATAAGATGCGCCTTTCAGAGCCCAGGCGTATGCGTCCTCGACCTCTTTAGAAGTATGATCACTCCCTTCCTCCAAGACGAGCCGCGGCGCGTGAAAGCCCAGATGTGCGCCAGGCTCGATTACTGCCTTACGGAACCGAATGGCCCCCGTGCCCATGACGTGTGAACCGCCGAGGAAGGCGATCGCGCAGGCAGAATAACAGGCATCGCCGCTGCGCACATAGGTTACAACGGAATCTTTGTTCCAGATTGCATGGAACATCCGCAGCCCTTCCACGAAGTTTCCACCCGGACTATCGAGGCAAAGGCGCGAACCATCATATCTGGCGGGGATCGTCTCCTCGATGCGCTGCGCATCTCCCTCTTCAACCGGTCCGGTGAACATGTAATCGCATCCCGCGATTTCCGGACTCGATCTAAGATCGCCGGCCAAAGCAGGCCCTCCGACACCGGAGGCACCCAGCGCGCAGACGAACGCCCATGTAAATCGAATGTCGCGAGCCATCATTCCAGCTCCACAGCGCTCATAGCCCATTCGGGCATCAGGACCTCCGTGCTGAGTTTGGCTGCGAGACCAGTATCCCCCAATAAGCTGCCGTTCCATTGATCACTGAGGGGGCGCCCACCCTCATACCAGACCATCGCCTGATAGAGCTCACGCATGAGCGCAAGGGGGTTCTGTCCGCCTTCACGTGCCCAGATGAATTGGCAACCAATCTCACGCAGCTCAGGCTCATTGATTGCAAAGATCGGATTTCCGTCATCCTCAAGAACCAAGCGCTCGAAATTCTCGTCCATGAGCCGGCCCGCCATCATAAGAGCACGTGTAGCTGCAATCGCAGGTGAGGTGGCGGGGAAATCTTCGATGTCGAGCCAGACATCCTTCCCGCGGCGGCGCGAGGAGAAGACCACATCATCGGAGTATTCAGAGACTGTGAGGTGTTTTCCGATCTTCTTGGCCGGCACGGAAAGGGGCTCGAGGAATTCTTCAGAGCTTGAGAAGTACGCCCACTCGGAGCAATCGGTTGCTTGGGCGCCGGAGGCGAGAGAAAACAGCATTAAAGCAGAACAGATACTGGATACAAATTTCATAAAGACCCCTAAAAGAACTACGAAGTATGAGCTTCGCAAACCCTTTGAAGTTAATCCATGGCCTCCCTGAGCAATCTGATTGACGGTTCATCTACGTGTTAAATTCAGCACAACCACAGGTCGCATCACGCTTCAGCAGTAAGCTCCTCGACCCAGTTTGGTGCAGACATCTGAACGAAAAGATTCTGCTTGAAACATGAAATCGCTACACGGTCTCCCGTCGCGAAAGCTTGCGACATGGGAACATCGGTCCGCGGATAACAACTGATAATACAGCGATCCATGAAATCGGATCCGTACTTCCCTCTGGCCGCAAGGATCCGCGTGATAAGATCGTCTGTGAGCAGCTTGGTATCCGTAAGACGCCTGAGTATTGCATCGAATCCTTTTGATACCCCCTCTTCCGGCAAGGCATTCATGAAGGCCTGCAAGACGACATGTGCTGCGTCCGGTGAACCTGTGAGGGTCGCGATTTCTTCGCCCCTGGAGAAATACGCGTGCATCCCTTGCAGCTTGTTCACGTGGTCCTTAACAACATTATTGAGTGCCACCGCCATATCCGCTGAGTTCGTATTAATCACCTGCTGCAGGCTCGCGCTGATACGCCCCTTATCGAGCAAGGCACGGCAGGGCGATGCGAGGAAGCTGGTAAACAACGCACCCTGCCCTTTGTTCTTGATGTAAGCATGAACCACGCCGCGGTCGCTTTCGACTTCCTGCAGTGCTAACTCCAGGGCTTGCTGTCGATTGTGCTGCAGAGCCGGATCTAGGGCACGTGACAAATAGAGTAAGCCGTGCCGATGACCCGAGGGGTCAAGGAAACCCAGCCCCGCGCGGGTCATCAGGTCCAAATCGGTCTCGCTTGGTAAGTTCAAGAAATCCTGGTCCAGGGTGACGATGGCCCGACGGATCGCCGTAGAGGCAGTGCCGCTGGCGATAAGATCCGCGATCTCTTGTACCTTGGCATTGCGGACTGGTGCCTCATTCACCCAATCCCCCGGGAAGCCCCGTCTGTTTACGGCGGGGAGGGATAGGGGTGATTTGTCATGAAGCTGATCTTTGATTGGCTACATAATTCCGCACGATCTCGATCGGTGCGCCCCCGCAGCTGGCTGCAAAATAGGACGGGGACCACAGGCCTTTTGCGGCATGGACCTTCAGGTCAGGCCGATCCCGCAAAAGGATCCGTGACCCGACCCCCTTCAGGGAGTTGATCAGGCGCGACAGCGCCACGGTTGGGGGATATTCCAGCAGGAGATGGACATGGTCTTTTTCGCCATCGCACTCCACAAGCACTGCACCGAAATCGTCGGCGACAGAGATGAAGGTGTCTCGCAGCCGCGTCAACGCATCGTCGTCGAGCATGCCGCGGCGGTACTTCGTGACGAAGACCAAGTGCACATGTAGTGATGTAACCACATGCCTTCCCCTGCGATATTCCACCTTGCGCCTCCATAGACCAAATCTTACATTAGATATATGGAATTGATCCGCGCCCATGTCTACACCCTGCGCCCGACGCCGGAGCAGAAACTGCTTTTGGCGCAGACAGCTGGCGTGGTGCGCCTTGTATATAACCTCGCCCTCGAGCAGCGTCGGACCTGGAGCGGCAGGAGATACGCTGGCGGCCCGCCACGTAGCTTTGGCTCCAAAGGTTCTTCCCGCGAACTCAGCGAGCTGCGCGCCGCTTACGATTGGATCGGAGCCGTCAGCCAAACGGCCCAAAACCAAGCGCTGATTGATCTTGATCGCGCCTTTGCGAATTTTTTTGAGGGGCGCGCATCCTACCCGACGCCGCGGCGCAAGGGTGTCCATGATGCCTTCCGACAAGCAGGCCGCGAGATCTCCGTTCGGCGGCTCAATGCTAAATGGTCTGAGGTCAGGATCCCCAAGATCGGATGGGTCCGCTACCGCGATACCCGGCCCCTGCGCCGAAATGAGACCGGTATCATCAATATCCGCAACGCCACCGTGAGCAGGCGCGCAGGTGGCGGTTGGGAGATCTCGATCTCGCACCGCTGGAGTGCCCCGGAAGCCGAGACCCCCACAGGGGCTGTTGGTGTCGACCGCGGCGTTGCCATGCCTTATGCGATGTCAGATGGCACTCAGGTATCGCTGCCAGAGACCATGGTCGGGCGCGAGGCCGCATTGCGCCGGGCACAGCGCAAGATGTCGCGCAAGCGGCGCGGCTCGCGCCGCTACGCGAAGGCCCGGGCCCGAGTGGCGCATCTGAAGGCGCGCAATGCCCGAGCTCGAAAGCACCTGGCCCATGTCACCTCCCGGGCCTTGGTTCGGGACTATGGCTTGATTGCGATCGAGGGTCTCAGGATCCGGAGCATGGTGGCGAGTGCGCGCGGCACGGTGGGCGAGCCAGGCCGGAATGTCGCGCAGAAGCGCGGCCTCAACCGAGCCATCCTGAATGTGGGCTGGCATCAGTTCGAGATGATGCTTGGATACAAGCTGGAGGAGACCGGCGGCACGCTGATCAAAGTTCCGGCCGCGTACTCGAGCCAGGAATGCGCCGCCTGCGGGCATGTGGATAAAGAGAATCGCAAGAGCCAAGCGGTTTTCGTCTGCATCGCCTGCGGTGCGGCGGACAATGCCGATACCAATGCGGCAAAGGTGATCCGCGACCGCGCCCTGCGGGGCGAAACGGCGGAAGCACGGCGGTGGAACACACCGTTGCTGGACGTGGAGGGGACCGCAATAGCGCCCGAAGAAGCGTCAACTCCCTGCGTGAGAAAGGGGCTCAAGGCCCCGAAACTCGCGTCGGAAATCCACCTCACTTCAGGGGGTGGAAGATGTTAACACAACCAACCCCTCCGGATCCCCATTCTCGACCATCGCGTATGTAGGCTTGATCAAAGCAGGGGCCGACAAGGATCTATCAGCGTCTGATAGATCCTTCGGCTTCAGCCCGAGCGACAGGAGAAACTGCGCCTCGTTCATCAGAGCAACGTTTCCGCATGCTCGCGCACGTCATCAATGATGATCTGAGCCGAGCGATCGCCGCGGAAGACATTCACATCCGGTGAGCCATAAACATCGATCTTCTGGCCGACGGAGTTCTGCAGGAAATCCCCGATGCCGGTGCCAACCACACCCCAGATCAACCCATCGATCTTCCCGGCGCCCGCCGTGATTACGACCTTCAGGTGTTTCTCCTTGAGGATCTTCACTTCCTGCACGACCGCCCCTTCCAGCACGACCCGCGGTCCGGGGTTGCCGTTGCCGAAGGGCTCCATGCGGTGGAAAGCATCGATCTGGTCTACGGTGAGCTGGCTCGGCGCCAGGAAAACGTCGACTTCAGTGCTGACGCCATCGCGGTAATAGTCAGATTTCTTGATCTCGGCGTTCATGAAGGCCTCGAAGGCGGGCAGCTGCTCAGGTGTCAGGGTGAGACCCCCGGCCATGCCGTGACCGCCGCCGCGCAGGATCAGACCCTGGTTACGTGCCGCGATGATCCCGTCACCGATGTCGAACCCTTTGACCGAGCGCGCAGAGCCCTTGAGGTTGCCCTCATGGTCTTTAGCCAGCACGATGGCCGGGCAGTCATAGGCTTCTTTCAGGCGGCCCGCAGAGATACCAACGACGCCCTCATGGGCTTCCTCGACCACGGCGATGGCGATCTTGCGGTCCACACCGGGTGTGCGGTCCGGAAACTGGTCGATGGCCGGGCCGGTGACCTTCTCCTCGATCGCTTTGCGCTTCACGTTGATCTCATTAAGCTGGCCCGCAAGACGTGCAGCTTCCTCAGCATCGTCGGTCAGCAGAAGCTCGACTCCCAGCATCGCGTCATCGATACGGCCTGCGGCGTTGATGCGGGGGCCCAGCTGCCAGCCGAGGTCCTTGGAGGTCAGCTGATCATTGGGCTTCTTACCCGCCGCCAGCGCCAGGTGGCGCAGGCCCGGGTTCACATGAGCGTTGAGGAACTCCAGCCCACGGGTCACGAAGGCACGGTTGAGGGTGGTGAGGACCATGACGTCGGCCACCGTGCCCAGTGCTACGATCGCGAGAAGCTCCATGATCTGTTTCTGGGGTGCCACATCAGGACGGCCGTTCTGACCATCGAACCAGCCGCGGTTCTTCAGTTCGCGCGCCAGACCCACACAGAAAATGAAGACCATGCCAGCGGCGCAGAGATGGCCAAAGCCCGGCTCTTCATCAAGACGGTTGGCGTTGATGACAGCCACGGCCGGCGGAAGTTTTTCTTCCGCGGTATGGTGGTCGATGACAACGACGTTCAGCCCTACCTCCTCAGCCGCTTCAAGCGCCTCGAAAGCAACGATGCCCGCATCGAGGATCATAACGGTGTCCACACCAGAGGCTTTGACTTCGCGCAGACCTTTAGCATTCGGGCCATAGCCTTCGGTGATCCGGTCTGGGATGCGGATGTCGATATCGCCATAGCCGACCATTCGGAAGAAGCGCTTCAGTGTGGCAGCCGATGTGACACCGTCACAGTCATAATCAGACCAGATTGAGATGGATTTACCGGCTTGCATCTGGTCTGCGATATGCTTGACGCCCTTGTCCATATCCTTGAAGCGCGACGGATCGGGCAGTTCATCACGGATCTTGGGATCGAGATAGGCTGGCAGTTTGCTTGCGGAAATACCCCGGGCTGACAGAATTCCAGCCACTGCACTGTTCATGCCGCTGCGCTCAAGTTCAGCCTTGATGTGCGGCACGGGCTTCTGAAGATCCCATATGCGGCCAAGGAAGGACTTTTGTTCGGGATCGCGATCGAAATCTTTCATGAATGTTATCCTTTAGCTGCCGAGGTATTTGATTAGGTAAAATGCGACAATGAGGCTGCCCGTGATGCTCGCGATCGCAATCATAATAAAGCGCTCGAGGAAGGTCGGGTTGCGCAGGACGCTCAACGGGTCATCCGCGGGATCGTAGGAAGTGGTGACAGTCGCCTTCAAAAGATAAAACAAGCAAAACAAGGATGAGATGCCCGTCATGATCTGGATCGGAACACCCCGTGGGGACGACCCTGTGTAGCTCACGATGAATGCTGCTACGCATGCGACTGTAAGGCCCAGCCAGGCGATCGCGTTTTTCGAACTCACTTGTAGAGTATCGTTGTTACTCTTCTGGCTGTTGCTGCTTGTCTCAGTCATCCTGTTCCCCGTTGTATGAATTGCTCGTAGATTAAGCGTCGCATTGCGAAAAGCAATCTTTTCGCGTTAAAATTACTATCAGCCCACAGGAAATACATGACCGAAGAAGCTGATGACCATCCCAGTTCCTGAAAGCATCAGCAGTACAAAGATGATACCATCACGGCGGGACGGCGCGCGGATATTGATCAGCAGGTACTCAGCAGGATCATTCCCCTTATGGCGCAGCTCTTTAGCGAGACGGTAGCTGAAGTAGACAGCAAAAAATGTACGGATGGGCCCCATGATCAAGCTAGGCAGAGCCTCATCGAAATAGCTCATATATGCCCCGGCTGTAAATGCGAGGGTCAAGTAAAGCCAGATACCGACATACACGACAGGAATATAAACTGTGTTTCTCTGAACCTTGATGTCGTTGCTCATATCAGTCACGGCGGCCCCTTTTATCTGTTGTAATGAGAATAGGCAGTGTGTTGCGAAAAAATAAGAATGGGCACAGCTGTTTGATTCTCAAATTTTGCAGGCTGTCATTTTCGCAACAGAAAAGGGGAGGGCAATATGCCCTCCCCTGCTCTTGCTCGGTAATGTCTGGGAGATCAGAAGTTGAAGCCGAGGCCCACGCTCACAACATCAACGTTGACGTCCATTTCTTCCATGTTGCGCGCGAATTTCGCATCAACAAATGTGTCGTTCACCAAGGTGTAGCGCGCGCCGAATTCGATCATCTCGCTGCGGGTGCCGTGGCCGTCATAGGCGTTCTCGTATTCGGCCGAGAGCATCACGGCTTCGGAAACATCAGCGCGGCCGCCGACTTTCACACGGTAGGCCTGGGCGAACTCTTCGACATCGGAGGTCAGCGATGCGTAGGTCTCGACGGTACCGAGCTGCTTTTCAGCACCCACGCCGACGCCGAAAGTGCCTTCGGAGAAGTCTTCATCAAAGGTATAGGCAGCGGCAGGACCGAAGTCGCCCATCATGTAACGCATATCAAGCGCGCCAACTTCGGAATCGCCAACGCCTTCAATGTCGACATTCGAGAAGTCCAGGTCGTAGCGGAAACCACTGTCGTAAGAGCCGCGGCTCTCGATCGTAACGGCGTTGCCATCGAACTCGCCGAAGCTGGGCACATCGACTGTGACATCGCCGTACCTGACAGCCACTTCGTTTTCTGCCGACGCCATGCCTGCGAGGCTGGTGAAAGCCGTGGCGCCCATGGCGACGACCATAATAATCTTGGAAGCTTTACGCATTCGTATCTCCGTAAGGTTTTGAGTTCCGCAGTTGCAACTCTTCAGTAACTCCCAGATAGGTCCGGGGTTCGTTTTTCGCAAACCCAGTTTTGCTATATTTGCAGTGCTGAGGCAAGACGTTGCGAAAATGCTACATTTAGAATGCAAATGCGACCCATCTTGGGTCCACATCTGAGCCATTCCTTGCCAAAACTTGTCATTAAATGAAGAAATACCAATTAGATAGATATCGCCGTACAATTGATTTTCGCAGATACACAAGGTACTATTGGTTCAACGCACTCAGATAGGTGCTTCAAGGAGATGGAACAGTGAAACACATGCCCCAGGCGGACATCGACAAGTTGACAAGCGGTCCCATCAACACGGATGCCCTTCAGGCCATGCTGGCCGAGGCCACGATACAGCTCGAGGACGGCATGATGTTTGCGCCCTTCGCGCCCCACCCCGAAGCTTTCACCCTTGAGAACATCTCGACCGGCCTGTCGAACTGCTGCCGTTATGGCATGCAGATCAAGCCATTCTACTCTGTGGCTCAGCATTCCGTGCTCGTGGCCGCGCTTTGCGAAAATGATATGAAGGTGCAGAAGTTCGCCTTGCTGCATGATGCGGAGGAAGGTTTCGGGCTGCCGGACATCCCTACCCCCTTCAAACCCTTCCTGAAGAGCCTCATCGATGCCCAGCACCATATGTCGCTGATGATCTTCAAACGCTACGGTCTCAACCCGAACCTGAAGAAGCGGGTCAAACCGCAGGATATCATTGCTTTGGCGATGGAGAAGCGGGATCTCAAGAAGAATGCGGATGAGTATCTCACCGAGCTACCCACCCCGCCCAATGGGATCTTCATCCACTCGCTTCAGCCTGAGGCGGCCGGGAAGCTCTTTGACGCGGCACTCGATCGTGTCTTCGAGCAGGGGCTGCCTATCACCAAGGACTGGATCCTCGCCGGTCCCGGGTTCTCGACCGAGCCGATGGCAATGGCCGCCTGAGGGGCAGGCACCACCCTGCCCTGCTCTGGAAAGTCGTCAGCCGCGGCGAAGGGAGGCGTGAAACTTGTTCAAGAAGCTTCTCACCCCCGGCGTGGCATAATCCCCGCCCTTTCTGAGGATCTTCTCGTCTTCTTCCGTTAATGGAATATTGCGTGTTTGCTTGAAGCTGACCTGTTGGTAGGGCGTTCTGACAAACTCGCGACCGATGTCGATAAGATAGTCGAGCTCCAGCTGCTTCTTCATCCACTCAGGATTTTTTGCCATCTCTTCCTTAAAGAGGTCATAGCCAAATCTCAGGCCCGGGATGCGAGGAGGCTTCTCTGGGCTTTCAGAGAATAGGAATTTTTCGTCGACATCGGGGTGCCGATTTACCAACATTTTCCAATGCGCCCTTGGGTGACGGGGGCTTTTAATATGCCGTTCATCGTAGCAAATAGACATCCCACCAGAGATGTGCCAGGCACGGGTCTTTTGCTGCCATTCTTGGTAGTATCGCTTGACGCCAGCAACGAATTTTTTCCGATTTGCAGAGCGATGGTAGCTTACCAGATCACCCTCGAAGGTCCTCTGAGGGCGCGCCTTCAGCATCTCCAAGGGGCGGGGATCCTCCATAAACGTGCTCGAACCCGATCTGCGCACGCGGATGTAGTCGATCATCTCAGCGGCTGGGTCCATACACATGGAAATCATGTGAACTCTCCTCGCCCTGAAGGACGAGGCTTCAGGATCATGCATCGACCAAGGTCTTTGCATTGATACCATCATTTTCCTTTTCCCGTTTCATCGCCGTGCTATCGCAGAGGGCTCCCCGGGCTGC
>Ga0209345_10000125_pt1 | contig 108272 bp, 105 predicted proteins | sample Cruoilmetagenom7_FD_187294 | JGI IMG/M metagenome (GOLD analysis project Ga0209345, IMG submission 187294) | Oil polluted marine microbial communities from Coal Oil Point, Santa Barbara, California, USA - Sample 7 (SPAdes) (version 2) | ecosystem: Environmental > Aquatic > Marine > Oil seeps ... | reverse complement strand
TTTCTTGGGATGAGTCAGGGGTTCGGGGTTGGGATTCGGGGGTACGCGTCGGGTGGGGTTGGGGCGATTTATGACTTTGGAGGGAACGACAAGTATGAGGCGGGGGAGTTCTCGCAGGCGGGGGGGTACTACTACGGGCTCGGGATCATGCATGATTACAGCGGGCATGATTTGTACTACGGGAATCGGTACGGGCAGGGGTTTGCGGCTCACCAAGCCGCGGGGATTCTTGTTGATGACGCGGGCGACGATACCTACTGGTCGATGACCGCGGCATCGCAGGCCGGGGTTTGGGACGAGTCGATCGGGATGCTGATTGATCGTGCGGGCAACGATTCGTACCGGTGCGATGGGCTCGGGCAGGGGGCGGCGTCGATGCAGGCGATCGGGATCTTGATCGATCTTGGGGGGGATGATCGGTACTCGGCCAATCCTGGATCGACGATGGGGCAGTCCGGGGGCAATAACTATCACTACGACGAAGACAAGGTGATGAGTTTTTCGGGGTTCTTTGATCTTGGCGGGGGGCGGGATGTGTATTCTGGGCAGGATCGGAAAGATGGGGAGGCTAAGAGCACCGGGAAGGCTAATGAGGGGGATCGGGCCCAATCGACGCTGTATGGGGTGTTTGTGGATGAGTGAATAGGGCGGGGTTTTTGGGGGGATTCGGGCTATGATTCTGTCCTGATTCCGGGTGCTTTTTGTGCCTAATTCGAACACTGACTGAAGGAATAGATATGCCCTCGACGACTGCTGCAGATACGCATGTGACCCTTGCTGCTGATACCAACCAAGCGCTCGGGATCGCTCAGTACGCGATTGATTTCTTGAGCGATGATCCGTCCAAGCGGGGTGATCCGTCGGCGGCTGTGCTTACACGCACAAACCTCTTCTTCACTGATGCGGTGATCTGTGGGTTGTCGGCATTGGCGCTTAAGACGAATGCCCCGACGATTCTGAGAGATGAAGCGCTCCAGTATCCTGTGACCGACGCGACGCACCGGCTTGGAAAAGCTGTGAAGCGCGGGGCGACTGTGTTTGGGAGCGATGTGCAGGTCCAGCCTGAGAAGGCGATCCTGGCCAACTGTGCTGCTGTTCGGGAATGGGACTCGAATGGAACAAACTTCGGGTTCAATCCTCGGCTCGGCAACATCGCCGGCGAGTTTGGACACAACGATTTCTATGGCGTGTGTATCGCGGCGGCGCAGATGACCGAAGCCGATGGGGCACAGGCATTGAAAGCAATGGTGTGTCTCGATGAGATCCGCGGGCGGTTGTCCGAGGTGTTCTCGCTCAAGACCTACAAAGTTGATCATGTGGTCCACGGGGCGATCGGTTCGGCGGCGGTCTTCGGTGCGATGCTCGGAGCGACCGCGGAGCAGATTGAATCGGCGATCGGTATGGTCGTGGCTCACTTCATCCCGTTCCGTGCGATCCGTGCTGGAAAACAGTTGAGCGATTCCAAGGGGGCGAGTGCGGCGATCTCGACCGAGGTTGCGATCACGGCCGTGCGTCGTTCGATGTCGGGGTTCATGGGACCTCGGGATATCTTCCGGAACCCTGAATCGATCTTCCGGATCTTTGAAGGTCCCGGGCAGTTCTTTGAAGCGGTCGGGACCGACAATGCCAATACGAAGGATGCCGATGCGTCACCATTTGAGTTGACGCTCGCTCAGGGCGGCGATGACTTTGCGGTGATGGGGATGCACTTCAAGCTTGGGCTTTACGAGCACCAGAGCGCCGGTGCGTTGCAGGCGATGCTGGACTTGCTTGAAAAAGCACCGCATCTGCTAGATGACGAGACCGGATCAAAGATTAAGTCGATCAAAATCACGGCGTACGAACCAGCATTCGGGATCATTGGTGATCCGGCGAAGCGGAACCCCTCGACACGGCAGAGCGCGGACCATTCGATGGTGTACATCGTGGGGACGCTGCTCCGCAAGGCGCTGAGCCAGCAGAAGGCGGGTTGGATCGAGCTGATGCTTGAGCCATACGACTACGCTCCCCAGGCGATCATCAACGAGCGGACACACTCGCTGATGGAGAAGATCGAGTTCTTCCACGGCGGCAAAGAATACGACGACCGCTACCCCGATGGGATCCCGACATCGGTGATTATCGAAGACACCGACGGAACCGAGTTCGAGTCCGGGATGGTGATGTACCCTGCTGGTCATGCTCGGAATACCGAGGCGGACTTGCTGGGGATTCTCGCTCACAAGTTTAACTTGCTCGGGAAGCTGGCGTTCGAAGATCCATCAGCGGTTGTTGCCAAGTTCGAGAATCTTGGTGAGAAGTCGAGCGGGGATGTTGCTTCGATGAACTGCTTCGAGATTCAGACGCGGGATGGGTATGAGTAAAGCGGTTTATTTAGTTGATTGAATTCAAGAACCGGACTTCGCGTCCGGTTCTTTTTTTAGTTGATTTGGGCGGGGGCATTCATGTCGAAGATGATCCAGTCGCCGTCTTCACCTCTTGGGGGGACGAGTTTGGGATTGCCCGCGTGGTCGAGAATGATGTTTCCTTGGGCGGTCTTTGCGGCGGGGAATCGTTGTCTAAATAAGTGTTCTTGGTGTTGTTTTGTTCCGAGAGCGCGGCCGTGGTCGTCGTCGCCGTCGTTTCCGACTGAGTAGATGGTGTATCCGTTGTCGGTTTGCTTGTAGCTGAGTGGCTGTCCTGGGTTGAACAGGTCACTGGGGAGGGATGGGAGGTAGTTTGGGGTGAGTTGTGAGAGGGAATCAGGGAGTTGGCCGTGGTCCATCTTGTAGATTTCGATGGCGAGCGTGGTGGCGATTGCGCTGCTGTTCATTTGAGCGAAGAATGATGTGGAGATCGCATGACCCATTGCCGGCATGAGAATTTCGACTGGTGAATAGAGCAGTCCGGGGATGTACTTCATATTGGCATACATTTCAGAATCTTGGTGATTGATCAGGGAAAAATTCTCTGGGCCGGTGTTTACGACATGTCTGACGGTGTTCATCATGTCCATATAAATCGTTGCTTGTGACTTGCGGTCTGGGGATACGGCGAGGGTGATCGGGCCCGCCGCCAACTGGAGCGGGGTGCCTTCGAGTTCTGATTCGATCCAGTTATTGTCGGCGTACTTTGCGAACATGAGCATGCCACTCTTTGTGATGCGTCCGTTTCCGTGCCCATCGTCTGTGTAGGCGCGTTGGAAGAGGTCCTCGAACATCATGATCTCGCCCTCAAGCATCAGATCGAGCGCAGGGCGTGTGAGAGCGAGTTCGTGGGAGAGGGCGATGAGGTGGTCGCGGGTGAGGATTCCTGGGTGTTCGATGAGGACTTGGTGGATTGTGTTGAAGGCGATATTGGCGATGGCCATGTTGACGATGCTGGAGATGAGTGTCTTGTCGAATGATTCCTGCCGGCTTATGGCAAGCATGGCCGAGAGGTTCTCGTAGGTGCGGTCGCTGTCTGATTCTCTCGCGGCGATGAGGGTCTCGAAGGCGAGGATGTTGGCGAACTGTCTTGTCTTGCCGAGATGGGGGAGGAGGAGATTGATGAGACTTGGGTTCTCTTCGGCATTGTCACTGGGGGGGGTTATTGGGAAGCTGAATGTGCCGTCTTGGTTGTCAATGGTATCATCGTCGAATCCGAGTTCGATGCCGATGATTGGGCGGTGGGCGGCTTCTCTGAGGCGTTTGAACTGGGGTTCGAAGTCTTTGAAGAGTTGGACGGTTTCGGCGTAGTCATGATGGTTGGTTGGGATCTGGGGAATCATTAAGATCCCGGCAGAGATGGCGTCTTGGTCTTCGGCTCGGTTGGCGTTGAATTCTTGTTCAAAGGCATATTGCCGGGTCTGGGTTTCGAGTATGTGAAGGTCCCATGTGGTTCTGAGTTCTTCGTAGATGGGCCAAGCTTTTTGGTCTTCAGAGTAGGCGTCATTCTGGGAGTTGATGAGGACCGCGTAGTTTTTGGTGATGTTGGGTTTGCCGATGTAGAAGCGGGCGGCGAGGGAGCCATAGGTTACGAAGATGAGGAGGGTGAGGGTCGCGACTGTGCGGCGGATGTTGCGGAGGGTGCGCCAGTAGAGGGGTCGTTTGCGTTTGGTTGCTCTGCGGAGGAGTTTGGCGACCTTCTTTGGTTTGCCGAAGGATTTGGTGATTTGTTCTGGGGAGCGGCCGGCTTCGAGGGCGTCTTGGGTGTGGGCGATGAGTTCTTTGGCGATCTCGGCCCGCTCGGATCGCCAGAGTTTGGTTCTGGTGACGGTGGTGTCGATGAGTTTGGAGAGTTGATCTGGGAGCTTGGCGGCAGAGAGGAGGTCGCGGGCTTGGGCGTTTGGGTAGCCTCGGGCGATGATCCAGCGGGTTGAGTTGAGGAGCGGGGAGCGTTCGATGGACCAGGTCCAGGCGCGCGACAGCGATGATCGGGGGTTTGTGGATGCTTGGTTCATGCGGTGGCTCCGATGGCGGAACCGGATGGGAGGCCTTCGAGGACGCCGATGTTGGTCATGGCTTGGGTGAGTTTTTTCCATGCTTCGAGGTCGGCTTTGAGCTTTTTTTTGCCTTTGGTGGTGAGGTTGTAGTATTTGCGGTCGCGGCCTGAGGGCGCGGATTGCCACTCGGCTTCGATGAGGCCTTTGGCTTCGAGGTTGTAGAGCATGGGGTAGAGGGTGGATTGGCCCATCGCGAGGACGCCGTCGGATTGTTTTGCGAGGGTTTCGACGAGCTGGTAGCCGTACATGGATTGGGTTGAGAGGAGTTTGAGGACGGCGGTTGGTCCTGCGCCTCGCATGAGTTCGCGTTCAAGTTTCATAGCTAGAGCTCCGTGAGTGGGCGATGGTTGGTTCTGTATACTATGTACGGCATAGCGTGCGATGGGGTTTCGGGAATTGTTGGATTTGTCTGTCATTTGCCAGGATGCATTTGTTTGGCATTTGATCGCTGCCCGATTGCTCTTACAATCTGATATGCCTGATCGATCGATCCTTCATGTAGATATGGATGCTTTCTTTGCGTCTGTCGAGCAGCGGGATCACCCTGAGTTACGGGGAAAGCCGGTGCTTGTTGGTGGTGATGGGCCGCGTGGTGTTGTTGCGGCGGCGAGCTACGAGGCACGCGTCTTTGGGTGTCACTCGGCGATGCCTTCGTCTATTGCGAAGCGGCTTTGTCCTCAGGCGATATTCGTGAAGGGCTCTCATGGGGTGTATGGAAGAGTTTCCAAGCAGGTGTTTGAAATTCTTGAGCGTTTCTCGCCGGCGATTCAACCGATCTCTGTTGACGAGGCGTTTCTTGATGTGACGGGTTCGACAAATTTGTTTGGGACTCCTGTTGAGATGGCGATCGAGATTCGGCGGCTGGTTCGGGAGGAGTTGGAACTGACCTGCTCGGTTGGCATTGCGCCGAACAAGTTTTTGGCCAAGCTTGCTTCTGACATGAACAAGCCGGATGGGTACACGGTGATTACGAACGAAACGATGGAGGCGATTCTCGATCCGCTACCTGTGGAGAGGATCATGGGGGTTGGACCGGCGGCGAAACGGGATCTTGATCGGCTTGGGATCCGGACTGTCAAGCAGCTCCGTAGTTTTCCAGTGGAGGCGTTGACTGCTCGCTTCGGTGAGTTTGGCGAACGGCTTCATCGTCTGAGCAGTGGGCTGGATGATCGTCCTGTTCGTGTTGATAAGGGGGCTCGATCGATTTCTCATGAGCATACCTTTGAGACGGACCTTGATAACCCTGAGGAGGTTCGGTCGATCATTGCGAGGCAAGCGGGGGATGTTGCTTCTCGATTACGGAGGCATGGTCGGTATGTCAAGACGGTTTCGATCAAGGTTCGGTTTGGGGATTTCCAAACGATCACACGATCTACTACGTTTGAATCGCAGACGAATGAGACGGCCACTATTCATCAGGCCGCCAAGGCGCTCTTTGACCACTGGGCGAAAGACTTTCATCCGGTCCGGCTTATTGGTGTTGCTCTCTCTGGGCTGACCGAATCCGCTGCAGAAGCGGGGCTCTTTGATGTGCAGTCGAGCGGTTCGAACCAGGCGATCGATCAGGCAACTGATGTCATTACAGGTCGGTATGGAAAGGGTGCCTTGACTCGGGCGTCAACACTGCGCGCGAAACCGACACATGGTCTTTACGGGCCGGGGTCGGATCCGGGAGATCGGCCAGCATAGTTGGCTGAGGGTTGGTTAGTCTTCGTCGAGTTCGGCTCTGGTGAAGGTGAGCATGGTGATGGCGTTGGTGGAGAGGGTGAGGGTGTTGGGTTCGGCGTGGTAGGCGTTGGTGTTGGCGAGGAGGTGGAGGAAGCGAGATTCTTGTTGCATGGTGCCGTTGGGTTGGGCGCAGTGCATTCTGGTGGCGGCGATCTGGGTGATCTGGAGGCCGTCGATTCCTCGGCGGTCGTAGCTTGCCGAGATGTGGTTGCATCCTGCTGATCCTGACATCCAGGTGTGGTCTTCGAAACGGAGCCAGAGCGTAGTGTTTTCGAGTGGGGCTTGTCCTTCGATTGAGGTGACGATCCAGGTGGTGCCTGAGATCCAGGTCCAGTCTTCTTTGGCTTGGTTCACAAGGTTTGCGTGGGGGGCGGCGTCCACGCGGATGGGTTCTTCGTCGCGTTTGGCGTTCTCGCAGCCTGCGGTGAGGAGGAGGGGGGCTCCGAGGAATGCAGAGAGGGCGGCGGTGATGAGTTTGTTGGTGTGCATAGTTGACCTTACGGCTCTGGGTGGGTGAGGGTTTCTAAGCCTGAGCCTTGGACGAGGGTTTCTAGGGTGACGCGGTAGAGGAGCTGCATCTGATCGTGGGCGATTCTTTGCCCGATGAGTGAGGCCCAGTACATGACGGCGGCGATGAGGATGATGGGGATGATGAAATAGAACGCCCAAGGGGGGTTGCCCATGATGAGCTGGGATACAGCGAACATGGCGGCAAGGAAGGCGAGGACCGCGAGGGAGGAGTAGACCAGCATGAAGGCGGTCCATACGGAGGGGTTGGGGGAGAAGCGGCCTTGGATGTGGGTGTTTGGATCTGGGAGGTCGTTTTCTCGAGCTTCGATGTTGAGCCAGGGTGACCAGAAGTGGCGGTCTTTGATGGGGATGACGAGCATGAGATGATTGCCTGCCGAGCGGCCTTCGATGGGGTGGTCCTCGTTGTCCATGACGCCGACAAGGAGATCGAGGGCCTGCTCTTGGTCGATGGGGAAGTCGAAGTTGAACTTGGGACGCATTGGGGGGAGTTGCACGGGTGTGGATTCCGGGGGATTTGGCGTGTCGTGGACTTGGATGATACCGAAAATTGGGTTTGGGCACAAGGGGGGTGCATTGTTGGGGTTGGGGGTAGGGCGGTGAATAGGATGATGGTCTGAATGGAGATTTGGTATGTATAACGATGAAACAATGGCTCGGCTGGATGGGTTGATACGGGATGTTCCAGACTTTCCGGTCGAGGGTGTGGTATACAAGGATTTCACTCCACTGCTTGGGGATGCGGGGGCTCTTGCGCTAGCCGTCGAGCTGATGGCCAATCCGTACCGGGGCAAAGGGATTGATCTGGTAGTGGGCGCGGAGTCTCGTGGGTTTATCTTTGGGATTGCGATTGCTCAGGCGTTGTCTGCGGGGTTTGTGCCTGTGCGGAAGCCTGGGAAGCTGCCGAGGGCGGTGCATCGGGCGGAGTATGCACTGGAATATGGGACCGATACGCTGGAGATCCATCAGGACGCGCTCGCGTCTGGGGCTCGGGTATTGATGGTCGATGACCTGCTGGCGACTGGGGGGACGATGGAGGCGGCGTGCGGCTTGGTGGCTAAGACCGGGGCGGTGATTGAGGCGATCGTGGTCTTGATTGAGCTGGAGTTCTTGAAGGGGCGGGAGCGGCTGACGGACTTTGGGGATGTGCACACGGTGCTGCGGTATTAGCGGGCTCTGAGAAGGCGGGGGTATTTGGGGGGTTTGGGATTGGTGGGTGGGGCGGTCTATGATTGAATCCTTGCTCTTTTGGATGGGCTTGGGCTCAATAGATCACCCGTATTTGGGGAGTTGGTATGACGATGACTGATGTTTCTGCGCTTCGGGATTTGGATGCTTGTTCGGGATTTGGGTCTGGTGGGTATGGCGAGTTTGTTGCTCGGCATGTTGGGCCTGGGGATTCTGATGTTGCGGCGATGCTGGCGGCCGTGGGGGCGGCGTCGATGGATTCGTTTATTGATGAGGTGGTGCCTGCATCGATTCGGATGGAGAGGGAACTCGAGCTTCCTGCGGCTCGCAGCGAGCGGGTGCTCTTGCGTGATCTGCGGGAGATTGCGGATAAGAACACAGTGTTCCGGTCGTGTATCGGGATGGGGTATGTGGGGACGGTGACTCCGGGGGTGATCGGGCGGAATGTGTTTGAGAATCCGCAGTGGTACACGCAGTACACGCCGTACCAGCCTGAGACGGCGCAGGGTCGGCTTGAGGCCCTGCTCAACTTTCAGACGATGGTGTGTGATCTGACCGGGTTGCCTCTGGCGAACTCTTCGATGCTCGATGAGGGGACGAGTGCTGCCGAAGCGATGGCGATGTGTGTTGCGATTTTGCGGGGGAAGCGGAAGACATTTTATGTGGCGGATGATTGTCACCCGCAGACGATCGCGGTGGTGCAGACGAGGGGGCGGTCTACGGGGGTGAATGTCGTCGTGCAACCTGCGCAGGACTTTGATATGGAGAACCCGGATGTTGCTGGGATTCTGATTTCGTATCCGACGAGCGATGGTCGGGTTGAGTGCTGGGAGAAACTGACGGACTGGGCGCATGAGAATGGTTCGATGGTTGTTGCGGCTGTGGACTTGCTCTCGCTTACTTTGTTGACACCTCCGGGTGAGTGGGGCGCGAAGGGGGCTGATATTGTTGTTGGTTCGGCGCAGCGGTTCGGAGTCCCAATGGGGTTTGGCGGACCTCACGCTGGGTTTATGGCGACGCGGGAAGAGTATGTGCGAAAGATGCCCGGTCGGCTTGTTGGGATGTCGGTGGATTCGCACGGGAAGCCGGCGCTTCGATTGGCGGTGCAGACACGCGAACAGCACATCAAACGGGACCGGGCGACGAGCAATATCTGCACGGCTCAGGTCCTGCTCGCGGTGATGGCGTCGATGTACGGCGTGTACCACGGGCCCGATGGATTGAAAGCGATTGCTCAGAAGATCCATGTCATGACCGAGGCGCTCCGGGTTGGTTTGATTGGGCTGGGGCATGAAATCGACGGCGGGCTCGATGGATTGGTGTTTGATACGCTGCGCGTGAAGGTAAACGGGGATAGCGGCGTGGTGATGAACGCGGCACGCGAGCGGCGGATCAACCTGCGTGACTTCGGGGATGGGTCGGTCGGGATCACGCTTGATGAAACCAGCGACGAAGGATTGGTGACGGATCTGATCGCGGCCTTTGGTGGTGGGTCGGTTTCGTTTAGTGATTTGATCGATCAGGCTCCGGTTCAGATTACGGGCGGGCTGGCTCGGACGAGTTCGTTTATGACGCACGAGGTATTCAACTCGCATCGCTCAGAGACGGAGATGCTCCGGTATATCTCTGAGTTGCAGTCGCGGGAGTTGTCTTTGGCGCATTCGATGATCCCGCTGGGATCATGCACGATGAAGCTCAATGCGACCACTGAGATGGTGCCTGTGAGCTGGCGTGAGTTTGCGCATATGCATCCGTTTGCCCCGGCGGAACAGTGCAAGGGGTACTTTGAGTTGTTTGAACAGCTTGAGGCGTGGCTCGCGGAAATCACTGGCTTTGAAGCGGTTTCGCTCATGCCCAATGCTGGGTCGCAGGGGGAGTATGCGGGGCTGCTTGCGATCCGCGCGTATCACGAGAGCCGGGGGGATTTGCAAAGAAATGTGTGTCTGATCCCGCAGAGTGCGCACGGTACGAACCCGGCATCAGCGGTGATCGCGGGGATGAAGGTTGTTGCGGTCAAGGTCGATGATTCGGGCGCGATTGTGTTTGAGGACTTGGTTGCCCAGGCCGAGAAATACAAGGACACGCTGGCGGCGGCGATGATTACCTACCCGTCTACTTGCGGGGTGTTCGATGACAACATCCGAGAAATGATCGATGTCGTCCATGACCACGGCGGGATGCTGTATCTCGATGGGGCGAACATGAACGCGCAGGTCGGGCTTTGCCGACCTGGGGATTATGGCGCCGATGTGTGTCATCTGAATCTGCACAAGACTTTTTGTATCCCGCACGGCGGGGGCGGTCCCGGCATGGGGCCGATCGGGGTTAATAGCAAGCTCAAACCGTTCCTTCCCACGCACCCGGTCCGGGAGCCTGGCAGCGGGACCGGCGGCTCGGTTGGGCCTGTGAGCAGTGCTCCGGAAGGGTCGCCGAGTATTCTGCCGATCTCTTGGGTGTACATCGCGCTGATGGGCAAGCGTGGACTGACGCAGGCTTCGCAGGTGGCGGTGTTGAATGCGAACTACATGGCCGAGCGTCTGAAGGATGATTACGACATCCTGTTCCGTGGGTCCAAGGGACGCGTGGCGCACGAGTTTGTGATGGACTGCCGCTCGTTTAAGAAATCAGCGGGGATCGAGATCGATGACATCGCCAAGCGGCTCATTGACTTCGGGTTCCACGCGCCCACGATGAGCTGGCCTGTGCCTGGGACGCTGATGGTTGAGCCGACCGAGAGCGAATCCAAGGCGGAGCTTGATCGGTTCTGCGATGCGATGATCACGATCCGTCAGGAGATCCGGGACATCGAGGAGGGCAAGATGCCCAAGGACGACAATCCGCTCAAGGGCGCGCCGCACTCGATCGCGGCGGTGGGGGCTGATCAATGGACGCACCCATACTCACGCGATGTCGCGGCGTATCCGGCGGAGCATCTGCGAAGGTTCAAGTTCTGGGCTCCGGTTGGGCGCGTGGATAACCCGTATGGGGACCGGAATCTGGTGTGTTCTTGCCCGAGTGTGGATGAGGTTTGTGAGGGGTAAGGCTGAAGATTAGCCATTTGCTCGTGGAAGAGTTTGTAGTATTTGGAATAGTTGATATACTGATCTTATGTCTATTTATGAACTAACAGCAAATGAAATCCGTCTTGTGGCTCAGACAACCTTTCGGGATGTTCAAATCCAAGAGCGAACGAATTTGCAGCCGTTGCTTCGTGATCAAATTGATGTCATCGCACAGGGATGTCTTGTGATTGCTGAGGAATTTGGAGATTGGGAGGAATCGCGGAGGCGTATAGACCTACTAGCGATTGACCAAGATGCGAATCTTGTTGTTATTGAACTGAAGCGAACTGAAGATGGTGGGCATATGGAGCTGCAAGCTGTTCGTTATGCATCGATGGTTTCTGCGATGACATTTGAACAAGCGGTACACGCATATGCCAAGTTTCTCAATTCAATGGGTAGGGAAGAGGATGCTACATCGAATATTCTGGAGCATCTCGGTTGGCCTGAACCAGATGAAGAAGCATTTGCTCAAGATGTTCGGGTTGTACTGGCGTCGGCAAATTTTTCGAGAGAACTCACATCGTCTGTCATGTGGTTAAATGAAAGAGGGATCGACATTCGCTGTGTTCGTTTGAATCCGCATAAAGATGGTGAGCGGGTATTGCTCGATGTGCAACAGGTTATTCCGTTGCCAGAGGTGGAAGATTATCAGGTGCGAGTGCGTGAGAAATCACGACGAGAGCGTGAATCGCGAATATCTGGCCGAAGCACACTAAAATACATGCTTTCATTGGGAGAGAAAGAGTATGGGCCTTTTTCTAAGCGTGAAACGATTTTTCGTGTTGTAAAGTATTTATGTGGTAATGGAGTTTCGCCGGAAGAAATTATGAATGCCGTTTCTGTACGGAAAAATGTATTTCGATCGGCTCCTGGCGAATTCGATACAGTTGCCGCATTTATTGATGCTGCTAGTAAAGTTGTTGCAGAAAAAGGAAGGCGATTTGATCATACTCGATGGTACATCGGAAATGAAGATCGCATGGAGCACAATGGGCGAACCTACGCATTGTCTAATGGTTGGGGGGCTGAAGCCATGGGGTGGCTTGGAGAGGTACTCGCAGCGTTTCCAGATCAGGCGATCGATGTGCAGGCAGTTGGGAGTTAATTTACTCCCCGACTACCCTACTTAAGCAGGTTGTTTGCTCATCCGGTATACTCCTTGCATGAGTTCACTAGCCAATACCATAGCGTTCGCAGCGTTGATCTCTGTGCTCGCCGTGACCGCGATTCATCTCATCCGGTTCTTTCGGGGCGGGAGATTCATTCACGAGAAGGGTCCGGTCCACACTGTGATACAGTTTGTAGGACTCGCGTGGGCCGTCTTCTGGGCAACGGCCGTGTGCTTTGGGATCTGGATGTACCTCGTCAGCTCGCCTTGAGTCTTGAGTGGGTCGTGTGAGAACGACCGGATGGCTAGTCCCTGCTTTGAACGAAGGTGCCTCGTTCGCGGTCTTTGGTTGGGCCGGGGAACTTGAGGGCCTTTGAGTGGGCGACGACATAGACGCCGGGCTCAAGAATCGTTGCGGCGAAGATGGCCTCGTTGATGTTCTGGAGCGCGTCGGAGCGTTTCATTTCGAAGGGGCGCATCGCGCCCGTCAAGATCACGGGAACGGCGAGTTGGTGTTCTGGGGGGGCGTTCTCGATGAGGGATTTGTAGAGCCATTCGCCGGTTTGGCAGAGGGTGTCTGTGCCGTGGAGGATGATGACGCCTTTGCAGCCGTTGGGATCGGTGAGGGGGTCGTCTGTTGCGGGGCCGATGACGAGGCGGACAGCATCGAGGATTCTGGTGCGGTCGGCGTCGTTGAGTTCCAGTGAATCCTTCTGCATGAGCTGGAGGGTGTTGACCTGGATGTCCTCTAATCTGAGGAGCCGGAGCATTTCCTGGACGATCGAGGAGCGGTTTGTGAGGGTTCCTGCGTGTTCATCGTAGGTTTTCTCGATGGTTCCGCCTGTTGAGATGAGCGTGATCTGGCGCATGTGTATAAGGTTATGCCGTCTAAAGGCCGATGGTTCGGGTTGACGGGATGTTGATGCGGCCCTCGGGTTGATTTGTTTGGTGTCTGGAGGACTGGTATGCCTGTAGTTGGAACGAAGGAAGCCTTTGAGCAGGCGCGTCAGTTGTTCGAGCAGGGTTCTTATCGGGCCGCGTGCAGGATCACGACATCGTTGTACAACAAGAACCCGCACTTCCCGCCGATCGTGGCGTTGCATGTGAGTGTGCTGTTGCGGTTGCAGCGGTCTGAGGATGGGGTCCGGATAGCGGGTCGGTCATTGCGTCATATCACCCACAAGCCTCACCGGGTGGTGGTGCTGAGTACGCTGAGTGAGGGGATGACGCAGTCGGGGAATCTTGAGGGCGGCATTGAGCTGATGCGTGATGAGATTGTAAGGCAGCCTCAGGAACCATCGCTTGTTGCCGGTCTTGGTCACATGCTGTTGTTGGGGGGGCAGAAAGATGAAGCGATCAAGCTCGTCGATGAGGCGAAGGAGCGGGGGATTATGTGTCTGCCGATCGCGTCGATCTTTGGGCGTGCGGTACTCCGAACGGATCGGCTTGAGGAGGGGATCGAGTTGATCGAGGGGTTGATTGAGAGCGAGAATGAGGGTGGCGATAAGGATAAAGACTCTGCGACGTGCGGGCGTGCGTACAACGCGTTGGGGCATCTGTATGATCGCGCCAAGCGGTACGGGGATGCGATGGGGGCGTTTACCAAGGCCAATAGCATAGTGCCTGCGAACTACATTGAGGGGAAGGTTGCTCGGCAGGTCGAGTTGCTGAAGAAGTCATGGACCGCGGAGCGGTTTGAGGGGATCGCTCGCCCGCCGACGGGGACGCCGCGTCCTGTGTTTGTTTTGGGGATGCCTCGGTCTGGTACTACGCTTACAGAGCAGATTCTGGATGCTCATCCGCTGGGGTACGGTGCCGGTGAACTCGGGCTGATTTCGGAGTTGTTCCATCAAATCGCGCCGGATCCGATGAGCCCATACAAGTTTGGGCCTGATGATTATGACATCAAGAAAGTTGAGGAGCTTGCCAAGATTTATCGTCGGGAGACGATGGCGATGGCGGACAATCCCGCTGTCGAGGTGATCACAGATAAAGCACCGATGAACTTCTGGTACATGGGGCTGATCGCTCTGGCGTTCCCCGATGCGAAGATTATTCATTGCAAGCGCGAGCCTCGGGACAACTGCTTGTCGTGCTTCTTTCAGGCGCTCAACGCGGGACACTCGTACAGCTTTGATCTCGAGAACTGCGGCCGATTCTACCGGCATTACCGTGAGATCACGGACCACTACACCGGGGTGCTCAGTGATGAGCGGGTTGGGGTTCCAGTGTTCGAGAATCAGTATGAGGATACGGTCAGGGATCAGGAGGGCAAGACACGGGCTCTCCTGGACTTTGTCGGTCTTGACTTTGACGAAGCGTGCCTGAGTTTCCATGACTCGGGGCGCGTGGCATTAACCCTGAGCAACGATCAGGTCCGTCAGCCGATTTATACGAGTTCGACCAAGCGGTATGAGCGCTACGCTGGTCATATTGATGCGCTTATTGAGGGGCTCGGCGATGTGATCGCTGAGCCGGTGTCTGAATAACCAGTTCTTTACTCTTAGCCCCTGAGCGGCTTGAATACGAATCTTACAAACAACGGGCGAGAATACATATGCAACCGAACCAACAGGCAAATCCACAACAGAATCAAGCGACCCCCAAGGATCTGTTCGAGCAGGCTAAGAAGCTCATGGCGGTGGGGGATGTGTTCGAGGCTTCCAAGCGTGCTGGGAAGCTGCGGGCTCACTTCCCCGAAGAGCCTCCGATTCTTGCGATTCATGGTTTGGCACTTGCCAAACTCGGGGTGCATGAAGCCGCGATCAATGACATGCGTGCCTCGTCACGGCTGACCCTGCAGGCACTCGAAGAGGGGGAAGAAGAGAACCCCGCGCGGCCTCGGATTGTGGATCAGTTTATTCAGTTGCAATCTGAGATCGGGCGTTCATTGACAGCGCTGGGTGAGTACGAAGATGCAAAGGACGAGATCCAGCGAGCGATCGATATGGATCCGGACCGGGCCGATGCGGTGTGTGCAATGGCTGAGTTGAACTCGGCACAAGGGAACACGCAAGAGGCGATCGGTTTGATTGATGACGGGCTGGGACGGAAGCTCGATGAGATTCCGCTGATGGTGTCCTTGGCCAATATTCTTGGTGACGCCGAGTCTGCGGATCAGGGTCGTATGAAGGCGTGCATGGAAAGACTCGGGGAGCTTTGCGAGGAAGTGGGGCTGATGGCCGGGGAGTTGATGTCGGTGTTGCGGGCGCACGGGAAGCTGTGCGATCGTCTCGGAGAATATTCGGAGGCCTTTAACTCGTTCCGTCGTGCAGCCAAGCTGCGCCGAGGCGGGTTTAATCCCAAAACACACGCAACGATTACCACCAAGCTGATGGAGGGATGGACGGCTGAGGGGATCGATTCTTTGGTCCGCCCTGAGGGTGATCTAGGAACCCGGCGGGTATTTCTTGGGGGGTCGGTTCATTCCGGGATGCCTGAAGTGCAGGAGCTGCTTGAGCGTCTGCCCAATACTGTTGTCGTTGGTCCGATGGAATCTTTGGGGGTGCTCTGCATGACGCAGCTGACCTCAGCTAAGGGTGTGCTCCGTGCAGTGGTCCCCGTGCCTGGCGGGCACCGTGGTGATCAACTCAGCAAAGTCGCGACGGCATATGGTCAGACCTGTGACTCAGCGGCGCGTATGGCGGGGATGACGACGGTCGATACACACCCGCATAACCTGAACCTGTTTGGGTGTGCGGCGATGACGATGCGGGGCGTGCGGATCATTAACTGCCGCCGTGACCCGATCGAGCATACGCTCGCGATGTATTGCGATGAGATGCCGGGGAATCATCCGTATGCCGGGGAGCTGCTGGCTGCTGCGGCGTATGTAAGGGACTGCGAACGGATGATGGATCACTGGACAAGCGTGCTCAATGACGAGCGGGTTGGTGCCAAGGTCATCAATGTGCAGTACGAGCAGGTGCTGAGCGATCCTGCAGGCGTGCTTCGTCAACTTGGTGATGCGTTGGGCTTTGAGGTGAGCGATGATCTCGCCGCTGGGCTTGAATCAACGGAGGCTAAGGGGCCGGGGTCGCATCCGTCGGAGTACGGGACAGCGAACAAGGCACTGCGTGAGTTTTTCGGAGTGGGCGTTTAACGCTCGGTTACGAAGAATTAGCTTTCATGGATGCATTCGCAGCCGGGTTTGCCGCAGCCGCCGGAGTCGCAGGCTTCTGGGACCGGGCGTGGGCCGAGTAGTCTTTCGGTTTTTTTGTTGATGAACCAGGCGTGCCTTTCGAGGTGCCAGCAGTTGTAGATCGCGAGGGTTTGGATGGTGACCGGGCCGTGGTCTGGGTGGAGTCCTGCGCGTTGCCAGTGGTCGGGTTCGAGCTGGTAGAAGAAAGCGATAAGCCATGAGCGGAGGGTGTGGATTGTTGCGATGTCTCCGCCGATTGGGGGGGACATCGTGGAGCCTTGCGTGCAGCCGTAGATAGGGGAATCTATGAAGGCGTGTTCATCGAAGAGTTGAAGGGTTGGGTTGTCTTCCGCGAAGATCTTCCTGATGCGTGTTGCGAAGACCATTTCAACATCGGCAAGGTGTCCGAGAACGACGCGGATGGGCCAGAGCCCGGTGTTTGCTTCTGGGGTCCAGGCTTGATCGAGTTGGTCGTCTGTGAGTTCGAATATTCTTGGGTCGATGGACTCGACTCCGATGCGAAGCCGTGCGACGAGTTCTTCGGTGGAGAGCTGCTTGAGTGCTTTGATGGAGGTGGGGGTGATCTGGTTGTTCATGTACGAAGGATAGCCGGTGGTGGCGAGTTTCTAGCGGACAAACCAGCGGAGTTTGTAGTTGCCCTGCTCAAAGGAGGCATCAATACCGATCCAGAGCAGATCTTTATTCGCGGCTCTTGAGTTGGCGAGGCGGAAGAGGTTTTCTCCGATTGGTTTGATGTAGAGTCCGGGGGTCCGCTCGCCCATAGGCATCAGGTGAAATGCTTTATAGACATCTTTTTTGTGTTTGATGAGCTCGTCGAAAGCGGTACCAGGATCGAGCCCTCGGTCCGTGAACTCGTCGATGGTGATCTGGGAGAGGATCTGATTTGTGAAGATCTCGCGTTCGTCGTTTTCGAGGGCGTAGATGATGTGGTTCATCAGATGTTTGATAGATTTGGCGTAGAGGGTGATGTTGCCGTCTTCGTCCTCGATCCGGATCTGCCCGCCAGGGACGGCGAAGATGGCGTTAATGCTTGTGGGTTCAATCGTTTCTCGGCTGCCTCTTTGCTGATTATCGAGTTTGGTGAGAAGGCCCTTGCGGCTGATTTCTTTTCGATATGGAGTGCAAGCGGCGAGTTGCGAGATGAACAGGATGGTGCCGATGAGCGTCGCAGTAAAGGCGAGCGGGATGAGAGTCATCGCGATTGGATATTTTTCTTTGCGAGACATGATCATTCAGATACGGGCGTTGGGGCTTGCGGTTCGACCGTGTGGTAGGTTGGTTCTGGAGAATGACGCGACCAGCTCGCGTGGAGGGCTGCATCGGGGGCTGGGGTGTCCTGAGATTGGTCGGGTTGATCAGGGTCTGGGGATTGAATCCAGTGGGTGCCAACCGAAGCAGGGCGGTTGAGGGCGGCCCTTGCGATGAGACGGGCTGTGTACAAGAGGTTCTGGACTTCCCATCCATCCGGGGTGTCGAAGACTTTGTCGAGTGTGTAGCGGCCCCAGAGATCGAACATGTCGCACGCGTCAGCGAGCTTTGTTCTCGTGCGTGAGATGCCCGCGTTGTACCACATGGTTGAGCGGAGCGAGGAGCGGACATCGGTGAGGTCGAGCTGGGCGTGGGTGCTCGGCTGGATTGAGGAGATGATGGTGGTGGGAGTTGGTGCTGACCCGCTGCGCCCCGCGGCTTGATGTCCAGCAATCTTGCCCATGACGAGGCCTTCGAGCAGGGAGTTGGAGGCGAGGCGGTTGGCGCCGTGGAGACCCGTACAGGCGGCTTCGCCAATGGCATAGAGATTTGGGACATCGGTGGCGGTGGTGAGGTCGGTCTGGACGCCCCCGATTTGGTAGTGGGCAGCGGGGTGGACCGGGATGGTATCAGTCGCGGGGTCGATGCCGAAGGAATCTAGGGTGGACCAGATGCCGGGGAAGCGGGACTTGAAGTGTGCGATGTGGCGGCAGTCGAGCCAGACATGCTTTCCGCCTTGGCGGGCGAGCTGCTGGGAGATGGCGCGGGAGACGACATCACGGGGGGCAAGTTCGGCGAGCTCGTGGATCGCGGGCATAAAGCGGTTGCCCGCATCATCGAGGAGGTGGGCGCCCTCGCCACGGACAGCTTCAGATATCAGCGAACGCGGGGCACCCGGGATGTAGAGCGTTGTTGGGTGGAACTGGACGAACTCCATGTCTTGGAGTGATGCTCCGGCGCGGTAGGCCGTCGCGATGGCGTCGCCGGTGGCTATTGAAGGATTTGAGGTTTCGCGGTAGACCTGACCAGCTCCGCCGCAGGCGAGGATGGTGGTGCGTGCCCAGATGACTTGGAGGCCGTGCTTGGGGTGCCAGGTGATTGCTCCGAGGACTGGGGCGCCTGGTTCGTTGGATGGGGTGAGGAGGTCGATGGCAAAGCAGTGGTCAAAGAGACGGATGGAGTTGTGTTGCTGTGCTTTGTTGGTGAGTGTTCGTTGGATTTCGATGCCGGTGGCGTCGCCCCCGGCGTGGTAGATTCGGTTGGCGTTGTGGCCGCCTTCGCGTCCGGTGCTGAGGTTGCCGTTGGTGTCTTTGTCGAAGGATGCGCCCCAGTCAAAGAGTTCTTGGAGGAGTGCTGGCCCTTGGGTGCAGACGAGGTCTACCGCGGCGGGGTCGCACATGCCCGCACCGGCGGTGAGTGAATCTTTGATGTGAGCGTCGATGGAATCCGTAGTGTTGGTGGGGAGGACAGCGGCGATCCCTCCCTGGGCCCATGAGGTGTTGGTGGTGTTGATCTCATCTTTGGTGCAGACGATGACTTCATTTGAGTCTGATCCAGAGCCCGCGGCGGTAATTGCGGCGCGGAGTCCGGCGACACCAGATCCCAGAACCAGAGTGTCGCAGAAGATCTGAGGGAGGAGCCCGGTCCGGAAGGGGATAAGGTAGCGTCGTGTTTCAAAGAGGGTGCTCAAAGGCGGCTCCGGGGTAGGTTGGCTAGATTGTAGCTTTGATGGCGGGCATTGCGGGACGATGTAAGGCCCTGATGGGGTGAAACAGGGGGGTGAGGGCTCTACAGTGGATGCATGAGTAGAGGATCGAGCAAACTTGAGAATGTACTTGCCCAGGCAAAGGCGGCCTTGGCAAGGGAGAATCTAGGGTCGGCGTTGGTCTTGTACCGCAAGGCGTTGTCGATGGACAAGAACAATCCACGGCTGATGCTCCGGCTGGGGCAGGTGCTTGTGGTGACCGGGTTTGCTGATGAGGCGATCGAGGTGCTCAAAAAGGCGGCCAAGAAGCGGGCCAATCATCCCGAAACGATGGTGGTGCTTGCTCAGGCGTACCTGACTGTGGGGGATGTGCCCGCGATGCACGCGGCACTCGAGCGGGCGTTGCTACAGAATCCTGGGCACGGGGCGGCGATCATGGCAATGGTGAAGTCGCATATTGATTCGGGGTCTATTGAACTCGCTGAGGAATTTTTGGAGCGGGTGGGTGAGGTTGAGAACCCGGATGTTCTTGTGCTGATGGCTCACGGAAAGGTCGCGCGGGAACTCAAAGATTTTGATCGCGCGATCGGGTACTTCGATTCGATCCTTGAGGACCCTGATATCATCGAGCGGTTCAAGAGGTCTGCACGCTTTGAGATGGGGGCGATTCATGATTCGCTTGAAGATTATGATCGGGCGTTTGAGTTTTATGCGCAAGCCAATGGCGGGCATATCCACGGGCATGTAGCGCACCCCGCGTCGATCCAGAGCATGTGGTCGAGTGAGGTACTCGATGGAATCCCGAGATCAACCATTGAGGATGAGCGCCCGGTGATTATCGCCGGGATGCCCCGGTCGGGGACGACGCTGACTGAGCAGATTATCAACGCGCATCCGCTGGGGGGGACCGTGGGGGAGTGCCCTCTTCTGATGCAGATGGTGTCGCGGACGCTGGCTACGAATCTGGATCAGGATCGGATTGATTCCTACGCGACCGAGTATCTTGGGCAGCTCGATCGGCAGGCGGGGATTGATCCTCGGCGGGTGGTTGATAAACATATGGGAACAGAGAAATCACTCGGATTGATTTCACGAGTATTGCCTGGGGTCCGGGTGATCCATGCGTTGCGTGATCCGCGTGATTGTTGCTTGAGCGCGTTTTTTCAGAACTTCGGGACCAATGTGCATTACTCTCGGGACCTGACGCAGCTGGGTGAACAGTATGTGGCGCACCGGGCGATGATGGAGTACTGGATGGAGACGCTGGATGTGCCGGTGTTTACCAATGTGTACGAAGAGTTTGTGAGTGATGCCGAGAAGCACACGCGATCGATGATCGGTTTCCTTGGGCTCGAGTTTGATGACGCGTGTTTGAAGTTTCATGAATCGAAAGAGCACGTGCATACGGCGAGTGCTACTCAGGTCCGGAAACCGGTATACCAGTCCCGCAGGCAGCGTTGGAAAAACTATGAGGGGCATATCGGGGCGTTGCTTGAGGCGCTTGGGCCGTATGCCGATGGGGTGCTTGCGGAACAGTCTGTTTGGAGTGCAGAATAATGAGTACATTTGATAGCCAGCATTCGAGTTCTGCGGGCATGATTCAGCGGGTCCGTTCTTTGCTGGCTGCGGCGGAATACAAGACGGCGATTGTGCTATTGCGCGAGGGGCTTGAGCGGACGCCAACGAATCCAGAGATTTTACGGATGCTCGGATATGCGTTGATGCTGTTTGATCACAGCGCCGAGGCGGTTCGGCATCTGGAGTTTTCGGCGAAGCTCAATCCGGGGGATCACGATACGCTGTGTGATCTGGCGATGGTGTACCGTCGGCTCGATCGGTTGGGCGATGCGCACAAGGCACTCGATCAGGTGCTCAAAGTGAGTCCGAGCAACGGGCGTGCAGTGACACTCAAGGCGAGGGTTCTGCAAGCGCGTGGTCAGTCCGTTAAGGCGATGGAGATTGTTGAGCGGGCGCTCAAGACCTCTAAGGACCCTTCGATCGTGATGATCTATGGCACACTGGCAGTTGAACTCAAAAAACAGAGTGAAGCGATTGATCTGATCCGGGAAACTCTTGAGAACCCGTCGCTTGAGCGGGTCCGCCGGAGTGAGTTGTTGTTTACATTTGGGCAACTACTTGATTCAGTCGGGGAGTATGACGACGCATTTGGTGCGTTTGATGCCGCCAATAAGATGACTGATCGAGGGGTATCGACGGACTTTGATACGCATTTGGGGAACTGGAGCAAAGAGGCGGTTGAGGGGTTTGGGGTTCAGCCTATTGATGCGTCGCGGAGTGTGCTGGTGGTGGGGATGCCGCGGTCTGGGACAACGCTGACCGAGCAGGTGATCGGTGCCCATCCGCAGGCGGGCGGGGTTGGGGAGAGCCCCGTAATTAATGAGATTCTTGGTTCAAAGGCACCGAGTGATCTGTGTGACGAGGACTTTGCATCTGGTGGCGTTCGGTATCTGGAGTCGCTTCAAGAGTCGTTCCCGGATCGGAAGATCATTCGGGTGGTTGACAAGATGCCTGAGAACTATCTGTTTCTTGGCCCGATCTCGCGGATGCTTCCTGGATCGAGCATTGTGCACTGCAGGCGGGATGCCCGGGATACTTGTTTGTCGATTTATTTTCAGCGGTTTGGTCCTGGTCTGCAGTATGCGCATGATCTGGGGACCTGCGCTCAGCAGTATCTGGGGTATCTGCGGACGATGAAGCATTGGTCGGAGATGCTTGAGGTGCCGATCTTTGAGTCTCGGTACGAGGAGTTGACCGCGGACCCGGAGCCTCGGGTACGGGCGATGCTTGACCATATTGGGCTTGAGTTCAACAAGTCGTGTTTGGAGCATCACAAGAACAAATCTTCGGTGCACACGGCCAGCGCAGGGCAGATCCGCAAGCCGCTCTATAAGACGAGCCGGCAGCGGTGGAAGAACTATGAAAAACACCTCGGGCCGATGCTCGAGGTGCTTGGGGATGTTGAGTAGTTGTGTTGCTTTTAAATCATTCGTGTTCGTCTTGCTGAGCGTCATCCTCTGAGGCTTCTTCTTTGGAAGCTTCGAGTGCGGCCTGGATCGCGGCCTGCTGAGCTGCAGCGGCTTCTTCGTTTGCCTTCTGCTCTGCTTCGATTTTGGCAGTGATCTCTTCCATAGTTGGGAGCCCGAGGTGCACGCGGATCGCGTCGGTCAGGTCCACAGCTTCTGGTGGAGTAACGAGCGGACGAGCGAGGATTTCTTGGGTCACGCCGGTCAAGGTTGTGGTCTGGACGAGGTCCGCGCCGCGGCGGGTTGCCAGCACGAAGGTGTAGCCTTGCTCGGCGGAGACTTCGTTGGTCGCTGCGTGGATTACTTTGTAGGCGTTTGCGATCTGAGTGGCGAGCAGGGTCTGGTAGTCGCCGTTGATCTTATTGGTTGTTTGCTGGATCGCTTGGTTGATCTGCTGGTACTGGTTGTAGAGGGTCGCGGCCTGCGGATCGTCCTGGCTCATGGTGGACATCTGGGCCTGGATCGCTCCGAGTTGCTGCTCGTAGGTGGAGATCTCGGCGCTGCTGGCGGCTTCGAATGCGCTGCGCTCATCGCTTGCTTCGTCGGACATGATGTAGATGTCAACAAGGTTGTAGATATCGACGACACCGATCTCGCCTTGGCCTGTTGAGAGGGTCTTGGTGCCCATCGCGGGGCGGGTCCAGATGGAGCCCGCGATGACAAAGGCGGCCAGCAGGATGGCGATAGAGAGTGAGCGGGGTGATGATTGGGGGGACATGGTTTGGCTCCGTTTGGAGGGTTTTTGTGTATGGTTATTTGAGGGCTACTGTACGCAAGCCGAACCGGATGGTTCGCTTGTGTATACCCTTGATTTCTTGACAGGATTCGCCCGTACCGCCCTCATTTAGAAGGAACCGCCATGCGTGACCAGAGACTCGATAAGCTCGCCGATGTGATTGTCAGATATTCGACCAAGATCAAGAAGGGCGATCTGGTGGCGATTAACTCCGATCCGATCGCTATGCCGATGATCGAGGCGACCTTTGAGGCGGTTCTTCGGGCCGGGGGGCATCCGTTCTGGCAGCCCCGTGGCGATTCGCTCGTGGATATCTTTCTTGAGAACGCGACCGATGAGCAGCTTGAGTATCTCAACCCGATCACGATGAACACCGTTGAGACGATCGATGTCCAGATCGGGTTCTGGGCGGATGTGAACACCAAATCACTCTCACGGGTCGATCCCAAGAAGGTCTCCAAGCAGCGCGTGGCTCAGGGGCCTCGGATGGCGCGGTTCATGAAACGGGCCGCCGATGGGGACCTTCGGTGGTGCGGGACGCTCTTCCCAACACTCGCTTCGGCGCAGGACGCGGAGATGTCGCTGACCCAGTACGAAAAATTCGTATTCGAAGCGGGGCTCTTGCACCTGCCCGATCCCGTCGGGGCTTGGGAAGCGATCCACAACCGCCAGCAAGGTGTGTGCGATTTCTTGCAGACCAAAGACGAGCTGCATTTCAAAGCTGATGCTCGCGACGGACACGACGGGACGGATCTGGTCGTTGATGTCGATAAATCAAAGTCGATCTGGATCAACTGCTCAGGCGGCGAGAACTTCCCGGACGGTGAGGTTTTTTGTGGGCCGCAGAGTGCCAATGGGCATGTGAACTACACCTTCCCAGCTGTCTACAACGGGCGCGAGGTCGAGGGTGTGCGGCTGGAGTTCAAGGACAACCGCGTCGTCAACGCGAGCGCGAAGAAGAACGAGGAGTTCCTGTTTGCGATGCTCGATCAGGACGAGGGTGCGCGGAACATGGGCGAGATTGCGATCGGGACTAATTATTCCATCAAGGAGTTCAGCAAGAACACGCTGTTTGATGAGAAGATCGGCGGGACCTTCCATGCCGCGTGCGGCATGGGGTACCCGGAGTCGGGGTCAACCAACGACTCGGCATTGCACTGGGATATGGTGTGCGACCTGCGGATGGGCGGGGAGATCTCGGCGGATGGAGAGGTGTTCCATAAGGACGGGAAGTTTTTGAACCCTGATTGGCCGGGGAATGACTGAGTTGTTAATCGCGAATCGCCTCTGTGATTGATTCCGCAACTTGTGCTTTCTCCCCAGTTTCATGACTCCAGAAAAAAACAGTGGGTAGAAACTTGTTTCCTTCTTGCTGAAGGAGCAATCTGTCACCACACCCGTTTTCCGCAATACTCAGCGTATTTGGGGCTTTGTTGTGCCACTTCAAATATCTCTTGTTTTCTATCATTACATGGCTCGCAGTTCGACAGATTCGTTTACGATCGGTCGTGTCTTGGATTGGGTGAAGTTCCCAATCGTCTTCAGCGAGATCTATTGTGCCGCCATTGTTTTCTTTCATGAACTCTCGGTAGCACTCCGGGAGTCGAGCTCCGAGCTTGAATTCGAGTGTGCGTACTTGTTGTTCATTAATTGGAAAGGGCATGGTTGATTCTATCGGGCTGGATGTGATCTTTCACGCCTGTTTAAGTTTCAGGGGGTCTTGCTTGAAGGCGCCCATGCCTCCGGTGTCGGGGAGGTCGAGGTTGGGGACTGTTGTAAATGGGATGCGTCTTGGGGCGCTGTCTTTGGCTTGGTGCATGGCGCCGTAGTAGATGGAGGCGTGGCCGTGCTTGCGGTTGATTTTGTCGAGGGTGTGGGCGAGGGTGGTGTTTTTGCGGTCTTGTTCGAAGAGGGGTTGTTCGATCTGGGTGTCTTTGACGAGCCCGCCGAGGGTGACGCCGACGCAGAAGATGAACGCGTGGGGCTGGGGTTTCCAGAGCTGGTCGAGGTGGTGGAGCAATCGCACGGTATCCTGGCAGGGTTCGAGGTTGACATAGGCGGCCCACGACGGGGCCTCGACGGGTTTGATGTTGAGGGTGAGCTTGGTGCACCAGAAACCTTCGTAGCGCATGCGGGCGGCGGCCTTGTGCAGGAGACGGATCGCAACGGAGCGGGCTTTTTCTGCTTCGCGGAGTTCGGGGGCGAGGACATGCTGGTGGCCGCAGTTGCGGCGTTTGGTGGTGGCGATGTGGGGCTCGTCGCCTTTGAGCCAGTGGTACCAGATTTCTCCCAGCACGCCGCCCCAGGCGCGTTTGAGGGTTGGTTTGGATGCGTTGCAGAGTTGATAGGTGGTGTGTATGCCGTAGCGATGGAGCCGGTTTCGGATGCCGTCGGCGATTCCGGGGAAGTCGGTGATGTCGAGGCCGTGGAGCCGCTCGGGGATGTCTTTGCGTTCGATGACGACGAGCCCGTCGGGCTTCATCATGTTCGACGCGGTCTTGGCGAGCATCCGGTTGGGTGCGATGCCGATCGAGCAACGGAGGTACTCGCCCGCGATGGAACGGATCGCGGCTTTGAGTTGCATCGCGATTTCCCGGGCGCGGTCGACAGGGCGGTCGGGCCCGGTGAGGTTGAAGCTCATTTCGTCGATGGAGTAGACGCCTTGGACGGGGTAGACGGTGTCCACGGCTTCAAGGATTTTGTGATGGGCCTTGATGTACTCGTCTGGGCGTGCGAGGACGAGGGTGATCCCGGGGCATTTCTCGTGGGCTTCGCGGACGCCGCAACCGGTTTTGATTCCGAAATGTTTGGCTTCGTAACTTGCTGCGATGCAACAGGTTGAGTTGCAATCATTGGGGATGATCCCGACCGGTCGACCACGCAGATGAGGCTGGAGCTGCTGCTCGACAGACGCGAAGAACGAGTTGAGATCGAGGAAGAGGATCACGGCCTAATATATACCGAACAAAACGGGCTGTGTCAAGGGGTATGTCAAAAGGGTTTACGGGCATCCGGCTGAGAAGGCGGTGAGAAAGGCGCTGATGTCAAAGAAATCGAATGTGCCGTCGTTGGTGAAGTCCGCGACGGGATCTTGGTTGCTGAATGCGGTGAGGAATGCGGAGATATCGAAGAAATCGAGGACTTCATCACCGGTGAGGTCGGCGGGGCATGGATTTGCTGATGTGCACAGATTAAGCATCACGCTGATGTCATCGGTGAACTCGTTGGACACAGCCATATCCAGATCGCCGTCGCCGTCAAGATCACCAAGCATGACACTCACGGTCCCGCCGCCTGTGGGATAGCGTACTTCTGTTGCAAAGGTGGCGTCGCCATTATTGAGCAGGACGCTTGAATCGCCACCGCCGTTGGCTGTTGCCATGTCCAGATCTCCATCGTTGTCGACATCGCCGAGTGCGATGCCTCTGGGCGAGTCGCCGGTGGGGTATATGGAGTTGGCTAAGAAAGTGCCATCGCCAAAGTTGAGCAGCACGCTGGCATTGTTTGGGGCTTGGTTTGCAACGGCTATGTCCAGATCGCCATCACCGTCAAGATCACCAAGCGTTACGCCCCGGGGCTGAACTCCCACGGCGTAGCGTGTTTCTACAGCGAATGTGCCGTCGCCATTACCAAGCAGCACGCTCGTGTCGTTGCTACCGAAGTTGGCAACGACCATATCCAGGTCGCCGTCGCTGTTCAAATCGCCAAGCATTATGCTGATCGGCCGAGTGCCCGCGCCGTAGCGAATGTCGGGAGCGAATGTGCCATCGCCGTTGTTGAGCAGTACGCTGGCGTTGGCGCCGATATCATTTGCCACAGCCATGTCCAGATCGCCGTCGCCGTCAAGATCACCGAGGTTGACCCACCGCGGCGAGAACCCTGTGACATAGCGGGCCTCCGTTGCGAATGTGCCGTCGCCATTGCCAAGCAGTACGCTCGAGTCGTGGCCCAGTGCGTTTACCACGATCATATCCAGATCGCCATCGCCGTTCACATCACCGAGCGTCATGCCAATCGGCCCGTCGCCCGCGGCGTAGCGGGAGTGCGTTGTGAATGTGCCATCGCCGTTGTTAAGCAGCACGCTGGTGTCATCGTCTTGATAGTTGGTCGCGGTCATGTCAAGGTCGCCGTCGCCATCGAGATCACCAAGCGTGATGCTCCGTGTCGAGTTGCCGGCGGTATATCGGGTCTCTAGATCGAATGTTGCATCGCATGTCTGTGCGGTAGCAATCGGTGCGAGCATGCCCACCACTACAGCTACAACCAAAGCGGGCTGGAGTAAATGGTCTGTGCAAAGCAATGGTGATATGAGTTGTTTCAACGAGTACGAGGCGGGGATGTCGTAATGCATGGGGCGGTCCTTGTGTTGAAGCCGGCTTGTATTTTAATGGGATAGATATTCGGACACAAGAAGAAACCGCGATATGACAAAAAATCGGGCGTGGATAGGGCACAGAGCGGGTTCAAGACCGCCCGTGAACAAAACAAAAGATGTGGTCGATTTACCAACCCGCTGGGGTGTAGTCCGCGTTGTGGAGGAGGTTCCAGACGGCTTGGAGGAGCTCGTCGGTACCCTGTCCCGTCGCTGCTGAGATCGCGAAGACCTCCTGCTTGGCGTCGAGTTGGAGGGCGATACGGAGATTGGCGATGTGCTCGGCGTGCTCTTCTTCGGGGATGAGATCGAGCTTGTTGAGCGCGATGATCTCTGGCTTCTCGGCGAGCATATTGGAGTAGTCCATCAGCTCTTGGCGGATCGCTGTGTAGTGTTCAGCTGGGGTCGCGTCGTCGTCTGGGAAAGCGTCGAGGACATGGATGATGACGGTGGTGCGTTCGATGTGACGCAAGAAATCGTGACCAAGACCCGCACCTTCAGCGGCGCCTTCGATCAGGCCAGGAATGTCCGCGATCACGATGCGACGGGAAAGGTCGAGCATCGCGATGCCGAGTTGTGGCGATAAGGTTGTGAAGGGGTAGTTGGCTATCTTGGGTTCAGCGCGGGTGACGGATTTGAGCAGTGTTGATTTGCCCGCGTTTGGCAGGCCAACAAGCCCGACCTCAGCGATGACCTTCAGTTCGAGGATCAGTTGCTTGGTTTCACCAGGCGCGCCGGGGGTCGCGGATCTGGGTGCTTGGTTGACGGAGTTTTTGAAGTGTTCGTTGCCGAAGCCGCCTCGGCCGCCGCTTGCGATGACGAAGGAATCTCCGGGGCCGAGATCGACAATGATTTCGCCGGAGTGTTCATCGTGGACGACGGTGCCGGCCGGGACGCGGATGGTCCGGTCGTCGGCATCGGCGCCGGTGCATTGCTTTGAACCGCCCATGTTGCCGGGTTCGGCTTTCCATTCATAGATGCCCCGGAAGTCGATGAGGGTGTTGAGGCCTTCGTCAACGGTGAGGATGATGTCGCCGCCTTTGCCTCCGTTGCCGCCGTCGGGTCCGCCCTTGGGCATACCTTTGGCTCGCTTGAAGGAGACTTTGCCATTTCCGCCGTCGCCGGCGGTCACCTGAATTCTTGCGCGATCTATAAACATGGGGAGGAAGGATATAGGGGTTCGGAGCCCTGAGCGCGATTCAGGGCGAGGTCCGGGTGATTATAAGGAGAATCTGTGGTTACTAAAGCTAAGAGAATCAAGCGGGGGGGCATGCGGGCCGATAAGAGCATCTAGATAGCACCAAAAAGGAGCCCGAATGATGGTCAACAACTCGATTAACCGCCGCAACCACGAACGATTCCAGCTCACTCCTGGGTACACCGGGATGGCTCTTCGTCGGCATCCAGACGAGACCACATTCGATCTTGAGGGGCATGTCTACGACATCTCCGAGGGCGGGGTCTGCTTTGAACTCGATATGCCGATCGATCCGGGCCAGACCGTTTCATTGCGGATCGACCTCCCGATGACCGGGCGGGACCACGGGCCAGGGCGAGCGATCTTCATCACCGGCAATGTCGTGTGGTGCGATCTCGAAGAACCGGGCGCAAGCAAGATGGCGATGGTGATCACACGCTTCGACCGCGAAGGCGACCGCGAACGGCTGATCCAGTCGCTGACGACCGGGCATCACCTCCGCGTGGCGTGAGTTAAAAACATAAGTTTGAACGAACGAACGAACGAACGAACCGCGACCGTGAGGGAGCGGTTTTTTATTTTTTAGGTGTGAGCAGAACCAGCCATTCGGGGTTGCCTTTGCCCTTGTTCTTGCGTTTCTTGTTTCGGGGGCTGCCGAGGATTGGGGATTGAGTCCAGCCCAGAACATCCCAGCCCATCTCAGGCAAAGAATCACGGACGCGTTCGGCGATCGTTTCTGCAAGAGCGGGATCGAGGATCATGCCTTCTTCGAGTTCTTCTTTGGTCGCCTCATAGTGGGGCTTGACGAGGGAGATGACCCGGCCGTCGTCTTTGAGCCAAGTCCGCGCGGCGGCGAGGGCCCGTACTTGTTTAGTCCAGCCAAGATCCATAACAATCAAATCGACGCCATTGGTTTCGACGACTTCGGGTGGGGGGGCTGTGTGGAGCGCGTTGGAGCGTTCGTGGACTGTTGTTCGGTCGTCTTGGCGGAGTTTCCAGGCGAGCTCGCCGTAGGCGGTGTCGATGCAATGGACATGGGATGCGCCGTGGTGGAGGGCGCAGTCGGTGAATCCCCCGGTGGAACATCCGAAGTCGGCGCAGATGAGATTTGTTGGGTCGAGTTTGAACTCGCTCAGCGCGTGGTGGAGTTTGAGCCCGCCTCGCGAGACATAGGTGTACGCATCGGCCTCGGAGGGTTGTTGGGGGGTGGGAGGGAGATCCATGGCTATAGACTGTTTATTACTGGAGTTCAGTTGTTGAGGTGGTCGTCAGCGGGTGGTGGGTGACGGGGACGCCGACGATGGCAATCTTGAGTTCGTCGGCTCGTTCGATCATTTCGATTCGATCGAGCATAATGACATCACCGGCAGCGATCGCTAGGCAGGTTCCGCCGTGCTTGGCGAGGTTCTCAATGGTCTGGAGCCCGACGGTGGGGACATCGGATCGGCGGTCATGCTGAGCGCGGGCGCCCTTAGCTAGGGTCCAGCCGCCGCGTTTGCAGAGCGAGGCGGTGCGTTCGATCATGCGGTCGGTTCCCTCGACGGCTTCAACAGAAACAACATCGAGATCACGGACGGCAAGCGATTGCCCGATGTCGAGCCTGAGTAGTTCGGTGAGCATTGGCCAGACGAAATCAATATCGGCCTGCTGTGATTTGCTGGGCTGGGTGAGGGTCATGACGCCTGGCTGGGCGAGCTGGCTCTTGATTGGTATTGTTGAGTCGATGAGTGATACTCCCTTCCGGTCAAGTTCTTCGGCTACAGCCTTGAGCAATGCATGGGAACGCCGATCGTGGCGGACATGTTTATAGAGCATCATCAGCGTCGTCAGGTCTGGGATGTTCTTGAGAAAACGCCAGTGGCTGTGCATGATCTCGGATTTATCGACATTGCCGACCATGATGGCGTGGTGGACGTCCCTGCTCCTGAGTCTACGCCCCCATGATCCAATCCGGAGAATACCGGCGTCTTTGAAACTGTCGCAGAGGCCGGGGAGTTTGGGGTCGTATCGGTTGTGGAGACCGACAGCGTGGACCGGGTGGCCCATTTCTTTAAGCCCCTCGGCAATAAGGATCGGGAGTCGTCCGCCTCCGGCGATGAGCCCTACCGGGGCCGGGGCTGGGGGTGGATCGGGCAAGATTGAGAGTTTACCGGCCATGGAATGCATGGATTCTACCAGCAATTGGATGAGGCGTGTGAAATGGGGTGGTCTTCGTAGGGATTTGAGCCGGCGAGTAAAGGTCGTTGAGGGGGAGGGACGATAGAGAGAATATGAGTTTGAGAGCAGTTCCTGGGCCGCCGCCGCCCGGGGAAGTCCATCCCAAAGGTAACGAACGCCCCTGGTTGGGTGTACGGTTTACCTGCAGCGGTCAGTACCAGCGGGTCTACCGGAATGCGGCGGGGACCGAATACAACGCGCGCTGTATCAAATGCTCTCAATGCATCAAGTTTCGGGTGGGCGGGGGCACCGAAGCTTCGGATCAACGGTTCTTCAATGTGTCTTGCTGAGTGGTGTCCTGCTAGATCGTATATACTCTGTGCATGAGTAGTTCAGCATCGCCGTACGAGATTTCCAGATCACAAGAAACCTGCGCCGGATCGGGGCGGGAGCTCGCCGTCGGTGAGGAGCATGTCGCGGCATTGCTCGAGACGGCGGGGGAGACAACGCTGAGCAAGGTGTTGTACTCGATGGATATATGGGAAGCGGGCGCAGAGTTTCCCGATGGGGCGACACTTTTCGGGTTCTGGAAGCGGCAGGTTCCAGAGGCTGGGGAGTCCAAGAAGACGCCTCTGGTATCTGATGATGAGATCTTTGATTTGTTTGAGCAGCTCGGGGAAGCGACCGAGGGCAAGCAGATCGGATTCCGGTACCTGCTGGCGTTGATGCTGATGCGTAAAAAGAAAATCGAACTCGAACGGGCGATGCCTGCGGACGACGACGGTCCCGCGCGGCTGATGGTCCGTCAGAAAATCAAGGGCGGCGGGGGCCCCGTCTTCGAAGTGATTGACCCCCAGATGAACGACGAGGCGATCGGTGAAGCGATCGAGGAACTCGGTCAGGTGATGAACTTTGAGCAGTCCGGAACATGAGCAGCTGTGCGATCAATCGAGTGATTGCTGCGGTCCTCTTGGTCGCGATGACGGCGGCCGTTGTTGGGTGCCGATCGGGTGGGGCCAAGCGTCCATCGCCCATGAGCGATGAACTCATCACACAAATAATCGAATCGCACAATGAGCGGGTCGGGTCGATCGATCGGCTTTGGGCGCGGGTTTCGGTGCGGATCAAAGGGACCGATGCTCGGGGTGGCGGGTTCGAAGAGCAGGGCGAGGGGCATTTGCAAGTTACCAGGCCTGACCAGGTCTCGCTGACAATCGGAAAGCTCGGGGAAACATACTTTGCATACGGGTCCAACAACGATCGATACTGGATGTTTGATCTGTCGGATTCGGACCGACGGATTGCGTTGGTAGGGGCGATTGAGAGTTTGACTCCGATCCGTGCCGACGAGATCGGGCTGAGTGTGCACCCGGGAGATCTGATCTCGTCTTTGGGGATCGAGCCGATTGATCCAGAGCTGGTTGTGGCGACGCGGTGGGATGAGGATTCTGCTCGGATTGTGATTTCAGTGCCCTCGCGATGGGGAGTTACGGAATATTGGTTTGATCCGGATCGTGGACTGCCTGGGCTGGTGAGGAGTCTGGACGAGCAGGGCGACCTGATCGCGGATTCTGAGCTTTCAAGATATAAGGGTTTACTGGGCGATCAGCGTCGGGCATCTGGGGTGCTAGTGCCTGGGAAGGTTGAGATTTCGCGGAGCGGGGCCGGAGCGGAAAACGGGGATTTTGTGCGGATCGAGCTCTCTGAGCCTTCACAAAGGGTGATTAAGGGGATGGTGTACAACCCGGATCGTTTGGTTCGGGCGTACCGGATTCATGAGATTGTGGATCTGGATGCGACGGATCCATGAGCTGATTGTGTGAATCTGGGCTTGGTTGGTCCGAGAACTTCAGTTGATCCTGATTTTGAGCCGATATAAGAGGTCTACGAGGCTGGGCACCGGTTTGGGTGCGGGCTGTAGTGTGTGAGGACCTTTGTGAGCGAAGAACCAGTACAAAACGGAGCCGTTGAGGAAGGCGGGGAGATTGACGCCGGGCCGGCGATCGATCCGGTGGAACTCGTCCGGAAAGACTGGCGGAGTTTGTGGCAGACCCCGGCGCTTTTGACGGCGGGTGGTCTTCTGATGCTCGGGCTCGCGTACACGATTTCAACCAAGCCCGATCCGGTCATCGTGCCGGCGCTCAAGCAATCCGACGCGTTGCTTAAAGCGGAGCTCTATACCGAGGCGATCGACCTGCTTAATTCCAAGGTGTACCCGTGGGTAGTAGACCCGGAGGGCGCGACCAATGAGGAGCGGATTCATTATCATCTCAACAAAGCGCGTGCGATTGATCGCGGTCAGCGAGCGGCGGGGTTCGAGGACGACCGGAATCATGTGTCGATTATCAGAGAGTATTTAGAGGCTGAGCGATTGGGGGCATTGCTTGAGGCGGCGGATCTCGCGGCGTTGTCGCGTGTGTATCTGGCGCGTGACGAAATTAGTACAGCCAAGATCCGGGCTTCGCAGATCCCTGACACCCGCCGTGACCTGCGGGACGACCTGAATCACAAGATCGTCGATAACCTGCTTGACCGTCCCGCCCCTGAAGTTGAGCCCGCGATGGAGGTACTCAGCTCGATGCTGGCTGATGCAGAGCTGGCGATGGATGAGCGGGTCTGGGCGATGGAACGTCAGTCGAGGATCCAGCTTGAGAAGGGCTTTGTTGACGAGACGATTACGCGGATTCTCCGGGAGATGCCCCGTCTTGAGCGGGCGCAGGCTGATGGCCGATCGCGGTTGCATTTGCTCCTTGCACGTGGGTATCTGGTGCTTGGTGCCAATGACCACGCCCGCAAACAGATCGAACACGCGTATGACCAGTCGGGCGCGGGGGATCCTCACTATTCTGAGATCCTGCTTGCTCATGCCCAGCTCGAAGACACCGAGGGGAGCACCTACGAGGCGCGTGATTTGTACGCTCAGATCACGGAGAACTATTCCCGTGATCGGGTGTACCCATGGGCTCTCGTCGGGCTTGGAGAAACCCAGGCCGCGGTGAGTGAGTCCGAGCTCTCGATCGATGCATACGACACACTGGTAAACAACTACAACTCGCTTGGGATCGAGTCTGAACCAAGCAGAAAGCAGGCACTCGAGTCAATACTTGCTCGGGCCTCCGATACATTGGCGGCTGGGGTTCCGGAAGACAGCTTGCGGTATACCGCAATCGGGGAGCGGCTTTTCAAGGCGGATGAGATCCCGTCCGAAATATTTGAGATGCTGATGGACGGCCACAAAGCGATGGCAGAGAAGTTGCTGGGTAACTCGCTCGATGACACGCGGTCGCTCCTGAGTCTTGATCCGTCTACAAGAGCTCAGGTACAGCGTCATCTGATCGCAGCAGCGAGTAATGCTCGGATGCATGCGGAGCGGTTTGTTGTCTCAAACCTGCCTAGGCATGCGAGTTCGCTGTGGATCTCTGCGGATTTGTTCGACCGGGCCGGGGATCAGCACGAGGCGATCATCGGATTCCAGACCTATGCTAACTCGATGCCTTCGGATCCGAGATTTGCCGAGGCGTTGTTCCGGTTGGGGCAATCGCTCAGAGCGGTGGGGGATTTTCAGAAGTCCGCAGAGATCTTTGAACAGTTGATCCAGGACCGAGAGGGCGTACTTGGGGCAGACATCGGGCCGTTTGCCGACGCGAGCTTTGTACCTTTGGCTCAGGCGTATTTGTATGATGAGGACACCGAGAACGATGCCAAGGCCGAGCAGTTATTGCTTACGGTGTTGAGTGGTACGAAGGTGTCAACCGAGACTGAGTTGTATCGAACTGCCTTGCTCGAACTCGCAGGTCATTATGACTCTACAGGGCGTGCGGCGCGGGCAATCGAACGGTACGAGGAGTTTGTGGCTCGCTACGAAGGGGATCCAGACACGGCGGTGGTGATTTTCCGTTTAGCCGAGGCGCACCGGCGTATGGGTGACAAGATCGAGATTTCGATGGGGGATTCGATGCCTGCTGCCGAGCGGAACGAGCGTGCATCCAAAATGCGGACACACCGGGCTCGGGCGATCGAGCATTATGAGAGTGCGATCCGGGCGCTTGGCTCGTTGAAGCTTGGTCGGATGGGGATCTTCGAGTCGATCGCGTTGCGGAATGCATATTTCTATATGGGGGATTGTGCCTTTGATCTCGATGATTATGACGAGGCGATCCGGTACTACGACATCGCGAGGGATCGGTACTCCGATGACCCCGCATCGCTTGTGGCGATGGTCCAGATTGTGAACTCGTACATCGCTAAGGACGAGATCGGGCGGGCCGCAACAGCCAACGAACGGGCGAGGCGGTTCTATTCAACGATTCCGGATGATGTCTGGGAGGATCCGAATCTGCCGATGGACCGGGGGGATTGGGAGCGTTGGCTTGATTCGAGCGCGATGCTTCTGAGCGGTGTGACGGATCTCTGATAGAGCCTGATGCGAGATCTTGCGCGGATTGTGGAGAGAAGCGCACAAACAGCCGATAACTCTATTTGCACCAGTTGAGGTGCCCGCTGAAAGGATTCGGCGGCATGTGAATCATGCATGGAGGTCACGGATGACCAAAGAGCTCGGGACAGAATTTCAGGACGAACGCATCGATGTGCTGCTGGGGCGGATGCGCATGCTGTGCTCGCAAATTGATCAGATCGGGATTGAGCAGCAAAGATTGCTCGATGAGGATCTGCTCGAAGAGTTTGTCGCGTTGCTCAACAGCCGGAATCCAATGATCGAAACACTCGCCCAGACAAGCGTGTCCGTTGAGCAGTATCTGGATGGCCAGGGGCTTGATCAGAATCTAATCAAGGCGGTTCGTGGGCAGCTCGATGAGATGGCGGTGATCGTTAAAGAAGTTCTTGAGCGTGATGCCAAGCAACAGGTGGTTGTCGAGCAGAGGCGCGATGAGCTCTCAAAGCAACTCAATGGCGTGGGTGCGACGCGTAATGCGATGCGGGCGTACAGCGGCGGAGATCGTCGTCCAAATCCAACCCTTCAGGATCAGGAAGGGTGAGCATGGATCAGCACACAACAAGCAAGGCCGCACTTGAGCCTTCCGGTGTCGGAGGTTCACTTTCTGCCGGGGACCTTGCCGAGTTGATGAGTTCGTTTAACGAGGTTACCGCAAAGCTTGAGAGCACACACACGCAGCTCCGGGACGAAGTGGTCAGGCTCAGCACAGAACTCACCCAGGCCAACGAAGCATTGCAGCGATCCAAACGGCTCGCGGCGCTCGGCGAGATGGCGGCTGGTATTTCGCATGAAATCCGTAACCCGCTGGGTTCGATCAGGTTATACACCAGAATGCTACAGGACGATCTGGCCGAGATGCCCGAACAGTGCACGATTGCTGACAAGATTAGTCGCGCCGTGACGGGGCTGGATCAGATCGTGGGCGATGTGCTCGCGTTTTCGCGGGAACTCAGGGTTCGTCAGGTTGGATGCGCGTCAGAGTTGTTGCTAGATGATGCTCGTGATGCGTGCGCCGCTGAGCTTGAGGGGATCGATGTTTCGATCGAGATTGCCGACCGGTGTGGTGAACTGATGTGCGATCCGTCGCTTGTGCACCAGGCGCTGATCAACATCATCCGAAACGGCGCGCAGGCGACTCGGGATAACGGGGGGAGGTCGATTGCGATCGGCATCCGTCGTGATACCGAGCTTGGGATAGAGATCTTTGTGCGCGACAGTGGTGGGGGGATTGATGAGGAAGTGATCGAGCGGATGTTCAATCCGTTCTTTACGACGCGGGCCGCGGGGACCGGGCTCGGCTTGTCGATTGTTCACAGGATTATGGATGCGCACGCCGGTGCGGTTCGCGTCAAAAATACAACCGATGACTCGGATTGGATGGACGGAGCGACTGTGTCGCTGCTACTTCCGGTCCGGGTCGCTAATCAGTTGCCCGATTCCGGGCAGCCGCAAATCGTCGTTCGGGCTGGACGGATGTCTCAGCCAAAGTCTGTGCAAACAGCAGTTCGAACAAAAGCACAAACAAAGGCAGGGCAACTCGTTGTGCCCGCCATCATTGAGCCAGCGGCTCAAGGGGATGTAGCGTGAGTATCAAATCTGTTCTGGTAGTCGATGACAAAGAAATGATGCGGGATTCGGTCGGCTCGACGCTGACACGGGCGGGTTTCACCGTTCGGACCGCGGTCGATGCCCGTTCGGCGCTCAAGGAGATCACTTCAAAGCGTCCCGATGTCGTGGTGACGGACCTCAACATGCCCGGGATGACCGGCGTGGAGCTTGTCGCCGAGATCCGCACGATTGATGATGAACTCCCTGTGATCTTGATGACCGCGTTTGGGACCATTGAGACTGCCGTCAAGGCGATGAAGAACGGGGCCTATGACTACATTACCAAGCCCTTTGAAGGTGACGAAATGATCATCGCGGTCAAGAGAGCGATCGGTCACGCGGCTGTGCTGAGAGAAAACGCGATCCTTCGTGCCAATGCGGGGACTGGGCAGTCCCCGAGCGGACCTTTCGGGCTCGATCGGATCATCGGTAAGTCGGTTGCGATCCGCAAAGTTCGTGAGCAGGTTCGCGCGGTGGCATCGAGCCATGGGACTGTGCTGATTACTGGTGAATCTGGTGTGGGTAAAGAGGTTGTTGCTCATGCGGTGCATGACCTGAGCCCCCGCCATGATTCGGCGTATCTCGCGGTGAACTGCGCGGCACTCAATGAGAGCCTGCTTGAATCGGAGTTGTTCGGGCATGAACGCGGGGCGTTCACCGGGGCCGACAAAATGCGGAAGGGACGCTTTGAACTCGCTGATCAAGGGTCATTGTTGCTCGACGAGGTGTCCGAGGTATCGCCTCAGATCCAGGCCAAGCTCTTGCGAGTCTTGCAGGAGCGAGCGTTTGAACGCGTAGGCTCTTCAACGACGATCGGTGTGGATGTACGAGTGATCGCGACGAGTAACCGGGACCTGCCCAAGTCGGCGTCGATGGGCGAGTTCCGTCAGGACTTGTTCTACCGGCTCAATGTTCTTCCGATCGTTATTCCACCACTCTGTGATCGTCTCGAGGATGTGCAGCCTTTGGCTGAGTATTTTATTGGCAAGATAGCATCGCGTGATGGCCGCCGCGCGATCCGGATGAGTGATGAGGCGATCGAGCTGATGGCTACATACAGATGGCCGGGCAATGTTCGCGAGTTGCAGAATATCTGTGAGCGTGCCGTGGTGCTCTCGGATCACAAAGCGAGCGAGATCAGTCGTGCGATGGTTGAACCATGGCTCATGGAATCTCGCCCGATGCCCAAGGCCATGCCGTTGCGGTCAGCGGGGAACGGGATCGTTCAGGACGCGTCGGCACCCGCGGCGGCATTCAGTCAACCGGCACAGATGTCGTCGTTTGCTGAGCCAAAGCTCGATTACCGCCCCGGCGATAAAACGCTCTCGGAAATCGAACGCGAGGAAATCGTTGCCACCCTCCAGCGGTTCAATGGGCACCGTCAGAAGACGGCCAAAGCCCTCGGGATCGGAGTGCGGACTCTTGGGCTCAAACTCAAGAAATGGAAAGAAGATAGCCTGGTCTCTCCGAACCTGTGATCAGGTGGCACAAATCGTGCGAGGATGAAGTGTTATGTTGATTGGCGATCTAGGAAATGCAGGTTCAATGCCGGCGGCGGAGATGCTGCTGAAGTTTGCTGGACAGCGGCAGAAGATCATTGCGCACAACATCGCCAACATCGATACCCCAGGTTTTCAGACGAAGAATGTAGATCCTCGAGCGTTCCAGAGCATGCTCGGAGACGCGATCGATCAACGGCGTGAGAAAAACGGCGGGGCCTTCGGTGCCCTGGAGTGGAAAGAGAGCAAGGAAATTCGTCGGGTTGGGCGGTCAAATGATTTTGAACTCAATCCGACAACAAGCGGCGGTGGGATCCTGCATCATGACCGCAACGACCGGGACCTGGAGCGGATGATGCAAGAAATGGTCGAAAACGCAACGGCGTACCGTGTGGCCGCGGATTTGCTGCGGAGTCAACGGAACCAGCTTCAGAATGCGATTGCCCAGCGGGTGCTCTAACTGATGAAGAACCAAGAGGAATAGCCCATGTACGGCGCACTTGATGTATCAACCAGCGGCATGATCGCCCAGCGAACACGGATGGAAGTGGTCGCGTCGAATATCGCGAACTCCTCGACGATCGAGAACGAGTTTGGGGAATACGAGCCCTACCTCCGCCGTGCAGCGATGTTCTCTCCAGTTTCGAACGGCAATGGGGCCGGTATGGGCGTTGAGATCAGCGAAATCCAGATCCAGGAAGGATCGACACGCCCAGCTTATCGTCCGGAGCATCCTTTTGCCGATGATGCAGGGTATATCCAGGTGCCTGATATTGATCCCACCGTGGAATGGGTCAATGGTTTGCAGGCGTCGCGGGCGTATGAGGCCAATATCGTCGCAGCGGAGACCACCAAGAATATGATGGCACAGGCGTTGCGACTTCTGGCGTGATCGAGTAGGCTAACTTGCATGGAGCAAGATCATGAGTGATCCATTAGGACTAATAGGTTCAGCAGGTGGCATGGGGCAGATCCCCGGTGGTATCGGTGGATCCACTCAGAAGCCAGTTGGGAATGGACCCGATTTCAAGTCTGTACTCATGGGAAATCTGAAGGAAGTCAATGCGCTGCAACAAGATGCGACGCAGGCTGCCGAGGATCTGATCACGGGCAAGCGGGACGATATCGAAGGCGTAATCGCCGCGACTGATAAAGCAGACACAGCATTTAAGATGCTTCAGGCGATGCGGAACCAGGTCATGCAGGCGTATGACGAGGTCAAGCAGATGCGTGTCTGAGTGGTGGGAGTTGCTTGGAACTCGCTCGGGTTTGGGCGGGTGGCGCAACAAAGGCACATACTTGAAAAAATGAGGCGCAGAACATGCGTTTGGTAGTCATGCTTTGCGCTGCAATGCGCCGATGAAGTTGTGAGCCATTCTTCTTGAATGGACAGTGTCAGGATGACGCTGCAACGGCATGGAGGCCGAGTACCCGATGAATCAACTGCGCAGAATAATTGAGAATGCGGGGACCTACATCGGAAAGATGACCGCGTCGCAGAAACTGCTTCTCGGATCACTCGCAGTGATCGCCGCGATGACGATGTTCCTCGTTTCTCAGTACGCCGCCAAACCAGCACTTGTTGACCTGATGAGTGAGTCCGGAAATACGATGACCCTGTCATCTTTGCGGGCCGCAGGTATTGATGCCCAGGTCGTCAACGGGACCATCCAGGTCCCCCCGTCACAGCGGAGCACGGCCGTCGCGGTGCTCGCTCAATCCGGGCAGCTTCCGGGCGATACGACACTCTTGTTTGGGAACCTGGTTCAGTCTCAAGACTGGAAGGCTTCGAAAGAGCAGCACCGCCAGCAGTACACCATCGCGCTCCAGAACGAGTTGTCGCGGACGATTTCTCAGTTTCGACATGTGAACAAGGCGAGTGTGATTCTTGATGTGCCTCAGAGTTCCGGACTCGGGCGTGCTGTTCGACTACCCAGCGCTTCGATCACAATGCACAGCAGTGGCGGTTCGATTCTTGGGCAGGATGTTGTAGACGCCGCAGCAGGGATGGTGATGGGGGCGGTGTCGGGGCTTGATCCAAAGAATATCCAGGTGGTCGATGGCACGACCGGGCAGCCCCGGACTGTGTCGTCGGCTGATTCGCGTCTGTCCTCAAAGTTCATGGACCAGGCCCACGCAGTTGGCGACGACAAGAAGCTACAGATCCAAGACATGCTCGGACATATCCCGGGCGTGATCATCTCGGTAACGGCAATGGTGGATGTCACCAAGGTCCAGAGCACCGAGCGGGCTTATTCAAAGATGGATTTGGGATCAGTCTCTGCGGTCAGATCGCAGGGCAATACCGAGGACACCACGCAGCAGGCATCCAAAGGTGCCGAGTCCGGCGTTCGGTCGAACCAAACCGCCAGCATCAACACTGGCGGCGGGACCGGCAACTCCTCAAACTCAACGGACACCATCAAAGAATATGACAACCAGTTCGGGTATACCGAAACATCAACACTGGATCATCGCGGGATGCCAACACATATACGGGCTTCGATAATCATCCCCGAGGAATACATCCGCGAGCTGCTCAATAACGCTCAGCCCGCTGCAGAAGACGGCGGCGAGCCTGTGGAGATCACGTCCGAGGATATCCGCGAGCGTTTCGAAGGCATGGACGGGAACTCGGGGTTCAAATCTTTAATCATTAAGCAGGTTACCCCGCACCTGATCGGACAATCACCTGATGGTTCGATGATCAACGGCGATGTGATTGTTTCGATGGCGCCAATCGGAGACGCGTACCGCCGGGTCGGCCAGGTGCAGTCCGCTGGATTTATGGGCTCGCTCATGGGATCAGGTGGCGGCGGCGGTTCAATGGTGTTCGGGAACGGGAGCCTGGTTGAAACAGTGCTCGTCGGGATTCTGGCGGCGGTTTCGGTCCTGATGATGCTGATGATGGTCAAGCGTTCGAGCAAGAACATCGAACTGCCGACCGCCGAGGAACTCGTCGGGCTCCCGCCTCAGCTTGAGGGTGCGAATGATCTGATCGGCGAGGCCGACGAGGGTGAATCAGCAATGGCGGGTATCGAGATCGACGATGCAGACATGCAGGTCCAGCAGCTCCGCAAGCAGGTTGACGAGTTGATTGCTACAGATCCAGAATCTGCAGCTGGTCTTGTCGAGCGTTGGGCCGAGGTTGAGGAATAATCCGTGGAAGGGATTCAGTGATGGCACGAAAACCAAACGATCCATTGCCCACGGATGTCCGTGAGCTCGAAGGAGTTTCCAAGGCAGCGATCCTATTGCTGTCTGTCGGTGCGGATCAAGCATCCGAAGTACTCAAGCATATTGCCACAGATAAGGTCGAAGAGATCACGCGTGAGCTCGCTTCACTCGGGCGGGTTCCAGATTCACTCCAGAACGAAGTCGTGGAAGAGTTTTACAACATATCCGTCGCGACGCAGTACGCCAACGAGGGATCACTCTCCTATGCCAAACAGCTGCTCCAGAACTCGATGGATCCCGGGGATGCCGAGCGTGTACTTGGTCAGATCCAGACTCAGGTACAGAAGACACCGTTCAGCTTTCTTCAGCGTGCCGAGAGCGACAACCTGCTGACCTTTATCCAAGAAGAGCACCCGCAGACGATCGCATTGATCCTGTGTCACCTGACGCACCATAAGGCGTCGGAGATCTTGGTGGGTCTTGCGATGGAGAAACAGCTTGAAGTTATTAAGCGGATCGCCAACATGGAGCAGACCAACCCAGAGGTGATCAAAGAGGTTGAGATCGGCCTTGAGAGCCGGCTCAGCAACATGCTCATGCAGAGCATGGAGAAGGCCGGTGGCGTGCCGACGGTTGCTGAGATTCTGAACCTCGCTGACCGGGCAACCGAGAAGACAATCATGGAAGGGCTCGAGTCCGACGATCCAGATTTGGTCGAAGAGATCCGCCGATTGATGTTCGTCTTTGAAGATATCAAACTCGTCAACGACAAGGGGATCCAGGCGGTACTCAAGGAGGTCGAGAACGACGAGCTGTCTGTTGCACTCAAGACCGCCAGCGAGGCGCTGTCCGAGAAAATCTTTACCAACATGTCTGAGCGGGCCGCCGAGATGGTCAAAGAGGATATGGAGTTCATGGGTCCGGTCCGGGTTTCGGATGTGGAGACCGCCCAGCAGCGGATTGTGGATATTGTGCGTCGCCTCGAAGAGGCCGGCGATGTGATGATCGAGGGTCGCGGCGGCGACGGGGAAATGGTTGTCTAAACCGTGTCGGAAGTTTCCTAGAAAGGCACAGCGATGGGCATCATCAAACGAGCGGATCTCGAATCGTACACGCGTGATGCTGTGCCGATGGATATCGGGGATTTGGAACGTCAGGGGCAGGCGGTTGTCACCGCAGCTCAGGAACAGGCGGCCCAGGTTCTCCGCCAAGCCAATCAGGATCGCCAGAGTCTGCTCGATGATGCCGCGGAACTCGGTAAGACGCAAGGGTATGAGGCTGGTCACACCAAGGGGCATGAAGAAGGCTTGGCCAAGGGTGCCGAGCAGTCATATACAGAGACCCGTGCGGCACTCAAACTCCTCAATGAACAATGGGGCCAGGCTCTCAAAGAATGGGAGCACGACCGGAGTGAACTGCTCTTGTGCGCTCGGACCGAGGTGATCACACTGGCGGCCCAGATAGCCGCGCGGGTGATCAAGCGGGTTATTGATTTGGATCCAGAGATCGTTGTAGATCAGCTCGAAACAGTGCTCGAATCGCTCGTCACCCCAACAGATATCAGGGTCAGGATTCACCCAGATGATTCGGAACTCCTCGAGCGGGTGATGCCCGCGATGGTTGAAGAATGTGCAGCGTGCAACCACGCCGAGCTGGTCGAAGATCCGAAGCTTGCGCCGGGTTCGTGCGTGGTTTCGACAAAGGGCGGCGGAGAGATTGACGCATCGATCGCTACGCAACTCGATCGGATCGTCGCGACGCTGCTCCCGGCACACAAAGGCCCGGATTATGATCAGCATCTCGAAGACTTGCCGGGTGAAAGTTCTGAATCAGAGCCCGATTCCAAGGACGACGCGGCGTGAAACTCCTGGCAAGAGAGATGGAGATCGTGAGCAAGGTTTGTCCGCTGGGGATCACCGGCCGTGTCAACGCGGTGCGGGGGATGACGATCCTAGCGACCGATCTCCCTGTGCCCATCGGGTCGTTGGTTGAGATTCTTGGTCTCGATGATTCTGCAATAGCGGGTGAAGTCGTAGGCTTCGACGATGGGCAGGCGATCGTTATGCTGCTAGCAGCGACTACCGGGATTGTGCCAGGCTCAAAGATCAGAATGAAACAGGTGCACCAGGTCGCCCCGGTCGGCGAGCGGATGCTCGGTCGGGTGATCGACGGGCTCGGAAGGCCGATTGATAATCTTGGTCCGATCTCAGAGACTGTCCAACGCGCGATCAATCCCACACCGATCGGCGCGATGGAGCGGCGACGGATTGATGAGCCGCTGCGGACAGGCGTGCGGGTCCTGGATCTGATGACCCCGATAGGGCGTGGACAACGGCTGGGCATCTTCGCGGGCCCGGGTGTTGGCAAATCGACACTGCTCGGTCAGATCGCGCGAGGCACCGATGCCGATGTTAATGTGATCGCCCTAATCGGCGAACGGGGCCGCGAAGTTCGAGACTTTATCGATCATGCGCTCGGGGAAGAGGGGCTTAAGCGTTCGGTCGTGATTGTCGCGACGGGCGATGAATCACCGCTGCTTAGGATTCGCGCCGCCAAACTCGCATGCACCGCCAGCGAATACTTCCGTGACAAAGGGCTCGATGTCCTGCTGATGATGGACTCGATTACACGATTCGCCCATGCTCAGCGTCAGGTTGGTTTATCGGTTGGGGAGCCACCCACAACCAAAGGGTACACGCCGAGTGTGTTTTCGTCGATGGCAGAGCTTCTTGAACGATCCGGGACAATTGAACCGAAGGACGGAGCTGGAGGCGGATCGATCACCGGACTGTTTACAATCCTTGTTGAGGGCGACGATATGACCGAGCCCGTGACCGATGCGGCACGCGGGATCCTCGATGGGCATGTGGTGCTGTCACGGAAGATCGCGCACATGGGTCAGTTCCCAGCGGTCGATGTGCTTGATTCTGTTTCTCGCGTAGCCGATGATGTGACCGATGACGCGCACAAAGCGTCGAGGCAACAGATCTCTAAGATGATCGCCAAGTATCGGGAGATCGAGGATCTGGTCCAGATCGGGGCGTATGCGCAGGGGGTGAACCCTGAGGCCGATACCGCGATTGATCTTCACCCAGTCATTAACGAGTTGCTCGGGCAGCGGACCAACGAGCTCGCACAGTTTGATCCAGCAAAGAGCATGATGGTCAAGCTCGCATTGCAGTCAGGTGACATGATCCAACAAAGACAAGCCTTTGCCCAGTCACAAAACAATGCCCCCGCGGCTCCGGTTGGGCCTCCGGGCGGAAACACACTCGGGAATGTGGGAGGCTGAGCTGAATGTTCAAGTTTCGGCTCCAACCCGTGCTCGAAATGAGAGAACGCGAAGAACGCGACAAGAAACTCGCGCTCTCAGAGCTTGAACGCCAACGGATGGAACTGGAAAGCCGAATCCGGGGCTACCAGCTCAATATCGAGACCGAGCAGGCCAGCTTGGCCGAGATGCTCATCGGAAAGAACGGGATTGACTTCCGCGGAGCCCGATTGCAGGCCAATGCGGCCCTCCACAACCGGTTTCAGGCCCAGCGGACGGTGCTGGAACTCGCCGGGGTGCAACACCTGATGGACCGGGCACGGGAAGAACTGGCCCACGCGGCTACCCGGCGTAAGGCGGTGGAACTCCTCCGGGATCGACAACGCGAAGCACATGATCAAGAACAAAGGCGGAGAGAGTTGGTCGAGTTGGACGATATGTCTGTGATGCGCCACGCCCGGCGTGAAGGAACCCTGATATGAAAAAGCTGACCAAGGTGATTATGGTGGTGGCGATTCTGAATCTTCTGGCTGTGCTGGCCGGTGCGGGCTGGGTCTTCGCATCAGGACGAGTGGACAAGCAGCGAGTGTTCGAAGTGGTCGGTATATTCGAAGAAACCACCGCCGGGCGGGACACACGCATCAAAAAAGAAGAAGCCGATGCGGCGGCGGCATTCGCGTTTGACGATACCTCGCTCCCAGAACTGGCGATGAACGCTGATGAGCTCAACGATGTCAGATTACAGATGACCCAGATCGACCGGGCCCGTCTCGAGCGGATGCAGCGGGAGATCAAGGACCTTCAAGACACTCTCAAACGCGAACGTGCGCTGCTTGCCAGTGAGCGGGTCGATTTCGAGGTCCAACGAGATGCATTCGGAGCGATGCGAGATCGGCTCAAGGAAATCGAAGGGTCCGAGCAGTTCAGCAAGTCGCTCGATGTGCTCAAAGAATCCAAAGCCAAGGATTCCATGGCCATGCTCAGTGTGCTGATCACTCAAGGGAAACGGGAACAGGTGGTGACCTATCTGAGTGCCCTGAGCAAAGGGGTCCGGACCGAAGTGGTTGCTGAGTTCATCAAAGCGGGTGAGGAACAGTTGGCAGCGGGTTTGCTGGAGTCTATCCGGATGCGCGGCCAGGAAACCGCGCTGGCGGACTCAACCAGCAATGACAACACTGCAGACACTCTCAACCCGTAATCAAGACAGCGCAAGCCCAGCTGTTGAACGCGCACAATCCGGTGGCAACCGCGCAGACGATGCGCCGGGATTCTCGGGTGTATTCGATGAAGTCCTCAACGAGTTCCCAGATTCCGAGCCTGATGATACCGAGCAAACGACCGATTCTGAAAGTGCCGAATCTCAACCCGGGATTGATAACGGTCAGGCTGGCGAAGGTGAACTGGCCCCACAGATACAATCGGTGGGGGATTTGTCGGGGCTGCTGACCAACGCAGCGGCGATCGATATTGCCAGTCTGGCAACGCAAGAGCTCGAAGGGGACCAGCAAAACTCCGCCAAGGCGGAGGCCAATCAAATCCGACAAGATGGGGCTCGTTCTGATTCAGCGCAATCGAAGACCGATCTCCTCGCTCAGTTGGCAGGAAGCAATCGCAAGGCGTCCATCCAGGAACGACCGGGGCTGCAGAACCAGCAGACACCAACCCAATCCTCGACACAAGGCACCGAAGTCGCCGCAAACCCGTCAGATATCAAACCCGAATCAACAAAGCCGAGTGCAGTTGATCAAGCGAACCAGAAACAAGCTGCCGTTCAACAACCCGTTGAATCACAGCAGCCTGTCCAATCTTCCAAGATACAAGTCGCTCAGGTTGCGCAGGCGATGACAGCGGATGTATCACGCAATGCCCGCTCGCTCGATGGGGTTCGTTCGATCAATGAAATCGCCGGGTTTGCCGCTAAATCACGCGTGATTTCAGGGAGCGAGTCTTCCAGTGGTGCCGGTTCTGATCAGGGCGGGCTCGATCTTGGGAACCGCTCAAAGAATACATCCCGGATACTCCAAACCAAGCAGCCCGAAGATGGTGGTGCGATCCAGCGCCAGCAGGTCATAGCCCAGGTCCAGCGGGGACTTGCATCGATCATGAATACCAAGGGCGGCTCGATGAAGCTCCGGCTCAGCCCTGAACATCTCGGTGAAGTCAATATACAACTCATGACCAAGGACGGTCATGTGAGTGTCAAAATCGATGCCAAGAACAATGAGACACGCGAAATGCTCAAGGATGGGCTCGAGGGTTTGCGCAATGCAATGGAGTCGCGTGGAGTGCGTGTTGACGACCTGAGCATCGAGGGCCGTCAGAGTTCCAGTTTCCAGAGGATGTTCAGCGAAGGTGGCGCAGACGGCGCTCAAGATCAAGCCGGCCAAAGACAGAACCAGTCAGACTCGCGTAGCTCTCATGAGCACGCGGACAATGGGGGTGGGGGCCAAGAGAGTAATGAGATTGGTGGGATTGAAGACGGACATGTAGATAGTGAGCCACGGGGTATCTGGACCGATCTTGGTCTGGATGCGATCGCGTGAATGAAAGGGTAATGACATGAGTGCAATAGGCGACTTCTCATCGGGCAATCCGGTTTCATCGACCGACGACGCGTTTAACTCGCTCTCGAGTGCTGAGTTTTTGCAGATCATGTTTACCGAGTTGCAGAACCAGGATCCGCTAGAGCCTCAGGATTCACAGGCGATGCTCAACCAACTCTCTTCATTGCGAGCGATCGAATCTGACAGCCAGATGGTGTCCTCGCTCGAGAGTCTCGTTTCCCAGAACGAGTTCGCGGCTGCATCTCAGCTCATCGGGTCGCTGGTTTCCGGGATCACACTCGATAATCAACGCCTCGCCGATATGGTGATCTCGGTTTCTCAAACATCACAAGGACCAGTACTCAACCTGTTCGGGGGCGAACGGATGTTCTTTGATCAAGTCGATGAGATTGCTGGGCCGATTGATGACTTCGTGGACCCAGACGGTGACGACGACGGTGACACCACGCCGCCAGAACCCAATACCGGACCAGGCTTCGATCTACCAGTTCCGACGATCGGGAATCTTGATCAATCAGACCTAGATGTAGACCAGCTTGATACCCCGGTCGGTGATCCGACACGCCAGGTCTTTGCACCCGCAGGATGAGATTGAATCAATGACAATCTCAGGTAACCAACTCCTCTCAGCTCTAGGTTCGGGCATACTGCCTGGTGAGAAGTCACGCGCCAATGAAGAACGCAGCGCGGGTCTCAACTTCCAAGAGATCCTCGGGCGCGTCCAGCGTGGCGAGCCCAGTGAACTCGGGATCGAGATCGGTAAGGATCTGCTTGAAACAGATGTGAGTGCGGAGCATCGCAAGCAGGTCGGACTTGCCGCCGACCAAGCGGCGATCATGGGTGTGAGCAGGGCGGTTGTAGATCTTGGGGAGTCGATCGTGCGCCTTGATGTACGGAATCGTGTGCTCGAGGCGCAGATGACGCCAACCGAGGGGGAAGTGATCGATCGGATCGACGGGTTTGTTTCAATGAAGCAGCCCCTCTCGGGCTCCAATGAGGGATTAGAAGATTTGTCAGGGGCGGCTCAGCAGCTCCCGATCATTCCGGCACGCGTTATGCGAAATACATCACTGATCGACGTGCTATCTGTACACGATCAATGAGTTATGTTTACACCCGGCGCAACCCGCCGGTGATTTGAGGTTCTCTCTATGTCATCAACCAGTGCTCTGTTCATCGGGCTCACCGGGCTCAATACCCACTCCAGAAAGCTCGATATCATCGGCAATAACATTGCCAACATCAATACAGTCGCGTTCAAAAGTTCGCGGATGATGTTTGAAAATCTGTTTCAAACGAATCTCGGATTCGGCACCGCGCCCACCGCCACCAGCGGCGGAGTGAACCCAAAGCAGGTCGGCAACGGCGTCGGCATCGGCGCCATCCAGCGGAACTTTAACAACGGTACCATCAACCCCACCGGAGACCTACGCGATCTTGCAATCGATGGATCCGGGTTCTTTATGGTCGAGAATAATGGATCAACATTCTACACAAGAGCAGGTACCTTCCGTCAAGACATCGAAGACAACCTGACCACTGCAACAGGCGAGCGTCTTCTTGGATACGGGATTGATGACAACTTCAATCTAGTCACCGGGAGCCTCGTTCCCCTGAATATCCCGGTCGGTCGGATGACCATCGCCGAAGCAACCCGAAATGTTTCGCTGGTCGGAAACCTAGACAAAAGCGGTGACATCCCGACAACGGGGTCGATCATTGATCTGATGGGTTCGACCACATCGGGGCCAACGATTCTTGGCGGCGGATTCATTACTTCAACAACCCTACTCACAAACATAGATGACCCAAACAATCCAGGGACCGCACAGTTCGGCGCCGGGCAAACGATCCGTCTTAAGGACGATGCGACCAAGGGTGGGGGCTCAGTGGTTCAGGCGGATCTGGACATTACCGCGACCACTTCGGTACAGGATCTGATGTCCTTCCTTGATTCGGCGCTGGGAATCCAGACCACCGGGGCCGCCAATCCGGACGGTTCAACCCCCGGCGTGACTGTTGATCCAGCAACAGGGGTCATCAGGATTGTTGGGAATGTGGGCACCGAGAACAACATCGCAATCTTGACCGGGGACCTGCAGATCGTAGATTCTGACGGGATCACTTCTCTTGGAGCAGCGTTTGAAACCGCTCAGATTGCCGAGGCTGATGGGGAGAGTGTTCGCACAACAGTTTCTGCATTCGACTCACTCGGGACATCGGTTCTGGTTGATGTCGTCATGGTTCTCGATTCAACCCCAAACGCAGGTCCGGTCTGGCGATATTTCGTCGAATCCAGTGATGACACGGACCTGGATATCTCAGTCGCTACAGGCACCCTGCAGTTCGACAACCAGGGGCAGATCGATACGCTCGCTAACACAGTTAAGATTGCTATAGATCGTCAGGATACCGGTGCGGGCACCCCGCTGACATTCAACCTGAACTTCCTCTCAGACACCGGCCAGACCACTTCACTGTCAACCGGTTCGTCACTGATCGGGCTGACAACCGACGGGCTCCCACCAGGAACACTCGAAAACTTTGCCACCGGCGATGACGGCACGATCATGGGCCGGTTCTCGAATGGTGCGATCCGCACCATGGGCAAAGTCGTGTTGTCTAAGTTCTCCAACCCCGCCGGACTTATTGACATGGGAGGGAATCTGTTCGCAACCGGTCCAAACTCGGGACCCGCAGCGGTCGCAGCGCCCGGACAGCTGGGGCTCGGTTCTGTAGTGTCAGGCGCCCTCGAATCCTCGAATGTGGATCTCGGGGCGGAGTTTACACAGATGATCCTGACCTCAACAGGGTACTCGGCTTCGTCGAGAGTCATCCGGACAGCCGATGAACTCTTGCAGCAGCTCCTGGTGCTTGGTCGATAGTACATCGCGAGAGGGCCGATAAAGAGGCGGGTTCTCGGAGGTTGCCATGATCTGTGTCACACGACTCAATGATAAAAAATTCATCCTCAACGCAGAGATTATCCGGACAGTCGAGGAGAACCCCGACACGATAATTACGCTGATTTCGGGCGAGCACATGGTGGTCAAAGAATCCATGACTGAGGTGGTAAAGCGGACCATTGAGTACGGCAGGCACCTCAGGAAACTCACCGAACCCACATAACCCTACCCAGGCCTCTTTCAATCCACACAAATACACACCACGCCTGAATACCTCGCTCCACAGGGTCGATACTCATCATGCACGCCCACGGAAGGGCTGTGCATGGAGGACGACGCGTGGATATTGCTACAGTAGCAGGACTGATTATTGCCGGAGTATGCTGCTTCCTTGCTATCCTGCTCGGCGGCGGCAATCCCATCGCGATGATCAACATCCCGTCAGTGATTGTCGTTTTCGGCGGCTCCACCGGTGCAGTCATCGCGGCGTTCCCCCTCGCGAGTTCGCTCGGGCTGCCAAACCTAGTCAAAAAAGCCGTGTTCGGTGTTTCAGCAGATCCTGCAGAAACCATCAAAGACATCGTCAAGTACGCCGAGATCGCACGCCGCGAAGGAATCCTCTCGCTCGAGAACCATGTCGGTGAGATGACCGACGAGTTCATCATCCGAGGCATCAAGATGGCCGTCGACGGGACCGACCCGGAACTCATCCGGGTCATCATGGAAACCGAACTCGAAGCCATGATGGACCGCCATATGCAGGGCAAAATGGTCCTGGACAACTTTGGTAAGTACGCCCCGGCCTTCGGCATGATCGGGACACTCATCGGCCTCATCCTCATGCTCGGATCTATGGAAGACCCGTCAACGATCGGTCCATCAATGGCGGTGGCTCTTATTACAACCTTGTACGGTGCGATTATCGCCAACGCCTTTGCGGGTCCGATCGCCGACAAGCTGTACGCCAATGATCAAACAGAAACCCGCCTCAAGACCATCGTCATCGCGGGCGTCATGGCGATTCAGTCCGGCGACAACCCACGCGTTGTCGAGAGCAAACTCTTGACCTATCTCCCACCAGCCCAGCGTGACGCATTCCTTGAAGAGCAAGCAGCGTAATACACACGACGGGTGAAAGGAGCATGCCATGGCGAAGAAGAAAGAAGCCCCAAAGGCCGAGGTTCCTGAATGGGTGGTGACCTTTGGTGATCTGATGTCACTGCTCCTGTGCTTCTTTGTGCTACTGGTCTCGTTCTCTGAAATGAAGAAGCCAAAAGAGTACCAGAAGGTGATCGATTCGGTCAACGAGGCGATGGGCTTCAAGGGCGGGATGGGGCTCGCGCATCTGCTTGAGCAAGCAGACAACTCGATGGTCTCCAATCAGGAAGAACGAGCACGCCGTGATGGCAACGAGCGATCCACGAACAAGAACAACGACGACAATGTCCAGGGCCGCGAGACACTGGTCAACATCGTCCAAGAGGGCGCCCGCCACGCGATCGGGGGCTCGGTCATGTTCGAAGTGGGTGAGTTTGAACTCTCCAAACGCAACCAGGACATGATCAGAGAGTCCGTTGCTCCCAAGATTCGCGGGCTCAACTATATCTGCCCAATCGTGGGCCATGCGTGGGGGTTCGAAGAGAAGCGTTCAGGGCTGGGATTCGATGAGTTGGGCTATAAGCGTGCTCAGTCCGTGAAGGATTTCTTGGTCCGGGAATGTGGTGTAGATACATCGATCCTGAGGGTTGAAACGGCCGGGGACACCGAGCCGATGTCACTGAGCGATGGTTCGGGACAGGCGGGGGGGTCTAATCGCCGAGTTCAGGTATATCAGACGGGCCGGACGGTCTCGCAGACGCACCCAGACCCAAACTTTACCGGTGCGGACAACTGATTTATGGACCGTCCGAGCCCTTTGGACGAGTGAGGAATTATCATGGCTGATGACGAAAACAACACCGACAGCGCCGAAAAAACTTCAGGTGAAGCCAAAAAAGGCGGCGGCTTGAAAATGATCATTGTTATCGCAGTGATCATGGTCGTCGAGGGTGCCGGCGTGTTCTTCTTGGTCAACATGATGAGTGGTCCCAAAGGAGCCCAAGCAAGCGAAATGGAAATGCTAGAAGGCACCGGCGAAGACGCCCCGGTTGAAATCGAGCTTGTCGAGGACCGGTTCCAGAACATGTCCACCGGTCATGTCTGGGAGTGGCGCGTTCAGATCGTGCTCAGGGTTCGTCAGAAGAATTCCGCGCATATCGAGACCATCAAAGAGCGTGACGAGGCACTCCTGAAGGAAGGCGTCTCGATGATCTTCCGCAGAGCGCAAGATCGGCACCTCCGAGAGCCGGGGCTGGAAACCATTACCCGCCAGTTGACTACATATGTCAACGAGATCTTCGGCACCGATGCTGATGGGATGCCACGGATTGATCGTGTTCTTGTCCCAGAATGCAAGGGCTTCCGCTCAGATACCTGAGTCCTGAGTTGATCCAATCCGGGCGATCCGGGATTCTCAATCAACAACCGAGCAAATTCTGCGCTTACGCGCAAAGACTGGATGAGATCGGGTCCTTGGTCCGATATATTGTTCATCGTCGGGAGTCGGCGTGTGTTGTATCTATGAGCGGGCGGAGCCCGAAGGAATCCACGATGGCCGACGAAGCCGAAAATACACAACCAGAAGATCAGCCCCAACCAGAGGTATCCGCTGAGTCAGAAGAGACCTCAAGCGGCGAACCCAGTGGTGAATCGGGAGCCGAGGAGGCCCTCGAGGACGCCTCGGCGATCGTTGATGATGTGGTCGCTCAAGCAGACGAGGGTGGTGACATGTCGGATGACGAGGCCGCCGCGTTGGCTGCTGCCATGAGCGCGATCAGCGGGCTCGGTGGTGGAGAGGCTTCATCAGACCCAAGCCCAGCCTCGGCTGAGGGGGCCCCGTTCGAGTCGCCTGAGTTCAGTGATTCCAGCTCACCGGATCAGAACAGCGATCTTGAACTGCTCTCAGATGTCCAGATGAATGTCCGTATCGAACTCGGACGAACACGCATGTTCGTCGAGGACGTGCTCCGGCTCGGTGACGGCGCGGTTGTTGAACTCGACAAGCTCGCGGGTGATCCCGTTGATGTGTTCGTCAATGATCGCAAGGTTGCCCGAGGCGAAGTACTCGTGCTCAATGACAACTTCTGTGTTCGTATCAGTGAGGTTCTCGATCTGCGAGAGAACTGATCGGGTTGAGTGAAATGTGCCGGGCGGAGGATCCGCCTGAGAGAAAGGCCAGGATGGCGACATGTGGACGGTTACCCGGGTGCTCCTCTGTACCCTACTCACGCTCTTGATCACGACCCAATCAACTTTGGCTCAGCACGGGCCTTGGATTGAGCCAGCGGTCAACCTTCCCGCAGAATCTGAAACAATCTCAGCAGCAAAGACTGAGTCCCAAGGATCTCAATCCCCAGCATCGACTCAGCAAGAGTTAAAAAATACACCTGCTGCACTCTCCAACGAATCCAAGCCATTAGGGTTGCCGCGTGTTCGTCAAGCAGATGAGTCGCTCGGTGGCGACGAAGCAACCACGCCGATGGTCCTCGGAAAGGACTTTGTCCGCACAATCGCGGCACTCGGTGGTGTGCTTCTGCTGATCTTCGCTCTTGCGCATATATACAAAAAAATCGCACGCACTCGCGGCGGGCTCAGCGGGCAAATGGGCGCCGGCGGTCGTGCCCCAGCGGGGCTTGTCGAAGTGCTCGGTCGGTACCCGATTTCTTCTGGTATGACACTCGTAGTGCTCCGGTTTGATCGCAAGATCCTCCTGCTCTCTCACGCCGGTGGCGGGCGCGGCAAGAAAGGCATGTCGGGGCCCGGGTCCATGCAAACGTTGTGCGAAATGGACAATGCTCAGGATGTCGCGTCGATCCTCGGCAAGGTTCGTGATGAATCGGGTGATTCGATAGCAGCCTCGTTCGAGCGAACCCTCCAAGAAGCCGGTAACGCGACCGATCAAGAAATATCCAAGGCCATGTATGAATCCTCTCCAGGAATGCATGTTCAGCCGCCCCGGAGGATCGCGCCAGGATTCGTGACCAACGATGAGGGAGACCGGCTCGAGCTGACCTCGCTCAATGATTCACCCGCTTCCTCGCAAGTCCTGCGTCGTCGGCTTGGCGCCATGCGGAGAGGGCGTTGATCCGTGACAATGATTCGTTCCATCCTGATTCTGTTGCTCATGAGCATAATGGCCTCGACCACGGCCGCGCAGCTTGGCCCAAGTTCCACGCATTCAAACTCAGCAACAGCCAGGTCATCGAGTGACGCCTTCAACCCGTTGACCATGCTCAACGAAGCGGGTTCAGCAATCAACTCCGCCAGCTCGACCGGTTCAGCAATCCAGAGCGGGCCCGCCCAGTCATCCGGCGAAGGCCCGCAGCAATCAGGGCTGTCTGTTACGCTCAATATCATGCTCCTCCTGACGGTGATCACTCTGGTCCCGTCGATCATGCTGATGACAACCAGCTTTATCCGTATCATGGTCGTCTTGGCACTCCTCCGCCAGGCGATTGGTACCCAGTCACTCCCGCCAGGGCAGGTGATCACCGGGCTCGCAATTTTTATGACCGCGCTGGTCATGAAGCCAACCATTGACCGTGTTTGGTCCGATGCGGTCATCCCGTATCAGAACGGCGAGGTACGCGATATGGACGAACTCTGGGTCCGTGCCTCGACCCCGATGCGTGACTTCATGTTTGATCAGATCGAAGCGACCGACAACTGGTCTTCGCTCTACATGATCCTCAACTACCAGGGCGTCGATACCTCTGAGCCCGAGTCCATGACCCGCGTAGATATTCCAACTACCACGCTGGTCCCCGCATACATGCTCAGTGAGCTCAAGGTCGCGTTCCTGATGGGCTTCCGGGTGTACCTGCCGTTTCTTGTGATCGACATGGTGATCGCGTCGCTGCTGATCTCTATGAGCATGATGATGCTGCCCCCGGTTCTGATATCGCTTCCGTTCAAACTGATGTTGTTTGTGCTTGTCGATGGCTGGACATTGATCGTCGGGTCGCTGCTCGAGAGCTTTGTCCAGGAGGGCAACAGTTCCAGACTGAGCGCTACTGCAGCCGCAGCGATTCCTGTCTTTATGCTCGCCCGAATTGTCAAGAAGGGCAAGCGGGATCCTGATGATCTGGGGGTGAAAGATGATTGATGAAGCCGCGATTCAAATGATCCGCGATGCGTTGTATGTCGTGCTGCTGATCGCCACGCCCTTGCTATTGGTTGGCATGGTCTTGGGTCTTGTGATTTCATTAATCCAGTCTGTAACTTCGATCCAGGACCAGACCCTGACGTTTGTGCCCAAGATTATTTCGCTTTTGATTGTTGTTGTACTGTTGTTGCCATGGATTCTGACGACGCTTGGTGAGTTTGCCAAAGAAATGATGCAGTTGTTCTGATGGACATGATCGAGCCCATGTTGGTGCATGTGCTGCCGTTGATGCTGGTAGCCACCCGATTGACGGGGCTGTTTTTGTTTACCCCCTTATTGCGTTCGGCTACAGTTCCTCGTGTTTTCAAGGCGGTGTTCGCATTTATGTTCGCCATCGCGTTGTACCCATCGGTCCCGCATCTTGATCCGATGGTGACTATTGATACGATCCAACTGATGCCGCTGCTCTTTGCAGAGTTGCTGATCGGGATCTCGATCGGATTGATCGCCGCGATGCCGTTCTACGCGATGCAGATGGGTGGCTTTGTGATGGGCTACCAGGTCGGTCTATCGCTCGCCGAGTCGTTCAATCCGGAGCTCGATTCAAGCGGTTCGGTGATCGGGCTTCTGCTCTTCTTTATGACTATCTTTATCTTCATCGGGCTCGGTGGATTTGAACTCCTGTTCCTCGCGCTGGCTGATTCATTCCACACCGCGCCGATCGGGATGTTCACCGCCGGCGATGTTCCACTGGACATGTTTGTCGAGGTAATCACTTCCGGATTCGAGCTGGCAATCCGCATTGCTTCCCCTGTCATCGCGGCCGTAGCAATGTCGCAGGTCGCGATGGGCCTGGTTATGAAAACCATGCCCCAGGTCAATATTATGAGCATCGGATTCGCCATCCAGATCCTGACCGGGCTAATCCTGCTCATGCTGATGATTAATGTCATGGGCGTGGTCGCGGGCCAAGAGTTCGACCGAGTGCTCGACGGACTGTCGCTCTGGATTCAGGACCTCGCAACCGATTCCGCCCACGCGAGAGCGGCCCAATCAGCGGGGGGAGGTAACTAATGGACGATCTTGGAGAACGCACAGAAGAACCAACCCCCAAGAAGCTCGCCGATGCCCGCAACAAAGGCCAAGTTCCCAAGAGCCAGGATCTTTCTGGTGCCGTCCTGATGCTCGGAGGCGTCGTAGCATTGATCGTTCTGGCTCCGATGATCGGCGATATGTTCCAACGGATGCTCCGCTCCATGCTCGGTGGTGACATCAGCGTTGATCAACTCTCAACAGTTTCGATCCAAGCGATTTCCACATTGGCCGTCTATGAAGTCATGCGGGTCATGCTCCCGGTGTTGCTGATTGTGATGGCCATCGCGTATGGTGCCCAGTTCATGCAGGTCGGATTTATCATCAGCGCCGACCCCATCCAGCCAAAGTTCAGCAAGCTGTCGCCGCTTGGAGGCATCAAGCGGATCTATGGCCGCAAGGGGATCGCAAAGGCAATCATCAACACGCTTAAACTCACCTTGCTCATCGCCGTCTCGATTCTCGTTATCCGTTCGCAGATCGAAACCATTTCAACGCTTCCAATGCTCACCGCAGTAATGGCTACAACCGCGATCCTCCGCATGGTCATTACCATCGCCTTTATCCTGATCGTTCTGTTGCTCATGCTTGCGGTGATTGACTACGTCTTCCAACGCTGGCAGCACATGCAAGAAAACAAAATGACCAAACAACAGGTCAAGGAAGAACGAAGAAATATGGAGGGCGATCCACAGCTCAAAGGCAAACGGATGCAGATGGCCCGCGAGATCGTTATGCAGCAGATGGCCCATCAGGTCCCACAAGCCGATGTCATCGTCACCAACCCCACGCACTTCTCTGTCGCGATCAAATACGATTCTTCAGGAATGGGCGCCCCGAAGGTCACCGTCAAAGGCGCCGACCTCATGGCCTTCCGCATCCGTCAGATCGCAAGGACAAACAACATCCCAATCGTCGAGCGCCCGCCTCTCGCCCGGGCGCTCTACTGGGGTGTGAAGGTCGGACAGGAGATCTCGGCAGAGCACTACGAAGCAGTCGCAGAGCTCCTCGCTTATGTCTACCGCATGGAAGGCAAGGCACAGAGTCACATGAAGAAAATGGAACCCGCAGAAGTTTAATGTAAGGAACGAAAACAGCAGCAATGGCCGACGAATCTTCCAACACCGTACTCCCCGCATGGGTCGAGCAGTTCAGCAAGTACCGCGGGCTGATCGTTCCTGTCGGCTTTGTGCTGATGTTGTCGGTGATTCTGCTCCCGCTCCCACCCGTCGCTCTTGATATTCTCATCTCATTCAACATCTCGCTCGCGGTCATCATTCTGCTGACAACGCTCTACATGCAAAAAGCACTCGAGTTCTCCGTCTTCCCTTCCCTGCTGCTGGCAACCACACTCCTCCGTCTCGTGCTCAATATCGCCTCAACCCGCCTCATCCTGACCGCCGACGCTTCGACCCCAGACGAGGCCATCGGCGTCGCTGGTGAAGTCATCTCCGCGTTCGGTGTGTTTGTAGCTGGTGACTCACTCTTCGTCGGTGTCATCATCTTCTCGATCCTCATGATCGTCCAGTTCATGGTCATCACCAAGGGTGCGGGCCGCATCGCCGAAGTCGCCGCTCGCTTCACACTCGATGCAATGCCCGGCAAGCAGATGGCGATCGACGCCGAACTCTCCAACGGGATGATCACCGAGAATGAGGCCCGCACCCGCAGAGACGAAATCGGACGCGAGGCAGATTTCTACGGGGCCATGGACGGTGCCTCCAAGTTTGTCAAAGGAGATGCCATTGCCGGCATCATCATCACGCTGATCAACATCGCCGGCGGTTTCGCCGTCGGTACGATCGACAAGGGCTGGCCCGCCGGTCAGTCCGCGGAGATCTTCACCAAGCTGACCATTGGTGACGGGCTCACTAGTCAGATCCCCAGCTTTATCATCTCCATGGCCGCTGCCCTCATTGTGACCCGCTCGGGCGACAAGGGTAATCTCGGCACAGAAATCACCGGCCAGCTCGTCTCCCAGCCAAAGGGTCTCATCATTACCGCCGCATTCCTCGCGGTCCTCGCATTCTCGCCGCTCCCAACGGTTCCATTGCTCACCATCGCCATCGCCATCGCTGTCATCTCATGGCTGCTCATCCGTGCATCCAAAGATCAGGCAGTTCAACAACACGAACAAGCCCAAGCCGAAGCCGCTCAGGTAACCCCTGAACCACCACAAGTCGAAGACCTCCTCAAGGTTGATGTCCTAGAACTCGAAGTGGGTTATGGCCTCGTCCCACTCATCGACACACATCAGGGCGGAGATCTTCTGGACCGCGTCAGCGCGGTCCGCCGGCAGCTTGCTGTTGAACTCGGGCTCGTCATGCCACCCGTCCGTATCCGCGACAATATGCAGCTCCCGCCCAATGAATACCATGTGAAAATCCGGGGCAACACTGTCGCCTCCGGCCAGGCCGATCCGGGCAAACTCCTCGCAATGGACTCAGGATTCGTCACCGGTAAAGTGGAAGGCGTGCATACTGTCGAGCCCGCTTTCGGTCTCGACGCATGGTGGATCGACGCGGGGATCCGCGCCCGTGCTGAGAGTATGAACTACACCGTTGTTGATCCGACCAGTGTGCTCGCAACGCACATCACCGAGATCGTCAAGACCTACGCCGATGAGTTACTTACCCGCGAGGAAGTCAACAACCTACTCGAAGGCCTCAAAGAGAAGGCCGCCAAGCTGGTTGAAGAAGCCGTCCCAAGTATTATCAAAGTGGGAGAACTCCAGAAGGTTCTGCAATCACTCCTCCGCGAACGCGTCCCTGTCCGTGATATCGAGACCATCCTCGAAACCCTCGCCGACTGGGGCACCAAAACTAAAGACCTTGATGTGCTTGTCGAGTACGCCCGAAACGCGCTCCGCAGAAGCATCTGTTCTCTCTATGCAGACAACAACGACGAGGGCGTGTTCACCCTTGTCTGCGTCACCCTCGATCCGCGTCTCGAGGACCAGATCAATGCGTATATTGATAGAGGGGCCGCGGGGACAGTCCTCAACATCCCCGCGCGGGCCGCTCGTGACATCGCCACATCTGTAGGAAACGAACTCAACACCGTAATCGCCCATGGCCGATTGCCAGTGGTGATCGCCTCACCGCAGGTTCGCAATGCGATGTGGCAGATCCTCGAACCCCATATCCCGGGGGTTGCGGTGCTCGGATACAACGAGATCGTCAGCGGGATCGATGTCGAGTCCGTCGGGCTCATCGGACCAATGGGCGAGCAATCAAGTCATCAGAATCCGGCATCGCCACCCAATGCGGCGGTTCCTGCCGGCGTTGCGTAAAAGAAGAGCACGATTGAATGTGGACAACTTGTCGATAAGTGGTCAAAGTCGTGCAATAACGGTACATTACAGTTGACCGATTCGATCCACACTTGATGCCAGGACGGCTTACCACATGAAACTCAAGACCTACACCGCTTCGACCATGGCTCAAGCACTCGCCCAAGTCCGCAAGGATTTAGGGACCGATGCCATGATCCTTCATACCCGATCATACCGAACCGGGTCTTGGCTCGGGCTCGGTGGGAAGCCAATGGTCGAGATCACCGCATCCTCGCCCCAGCCAACCAAGCCCCGCAAGTCGCGGCGCGTCAAGCAAGCACCCGCTGCTCAGCCGATCGCGGCTCAATCAGACCGATTCGTGGAAGAAACAGTCCCAGAGATTGTCGTTCAGCGGAGCCGTATGGCGCAACCGGTGGCCGCTCAATCACAAGAGTCGTATCAACCCGAAGCGAATGTTGAGGAACCGGTCGAGGTACCAGTTGACGACAGGGCCGCGCTCCTTCAGGGTTTGATGGGGATCGAATCTTCGCCGATCAGAGATCGACGAACAGACTCATTTGATCGGAAAGAAAATCAACCCCCGCAGGAGCAGCGCAAGATCCAAACCCCGATCAAAGCACCCAAGCCGCCCAAGGTTGAATCTCGCGATGACGAGTTCCAGGCCACGACCTTCCGCACCATCGATCAAGTAGAGCCTGAAAAACCAGCACCGGCACAGGATCGGTTTGTCCTTGAAAGCCCGACGAGTTCTGAATCGTTTCAGTTCGAGATTCATGAGCCTAAGTCACTTGTAGAGCCTAAGCCGCTCATCGAGCGAGGCAGCGACGAAGTCTTCGAACTCACTCTACCGCATCAGGTAAAGGATGAAGTCAAACCAAAGGTCGAACCAAAGGACGAACTAGAGGTCGAACCAGAGATCAAAATCATAGATGCCAAAGCGGCCGCCGATTCGCCGAAAATTTACGAGACCGTTATCGCTCAGAGCCCTCCCGAGTCCAGTGCGCTCCAATCTCAGATTGACACGCTCCAGAAGATGATGGGCCAAGTGCTTGATTCAACCCGCCGGACAGCGGTTGCGGTCAACAAGACCAATCAAGATTCGGCACTCCCGCCCGTCGAGATGTCTGAACCGCTCCACGCGGTGTACACCGAGATGATCGATAACGATGTATCAATCGAACTCGCCGATCGTTTTGTCGGCGCGGTCCGTGATCGGTTAGATGCCGACGAACTCGCAGATGCCTCGGTGATCCGTCATGCCTTGCTTCGAGAGATCGAGTCTTCGATTCAAACCGTTTCAGATTCGATCCTCACAAAGTCCCGTACCGATGACGAAGCAACCAATCTCAGGCCCAATGTCATCGCTCTGATCGGTCCGACCGGGGTCGGTAAGACCACCACAGTTGCCAAGCTCGCCGCCACCGCCAAGCTCCGCCACGGCAAGCGGGTCGCCCTAATAACCTCAGACACCTACCGGATCGCGGCCGTCGAGCAACTCAAAACCTACGCCTCGATCATCGGCCTCGAATTCCGGATCGCCAACTCCCCTGAGGAGATGGAATCGGTGATCGATTCACTCGAAGATGTTGACCTGGTCGTCATTGACACCGCAGGCCGATCACAGAACAACCACGCAAGACTCGACGAACTGGGTCAACTGATTTCTGCTGCCAAGCCCGACGAGACGCATCTCGTGTTGTCATCAACAGTTGGGGACAATGTGCTGCGTAAAACCGCAGAACGATTTATGGGTCTGGGTCCCGATCGCTGTATCTTGACCAAGATTGATGAAGCCGTCACGACAGGCATGATCGCAGGGATGGGCGACCGGATCGGGTTGCCTCTCAGCTTCGTGACCGTCGGCCAGGAAGTCCCAGACGACATCCTCCCAGCCCGCGCCGAGCGATTGGCCCGCGCCGTACTCGATGGCCCAATTGCGGTGGTTCCGAGCCTGTAACTGTCTACCATAGCTGGTATTCCTTTTCTAAGAACTCTTGTCTATTCCCGTCTGCACTCTTTGCGAGATTGATTGATGACTCAGTGTGTTTCAGCATCAAGCCCCCAGCCCCCCAAGCCCCCCCAATCAGGTGAGGGCGTGCCCGATCAAGATGATCAGGCATCGCGTTTGAGGCAACTCGTTTCCAAGTTCGAAGACAACGATGGATTGGGTCAAACTACCGAAACGCAACGAGAAGAATGGATACCACCTGTCCGACGCATTCCTGTCATCGCGATCGCATCAGGCAAAGGCGGCGTAGGCAAAACAACAACCTCTGTGAATCTTTCAATCGCACTCGCAAGACAAAACCGAAAGGCAGTTCTCCTAGATGCAGACCTAGGTCTGGCGAATGCAGATGTGCTCTGTGGACTTATGCCAAAGGCACGCCTCGAAACCGCGCTAGATTCTGAAGAACTGCCATCACTCCAAGATCTCGCCATCGACGCGCCCGGCGGATTCCGCCTGATCCCAGGCTCCGTTGGGATCGGACGAGTTGGCGAACTCGATCAAAGCGAACGCGCCACCCTGCTCCACCGCCTCGAAGATCTTCAGCCAGACAACGATGTGATCATGATCGACACCAGTGCCGGGCTCGGCGACTCGGTCACCACTTTCATTGATGCGGCTGATCTCGGATTAATCGTGGTGACCCCAGAGCCAACAAGCGTTGCCGATGCCTACGCCCTGATCAAGGTACTCATCATGAGTGCCGATGGTCTCGACAGCTCCAAAGACGCTCGCCCGCGTCCGAAGCTGGCGATCATCGTCAACCAAGCGACCAACGAGAAAGAAGCGCACCAAGTCTACCAACGCATGGCGGGGGTCTGCGAGCGATTCCTTGGGTATAAAATCCCGATGCTCGGGTATGTCCGCTCTGATAAGCGGGTTGTCAAGGCCGTCAAAGCTCGGACACCCTACATGATCCAGACTCCCAAGAGTCCCGCAGGCCGTGATATGACCAGGCTTGCAGCGTCCCTCACAGAATGGGCGGGAATTGAAGGGCGTGCTACTGCCGCGGGCACCAAGCAACGATTCTTCTCAAGAACATAAATCAAGCCTGTCGATTAGCCGATGACTTCATTGGATCGAGTCCGATCATGTGTTGGCGCGGAGTATGCGTCATGCATATCAAGCCATTGCAATGCGCATGTTCTGCGCATCATTTGTATGTAACGGCTTGTATGTGAATGGATTGTGGATCGGAGTACCCAATGAGCGATGTCGAAATCGTCCAAGATGAGCCAATGCATACAGAAGGTGATGTCATGCCTGATGTCCCCGCAAGGGTCATCTCAAGCGTGATTGGGCTCATGGGATTCTTCACTGCCCTGCTCGTTGGTCTGGTGGTCGGCAACCCAGGAGTCACCATCGTGCTCAGGGCGTTGCTCGCGATGGCTATTTGCGCCGTAGTAGGGCGGATCATCGGGACCGTCGGAGAGATCTGCGTCCGTGAGTTTCTCACCAAGTTCAAAACTGATCGTCCAAAGCCTGTGCTCCCTGAGCAACTCCAGCAGCTTTATAAAATCCGTGCCGCTGACGAAGCAATTAGAGAACAACTCAAGAAAGCAGCTTAATGGAAAAAAGTTCAAAAAAAACTATTGGAAAGCTACCACAAGCTTGCAGAAGATTTGATATACTGTGTGTAAGGGCAAGGACTGCCCCCACAGATCATTGCTTTACGGACAGCACAATATCGGACATCGTGCTATTCCGTCAAGCATCCATATTCTTTCGGTCAAAAGGTCAAGGAGTCGACCAATGACGGCCATCCGTTCAAGAACACGAATGTCTTCCCGTGCTAGTGCCCGCCACGCATTACCATCAGGTGTCGCTACGCGATTCGATGATGTTGAAATGGCGGACATCTGGATCATGTATAAAGAGGACTACACGGAAGATCTCAGGAACTTCCTCCTCGAAAAATACCTCCACCTAGTGCGTTACAACGCCGAGCGCATCTACCAGCGTCTCCCCGACGAGGTCGATATCGAGGACCTCATGAGTGCCGGGCTCTTTGGACTCATGGACGCGATCTCCGCCTTCGACACGGAGCGGGGCGTCAAGTTCGAAACCTACTGCGCCCCACGCATCCGTGGTGCGATCCTCGACGAGCTCCGCTCGATGGACTGGGTCCCGCGCCTCGTCCGTCACAGGACCTCGAAGGTCGAGGGTGCCCGCCAGCAGATCGAGATGGCGATCGGACGCAAGGCAACCGATCAAGAAATCTCCGACAAGCTCGAGGTTGACTCCGACGAGTTCATCAAGTTCAAGCGTGATTCAAGTGCTGTGACGGTTTCTTCGATCACACGCAAGTGCTTCCAGTCCGATGGCTCCCGAGAGCTCCGCGAGATCGATGTCATCAAAGACAACACCCAGGTCACGCCTGTTAAGGTGATCCAGCGGAACGACCTCAAGGACCTCATGACCAAGGGGTTGACCCGTGCCGAACGTCTGATCGTGATCCTGTACTACTACGAAGGCATGACGATGAAAGAAATCGGCACCACGCTCGATCTCTCAGAATCCCGCGTCTCCCAGATGCATTCTTCGATCCTTGCCCGTCTCAAAGCCCAGATGCAGCACCGCATGCGTGAGCTTGAGCCGATGAAGTAAATGAATTTTATATGATCTCTCTCCAGAGCCCGTCCGTTTGACGGGCTTCTTTATGTCCGCACTGGACTCAGGAACTCCGGCTGCCTTGAGTCAACCGTGACACACGACGCCTACATCGCAATCGGATCAAACCTGGGCGACCGCCAAGCGACCATCGACCGCGCGATTCAAAACATCGACGCACTCGATGCTGTTCGGATTATCGAGCAATCATCGATCATCGAGACCCCCCCGGTCGGAGATATCGAGCAAGGCCCGTACCTCAACGGTGTAGTGCATGTTCAATCGACGATAGCCGCTCGCGATCTACTCGATTCCTTACTCCAAATCGAGACAATACACGGGCGAGACCGGAGCCAAGAACAGCGGTGGGGCCCCCGGACACTGGATCTGGATCTCATCGTGTTTGGCGATCAGGTAATCGATGAACCAGGATTGCAAGTCCCGCATCCCAGATTGCATGAGCGGTCATTCGTGCTGATCCCGCTTGCTGAGATTGCGCCTGACATCCTGATCCCAATCCAAAACGAAACACCCCGCCAGTTGCTCAGAGCGCTTGGCGGGGCAGGGTAGGTCAAAGTTTGATGCAGGCTGAGATCTTTCGTGGGGACTTAGCCGGCTTCAGCGCGGGGGTGTGCCTGGTTGTAGACATCCTCAACTCGTGAGGTAGACAGGTGTGTGTACACTTGTGTAGTCGAAAGCGATTGATGACCGAGCAGCTCTTGGACAGAGCGGAGATCCGCACCGTTTTCGAGCAGGTGAGTCGCAAATGAGTGACGCAGTGTGTGCGGCGAAATCGTAGAATCTAGCCCAACGATTCGCAGGTACTTATCGAGCTTCCGGCGGACCGAGCGAGACGAGAGACCACTGCCGTGCTTGTTGAGGAATAAAGGCAGCGGTTCATCTCCGTTTGCACGGTTAGCCCAGATTGGCCCAAACTTTGGATCTGCTGCAAGCAACTCGACATAGCGAGCAATCGAGCGGATCGCGTGGGAACCCAGTGGCACGATTCGTTCCTTGCGGCCTTTGCCCCGGACATGCATCGCTTCATTCTCAATATCCATATCGTCGTAGTTGATCCCAACAAGCTCAGAGACGCGGATGCCGGTGGAGTACAGGGTTTCAAGCATCGCACGGTCACGGCGTCCAAGGACATCATGGTCATTGGGTGCCGAGAGCAAGCGTTCAACCTGCTCAACAGAGATTGCTTTGGGGAGACGCTTGGATTGGCGTGGTGTACGAATGAGTGTCATCGGGTTATTGACCGAGAACTCATTGCGGTGGGCCCATTTGTAGAACGAGCGGAGGGTCGCGATCTTGCGAGCCATGGTTGCTGGTGAGTAGTCCTGCTCACCAAGGAACCCAAGATAGGCGCGGATGAGATCGGCGTCGGCTTCACAGATAGTCTGGGTCAGCGTGGACCCCTTGACCATTTGAATGGCGCTCGAATCCGTGCGAGCCTTGAATGCAAGTTCTTCGTTGGCTTCATCAATCGGATGTCCCGCTTCGTCTACCAGGTATTCAATGAACTGACGCAGGTCGGCACCGTAGCAACGCGCGGTATACGGGCTGAAGTGACGCTCATCAGTAAGGTAGCTCGCGAAGCTCTGGGTGATAGGAAGTGTGGTCATCCGTGATTCTCCAACATATATGGACACTGTGGTCAGGGGGGCTTATTCGGTCTCTGAAATTTCTATCGGGCGTGTTTTGGGTCGGCTTGAGTCCGATCACCATCATGATGCAGAACTATTTGCGAAGCGATCAGCTCAGCATCATCCCATGTGAGTGGAGATTCTTCCGTATCAGCAAGGTCGGCAAGGGTTTCAAGCAAATCACGCGAGTCACCAGCCGCACACGCGAACCGCCAGAAATGCGGTGGACGCTGGAGCGTTACACAGACCATCTCGGCACCATTATCTGGACCTTTACCGGTGTTCTTTGTATTGCGGAGATGCGATGTATTGCTTGGTTCAGGCTGCTGCGGCTTGTTCATTGCTCTATCCCTCGATGCACCCGATTCAATCAATCGGGGATGCTCACCGGGGGAGAGGGATACTAATCGCGAGTCCTGGCGTATCGCAGCCATTCCTCGTCAACCAGTCTCCCAACCGTATGGTGGGCAACAAACTGTGTGTACAGCTCCATGCTCGCGGTATACACCCTCCAACGGAGAGCGCTGTTCTGATCCGAACGCCCCTCGGCGTATCGTCTGAGATCCATCAAAACCGCATGGTCTCTCGCATCAAGATGCTGAGAAACAGAGTTCACCGGATCGCCATCGAACAGTGAGCCATCAAAGGCGCCAAAGTCGGTATAGGACATCGTCAGAGCCCGAGGATCAAGATTGGTCTTGGGTCCTCGTTTCATAGCACCCGGACGAGAATACAACGCCAAAGCTAAGCCAAGCGTAGGTGGATCATAAGGGTCGTACGCGGTAATCGATCCGGCAAGGATCCCGTCAACACCCAAAGCGTTCGCAAGAGCGATCGCCTCGTTGGTCGAAGTGATCCGATTGATCCCGGTCGCACGCATCACCTCAAGTGTGCGATTGATCGGAAGGCACCGGACTCCTCGGATCCCTTGGACTGCAGCAACAATCGCGTCGCCGATTTCGTCCTCTCGGATACTCGAGATTCCCGATTCATTCCTAGGCGGGATCACCGCCCAAAGAACCTCGCCCTGGCGTGTGTCGTACGGGGCCACGATGACGCCGGGGACACTGAGCCGATCGCGAGGATCAGTGGCTTTGCACCCCATGAGTCCCAGGAGGACACACGAGAGCAGAAAAGCAAGCATGGTCTGTGCACTTGTCATGGCGTCCTTGCCGGTTTACGAACGAGCCTCCATGCTCGTCCAAAGCTTATTCCCTCCCCCAAAACCACGCTACGCGTGATCTTTACTTTGGGGGGTGGAGGTAAACGGCGAGGTCGCGTCTTTCAACGCGACCGCCGGGTGGGTGGATACTTGTTTATTCGCCGGCGTCCGGGGTGTTGGTCGGGACATTGGCGAAGGAGTTTTCAAACGCTGGGTTTCGCAGGCTAGCCGCACGGACAGCCGGTGAGAGTTCCATCGACCAAAGGTGGTCTTGGCCATCCATATTGGAGACAAAGAAGATGTTGTTGTTGCGTCCCCACGCAGGCATGAGATCAACCGAGGTGCCATCAGTGAGCTTGACCTTGTTGGTCCCGTTGACCGAAACCATCCAGATTGTGGACATATCCGGGCGAGCGGTATTCGAGTTGACCCATGATTGTGAGTAAGGCACAGCCGCGAAACAGACGAACTGTCCATCGGGCGACCATGTCGGATTGATCAACGCCTGATCGGCACCTGAAGCAATCTCAGTCTCGCGACCGGCGGTGCCAGGATTTGGTGTGTAATCGAGCGTCCAGACCGAGAATGCCCGGTCCCCGCGTTCACGCGAGCGTTGGAACAGGATCTGGTCAGCCCCGTCAACTCCGGTGCTGGCGATTGGGCACCATTCGGGGAAGAGCCCGAACCCAATAAACTGAGCGCCGTGATCCGATGCCACATTAGTGACCCACATTTCCCATCGTCCAGTTTGCTGGCCGAGACGCGAGAAGACAATCATGGAGCCATCAGGCGACCATGACGGGTGCAGATCGTGTGCGGATTCGTTGGTGAGTTGAATCTTATTGCCACCCTCAGCAGGCATCATGAAGATATCCCACGAACCGTTGCGATCGGTCGCAAAGGCGATGGTCGAGCCATCAGGCGAGATCGAAGGCATGACATCCTGAGCAGGGTCATCAGTCAAGCGAGTGACCACGGCTCCAAAGATTGACTTGGTGTAAATGTCAGCGGTGGGGCGGTGCTGGGTTGAAGCATAAATAAGGTTACGCCCATCAGGGGCAACGATCGGATCAAAGTCTGAACCCGCATACGCATCAGTAATCTTGCGGACATTGACTGTCGCGCGGGTCGCAGGTGATGACGATTCAGTTGGGAGTTCGATGCCCATCGCGTTGGAATAGATCCAAGCACTCAGATCACCGCCGGCGACCGAGTTCGCCGCAGGTTGCGGGATCGGGGCGTAGGGTTCTGGGGCTGCGCTGGTGATTGGCTCATTCGAAACAATCGTTTCAGGAGAGGCGCTGGTGGAAATTGCCGCCGAAGAGTTGGAACTGAATCCGGACGAGTGTGATTCTGAATCAGCAAAGCTTCCCGAGTCCAACGCTGGTGCCGATTGGGCGACAGGCTGTGATTCTGGGGTTGAACTCGCGGAGACCGCTGAGTTTTGAACCGTCGAGCCAGACTCAACTTGCCCAGGAGTGAAGTACGAGTTTGAACGAGAGTTCTGGCTTGCTTGAGCCTGCTCTTGATCAACTTGGTGTTGTTTGGTCCGATCCCAGTATCCAACACGCTTGGCGCATGCGGGGAGAGTCATCATCGTGCCGGCAAGGGCGACGAGCAAGATTGGACGTGTAGTGGTGGTCATTGGCATGGAGTCAACTCCGTTCAAATCCCTGCGACGCAGGTCCGCCCGAATGGGCGTGAATTTGGTGGTCATTACGGATCTTGAGGGCTCCGCCCTACTCGATCCGGTTGCAATTTCTGGATCCCTCCGTGGATCGCTCACTGAACCATGCCTGGGATTGACCCAGTGCCTGATAACTGCCTTATCGGACGAGTCAGGGTGGAGACTTGAAGTGTGGTGCTGATGATCGGTTAGATTTTGTAAATTTGGGAACTCAGAGGATTCATCTCCCCTCAAGGTCATGTCAATCCCAGATTTACATGGAATCATCACTCTCACGAATAAAAAGAAGACCGGCGAGCCCCACCACAGGCCCGCCGGTATTCAGAATAGAGGTTTGGAATTGAAATCTGCTTTACACAACCCGTCTGCGGACCATGATCGCAGGGGCATCGCCAGGGCGATCCCAGCCGGTTTTTCCGCATCGGGGCTGTTGGGTAAATCTGAGATGATCGAGGTATTTGCCCAGAAGCTGGTCATCAAACTGGGCCAGAAAGTCCGCCGTTGCCGACGGATTCACAGAAATAATCTCATCAACAAGCTGCTCCCGTGTAAGCACCGCGGGCGGGGCTTGCATCAGAGGCTCCCGATTTGTGTTTGAGTTCAGTCGATTCGTCCGTGCGATAGAAAACAGATCCGCCATATCGAGTCTCCCCCTCCAATGTGAAGATCACGGCTATTCAGCCAAATCCTCGGTCGGAGGGTGTCTAAGAAATGCAGCTTGTCGCCAAGAAGAAATCCTTTTCTTCCAGGTGGTGCTTGCCTGATATCGGGGGGGTGGGTCGAAGATGATGAGCGTGTAATGCGCACGGACCTACAATTGTGTGCGCACCGGGCGCAGGATTGGCCGCCCGCCAGAATGAATCCATCAGCCGTGATCTTCACCTTGAGGGGTGGGGGGGTTATACGAAGTCGGCGATGGGCTGATCCGTGTTGTCCGGAGAGCCTGGATCGGTTGTGGGGTCGTAGTCGGGGTTGATGTTGATCATCGGCTCATCGCCTTCCATATCAATCAGCACCCGTTGATCACGGACCAGGACCAAGAGCGCAAGGAACATCCCGACCATCTGCTGGCGGGGTTTGTTCGTAATGAGCGTGCGGAGTGTCGTTGGTGTATTTGCAGACATCGAGGTATTGAGTACATCAACAATGTCATTCGCGTAGACCTCGATCGGCGTGTCGTCGGACATCACCTCGTGCTCGCCGAGGCGGTCGAAGTTGACGGACTCGACAATGACACGGAAGGCCGAGACCAGATCGCTCAGGTCCAGATCCTCAATTTCAAGCTCGCCCATATCGTCCATCGCGGCCCTGACCGATTCGTCATCAATCGCGGCGCTGTGGACCGGGGCCCGCCGTTCCCATTGTGATTTGCGATCATCAAGCATGCTCGCGGCATCGCGGTATTTTTTGTAGGCGAGTAGTTGGGCGACCAGTTCGGCGCGTGGGTCGCTCTCAGGGTCCTTCACCCGGTCGTCTTCAGCAGCATCAGTCTCATTGAGACCCGCAGCAAGCATCCGAGATTTGAGTTCCATCAGCGTCGCGGCCGTCACCAAAAACTCCCCGGCCAGATCGATATCAATCGAATCGAGCTCTTCGAGGAAACCAAGGTACTGGTCGGTAATCAGCGAGAGCGGGATGTTGTGGAGATCGACCTCATGTTTACGGATGAGATAGAGCAAAAGGTCCATCGGGCCTTCGAATGCATCGAGTTGTACACGGTAGAAATCGCTCATAGCACAAGTGTAGCGGGTTCTTCGGGGTCTTGTATCCTATCGTTGACCATGAGTCCCCAGACCGATCAATCGACCAGCCAAGAACGCGAATTCATGTCACGGGCCCTCACCCACGAGGCCGATGCAATCGCTCGGATCGCCGCCCGGGTTGATGAGGGGTTTGTTGAGGCCGTGGATCTAATTGATCGTTGTGCCGACCAAGGCGGGACCGTCGTGGTCTCCGGGCTCGGAAAGAGCGGCTACATCGGGTCCAAAATCTCCGCGACTCTCGCATCGCTGGGCATTCCATCTCACCCGGTCCACCCAACCGAGGCCGCCCATGGCGATCTTGGACGGTTCCAATCCAAGGATGTCGTCATCTGCCTGAGCCATTCGGGGGAGACCGAAGAGCTGGTTAATCTTGCCGCGATTCTCCGTCAGGACAATCTCCCGATCATCGCCATCACGAGAGGCATCGTTGATGGCTCACCAGAATCCGCACTCGCCCGGTTGGCGACGGTGGTGCTGAGTGTCGGCGTAGTCGGTGAAGCCGGCGATGGTGAATACCTCGCGCCAACAACATCGACGACCGCAGCACTGGCGATCGGTGATGCGCTTGCGCTGGCCGTCGCTCGCCGAAGGTCGTTCAGCCACGAGGATTTCCACGCCAGGCATCCCGGTGGGCAGCTCGGATCGTTGCTCCGCCCCGCGATGGAACTGGTCCGTTTCAAAGCCGGCGAGAATCTGCCGCTTGCCAAAGAATCAGATACAGTCCGCGACGCGCTCAAAGAAGCGTCGAAGGTCGTCCGTCGTCCCGGCGCATTGCTTGTGACTGATGCATCGGGCAAGCTCACCGGCATCTTCACCGACTCCGATCTCCGCAGATTGATCCTGAATAATCCAGACGATCTCGGCAAACCGATGGGCGAAGCGATGTCGCGTGATCCGCGTTGTTTGGATAGTGATGCCAAGGCGAGCGATGCCGTGGCGATGTTCCGTGAATACCGGGCCGACGAGATCCCGATTGTTGACAGCGATGGCAAGCCGATGGGACTGCTTGATGTCCAAGACCTGATCGCCATGAAACTAGTACGGGAGTCAACATGAGTCACAGTGACCCAGCCTCAATCGAAATGATCATCTTCGATGTCGACGGCGTGCTGACCGACGCGTCGGTCAATCTCAACAACGAAGGCACCGAAACCAAGGGATTCAACACCCGCGACGGTTTCGGCATGCGCCTCTGGCTCGACGCGGGATTCAAGATCGCCATCATCACCGGCCGTGGCAGCGAAGCACTCACCCACCGGCTCGAATCACTCCGGGTCGACATGGATCTGGTCATCCAGAAATCTGCCGACAAATCCGCATCGCTCGATGTGATCTTAGAAAAGACTGGAATTGACCCAGCTAAGATTGCGTACCTTGCTGACGATTGGCCGGATCTGGTCGCGATGCACCGGGTGGGTTTCCCGATGGCGGTCCACGACGCCGAGCCCGAAGTGATCGAAGCCGCGGCCTTCGTGACGGCACGCAATGGCGGCCGAGGCGCCGCACGCGACGCAATCGCCCACCTGCTCAAAGCCAAGGGCATGTATCTACCTTGAATGAAAACGGATGGCGAAATTGAGCGAGTATCCCTTTAAAGCACTGAGGTTGTGGAAGTCCCTTCGGATTTCACATGTTGCGATCACGCTACTCTCAGCGGTGATGATGTTCGAGAATATTTCTCGTCGGGTTGGTTCTCGATGGGACGATGACTCTTTGCCAATGATCGTTATGCCGCTGCTGATTCATGGAACGATCGGATTCATCTTTCTGTGGACGGTACGCTGGTCAAGGCCTCGCAAACTGAACGGGGCATTGATCATCAATGTCGTTTATTGCATGTTGGCGTGCCTTGGTTTGGCAATCGGTGCGGTGCTTGTGCTTTCAGATGGCGGCGGATTGGGTGAGCACGGGGCTTGGTATGCGCTGATCGCGCACTTTGTGCAACTATTGCTCTGCGTGGTCAATGTTGTTTTTGTCCAGCAGATTCAATCATCGCTCAATAGTCATGAGCGAACGCTCAGCAGCTAACTCACGAGCTCGTCCGGTCAACGATCCGATAGTCTTCGCGTTCGCCTCGTCCTCGCAATGGATAATCCTTGCGGAGCGGGTGACCGGGGTACTCCTCCCACAGCAGAATGCGGCGGAGGTCTGGGTGGTTGGTGAAGCGGATGCCGTACATGTCGAAGACTTCGCGTTCGGGCCATTCGACGCCCGGCCACAGATCGCATACAGAATCGATGACCAAAGCAGGATCATTCTCGATGCCATCGGTCGGCAGTGATGGATCAAGGAATACCTTGACAAAGAACCGGTCCGTGCGGGAGTAGCTGCACAGGTTGTAGATCACCGCGAACCGGCCATTGGTTTTGGCTGGGTAGTCGAGGTAGTCGATGCCGGTGACATCAGAGCAGAAATCGTAGACGCATCGTTTGTCGTTCTTGAGGAAGGTCATGACCTTGTGGAGATCCGCGGCTTCAACGATCAGCGTTGGCTGGTCACAGAACTGGGTCGCTTGGAAGGTGCTGCTCGGAAAGGCGGCTTTGACGAGTGCGAAAGTTGGATGATCAATCTGTTGGGTGGTCATGATCGGATTGTAGTCGATTCAACCGCTCAAAGGCACTCGATCCGTCTCTTGGATGGGATCGTCCGGATCGTCCGATCCAGCGAATCTTCACCGATTAGTCCCTCCCCACTCGGAGCGTGGATCAGGTGTCCTTCGTCGTTGGTTTGGACAGACCGGTGTGCCACGCCCCAGATATTCGGGATCTCTAGGCACAAACTCGCCGAACGGATTAGGTGATCACTCAGATCCCCCATCATCGAAGGCGTCAACCACCGCGCCGGGTCGATGAGCAGGGGGATATCGGGGTGAGAGTTGGCCCAGGTGACTGTACAGATCGCGTCAGAGAGCCGGCCTCCAGCCCCCGGGAGGATGACCAGTTCAACGCCCTGTTCAGCAGCAATATCCACCAGTCTTTCGACCACCGCATTGAACGGCTCCCACGAATCTTGCGACCACTGGGCAAGGAGATCCGCCGAGGGTTCGGGATCGGCCCCTTTGTGATGGCCGCAGGGCACGATGAGCGTTGAAGTTACAAGATTTTCAGGCCAATGCTCAGCAAGAGTCATGACATTGCCGCCAAAGACCTCGGCGACCGGATCCCCAGAGCGGTCATTGATCGTTGTCGCGGATTTTGCCCATGTGAGTGTTTTGGTGGTCATTGAGCAAGGGTAGGGGGGCATTGCGAAGGAGGGCTAAGATTGGGACATGCCCGGACCCACTGGACCATCACCAAAGATGCTCGGATTGACAATTGCGTCAATCATGTTTGTCGTCTTCGCCCTCATCATCTGGCGATCAATGGGCACAGTCTCTGCAACTGCTCCCGACCAGAGCAACCAGTTCCCCGAGGACCCCAGCGAGATCCCTGACATCGCTGATCTTGAGCAGGGCGCCTCGATGTTCGTCACCATCGTGGACAAGAACGACCCAACCCGAGTAGCCGGCACACTCAAGGCCGACCAGTTCGAGCCAGTCGGTGGCGGCCGGCGGCGGCTTGTCAATCCCGATGCATGGATCTACATGCGCGATGGCCGCCGCATCCGAATTACCGCTGACGATGGCCTCGTCATGATGCCTGATCCAAACGAAGCGCCAGACTCTGGGACACTCGAAGGAAATGTGACGATCCAATCGTTCAACGCAACCCAATCTCAAACCGATCCGCTCTCAGCCGCAATGGGAATCAATGACAGCGCCAGCCAAACCCCAAGCCTTGTTGCAAAGTTTGACGAACCCGTCGAGTTCGAACGTCGCTACCAGCGTCTCACCTCCGGCGGCCGCTTCACCATCAACTCACCCGGACTCGATTTCATCGGCTACGACCTCACCGTCATGCTCAACGAGGTCAAAGGCCGCGTCGAACTCATCGATGTGCGCCGCGGCGAGCAACTGATTCTCCGTCCAGCAGCAAACAAAGATTCAGCGATCACCCAGACCAAGCCACGGAAACCAGCGTACAGAATCGCCACCGTCGCCTACCCCAGCAACACACTCAACCAAGACTCTCCCGCTGTTCGAGCCACTACTCAAACCACGCAGCCATCGCCGCAGGACCAGCAGAAGACCCCATACCACATCGAGATTATCGACGATGTGCTTGTTGATGTCATCGGGACCGGGACGCTCAAAGCCGAAGCCCTCGATGTATGGGCGATGCTCATTGATGGCGCACTAAGCCCACAAGCGGTCAAAGAAATCAAGTTCTCTTCTGAGGAACCGCCGACGCAATCCAAAGAGCCCGCGACCTCAGCAACTCCAAGCAATCCCGCGGCTGCACCAGCGAAGCAACCAACTACGCCCCCAATCACGCCCCCAGCCAACACCGCGACTAACACCGTAGCGAATCAAACAGCCACTCAAACCCCGACTCAAAAACCTGTCGCAAACTCATCTGCTACACAAGCCGTCGATGGCGAGGTTGTAATAACATGGGCCGGGCCATTGGTTGTCCGCCCAGTCGAAGACCCATCGGAGACCGCACTTTCAGCCGAAGAACTCGCGCTCCAGTTCACCTCCACCACGCGGGTCATCTTTGAGTCCTCCGCACAAGGCATCCAAGGCTCAACCGACAAACTCACCTACGGGGCGACCCAAGGAATTCTCGAACTCACCGGCAGCAGCGACAACCCCACAGAAATAACCGCGGATCAAGCAGGAACCCTCCGTTCTGAATCTCTCCATGCGGATATGGAATCCGGAATCATTTCCATCGACTCCCAGGGTCAGCTCGAATCTATCCAAGCAACCGACAGGCCCAGAGCGAAAATCGATTGGGGCACATCCGCCGAGTTCGGGCTTGTCAAAACTACCGCCAATGAACTGACCGGACGACTCAAATCAGCCTACTTCGAAGGACAAGTCCTCGGCACCCGCGCCGACGCGGTCCTCCGCACAGAAACCCTCCTCGCACAGCTCGACGACCAAGGCCCCATCGAATCCGCGCTCAGATCCATCGCGATGAATCAAGGCTCTATGCAGTCAGATTCGGGCTCCCTCACCGCAGACGCCATGACCATCGGATTCGTCCCGGTGTTACACCCGTCAAGCGGATCTGGTGGCAGCGTCACGCCCTCAACACTCAACGCACAAGGCGCTGTCCTCGGATCTTCCATCGACGGCCGAGTAGAAACAGACGCACTCACAGCCATCATGGTCCGTGAGTTCGACGGACAAACCCGTGTCCGCAGAGCCTCGGCGACCGGAAACACCGAGTTCCTAGGAAAAGACGACACCCACGCCACGGGTCAACGTGTTGATCTCAACACAGACAACGACTCGATCCACATCGTCGGTCAAAGCAACGCCCTTGCCTCAGCAGGCCAAGGCGGCTCGCTCATCCACGGCCAAGACATCTGGATCAACACGCGCGCACGCTCAATCCATGTCAACGGCCCCGGCACCTTCGATCACGACATCGCAGCACAAGACAATCAGGGTATCGCAGCCGGCGGGCACCTCCGCGTTTCGTGGAACGAGTCAATGCGATTCGATGACGCCCTAGGTAGCATTGAATGCAGCGGCGAAGTCGTAGCAGTCTCTACCCCCGACGCCTACACCATCGACACTCTCAACGCCGACCGCCTCGAGATCGACCTGACCCCAGCACCCGGAAATGACCAGATTACCGACCCTAACGCAGAACTCGCCGAGACCCCAGAACGCGAACTCTATGAGGCCCGCGCCTACGGCCGAGCCGTCCCCGGCGGAGACCCTGTCCTAGCCAATGTAGAATCCCGAACCTACGACCCACAAAACCCTGAGCGGGCGATCGGTGTCATGTATCTTGAAGGCCCCCAGTTGCTCGCGAACAACAAGGATCAAACCCTCCGCGTGCCGACAGCCGGGATGATGGTGCTGATGGATCGCTCAAAGGACGACGCCGCCAACGAAAACAAAGATTCCGCGACCGTGATGCCGAGCACTTCAGGCCCAGGACTCACCCGCATGAGCTGGCTCGGTTCAATGGAACTCGATCGCGCCAGCGGCAACGCACTGGTCCTCGACAGCGTTAACATCCGTCACAAATCACTCGCCACCGGAAACATCTCCCAGATTGAGTGCGACCGCCTCGACGCCGCCTTCGCATCAACCGATAGCAGCACCCAGGCCGCCGCCATCACCATGCAAAGCGCCGACGCATCAGGCAATGTACGCTTCACCGATCTTCAACGGACCCTGCTCTCCGACCACGCGCTCTACGACGCGGTCAACGAAACCCTCTTCGCCTTCGCCGACGGCAACCGCCTCGTCACACTCCGAGATTCAGCCGAGCCAGCCCCGGTCTCCGCAAAGACCCTGCTCTGGGATCTCAAGAAAGACCTCGTAGAAATCGACGCCCCAAGCCCGGTCCGCGCCCCAGCGAGGCCTTGAGTATGAATATCACACTGAGGCCAATCAAAGATACTGATCTGCCTGTGTTCTTTGGGCATCAGCAACACAAACCCGCTCAGTTCATGGCCGCATTTGTGCATGAGGATCCGAGTGATCGGAAGCACTTTGATGCGCACTGGGAAAAGCTGATGGGCAGCGATTCGATCCTCAAGTACAGTATCGAGTTTGACGACGAACTCGTTGGACACATTATGAGCTTCGACATGTTCGGAGATCGAGAGATTACCTATTGGATCGATCACCGCCACTGGGGCAAGGGCATCGCGACTGCGGCCCTGCTGCAGTTCATCGAACATGAAAAAACGCGTCCGTTAAATGGGCGTGCTGCCAAGGACAACGCAGCGTCGATCCGGTCTATGGAAAAATGCGGGTTTGTGCTGACCACCGAGGAGCGTGGGTTTGCCAATGCGCGTGGGGAAGAGATCGATGAAGTGGTGATGGTGCTGGTGGCAAACTAGCCGCAGTTCGTGACGGTCTTGCGACCATTGCACGAAGGGCAAGGGATCGGATGCCCCGTCGATGGCTGCAACGCAGGCACCGCATTAAGCCCCATCGTCCGCACCGCAACAGTCTGAGGACAGGGAATAGACCCAGCCCCGCAGCATGTCGGGCAGCATTTGAGTTCAATATCGCCGACGAGTCGGAGTTGCGGGATTGAAAGTTCGAGGTCCATACCCAGTTATCGGCTGGATGACAGGATCAGTTCAGTGATTCTACAAACTTCTTGAACCGGTCCATCCCCGCGTTGATCTGCTCGTCGCTGCACGCAAACGAGATCCGCACATGGTTTCCGCCGCAGCCGCCGAAATCGTCGCCGGGGACAAACGCGATGTGGGCTTCGTCGAGCATCGCCTCAGACAAACTCGGCGCATCGGTGATCTTCACGCCCTTGGGCGTGGTCTTTCCGAACAACCCGGACACATCCGGGAACACATAGAACGCCCCGGTAGGAGTGGGGCAGGTGACCCCAGGGATCTCAGCGAGCCGGCCCATGATGAGCTTGGCCCGCGATGCAAACGCGAGCCGCATCTCTTCAACCGAATCGGCGACCGATGGGTCGGTGAGTGCTTCGCGCATCGCTGGGTAGTTGAAGCTCGTGATGTTGGTGGTCATCTGGCCTTGAAGCTTTCCCATCGCTTTGATAAGGGCTTTGCCAAACTCGCCCGGCATCGCGGCGTAGCCGATGCGCCAGCCTGTCATCGCGAATGCTTTGGACATCCCGTTGAGCGTAATGACACGGTCAGCGATCTCTGGGACCGAGCCAATCGAGAAGTGGGCATCTGCTCCGTACACAATCTTCTCGTAAATTTCATCAGTCAGCACCACAAGGTTTGGCGCGATCTCTTGTGCTTCATGGATGATCTTTGCGAGTGCGCGGAGGTCCGATTCGGAGTACATGGTGCCACAGGGATTTGACGGGGAGTTGAGGATCAACAAGCGAGAGCGTGGCGTGATCGCATCTTGGAGCTGGGATGGTGTGATGCGGAAATCGGATTCTGGACCAGCGATGACCTCTTTGACTTTGCCGCCGGCGAGCTCGCAGATCGGACGGTACGAAACCCACGAAGGGGTTGGGAGAATCATCTCCCAGTGATCCTCACCGGGTGCAGGTGGATCAATCAGACAATGGATCGCAGAGTAGAGAGCGTGCTTGCCGCCAACGGTGATGGCGACATGCTCCCCGGTGAGCCCTTGGATGTTGTTTTCTCGAGTGAGTTTGTCGGCAATACATTGGCGTGAAAGCATGTCGCCGAGTGTGGGCACATATTTGGTCTGCCCATCAAGCATCGCCTGAATCGCCGCATCTTTGATCGGCTGAGGCGTATCAAAGTCCGGCTCCCCAGCCGCGAACCCCAGAATGTCAACCCCACTTGCTTTGAGAGCCTTGGCTCGACTATTGAGGGCCAAGGTGATCGAGGGCTTGAGATTCGAAACTCGCTTGGAAAGTGATAGCTGGGCTGTTGTGGTCATACCTGAATCATAGTCGATTCCAGACCTACTCGGACTACTTTGCGTTCAATTCTTGGAGCAATCGAGCGGTCAGGAGTTCGACCTTTTTCACCTCGCGGGTGATCGCGATCCGCTGCATTTCAAGCCAGAACCACACCTTCATAAAGCTGATCATAAACATCCCCAGCAAGAACCCAAACCCATAGGTCAACAAGTCCTTGGTCTCCTGAGAATCAAAGAACCGGACAATGCACCAGATGGAAAGCCCCATGACAATGAACGAGACCACAACGATCGAGCCCGTCACCAGCCAGTTGCGGCTGCGGAATGTAGAAAACACAAGCTGATCGATCCGGAGCCCATCATCAGGCCCCCCAATCATCTCGGCGTCTTGGCTGCTCAGTGCGTTGCGGATTTGGTCATCTAAATTCATCATAGCGTGCTCCTTTCGAGCGTCTGTTCGAGAATTGGTTTGAGTTGTGACCGGGCTGTCATGAGCCGGGTCTTTGCGGTGCCTACCGGGATCCGGAGGACGACCGCGATGTGTTTGAGCGTACAACTGTCCATATAGAACAGATACACGACCTCCCGGAGCTTGGGCTCCAGATGCCCGATCGCTTCGCGGATCGCCTGGCCGTAGTCTTGGGTTGGCTCGCGTGTGCTTTGAGGAGTTTCTTGTAGGCGGGTGCTCAGCGAGCGATCTTTGCTCTTCTGCTGAATCCAATCCGCAGCCTTGTATTGAACAATCCGATGCGACCACCCCCCAAAGTGAGACGGGTCACGCAACGACCTGAGACCTTTGGCGATCCCGATCCACGATTCCTGCAGCACCTCGCGTGTCCCATCGCGGTCCCCGGTCAGGCGATACGCCCGGTGCGTAAGCCGGGGTGTCCACATCTCGACAAGCTGAGAAAGGGCATCCTTGCTCCCGCTTTGGGCATCGAGAACGAGGTATTCACTCAAAATGGCGGACTGCGTGCGGGTCATCTCAATAGATATTGTCCACGATCATGATCACTTGGTTTTTAGTTCTCAGAGAATTTTGAATAAATCACCGGTTTTAGCCCAAAAACAGCTCCCCAACTAGTCATCTGAGGCCAGAATTTGGACATTTCCACCCAAGGGTCTATCATTCCCTGAAGCCGCTACCAGTGGCCCATATTTTGGTTTGGCGGACGGTGGAGTGATGCCAGTTGCACCACACCCTGTTACGCGACGGAAGGACATGTAACCATGCCATTGACCTCTGAAGAAACATCACAAATCGTAAAAGACTTCGGCCGCAAGGACGGGGACACCGGTTGTCCAGAAGTACAGGTCGCTCTTTTGACCGCCCGCATCAAGCAGGTCGCAACCCACCTGCGTGACAACAAGCAGGACATGCACAACCGCCGCGGCCTCGTCATGATGGTCGCCAAGCGTAACCGCTTGCTCCGCTACCTCGCCCGCACGAACCGCGATTCGTACCTCGATACGATCAAGCGTCTCGGCCTCCGCAAGTAAAAGAATCACGACCCGTGTGTTGGAAACAACACGCGGGTTTTTGTTGTTAGATAACGAATCCCTGTTCAAAGAGCGGCAGTCGGCGATAGGCATACGAGTATGCGCTTCGCCTTCTGCCTCTTGAGATGCGAGGGCAGGGTTCATAAAGACGGGAACCGATCAAGGCGAAGCCGCGAGATCGTTCCAAAAACCGCGGACTCCTCGCGTCCGACCACACCCATAAAGGGGTACTTACTATGTCAAACAAAGTAGTCACCGTCGAAAAAGAAATCGGCGGCCGCATGATGCGGATCGAAACAGGCCGAGTCGCAAAGCTCGCAACCTCCGCACTCCTCATCTCCTACGCAGACACAACAGTCATGTGTACCGCTATGCGGGCAACCCCGCGTCCGGGCCTCGACTTCTTCCCAATGCAAGTCGATTACCGCGAGAAGCTCTCCGCCGGCGGCAAGTTCCCAGGCGGCTTCCGCAAGCGTGAAGGCGCACCGAACGAAAAAGAAGTCCTCACCATGCGGATGATCGACCGCCCGATCCGCCCACTCTTCCCAGACGGCTTCATCGAAGAAGTCCAGATGCAGTGCTGGGTCATGAGCCACGATGGCGAGAACGACGCCGATGTGCTTGCAGGCACCGGTGCCGCGGCAGCATTGTCGATCTCCGACTGCCCATTTGAAGGTCCACTGGCAACCGTCCGCGTTGCACGCATCTTCACCGATGACGGCGCCCAGTTCATCATTAACCCAACAGTCTCCCAGCTCGACTTCTCCGACATGGACATCGTCCTCGCCGGTCACAAGGACGGCATCAACATGATCGAAGTCGGAGCCGCAGAAGTTCCTGACGAAGACATCCACGCTGCGATCGCCTACGGCTACGAGAACGGCATCAAACCAATCCTCGAACTCATCGAAGAACTCGTCGAGAAATGTGGCAAGGAAGTCCGCATGGGCGACCACATGAATGTCATCCCAGATGATGTCATGGCCAAGGTCACTAAGATCTGCGAGAAGGACCTGACCAAGGCCCGCCAGATCAAGTCCAAGCACGAGCGCGGCGACAAGGTCGGCGAGATCAAAAAAGCCATGATGGCAGAGTTTGCGATCAACGACTCGGGCACCCCAGGCGAATGGGAAGCCACCAAGGCCGCCAATCGTCATGCGTCCGAAGCCTTCCGCAAGCTCGAGAAAAAGATCACCCGCAAGCTCATCGTCAAGGGCATCCGTGCCGACGGCCGTGGTCGCACCGAAATCCGCCCGCTCGATATGCAGGTGGCTCAGTTCCCACGCACCCACGGCTCAGCTTTCTTCCAACGCGGCGAGACCCAATCGCTCGTTTCCTGTACCCTCGGCACAGGCCGCGACGAGCAGATCGTCGATGGCTTGCTCCCAGAATACTCCAAGAAGTTCTACCTCCACTACAACTTCCCACCGTTCTCGGTTGGCGAAGCCGGCCGCATCATGGGCCCTGGTCGTCGTGAACTCGGTCACGGGGCACTCGCTGAGCGATCACTGCTCGGTGTTCTCCCATCACCAGAGGAGTTTGCCTACACCATCCGCCTCGTCTCCGACATCACCGAATCCAACGGCTCCTCGTCGATGGCATCGGTCACCGGCGGCTGCTTGGCACTCATGGACGCAGGCGTCCCTATCACCAACACCTGTGCAGGTATCACCGTTGGTCGCTTTACCGACGAGAACGGCGACAACGAAGTCCTCGTTACCGACATCATCGGTGAAGAAGACTTCTTCGGCGATATGGATTTCAAAGTCTCAGGCACCGTCGATGGCATCACCGGCATCCAGCTCGACCTCAAGGCCCGCGGTTTGGACCTCGATCAGATCAAGGTCATCTTCGCACAAGCCCGCGAAGGCTACATGGACATCATCGGTCAAATGGAAAAAGTCATCGCCGCACCACGCGACGAGACCTCCAAGTTTGCACCGCGTCTGCTCCAGCTCAAGATCGATCCAGAGAAGATCGGCAAACTCATCGGTCCTGGTGGCAAGACCATCCGCGCCCTCCAAGACAAGTACTCCGTCAACATCGATGTCGAAGATGACGGCAGCGTAATCGTCTCATCGTCCAACGCGATGAATGTCGAGAAAGCAGAAGCCGAGATCTCCGCGCTCTGCGAAGATGTCAAGGCCGGCACCATCTACGACGGCAAGGTTGTCTCAACCAAGGACTTTGGTGCGTTCATCGAGATCGCTCCTGGGACCGATGGCATGTGCCACATCTCCGAACTCGCCAATGGTTATGTTGAATCCGTCGCTGATGTTGTCAAGGTTGGCGACATGGTGAAGGTCAAGGTGCTCATGGTCGATGACCAAGGCCGCATCAAACTTTCGATCAAGCAGGCCGACCCAGACTGGGAAGAAAAGGCCAAGGCCGCCAAGGAAGAGCGAGGATCGCGTGGCGATTCAAACGATTCTCGTGATGAAGGCGAGGGCGAAAGCAAGCCACGCCGCCGCCGCCGCAGCCGTCGCACTGAGGGTTCCTCCGCAGAATAAAGGCCAATTGGCCAAAATAACTAAGTAATTACCCCCAAATGAGTCCGGGACTTGTTTGGGGGTATTTGACGCGCTTGCAAAGTCTGGTATGCTATATAAGTGTTTACTGGCCAACTCTTGCCGGTAAGCGATCCGGGTTTACGCTCAAGTACTTGTGGACAGAGCGGAGCATCGGTGTATGGAGACCAGGTCGATTGGCTTGGGGACTGTTATGGGAAATGAAGACAACGAACTTATTGATGTTCAAGGATCGGTGAAATGGTTTGACCCCCGCAAAGGCTTCGGCTTTATCGTCGGCCCCGACAACCAAGACATCTTTGTGCACTACACCATCATCGAAGGCGAAGGCTTCCGCGTTCTCGCCGATGGTTCACCAGTAACCTACAGCGCCGAGAACGGCGACAAAGGCTGGCGAGCAACAAAGGTTGTCGCAATGGATGTCCCCGCATCAGACTCATCCGATTCAGAAACAGATTCTGAAGCAGAAGTTGTCGTGCCCAAGCGGACCTACACCCGGACACCCCGCCGGTAAGTTTCATGTTCTTCATGAAACGATTGTTCACAATCTTGCTCAATTATCTTGCTCAAGTGGTTCTATGCTCACGCAATGGGTTGTCCAATGGCTGAGTACACAGAATGATGGTCGCTCTCTGGATATTACTAGGCTGTGTCATCGGCGCGATCATCGCCGTCTTGATCTCGCGCGTCGCCATCACCAGAGCCGCCGCCCGCGCCAGAATCTCACAAAAAAGAGCCCAGTCCGCACAACGCATGGCCGAAATCGGATCCATGACTTCCGGACTCGCCCATGAAATCAAAAACCCACTCTCCACCATCGGCCTCAACGCTCAACTCCTCGGCGAAGCCATCGAAGACCTCCCAATCGACGAGCACGAAAAAGGCCGCATGACCAGACGCGTCGGTGCCCTCCGAGGCGAAACCGACCGCCTCCGAGGCATCCTCGAAGATTTCCTCGAATACGCCGGCGAGTTGCGCCTCGAACGACTCGCAACAGATCTCAACGCCCTCATTGAACAGCTTGCAGACTTCTTCCATGTCCAAGCCCAGACCAACGGCGTCCAGATCCGGCTCGACCCATCGCCCTCCCCGGTAATGATCGACATCGACGCCAACCACATCAAACAAGCCCTCCTCAACCTAATGATCAACGCAGTCAACGCGATGAAAGACTCCGACGACGCCGGCAACGAACTCATCCTCAGGGTCGACAGCGATACCGATGGCAGATACGCGATCCACGTCATCGACACCGGCCCAGGAATCGCCCAAGACGACCAAGAACGAATCTTCCACCCATACTTCACAACAAGAGCCGCCGGTACAGGCCTCGGACTCCCAACCGCCAGAAGAATCGCCGAAGCCCACGGCGGATCACTCGAACTCCACTCAGAACCAGGCAAAGGATCCGATTTCTCAATCGTCCTCCCGTCTAGTCAAACCCCCCTCCAAGAAGCCCCAGAGTGAAGCCAGAGTAAGGGAATACGCTGCGCATGGACGATACACTATGTGGTCAGACCAGTCACAAAGGAATCCGCAATGAAGATCGCCTATTCAACGACCGTGTGCCCAGGATGGACCCTAGATCAGGCGATCGAAGCCGCCTCAGGATTCGGTTTCCTAGGCCTTGAAATGCGATCATTCCTCGAACCGCAAGCCGCAATGAACTGCGACCCCATGCAGCTTGACCCAAGCGATGTCCGCACCAAGTTCGACAACGCCGGCGTCACGCCGCTCGGGCTCGCAACCGGTGTCCGTTTCGACAAACCAATCTTCCCTCCAGTCATCGGCCATGTATTCGTCAATGAAGAAGAAGGCGTCTCCGATGCAAAAGAGTTTGTTGACTACGCCTCCAAAGCCGGCATCAAATATGTCCGAGTCTACGGCTTCGAGCTCCCTGCAATCGAACCACGCGCCTGGGGCATCCGCCGCGTCGGCGAACGCCTCCAACTCGCCTCACAAACCGCCCGCAATACCGACTCCATGATCCTCATCGAAAACGGTGGCTCGTTCTCGCGTGCAGCCGATCTCCTCGAACTCATCGAAGCCTATCCAAACCAATGGCTCGGAGTCTCCTACAACATCAAAGCCGCCAAGCTCGCCGGCGAATGCCCAGTCGAAGGCGTCAAACTCCTCAAAGATCATCTCCACTGCGTCAAGATCACAGATGTCGATGCCGAGCACCACCCCGTGCTCCTCGGAGATGGCGTGATCCCCTGCCGCAAGGTCGTCGCCGCCCTCGACGAGATGGGCTTCGGTGGCTGGATCGTCTACAAATACCCCAAGCTCTGGGTACACGAAGACGGCCGCAACCCATGCGAGATCCTCAAGCACGCCAGCGACACCCTCTACGAGTGGATCCAGGCTGACGAAGCCGCGTGTGAATCCGAGTGCTGCTGCTCAAACGCATAAGATCCCAAGTGGATGAATCCCTATCAACACAACTCATCGACCGCGCACTCGCTTCGGGCTTTGCCCTTGCAGGCATCGCAGGAGTAGAACCCTCCGCATGGTCCGATGAACTCACACACTGGCTCGCCGACCACAAGCACGGCAACATGGCCTGGCTCGACCGCAACACAACACTACGACAAAATCCAGACCAACTCATCGACCACGCCAAATCCGTATTGATGGTCGCGGACCTCTACGCAAGCAGATCCGACAACATCGACTCGCCACTCAGCAAAGGCCAAGGCCGCATCGCCCGCTATGCGCGTGGCAAAGACTACCACAAGGCCATGAAAAAACGCCTGATGGCACTCGCCGACCAACTCAGAGAAGACCACCCCGAAGCCGACTTCAAAGTCTTCGTAGACACCGCCCCAGTCCTCGAACGCGAACTCGCCCACCGCGCCGGACTCGGCTGGACCGGCAAGCACACCCTCCTCATCCATCCCCAAGCCGGCTCCTACATGCTGCTCGGAGGCATCGTCACCACACTCGACTTCGCCCCCCCAAAGTCTCAACGCCAAGAACCCGACCACTGCGGCTCATGCATCCGCTGTATCGACGCCTGCCCAACCGATGCCATCACACCCTATTCAGTAGATGCACGCAAATGTATCTCCTACCTCACCATCGAACTCAGAGAAGAAATAGAACCAGCACTCGCCACAAAGATCGGCGATTGGATCTACGGCTGCGACATCTGCCAAGAAGTCTGCCCGCACAACTCGCTCAGAGATGAAGCACCACCCGCAAACCCAATCTACAACGCAGACCGAGACCGTTTCGATCTTCTCGAAGTACTTGGATGGACAGAAAACGACCGCCGCGAAGCATTCACCGGCTCAGCCATGAAACGCGCCAAACTCGACATGATGCACCGGAACGCGAAGATCGTCGCAGCGAACCAAGGGGGCTTGCTGGATCATACCTGAATCGTAGATGCAGACTTGCCCTTGAGCACAAACGCCCCGCACACAACAATCAGCATCCCAGGCCCAAGCCAGATCGATTGCCGCTCAATAAACCCCATCCAGAACATCGGCATCGCGACCCCCATCGCAAGCCACATCATCCATCGCTGCAGCGGCACATCCGTCGAGTGCGACCGGATCACCCGGTACAACATATAGCACGGGAACACCAACCCATAAAATGTCAGGAAGCACCGGTAGATAATCTCACCAGACCCCAGCCCCGCATGATCCGTAATCTCAGGCACCGCAAACCCCGCTAGCCCCGATCCCAGAGCAACCAAGAACAACGCACGCTGCCCGAGCAATCGGTGCGGCTTCAAAGTGCTCATCCGATCGAGATGCACCCGGACCGTAAAGATCCACTGGCACAGAATATGAACCAGAACCCCCGCCGCGAGCCAAGGCGTCGTGATCGCAATCAATGACCCGTCCCCACGCATCGCCCCCGCGATCAGCCCCGAGTACCGCGTCGTCAGCACAAGCATCAACGCAAAGAACACACAGAACCCGATCGTGAATCCCAGTCGCCCTCCCGACCGGCCATTCAGATTCTGACGAGCATGATGGAATGTCACATCAAGATACGGGCACAGCAAAAAACCAAAGATCGAAACAGGAACAAACCATTCAATCCCAGAAGATGTCCGAGGCGACTGAATTAATGCCTCCACCGCAGGCTGAGCCTCAGGCTTAACAAACAACGCCACAAGCACAGCCGCACTGATAATCCAGAGCACCATCGCCAGCTGCGGCGCCTTGCCCCTACGGATAATCCGCCCAGATGAGAACGCAAACGCAACAGCGATCGCCCCCGCCCCGAACAAATACTCCTCCGGCATCGGAAGAGCATTCTGTATAAACGAGGTCAGCCAGATAATCCAGAAAATATGGAAGCCAACAGTCACCGCCGAGAACCACCACACCGCCGTCGGGTGACGCTCTACAAAGCTGACCGAACTCTCGCGTGATTGAATCACCCACCCCATCGCCGCGGCACCAAGAACATTGGGAATCGCAAACGCCGCCACCCCGGCCCATCCGAAGTCCCGCATCAACAGCACAGGAAAGAACATCCCGATACACCAAGTCCACGAGCACCCGAGGTAAGCACCCCAGAGGATCGGGTTGGTTGTAGTAGGCTCAGACCGGATCGAGGTCAGTTCGCTCATGCTTTTTTGGTCCCGCGTAGCTTCTTGGCTTTGTGCTGTGACTTGGGGGTCACATGGAAGGTAGCCGTGCATCGCCCGACCCGTTTGGGCTTACTGGGCTTGATGTTTGGATCATCCACTTCATCGGCCATCTTCTTCTTGCTCAAAGGCACCAGCACCTGAACAATGTCCATCCGCACCGCGATATTAAACTCCCCGCCCGCAGCAACCAATGCATGAATATCTTCCAGCGGCGTCATCCGATACTCAGCAGGACCATGGCAAGGCCGCAGAAACTTGTATTCCAGATGCTTACAAACAACGGTGTACTCCCCACCGCACGCCGAAAAAACATAGTTCCCGCCAGCAATCTCGGAGTTGCCAAGCAAGGCCGCCCCCGCCATCGCACTGTACCAGTTCTTATTAAACCGCCGAAACGGAAGCGTCGCGCGATAAGTATTCTCATCGGTCGACATCGTGATCCCAGAGCGGAACGCATAAGGCAGCCAGATCATCGAGCAGACACGGTTCCAAAAGTTGTTCCGCATCGACAGCTTCTCAAAGAACGACTCAGCACGCTCGAGAAAAGTCTTCTTGGTTTTTTTAGGCTTCCCCTTCGGCGACTGCTCAGCAGCAACCGCTTCCGTCGACGTCTCAATCGATTCAACAGCATCTGCAGCCGGCGTAGCCGAGTCTGGGGCAGAATCCGAGATGGGGTGTGTCGTATCTGTAGTCATGTGCTTGTTGGATTATAGATCGAATAATGTGACCTGTACGCCTCAGCTTCGCTCTTCAACCAGTTCAAACCAGCCATCTTCCGTACTCCTGACCTTATAAAGCGGGTTGCCCGGCTCATGGTCCAGCAGCAGCGTCCAATCCAACTCCGCAGCATCAGCCAAGAACCAGTTCTTGGTCACCATCGAAGTAAAAGGCTCAACATCGTAAGCCAGCGAATACGTCTGCCCAGCATGGTAGTGGGTTGGCATCACATCCGGAGTAAACACAATGATCCGCCCATCGGTATCCTCAAACTGCACCGCCTGCTGACCCCAGGTATGCCCAGGCACAAGGAATGTACGGATGCCCGGGAGCACCTCGCTCATCCGTTCCTGGATTGGAGCCTTGGGGAGTTCACCCTTCGATGGCTTCCGGTTCTGCGGGAACGCCCGAGGTGAATCAATCAATCGCAACCGAGGACGCCCATCATCCAAGGGCTTCTTGTCGTCCTCAAACGGCAAAATATGATCTCGATAATACGTCTTGGTCATCACCGAATCGTTATTCCGAGCATCAACCCATTCACGCCGCTGAACAATCAGCTCCGCGTTCGGGAAGGTGAACTTGATCTCGTCGTGGTCACCCGAAGCCGCGCCCGGCTTGGTGGCGGTCCAATCGGGCTCTTCGCCCTCACGGAGCTTGCGTGTCAATCCGCCGGCATGATCAAAGTGCAGGTGCGAAACAATCGTCGCCTCAATATCAGCCGGATCGACACCCGCCGCGATGACTTCAGATTCAACAGTCCGCCCGTCAAGCCCAAAGATCGAGGCCATCTTCTCATCGAGCTTGTCCCCCGTCCCCGCCTCGATCAGGTACCGGTGCACCTTCCCCGTGATCGGGTCAGGCTTCTCAGATTCGAGCAAAACACAGTTGTGCATCAGCTCGATCCGGTTCTTGTCGTCGGTCTCGATCGACTTCGACCACACCACCCGAGGGATGACACCAAACATGCCGCCGCCGTCGAGGAGGAATCGTGAAGCCCGCAAGATTGTCCATTTGTATCGCATAGTCGGGAAGGATACGCAGGGCAGTGATTAAAGCTATGATTCTAGATCAAATCAGAGAGCGAAACATGGGGACTTTTCGGCCGCCAAGAGTCCCAATCCGGAGATCAATATGGGCACTTTCAAGATCAGCGTTTATATCCTTTTCACAGCCTTCCTGATCACCGGATGCTCCTCAAAGCACCAGGAGCAACAAGCCGCAGATCTGGCCGCTGCCCAAGAAATGGCAGCACTCGCCCAATCCAATAAAGAACGGGTCGCAGAGCAGGTTCAGTCCGGGGAAGGTTATCTCCCCGAATCAACAGATTCGATCGATGAGTTTGTCGAACTGGCAGAGAAAGCCTCTGAAAGTGTCTCGCCAGAACTGGCCGCCCAACTCAAAGCCCAAGCCGAGATCCTCAAAGAGTTCAAAGAACTCGCAAATCCATACCTCGCCGCCAACAACAAGTTCATGGAACTCGGTGGCATCGACGCCGCAACCCTGACCTCAACCGAGGATATCGATAACAGAATCGTACTGATACAAGAACTCGCCGCAATCAACGATGTCATCGATGTCCGTTACAAAGAACTCTTCATGCAGATCCCAGGCTCAGACTCCCCAGAAGGCGCACGCCAGCTCGCGATGATCAAAGAGATTCGCCAAACCGATCGAGAAGCCTACCCCCACATGATCAAGATTCTGCAAATCGTCAAACAACACTGGGAAACCTCAGGCAATGCCAACGACGGCCTCTTCTACTTCGGAGCCGATGTCCCAAGCGAAGACATCGCCCAGTACAACCAGCATCTCAAAGTGATCGACGAGATTGGCGAAAAACAACAACAGATCCAGCGGGACTATTACAGTGTCCCTTAACTGAATCTGTCGCTATCAAATATTTCTAAAGTTCAGTTTCGAAGGGCAGCCCTTTAAAGCCCGTCGTGTTCGCCCATCATCCTGAACATATCGATACACCGGTTGGCGTACCCCGCTTCGTTGTCGTACCAAGAGACGACCTTGAAGAAGTGCTCGTTGAGCTCAAGGCATGCACCCGCGTCATAAATCGATGAATGCGGATCCCCGATAAAGTCCGACGAAGCAACATCTTCCTCGGTGTACCCCAGCACACCCTTCATCTTGCCCTCAGCAGCGGCCTTCATCGCGGCGTTGATTTCCTTGAGACTCGTCGCCTTCTCGGTCCGGAAGGTCAGATCCACTGCAGAAACATCAGCAGTAGGAACTCGGAACGCCATCCCAGTCAGCTTCCCAACGGTGTCCGGCAAGCAAAGCCCGACGGCTTTGGCAGCACCAGTCGAGGATGGGATAATGTTCTGGTACGCGTTGCGACCCCCACGCCAGTCCTTTTTGGAAGGCCCGTCCTGGGTTGGCTGGGTTGCTGTTGCCGCGTGGACGGTGGTCATGAGACCTTCGACTAGACCAAAATTGTCCATGATGACCTTGGTGATCGGGGCAAGACAGTTGGTGGTGCAGCTCGCGTTGGAGATGATGGTGTCGGTTTTCGGGTTGTACTTCCCGCAGTTGACACGATGGACATAGGTCGGGACGGTGTCCGGAGTCTTGGTCGGAGCCGAGATCATCACCCGCTTGCAACCGTTGTTATCAATGTGCTTGTGAGCGTCATCTCGTGTGGTAAAGAACCCGGTGGATTCGAGCACATAATCGACACCCATATCGCCCCACGCGAGTTTGGAAGGATCACGTTCAGCGGTGGTCTTGGTGACATGTCCGTTGACGGTGATTGAATCTTCAGTCGCAGAGATCTCGGCGTGCTTGCCATCGATCAGGAATCGACCGTGCATGGTGTCGTACTTGAGCAAGTACGCCAAGTTGTCAGCAGGGACCAGATCATTGATCGCAACGACCTCAATACCTGGAGTGTTTGCAGCGATGCGATATACAAGGCGTCCGATCCGTCCGAACCCGTTAATTCCGATTTTGATGCCCATTGAGTGGCTCCATTCAAGGTGGTTTCCAAGGGTCAACTCCCTTAGTTCTTCTGCTCGGCGATTCTAGGTCACCCCCTCAGCCGCAGTCTCTCATACGACCGATGAGAATGCCCGCTCATTGCGGATCTCCCCCCCAACAATCGTCATCACCGCTCGCGTCCCCATCGTCCACCCAACGAACGGCGTATTCTGGCTCTTCCCAACCAAATCCGACTCCCCAAGCGTCCACGAGCAATCCGGGTCGATCAGCGTCAAATCCGCCGGCCCGCCGACAGATATCGACCCAAGCCCCATCGAATCAAGCCCGCACAACCGGGCAGGATTGATCGTCAGCAACTCAATTAACTTGGACCATCCAATATGCCCCGTCTCAACCAATGCCTTGTGATACAGCCCCAGAGCCGACTCAAGCCCGATGATCCCAAACGGAGCCTCGGCCAGCGTATTGCGTTTCTCGTCATTCGTATGCGGAGCATGATCCGTTGCCAAAATAGTAATCACCCCATCAGCGACCCCCTGCCGCAGGGCATCAATATCAGACTGCTCACGCAGCGGCGGGTTCATTTTGGCCATCGTCCCATGCGTCTCGATCGCCTCATGCGTCAACAGCAAGTGGTGGGGCGACGCCTCGCAAGTGACCGGTATGCCTTCTTTCTGCGCCCGCGCGACGATCTCAACAGAATCCCCCGAAGACATATGCTGGATGTGGTAGTCACACCCGATCGCTTTGTTGAGCCGAATGTCCCGCTCGATAATGATCTCTTCCGCTTCGCGTGGCCACCCCTTGTGCCCAAGCTTTGCTGAAACAGCCCCCGCATGCATCACCGCGCCATTGGTCAGTGTCAACTCTTGGCAATGCTGCATAAAGCACTTACCAGTTGCCTTGACCGCTTGCAGCACCGATTTCATCATCGACGCCGATTCAATCACATCCCCATCATCCGAATACCCAACCGCTCCGGCATCAAGGCACAGCCCGATCTCAGCAAGCCGCTGGCCTTTGCGTCCTTTGGTCGCCGCCGCAACACTAAAGACCCGGCAGTGCCCAACATGCTCAGCCCGCGACCGAACAAACTCCACCATCTCCGGAGAGTCCAAAGCGGGAGAAGTATTAGGCATACAGCACACCGTCGTAAACCCACCAGCAACAGCCGCCAGAGTCCCCGACTCAATATCCTCTTTATGCACTTGCCCCGGTTCCCGAAGATGCACATGCGGATCAATCAACCCCGGAGCCAAGATCATCCCATCAGCCTCGACGACCTTGTCGTAACCCGAAGCATCCAGTTCCGAATCAATCGCTTTGATCAATCCCCCCTCAACACCAACATCGGCAACCCGATCCATCCCAGAAGCAGGATCAATCACACGCGCGGCTCGGACCAAGACGGAAAGGGGCTGTGTCTCTGTAGGCATGCACAACAATAGGTGCATTCATTCCGATGGATGTGAAGCAGAAGACGATGTGCCCTCATCAATCACCCGTCGCACAGCATCATCGATCAATCCCCCGCATTCCGGGCATTCCCGGTCCAGCACGCCGATCAGGTGATAGCCACAGAAATGACAAACCGGAACTCCGATTTCGAGCAGTTCGAGCCGCAGGTGCTTGGACAGGTGCTCTTTGAGCATCCAAAGTGAAACAAGCGACGCCCCGATCATGACCGGGACCACCAAGATCAGGTTAATCACGACCTCAGGGATGGGGAGCCCCAGCCCGTAAGCCGCCTTACGGAGGACGAGTGTCGCAAAGAGGGACAAGGCGATCGCAACGAGCACCGCAAGAAATCAAGGCCAACGCCCAACTATTTTCCAACATGCCCGGCGCATCGCTCTGGAGGATTGCTCCTTTGAGGGGAAGAGTTCCTGTTCGGGGAGCGACAACAGGGCGAGCCTGTCCCTCCCCAGTGGTCGAACCTTGGTGCGTTGATCAGGCATTTCTGAACGATAGGGGCGAATGAGTGGAGTGGGGGAAGTATGGGGAATGGTCCCGAGTACCAATCGCGGCTATGCTTCACTCCGGCTTGGATACAAGCCATTCCGGGGTGTAGCGCAGTTTGGTTAGCGCATCTGACTGGGGGTCAGAAGGTCGGAGGTTCAAATCCTCTCACCCCGATTTTCAAGAGATCAAGCCCTTCGACGTGCTCGTCGAAGGGCTTTTTCGTTGTCAGAATTCGAAGTGCCGCGAACTACCAGAAAAACCTTTACACCGCTCAGGAATTTGGTTATAGTTCAGAGGCGATCGTGGTCTGGGGGCCGCGTGACGGGTGAGCATGCGCTTTGGCCACGCACACTTTGTGTTCCGAATCTGGTGAGAGCCAGCCGTCAGGACTCGAATAAAGAGAGGCCCAACGCCGAGTGGTGATGGGCGTGAGAGAATCTGTAACCCACTGAAGAAGAGAGAAAAAGCACATGCCTTCAATCAAAGACAAGAAAATGAACACATGCCTGTTCGGCGGCGCGCTCCATTGCGCCGGGCTCGCCGCCGTTGTAGTTGCGACTCAAGCATCCGCCGACATCGTCCCCTTCTGGTCACCGCAAAACCGAACCGTGGTGGAAGGGTATGATAACAACGCAATATTGGACCCGACGTTCAGCATCTGGAACCGCGGCAATGGTGGTTTCAGCGATACTTCAAGCTACTCCGGGAACGGAGTTGAGGCGACCGCATACACCAGCGCGACGCTCGTTGGCGCGCGGCTGTCCATGGAGAACGCATCAAACTGGTGGTTCGCAGAAGCCCACGCTCAGCAGTATTTCACCGTCGCGAACTCGAAACACATGCTCATGGAGTGGGACTTTGGAGGATTCAACGATCATCCGATCAGTACGCTCTCTATCTGGAACTTAGATGAGGATGAGTATGAGTTTCATGTAGACGCGAACTCAGCGCCAGGATCAGAGGTCGTGACCCTGACCCCTGGTGTCAGTTACATCCTCTGGGCCTCAGTCTATGGCGCCGCAGACAACACCGAGGCCTTTGCTCGGGCGTCCAATACGGTCCCTGCTCCGGGCGGTTTAGCGATTGTTGGATTGGCGGGCTTCGTCGCCGCAAAACGACGCCGACTTCGCTAACACCAAACTTGAGGTGGCCCATGAAGTGATGGTTTATGATCTCACTGGGGGTCAGAAGGTCGGAGGTTCAAATCCTCTCACCCCGATTTGAATGCTTGATGGCCTCGGCAAATGCCGAGGTCGCTTACGTTTTTGGCACCGTTCGTCCAGCAGAACTCGTATGACACGCAGACTGCGGATGGGTAGGCTGCTGAGCTGCGATCCTGACAGATGTGCAACTCAGAGTTGTACGCAGCGTTATATTTGTCCATGCATCTGCCTCTTATTATTGTGTGCCTGATCGCAGCCCTGCCCGCTAGCGCGTGGCAGGAGGCTGTTCCGACCTCCATGCCTGAAGATCTGTCGAGGGAACGCACCGCGCCGCGTGTAGCGGGGGACATCGTTACCGAACTCGATAAAGGCATCTTCCACATCTATCAGGCCAAGGACTCGGTCTATTGGTTCGGGAGTGATGGGCAGGGTGTGTACCGCAATGACGGGAAGGAACTCGTTCGATACACCACCGCGCATGGACTGAGAAGCGACAGGATCCGCGGCATTCAGGAAGATCGCTTTGGCAACATCTTTGTGTGTGGTGAGGGTGGGGTGAGTAGGTTTGATGGCCGCGTGTTCAACAAGCTCAACGCTCTTGACTCGACCGAGAGCGAGTGGGGTTTGGGGCCGGATGACCTGTGGTTTCCGGGCGGGCAGGATTCGGGCGTGGTGTACCGCTGGGACGGCACATCGCTGCACCGACTTGCATTTCCCAAGACACTGGCTGGCGAAACGCACATCGCTGAGTTCCCACGATCGAAATATCCCAACGCGAAGTACAGCCCGTACGATGTTTACACCATTTTCAAGGACAGCAAGGGACACATCTGGTTTGGCACAGCAGTTCTCGGGGCCTGCCGCTATGACGGAACAACCTTTGTATGGGTCGGCCACGACGAGAACAGTAGCTTCGGCGTGCGTTCCATCGTCGAGGATAAGGATGGTAAGTTCTGGCTCAGCAACACGGTGAGTCAATTTGCCGAGGATCCGAACGTCGTGGCTGAACCGGATTCGCCGCGCTATCGCAAAGAGCCGGGTGTCGCAACCGAGGCTGACCCCTACTCGATCTTCATGTCAACTGTCAGGGACAAGGACGGCGTACTGTGGATGGCGACACTCAGTAACGGTGTGTTTCGGTACGACGGGTCTAACTGGACCCATTACCCGGTCATGCATAACGACAAGCCCATTTGGGTTTATTCGATCTATCAAGACCGGCAGGACAGACTGTGGCTCGGGACTCATGAGCACGGGGTCCACAGATTCAATGGAAGCAGGTTCGAGAAGTTCGAGTTCTGATGCGATCGATCGCGGAACACTTGGATCGGTGTCATCGCGAAGACGCGCGAGAGATCGTTCGCAAAGTCCGCCGCAAGATCTGATCGGAACCGACTCATGTACAACCCGACTCGCACCGATGTCACAGCGCCACCAGAATCCGCTTTTCGAGGTCCCAAAGGTCGATCTGGGCCAGAAAAAGTTCAACTGGTGTCCTGTCACCCCGATTGCTGTTAGAAAATGGCAGAGGTATACTAGAAGCAGAGTGAAAGTACTCGTGGCCAAGCATATCGTTTATGTTCCAACGGGTGGAGTTGTTCAAGCCCTTGCCAAGCAAAAGCTCGAAATATTAGATTCACTACGCCAATTTAAGGAAAATTACTATGCTTCAACTAATTCACGCGCACGATGTCATGAACATGATGATCGAATCCCGTACCTCCTACACCCGTGAATCATTCAGGTCAGCCCTGGCCGACAAGTTCGGCGAGAACGCCCAGTTCCACACCTGCTCATTGCAGGGGCTATCGAGCGACGACTTGCTCTCATTCCTCTTTCAACGCGGCAAACTGACTGGCGAAATCGAGGGCAAGTTCAGCATGGAACCGCTCAATATGTGTAGCCACTGAGCAACCAGATACGCCTCTTCGCACAATGACCCGCAGAGCTCAGTCTGCCTTTCCACATCAAACGATGCTGATGGCCCAATCTTAGAGGGTGTCTTGTGAGTGATATTCCAATCTGTCCCAAGTGCGACGCCGACTACACCTACCAAGACCGAGAGCTCTTCGTCTGTCCATCATGCGCCCATGAATGGTCCGCAACCGAATCGATCGCAATCGAAGGCCAAGAAACCCAAAATGACTCCGAGGTCCGAGACTCCAACGGAAACATCCTCCAATCCGGAGACACCGTCGTCGTCATCAAAGACCTCAAAGTCAAAGGCACCTCGCTCGTTGTCAAAGGCGGCACCAAAGTCAAAAATATCCGCTTAGTCGATGGCGATCATGACATTGATTGCAAAATTCCCGGCATCGGTTCGATGGGGCTTAAATCTGAGTTCGTCAAAAAAGCGTAGCCGCTCCCAGGTCCTGATCGATGCCAACTCAGCAGGCAGGTTTCATGGTGAAATACGTTTGTAGAACTCGCCACTAAAGTTGAACCCAATAATCTTGTCGAGCTCATCGCCCAGCTCATCTCGCTCCCATACAACTCTGAATCTTTTGCCTCCCCATGTCCCAAAGTAAGGGCAGTCGGGCCCCGTGAGCAGGCTCCCATTCTCAAGGTCGTCATAGAGCGCCCATCGAACATTGGCGAAGTTCAGCCATTCGAGCTGAGGTGATATCAGAATGGAGCCCAAATGCCATTTGTTCTCCGCTGGATCCCGGATGTACAAGCCCGCCATATCTGACAGAGAGACAATCCCTCCAGATGTCGAGTACCTGAGCGCTGAAACCAACGGCGTGTCTGCTCCCTGGAGCCGTTTGTACAAAGCCTCGTGAAAATAATCAGGTTCATAACGGCCCACAAAGTCCGCGGGCCAACTTGAACGGTTGAACCATTGATGCGGGACTTCCTCAAGTTCAAACTCTCTATATGTCCTGAACAGGTGATGGAAAAACTCGTGCTGTAACCATTGTGGCAAATACGCTTCGCGTTCAAGCTTCGAATACCTTCCCTCACCGATGTGCGGAGGTTTCCGAACCAGCCAGCGATCATCAACAATAAAGAGAGGGGATATTGAGTCGGGTCCAACGCCCATGCCTCCTGTAATAAACGCCGTGCTTTCAAAGTCGCTGTATTGCTCAGGGACATGAGAAGGATATATGAGCCACCACCAATCAGTCTCATCCATCACTTCAGTATCGAGTGATTCCCACACCTGATTAAAATCTGAAACGGTCGCAAAATTAAGCCCCCCGCCTACACTCGCGCCAACCGATAGATCGAGCTCAGGAAGATGAAGGATACGAACATCGACATCCAGATCGCCGTTGGTCATCGCAACAACATACTCTCGAAATAAACGCAGTGAATCATGGATCACCGCCGAGTCATTCTGCAACAACAACGGATCAAGAGAATGCTCGGCGTGCACGCCTGTCCCCTGCTGAAGCTCCTGAAGATTCCGAGGCTCGATCCCATTGGAATGTCCGACAAGCAAAACAGTCATCCGAGCAGTCCGTGTAGCAGCCCCGTCATCCGGATTTTTCAAACGCCATTCTACAGTGTCAGTCAGCATCCGCAGCGCGTAGTAGCTTGGCGGATTACCAATATTGATCCCGAACGGATCTGTAGGAAGCTGGGACCATCGGATGTCGCCCGCTGGATAACTCGACCAGAGATTCTCTAAAGCACTATGCGCAGCCTGATACTCCCCCCTTTGGTACTGACTTTCTGCGAGTAACAGCGTCGAAAGTGCTTCTATGTAATGTTCCGAGAAGTTTTGGATGCCATAGGGCTTGAGAAAATCAATCGCCGCGTAGCTTTCTAGTAGAGGCGAGGCTTCCTGCCTATCAACGCTCACCTGAGCATTGACAAGCGTTGGACTCATAAGCGAGATCAGCATCGCAATCCACACAGCGCATTTAAATAAGATCCAATAAGCACTCATCATCCAGTTCTCCATGGAAGGCGTTTTATACTGAACACGCCCACTGTAATGCAGAGACAATCACAGTGCAAGTTCAATATGGAGAAGCCATGGAGATGGCCGTCAAAACCTGCCAACAATGCTTAGCTTTCAAACTGAATACACAAGACATCCGACGAACTCATTCTAGACTCAGAGTCATTCAAGACCGCCTACGCCTCGCAGTCCCAACCATACCAAGCCCCAACACCAAGACCGAGCCAGGTGTAGGAATCGTGGATTGGATCCAAGGCATGTATCGATCAAGTCTCGTGTGCTTGGCCAGATCACCATAATCCCCGAACATCCCGTTGCCATTCACATCCAGGTTATGCGATGCAATAGCAACCAACTCCCACTGCCCATTCTCAAAGCGATAGACCCCGCCCCCCGTGTCTCCATTGGTGGTTGTCCCCTCCATCTCAAGCGCACCATTCTCAGGGGAATCAAAGATAGTGGTGTAATACTCACTATTGTTCGGCCTGAAATCCCAGTTGTTGGTCGCCGCCCAACGCTCTGTCGTAAATGTCCAATCGTTGCCCAGCCCATCACCAATCCCCCCATATCCAACCAAAGCAACCTGATCCCCAAATCCCAGCGAAGTCTGGGCAAGAGTCGCATGCGCAACACTATGAATTGGTGACGAGAGTCGAACCAATGCAAGGTCTTGCCCTGTGTTCCCGTTTGGATGTCCGTCATATCCGGGATGATAAATAATCTCATCGATGCCATGGATTACATCGTTATTCCGAAACTCCCAGTTGAAATCAGGATCTTGCGAGATGCGATGCGCAGAAGTAAGAACCCAGTTCGGATCAATCAGAACTGCAGATGCACCAGCGAACCCTCCGCTCGGCGTACGAAACCCAATCTCGCCCACAGCATGGAACTGCTCCATCGCCCCAAACGAGAGATACGCACTCGCGTCAACATCGTGTCTACGAATAATCCCATACGCCTCATTCGGTATAACCGCAACACAAACAGTCGACGCAAAAACACCCATACAAATGAACTGCTTCATAAAGCTCTCTCCAATTCCTTTGGTTGTCCCAAGCAGGGATTGGAGGATGTCCCTCGCGCCAATACCCTGACATCATGTCTACGCAAACGCTCCATGACCAGTTGCACTTGATTTGAAATCAGCAGGATATAGCCCAGCAAACACGGATTATTACGCCATTGAGATATATTCGGCACCTTCAAGGATTCAAATCTGCGATGGCCTGAGCATCCACAATGAGTTCTGATTCAAAAAAAACGAACCCCAATTAGGGTTCGCTATAAAGATCAATCAAATGTCTTCAACGCATTCAGCGACGACGACGAATCATGCCCATGCCACCCAGCCCAAGCAGGGCCAGTGATCCAGGGGTAGGAACCGGCAAACCACGCTCTGGTGAGAGGTGCAGTTCGATACCGTTGCGGATGAGTTCCAGAATCGCTTCGTTCTCAGTCGCGTTGAGCGTGAACTTGAACTCGTAGGACATGGTCCGGTTGCGGTTGAGGCTGAGGCTTTCTGTTGCGAAACCGTTGTCGATGAGGTAGTCTGCGGAATCCATAGCGGCGATGAGGCCGAAGGAGTTGTCAACATTCCCGTCGATATCAGCTTTGAATGCTTCGTCGCCGTTACCATCAACAAAGATAAACTTCTCGCTGCCGGTTGCGCCGCCGAAGTCAAGGTTCATTGTGTAGGGGTTGTGATGGGTCTCGTGGTGGACGCGGTACTGGTGGACATCCTCTTCGGTAAGGCCTGCATTCTCGTCCGTGTTGTTGATCACGCCGCCCCAGTTGCGATCTTCCCAAATCATGTTCTTAGCGTAAAGCGGTGCCTCAACGAAGAGGTAGAAATGACCACCGGATTCGCCGTAGCTGATGGTGGTGCTACCGAGTTGGTTGTTGTAGTCCCCATAAATACTGTTGTGGGTTTGGTGTCCCTGATACCAGCTTACGGTTTCTGAGTTCAGGTAGGTATCACCGTCCTTGACACCGTCGAGGACGACATCTGCAGATACGGTGCCCGATACGGCTGCAAGAATAAGCGCAGCTGTTACTGTGTTTTTCATTTTTCTCTCCATCTCTCTTGGATAAAAGCTTCTCTCTGCCGAGCCATATACATACACCCGGCATCTCTCTTGGGGAATTTTACCATTTGACAGTAAAAAAGCCATCTAATTGATCGAAAGATTCAATAAATCACCAGCTTTGTTGGCATTTTCAGAATGCAGCGATTTCCAACACAATGCGCAAGGGTCGTGATCGCCGATAATGTTCAACGCCAATGAATCCGAATGCCGCCCCAAGAGAAACTACGCAATGCAAGGCTACCGACAGGCATACCCAGATCATCTTGCGATAGGTGTTTATACCCGGTATAAAAAAACACCCGAGAAATCCCGGGTGCTTTCATAAGTAAATGTCCTGCAAAGGCAGTTTGTATTACCGGCGACGACGACCAGCAACAATCCCGCCCAATCCCAACAGTGCCAAAGCACCAGGAGCAGGGATCACATTGATCTCAAACTTGTGAGACAACGATCCACCATTGGCACCGCCAAAGGTGTTGTCCTCGCTACCAACGGTCGGGGCCGCATCGCTCAAGAACCACTGGCCATTCGAAGTCGCATCGGTGCTGATCTGCAGGATGCCCGCAGCGTCAGCGGTGAATGCGCCACCAAGGGTAATGGTCCAGATGAAGTTGCCCGCTTGAGCAAAATTCACCGAGAATGCCGAGATCAGGTTGGCGCCCGCAGCATCCAAGAACTCAAAGTTCAGTACCCCGCCTACGGCATCAACACCACCAACAAAGCGGATCGATTCCATCGTGATCGAACCAGCACTCGTGGAGGTGTAATCATCAAAGCCCAGTGCGCCATTGCCAGCAGGGAATGCGTTAAAGCCTCCGCCAGCTTCCATGTTCGAGTACACGCTGCTGGTAGTGCCCTGCGTTCCTTCTTCAAGCGAGACAGCAGTAAGGCTGTCAGAGCTGATCTGCTGGTAGCTCGCGTAATCACCAAGGACTGGTGATGCGAACGCGGTGCCTGCAATCGAAACGACAGCAATAATTCCTGTTACTTTCAACATCGATATCTCTCTTTCTTCTCGTTAAGCCCAATGTTCGAAACCCGGGCATTTGTGATAAACCGGGCTCTCTATCCCGGTCTGCATGAACATACTGACACATATGGCCAGCCGTGTCAAAGTCAAACCGGCCAAAAGCCAGTAAACTCCGAGATTTATTTGCAATTGATTGCCATTTCAAACCAATTGTCCCGCCCTAACCAATACCAATCAGCCCTCCGCCAATCACGCTCGAATTGCACACAACTCTCCATCAATACACGTACCGGCCAGCCCCATCAGGGAGTATCATTACCCATATTCATTCAAGAGCGGGAGATTTCAATGACTTCAGCACAATCAGCACTCAAACAACTCAAAGCGGGCAACCTCAGATTCGTCGCAAACCAATCCGCCGAGCTCCACCGCACCCACAAGCTCGTAGACAACCAAAAACCATTCTCAATCATCCTGGGTTGCTCAGACTCCCGTGTCCCACCAGAAATCCTCTTCGATCAAGGCGTCGGAGACATGTTCGTCATCCGCGTCGCAGGCAACATCGTCACTCCCCTAGAGCTCGGCTCCGTCGAGTTCGCCGCCGTCAAGTTCGGTCCCCGCCTCGTCGTGGTGATGGGCCACACCAAATGCGGTGCCGTCCAAGCAACCATGGAAACCGTCGACGCCGCACCCTCGCCAGAACTCGCCTCCCAAACCCCAGGCCTCTCCGAAGGCATGCAGATCATCGTCGAGCAAATCAGCACCTCAGTAGATCAATGCCCTGACCACAACCACGACCAAGCCGTCAACGAAACCATCAAAGCCAATGTCATCAACTCAGTCCAAAAACTCCGAACAGAGTCCCAGGTCCTCATCGATCTCACCAACGACGACGGCTTCATGATCGTCGGCGCAATCTACTCAATCGAAACCGGCATCGTAGAGTTCCTCGAAATCCCAGACTCAATCCAGACGCCAGAACTCACAACCAAATAAAAAACCGCCCAAACGGACGGCTTATAAATCGATTTGCCAAAAGCCCGTTTAGACACGCGCCTTCGCGGTCGACCGAACATGCAGCTCCCCAAGCTGCTCGTCATCCACAATATTGGGCGCCTCGCACATCAAGTCCTGTCCGGTCATCGTTTTCGGGAACGCAATGACCTCGCGGATATTGTCCGTCCCGCACATGTGCATCACCAAACGATCAAGTCCAAACGCCACACCCCCGTGCGGCGGAGCCCCGTAAGACAACGCATCCATCAAGAACGAGAACTTCTGCTTCGCTTCTTCTTCGCTCAAGCCGAGCAGCTCAAACACCTTCGCCTGCACATCAGCCCGGTGGATACGAATAGACCCGCCGCCAATCTCCGACCCATTACAGATCATGTCATAGCCATCAGACACAATGGACTCGACCATGTCGATATCGCTCGCATCAGCAGACAACAACCGCTCGACCTCATAGTCAGACGGAGCCGTGAACGGGTGGTGCAGCGCGTGGTACCGCTGGGCATCCTCAACCCACTCAAACATCGGGAAGTCGTACACCCAAAGGAAATTCCAAAGCCCATCAGGAATCAGATCAAAGTCCTTGGCAATCTTCAACCGAAGCTCACCAAGCGAACGCGACACGACACCATAAGTATCCGCCGCAAACACAACCGCGTCCCCGTCTTCCAATCCGAGTGCAGCAACCAGTTCGTCCTTAATCTCACCAAGGAACTTCCCAATCCCGCCCTCAAGATTGCCATTCATAAACTTCGTCGTCGGGATCCCACCCGCACCAAAGTCCTCAGCAAACTTACTAAACGCATCGGTCGTCTTCCGAGTAAACTTCTCAGCCAGCCCAGGCACCCGGAACGCCTTGACGCACCCCTTGTCCATCCCAAGCGCGTTCTGGAACACACCAAAGTCGGTCTTCCCTGCGATCGCCGAGATATCAATCAGCTTGAGATCAAACCGAGTATCAGGCCGGTCGCTCCCATAGTTATCCATCGCATCCTGATACGACATCCGAGGGAACTCCCCAAGATCCACACCCATAATCTCTTTCCAGATCTTCTGAGCAAACCCCTCCATGATCTCAAGCACCGCATCACGATCCACAAACGCAAGCTCAAGGTCAATCTGCGTAAACTCCGCCTGACGATCCGCACGCGGATCCTCATCCCGGAAACAACGCACAATCTGCAGATACCGGTCACACCCCGCCATCATCAAAATCTGTTTAAACAACTGCGGCGATTGAGGCAACGCATACCACATCCCTTCCTGCTGCCGAGAAGGTACCAAAAAGTCCCGAGCACCCTCAGGAGTCGACCGGCACAACATCGGCGTCTCAATCTCAAGGAACCCCTCGCCATCAAAGTAATCACGCGTCAGCTTCGTCAACCGATGCCGAATCCGAAGAATCTCCTGCATCGCAGGGCGACGCAAATCCAAATACCGGTACTGCAAGCGAGTCTCCTCCGCCGGCAGGTTCTTCTCATCACTCGGGAGGAACGGCAACTTCTTCGTCTTGGACAACACGTCTAGCCCCGTCGCCACAATCTCAATAGACCCCGTAGGAATCTTCGGATTCTTCTTAGCACGCTCGCGCACAACACCCGTCACCGAGATGCAGTCCTCATTACGCAACTTGTCACCCGCCTCAACGAGTTCCTTCGCCGCATCCTCGCTATCAAACACCACCTGCGTGATCCCATCACGGTCCCGCATATCCACAAAGATCAACCCGCCCCCGTGACCACGGAAGGCGTTAACCCACCCGTTCAAAGTAACCGTAGATCCGATGTCAGATTCAGAAATCTGACCGCAAGTGTGCGTCCGCATGCCCATAGTAAATCTCACTGTCATAGTTCAATGTGCTCGATCCGAGGCCAAATCCCCGATCGAACCCAGATCATAGCGCCCAGCACCCCGAAATCGTTCCAGACCCATCGTCCAGAATGCATCCCAGTGAGCGGAAATTCGGTATTTTTCGTTTATTCTTGCAATACATGACATATTGGTGCATTATGCTTCTGACAAATCAAAAAGAGGAGGATTCCATGCACAGGAACCAATGTCGTGTCTCGCCAATCGTCAATCAACTCAAGTTGATTGTGCCTGCAATTATACTGACCACAATCAGCTCACAAACTCTTGCCCAAGCACTCCCCCCAGTGCCCTTCCCACCAGAAAACCAGTTCACACAAGAAAAAGCAGACCTCGGCAAAATCCTCTTCTGGGACGAACAACTCTCCAGCGACAACTCCATGTCCTGCGGCTCATGCCACCAGCCAGCAGTCGGGGGCACCGATGAACGCATGGGTATCAATCCAGGCCCCGATAACATCTTCGGAAACCAAGACGATATCTTCGGCTCCCCCGGAGTCGTCTTCCAAGACGCCGACGACAAGTATGTCCCCTCACCCCTCTACGACCTCGATGTCCAGGTCACAGGCCGCCAAGCCCCTCCATCAATCATGGGCATGTACGCTCCAGAACTCTTCTGGGATGGCCGCGCCACTTCACAGTTCACAGACCCCATCACAGGACAAATCCTCGTCGCATCAGGCGGTGCCCTAGAAAGCCAAGCAGTAGGTCCACCCGCCAGCGGAGCAGAGATGGCACACCAGAGCCGCGACTGGGAGCAGATCCTCGTCAAACTCACCGGTGCCAAACCCTTGGCGCTCGCCTCAAACCTCCCCGCTGATATGGCCGCCGTCATCGCCCAAGGCAAAACATACCCACAGATGTTCCAAGAAGTCTTCGGCGATTCAGAACTCACCGCCGGACGCGTCGGAATGGCCATCGCCACATACGAACGAACACTTGTCCCAAACCAAGCACCCTACGACTTATTCGTCGCAGGTAACACCGCCGCGATGACTCAACAGCAAATCAATGGTCTCAACGCATACCGAGCCTCCGCGTGTAACACTTGCCATTCCGGAGCCCAGTTCACCAACAACACCTTCAGAAACATCGGTGTCCGCCCACTCATTGAAGATCTTGGCCGGTTCAATGTCACCAGCAACCCCGCCGATCGCGGCCGCTTCAAAGTCCCCTCACTCCGCAACACCGGTCTCCGAGATCGCTACATGCACAACGGCGAGCAGCAAACACTCTTACAAGTCTTCGATTTCTACGCCCACCGCAACGGTCAGATCCCCTTCCCTCAGAATCTAGATCCAGAAATCATTACCCCGATCACATTCCCGCCCCAAGGGCAGGCGAACGTCATCAACTTCCTAACCAACGGCCTGACCGACCCACGCGTCGCAGCAGAAACCTTCCCATTTGATCGCCCAACCATGTACGCCGAACTCCCAACCGCAAACCCAGCCCTCATCGGCGGCGGCTCAGCAGGCTCAGGAGGAATCATCCCAGACATGATCGCCCACTGCCCACCAAACATCGGCAACGACGGCTTCAAAGTCGGTGTCAACAACGCCCTCGGCGGTGCACAAGCATTCGTCGTCGTCTCAACCTCACCACCCGTATCAGGTCTCGTCCCACAAGATGAAATCCTCGGCCCAATCGCACTCGAAGGCGCAGGAAACGGCAACGGCTACGGCACCATGTTCTGGCCAATCCCCAGTGACCACTCACTCGACGGCCAAACATTCTACATGCAATGGCTCGTCGTTGACCCAGCCGCTCCAGGCGGCACCGCAGTCTCGCCCGTTGCAGAGCTCACAACATTCTGCTCAATGACCGGCGTATGCGTCAACACCTGTCCCGCAGACATGACGACAGATGGAGTGCTCGACTTCTTCGACATCTCGGCATTCCTCTCCGCATTCAGCAGTGAGGATCCAACCGCAGATTTCACAGGAGACGGCAGTTTCGACTTCTTCGATATCAGCGCATTCCTGACCGCGTTCATGGCAGGTTGCCCATAAGCCTATTCAAAAGCGTACATCTGAACCGCGTCAAATAGCCGACGCGAAAAGAGAGGCCCGAGCCGCGACTAATGTCGCGCCCGGGCCTCACGCACAGGACAACTGGTTCACAGATTCAATGGTCCCACGACGCATCCGGCTCTGCACCAGAGACAACCCGCCACCGGGGATCAATATTCCAACGAGTTCAAGTTTCTTCGATTAGCTAAGTTGAATTCCCAGCCGCCCAAGCCACCACCCCATCAACCTCTCCAAAGCATCCCCCTCAACGCAATACGCCCCGCACATAACGACCCCAAACTCTGTGATTGCACGGTCGTATTCTTCGCCACAAGCACTGTGCATCCGCTCAAACACCATAGCCCCAGCAGTCCATGCCGCACCATCCGCAGGCAGCGGCAACTCCATAACCTGCCGGGCGCTCATCTTGAGCGCATCCGCATGCATCGCCGCGCCCCCAAAGTGCCGCATCGCAAACGCGCTGCACACAGGCGATCCAATCGCCGCCCCAACCATCCAAACATCAACCCCATCAAGGGTGCCACTACTCGCCGTCATGTTGGGGGGCGGCGCAGTAGTGTCTTCATTCTTCACCATCACCGAAATCATCGGAGTCATCACAACATACTCCCCTACAGCATCCACAAACGCCTCAACGACTTTCGTCTGTGTCGCTACCACAACCTTCTTCACCCGCCGAGCCGTCACCCACTTAGAGAGCCGCGCATCCCCAACAATCCCCGACGCGTCAACCCGAGGCGATTCCCATTTCTCTTTATGAATCCGTGTTGCCTTCTTCCCCCAGTTGCAAACACCAAGATCAACCAAGCCCGTAGTCAACACCGCGGGAGACCTCTCCCGATCACTGCATTCAGAATCCTCAACCAGTTTCCCAACCAGCCCGTAGTACTCATCACGAAAGTCCGCCGTCGCATCCGCAATGCCACCAACAACACCGGTCGATTCAATCCCAACCTCGGGAACACCCATCGTCACCGCCGCAATCGAAGACCAAGTCGCCAGCCCCCCAAAGTCGTCGCTTGAAATCTCCAACGGCTCATGCTCATCAAAGCCCCCCCCAGAATACCGCTCAATACAAAGCCCAGAATCGCCACCGCCGATCACAACACAGGGCGCACAGGTATACACACTCGCATCCCCAAACACATGTTCATTGGAAACCCACAGCGATTCCAAACTCCCCATCTCAGCAGCCTTCGCCCGCGCCCAAGCACCGCCCCGCGTCGCCACCACCGACTGAGGCTGCACCATACACACACGCCCACCATCCTTCGCCATCCCCAACCCCATCACAAAGAACGCCGACGCCTCATCCGTATACGCCGCCCCCCCAACAAGCCCGCGTTTGCGCAGCCGCCTGACGCGATCCGGCGACCGCGCCGTTCCAGATCCAAGCTGATTCAAAAACGGTGGATTCCCAACCACCACATCAAACCCGCCAGCCCCACCAAGCCCCCGATCAACAAACATATCCTCATCAATCAACCCGTCGCCGCACACCACATTCCGCCGAAGCTCATCAATCGAAATCGAAGCATCCGAAACCTCAAGCCACAACAACCATCGACACACCTCCGCCGTCATCGGATTCACATCCCCCCCAAACACACACCCCCGAATCACATCCCCCCGCTGATCCCCGCCACCGGCCTCCTCAATCCCAGCCGAAATCCGCCGAGCAGACTCAATCAAAAAATACCCACACCCACACGCCGGATCACACACCCGCAACCCAAGCAACAGATCCACATCGTTCCCGCACCCCTCAATCGCAGGCGAAAGCGCCCGGTCCAGCACATACCCAACCACAGGCGCCGGAGTATAAAACACCCCCCCGATCTTCCGGTCCGATCCATCCTCCGCAGCCAACACAAACGCGCCCCCCTCAACCCGTGGC